>Ga0068714_10001659_pt1 | contig 31387 bp, 31 predicted proteins | sample MTBNYHSulfiMetaG_FD_62988 | JGI IMG/M metagenome (GOLD analysis project Ga0068714, IMG submission 62988) | Enrichment culture microbial communities from rom New York Harbor, USA that are MTBE-degrading - MTBE-NYH (New York Harbor Sulfidogenic)... | ecosystem: Environmental > Aquatic > Marine >...
CCGGCCTGGCGCCGCGCCCAGATCCTCGAGCGCGCGTCGCACCTCATCGAGGACGACGCCGAGCAGATCGCCTGTCTGATCGCCAACGAGGGCGGCAAGCCGCTGAAGGACGCGCGCATCGAGGCGGCGCGCGGAGCCTCCACCTTCCGCTGGGCGGCCGAGGAGGCCAAGCGCACCGCCGGCGAGATCATCGAGATGGACGCCGAGGCGTCGGGCGAGCACCGCTTCGGCTGGACGATCCGCGAGCCGCGCGGCGTGATCGCGGCGATCTCGCCGTTCAACTTCCCTCTCAACCTCGCCGCGCACAAGGTCGCCCCGGCGCTGGCCGCCTCCAACGTCGTCGTGCTCAAGCCGGCCTCGCAGACGCCGCTGACCGCCCTGCGCATGGCCGAGCTGCTGCTCGAGGCCGGGCTCCCCGAAGACGTCATGCAGGTCGTCGTGGGCCCCGGGGGCACGCTGGGCGCCAGGCTGGTCGAGGACGAGCGCGTCAACATGGTGACCTTCACCGGCAGCCCGCCCGTCGGGCGGCGGATCGCGAGCGACGCGGGCATGAAGATGGTGACCCTCGAGCTGGGCAACAACTCGGCCACCATCGTCGACGAGGACGCGAACCTCGACCTGGCGGCGCAGCGTATCGTCGCCGGCGGGTACGCGAACTCGGGGCAGGTCTGCATCTCGGTGCAGCGCGTCGTCGTGCACGAGAAGGTCTACGACGAGTTCATGGCCAGACTCGTGCCCGCCGTCCAGGCGCTGAAGCTCGGCGACCCGCTCGACGAGACCACCGACGTGTCGTCGCTGATCTCGCCGGCGGAGGCCGAGCGCGTGCGTCTCTGGGTCGAGGAGGCGCTCGAGCAGGGGGCGACGCTCGCCGCCGGCGGCGTCGACGACGCCGGGCGCATGAAGCCGACCGTGCTGACCGACGTCACCCCCGACATGAAGGTCTGCGCGCGCGAGATCTTCGGCCCGGTGCTCAGCATCCTCAAGGCGCGCGACCTCTGCGAGGCCATCGAGATCTCCAACGACAGCGACATGGGCCTGCAGGCCGGCGTGTTCACGACGGACCTGAACAAGGCTCTGTACGCGGCGAAGCGCCTCGAGGTCGGCGGCGTCATGATCAACGAGGTGCCGACGTTCCGGGTCGACCACATGCCGTACGGCGGGATCAAGGGCTCGGGCATCGGTCGCGAGGGGCTGCGCTTCGCGATCCGCGAGATGACCGAGATGAAGATGGTCGCGATCCGCGAGATGGACTGGCAGACCGGCGGGCCGCCGGTCGACGCCTGCCTGCGCGAGCCGCTCGGACCCTGAGCGCGGACCGGTGTCGCGCCGCCGCGCGGGGCGACGCCGTCGCCGACACGACGCCGCGCCCGGCCGGCGCCGCCGTGCCGGGGCTTGCCAAGCGGCGCGCGGCGCGCGATGCTGTGAGGTGTCGGCGGTCGACGGCGAGCGGACGAAGCCCGCCGCGACCGGAGGCCGCGGCGAAAGGAGGTAGACGACAAGTGACTGACTTAGGTGGTGCGGCGCGCTAGGCGCCCCGCACGCGGTGCGCCTGCGCGCCGCACCCGAACGCACAGAATGGGCGGCGGGCCCTCGGGCCCGCCGCCCGCCCTTTCTCACGTGTGCGCCGCGGTCCGCCCCAGGGGCTGTGCCGCACGCCTCCTCGCCCGCCGCCGCGTGCCGCCTCCTCGCCCGCCGCCGCGTGCCGCCTCCTCGCCCGCCGCCGGCGTGCCCGGCACGCCTCCTTGCCCGCCGCCGTCCACCTCCGGCGCCGTGAGGGCTCCACGTTGTCGAACGACGCCGCCGGGTCTTCGACGCCCTCGGCGGTCCAACGCTTGAAGCGACGCTAAGGTTCTCTTTAGAGTCGAGGGAGCTTCTCCGAGCGCCGGAGTCCTACGGGTGCGCGTCGCCTACGGAGCCGGGGCCGGCAGGGTGCGGCGGGAAACGGCCGCGCCTCCCAGCGCGGAAAGGAGGGCGATGGAGGAGGCTCGCCCGCGACACGGCGGGCCTCGTCGCGTTGGTGGCCGAGTCGGCGGGTCGCGACGCGGTCTCGGGGGTTCGGGGAGCGCCGGCTTGTCTCTCGAAAGGACGGAGAACGACATGATCGCGATGCTACGAAAGCAGACCCTTCTGACCCTCGCCGTGCTCGCCGCGCTCGCTCTGGCGGCTCTGCCGCTGCTCGCCGCCTGCGGGTCGGATTCGGAGGACTCCGAGCCCGCGGCGGACACCGGGGCGGTGGCGGCCGACCAGCTGATCGTCGCCACGACGACCAGCCTCAACGACTCGGGCCTCTTCGAAGACGTGGTGCTGCCCGCGTACGCCGAGATCGCGCCGGATGTGACGGTCAAGGTGGTCGCCGTCGGCTCGGGGGAGGCGATCGCGATGGCCGAGCGCGGCGAGGCCGACGTCCTGACCGTCCACTCGCCGGCGGCCGAGCGGGAGTTCCTCGACGCCGGGTACGGCACCATGCGCCTGCAGTTCGCCTACAACTACTTCATCATCGTCGGCCCGGCGGACGACCCCGCGGGCATCGCCGACACGACGACCGCGGCCGAGAGCTTCACGGCGATCGCGGAGAGCGGGTCGACCTTCGTCTCGCGCGGTGACGAGTCGGGCACGCACAGCAAGGAGCTCTCGATCTGGGAGGCGGCCGGCATCGAGCCGTCCGGCGACTGGTATCTGAGCACCGGCCAGGGCATGGGCGACACCCTGCGCATCGCGAGCGAGAAGCAGGGCTACACCCTGACCGACACGGGCACCTTCCTCGCCCAGAAGGACACGCTCGACCTCGTCCCCCTGTCGCCGGAGAGCGCCGACCTCCAGAACACCTACTCCGTGATCCTCATCGACCAGAACAGGAACCCGTCGGTGAACGCCGCCGCCGCGGAGCGGTTCGCCGCCTACCTGGTGAGCGAGGACTGTCAGCAGGCGCTCGAGGAGTACGGCACCGAGGAGTTCGGGGAGCCTCTCTTCCGTCCCTACGCGGACACGCTCGGGACGTACCAGACGTACTGAACCCGGGGTCTTCACGGGGTTCGCGAAAGGCTCCTGACACGTGGACCTGCTCTGGCAAGGCTTTCTCGAGGCGCTTCGTCTCCTCCTGGGAGGAGACGAAGCGCTCTACGAGATCGCCCTGCGCTCGCTCTGGGTCTCGGGGCTCGCCCTCGCCTGCGCCGTCGTCGTCGGGGTCCCCCTGGGCGGGCTCATCGCGCTCACCTCGTTCCCGGGGCGCCGCCTCACCGTGACCTTCGTCAACACGGGGATGGCGGCGCCCCCGGTCGTCGTCGGCCTGCTCGTCGCCCTGTTCCTCACGCGCAGCGGGCCGCTGGGCCAGTTCCGTCTCCTCTACAGCAACTGGGCGATGGTGATCGCCCAGGTCATCATCGCCCTGCCCATCGTGACCGGCCTCTCGCTCGCCGCCCTGCAGCAGCTGGACGTCGGCCTCCGGCAGCAGATCGCGGCCCTCGGCGCCAACCGCCTCCAGGCGTTCTTCTACCAGCTGCGCGAGATCAGGGTGGCACTTCTCGCCGCGGTCATGGCGGCCTTCGGCGGCGTCATCAGCGAGGTGGGCGCCGTGATGATGGTGGGCGGCAACATCAAGGGCCAGACCCAGGTCCTCACCGGGGCGATCGTGCAGGAGACGCGGATGGGCCGCTTCGCCAACGCCATCGCCCTCGCCATCATCCTGGTCACGCTCGCGTTCACCGCCAACTTCGTGCTCACGGCCATCCAGCAGCAGGGACGACGCGTGTGACCGAGGAGCTCCGGGCCGGCGCGCCCGTCCTCGAGGCCCGCGGCCTCAGCGTGCGGCGTGGCGGCGCGACGCTGGTCGCCGTCGACGAGCTCGCTCTGTACGGCGGCGAGGTGCACGTGCTCCTCGGTCCGAACGGCGCCGGCAAGAGCACCCTGCTCCACGCCCTCAACGGGCTCGAGCAGGCCGACGGGGAGCTCGTCTTCGCGGGGCGGCCGGTCCGCTCAGGCCGCGACCGGCTCGCGCTGCGGCGCGCCACGTCGGCCGTGTTCCAGAAGCCGCACCTGCTCAACACGACGGTCAAGGCCAACGTCGAGAGCGGCCTGCGGCTGCGCGGCGTCGAGCGCGCCGAGGCGCGGCGCCGGGCCGCCTCGGCCCTCGAGCTTCTGCGCGTGGGGCACCTCGCCGGCCGCCGGCCGGTGAAGCTCTCCGGCGGAGAGGCCCAACGGGTCAGCATCGCACGCGCTCTGGCCGTCGATCCGCTCGTGCTCTTCCTCGACGAGCCGCTGGCCTCGCTCGACCCGCCGACCCGCCGCGCCCTGACCGACGATCTGCTGCGCATCTTCGAGCGCTCGTCGATGGCGGTGATCTGGGTCACCCACGACCGCGACGAGGCGCTCGCCGTCGGCGACGTCATCACCTACCTCGAGCGCGGCGGCGTGGTGCAGACCGGCCCGGCGCTCGATGTCTTCACCCGCCCGGCGACGGCATCGTTCGCCGAGTTCCTCGGTCTCGAGACCTTCCTCAGCGGCCGCGTGGTCCACGACCCGGACGGCTCCACGCGCCTCCTGCTCGACGGCGGCGGCGAGTTGCACTGCGGCGACGCTCCCGACGGCGCGGCCGTCGTCGCCGTCGCGCCCGAGGACGTCGTCCTCCTCGCCCGGCGCCCCGACGAGCACGGCGCCAGTTTACGGAACGTGCTGGAGGGAACCGTCAAGGCGGTCGCGCCGTCTGGGCGCCTGCTGCGCGTCGACGTCGACGCGGGCGGTCTCGAGATCGGCGCGCTGATCACCCGGGCGGCGCTCGACGACCTGGGCCTCGCTGTCGGGAGCCCGGTCGTGGCCGCGTTCAAGGCCGCGGCCGTGCATCCGCTGTCGAGGCACGAGCGTCAGCAACCGTCGGCCGGGAACACGGAGTGAGGAGGCGGGTCATGGCGCTGAGCGCGCGTAACCAGATCAGCGGGACGGTGAGGAGCGTCGTCCTCGGCACGGTGATGGCCGAGGTCGTGGTCGACATCGGCGGCCAGGAGATCGTCTCGGCGATCACGCGGCACGCTTGCGAGAGCCTCGAGCTCAAGGCGGGCGACGAGGTCAGGGCCGTGATCAAGGCCACCGAGGTCCTGATCGACAAGTGAGGCGGGCGGCCGTCGTCCCCCGACGTCGAGGCCGGGGTGACGACGGCACGAGCGACGAGACGCGCCGCCGGCGCCTCCCGTCGGCTACACTAGGCTCATGAGCGACGACGTCCCCGCGCGCCGGGTCGACTACCTGCGCCTCTCGATCACCGACCGCTGCAACCTGCGCTGCACGTACTGCATGCCCCCGGGGGGCGTGCCGGCGCGGGCGCACGACGAGATCCTGCGTTACGAGGAGATCGCCGCCTTCGCCCGCGTGGCCGTGACCTGCGGCATCAGCAAGGTGCGCATCACCGGCGGCGAGCCGCTGGTGCGCGCCGGGGCGCCCGGGCTGGTGCGCATGCTCGCGAGACTCCCCGGGGTGCGCGACCTCGCGCTCACGACCAACGGCGTGCTCCTCCCGCGATTCGCCGCCGAGCTGCGCGACGCCGGCCTGCGGCGCGTCAACGTGAGCCTCGACAGCCTCGACCCGGTGCGGTTCGCGCGCCTCACGCGGGGCGGCCGCCTGGGCGACGTCCTGGCCGGCCTCGACGCGGCCTTCGCCGCCGGCTTCGACCCGGTCAAGCTCAACGTCCTGCTGCTCGAAGGCGTCGAGGACGAGCTCGACGCCTTCATACGTCTGACCCTCGAGCGCCCGCTGCACGTGCGCTTCATCGAGTTCATGCCGCTCGACCGCGGCCTCGTGCTCGACGGCGGCCTGCTCCCGGCACCGCGGGTGATCGAGCGTCTGCGCGCGCGGCACGGCATCCGACCGGTCGGCGGCCCCTACGGGCACGGCCCCGCGCGGTACTGGGCGGTGCCCGGCGCGCCCGGCACGATCGGGTTCATCGCGGCGATCTCTGACCACTTCTGCGAGAGCTGCAACCGGCTGCGCCTCACGGCCGACGGCAAGTTGCGCACCTGCCTGTTCTCGGGTGCGGAGCTCGATGTGCGGCCGTTGCTGGGCGACGAGCCGCGCCTGCGCGCCGCCGTGCTCGAGGCGCTGGCCGCCAAGAGATACGACCGCTGTCGCGAGGCGCTCGCCAACGAGCGCGCCATGTCGCAGATCGGGGGGTGAGGGCGTGAGCGAGCTCAGCCATCTCGACGCGCGCGGGCGGGCACGCATGGTGGACGTCGGGGAGAAGAAGGAGACCGAGCGCCGGGCCGTCGCCGAGGCGCTGGTCCGGATGGCGCCGGAGACCCTGGCCGTGATCGAGGACGAGGCCGTGCCCAAGGGCGACGTCATCGCCGCGGCCAGGCTCGCCGGGGTCATGGCCGCCAAGCGCACCCACGAGCTGATCCCGCTCTGTCACCCGCTGGCGCTCACCTTCGTGGGCGTCGAGATCGACGCCGACGAGGCTCTCCCCGGGCTGCGCTGCGTGGCCGAGGCGCGTCTGCGGGGCCGCACCGGCGTCGAGATGGAGGCGCTCGTCGCCGCCTCGGTCGCCGCGCTCACGGTCTACGACATGTGCAAGGCCATCGACCGGGCGATGGAGATCGGCCCCGTCCGTCTGCTCGAGAAGAGCGGCGGCCGCAGCGGGGTCTGGCGGCGCGGGGCCGAGGGCGCGGAGGCCGAGTCGTGACCCGCGCCCCCGACGGCCGCGTCGTCTCCGTCAACGTCGCCCCCGAGACCGGGGCGCGCAAGACCCCGGTCGGCGGCGCCACTCTCGTCGCCGGGCACGGCGTCGAGGGCGACGGCCACGCCGGGCCGGGGCATCGGCAGGTCAGCCTGCTCGCCGCCGAGAGCATCGCCACGATGCGCGACGGCGGCCTCGACGTCGGGCCCGGCGACTTCGCCGAGAACGTGACCACCGAGGGCATCGCCGTCGTACGTCTGCCGGTGGGGGCACGTCTCCGCGTCGGACCGGCCGTGCTCGAGGTCACGCAGATCGGCAAGGTCTGCCACGACCGCTGCGAGATCTTCCGCCTCGCCGGCGACTGCGTGATGCCGCGCGAGGGCATCTTCGCCCGGGTCCTCGAAGGCGGCGAGGTGCGCGCGGGCGACGACATCGTCGTCGATCCGCCGACGCTGATCCGCGCCGCCGTCCTCACCGTGTCCGACAAGGGTTCGCGCGGCGAGCGGGACGACCTCAGCGGCGACACCCTGGTCGAACTGCTCGACGGCGCCGGGGCAGTCGTCGCCGAGCGCGCTCTCGTGCCCGACGAGCGGGAGCTCATCGCCGCCGAGCTCGTCCGCCTGGCCGACGAGGTGCGGGCCACGCTCGTGCTCACGACCGGCGGGACCGGGCTCACGAGCCGCGACGTCACGCCCGAGGCGACGCTCGCCGTGCTCGACCGGCAGGCGCCGGGCTTCGCCGAGGCGATGCGCGCCGGGTCGCTCGCGAAGACCCCGCACGCGATGCTCTCGCGCGCCGTCAGCGGCCTGCGCGGCCGCACGCTCATCGTCAACATGCCGGGCAGCCCTCGCGCCTGCCGCGAGCAGTTCGCCATGATCGCCGCCGCGCTGCCGCACGCGGTGGAGAAGCTCCTCGACCTCGGCGGGGACTGCGCCGCTCCGTCCGTGCCCGCGGAGTGACCCCGGGGCCGGACCGCGAGCGCCAGCTCGCCGACGAGGCGGCCGCCCGCGCGGGCATCGAGCGGCGCGCGGCCGCCCGGGCCGAGCTCCCGCCGACGCGCGAGACCGTCGGGGCGGTGGTCGTCACCTTCAACGACGCGGCCCACGTCGCCGGCATGCTGCGCGGCCTGCGCAAGGAGGTCGCCGAGACCGTCGTCTGCGACCTCGGCTCGAAGGACCGGACGCTGGCGACGGTCGCCGAGCGGTGCCCGTGGGTGGATCGGCACGAGCTGCCGCTCGAGGCCGGGTTCGCGGCGGCGTTCAACGAAGGCGCCCGCCGGCTGAGCCAGCCGTTCCTCCTGCTGCTGCACGGCGACGCCCGGCTGCGTCCCGGCGCGCTCGAGCGACTGCACGGGCAGCTGCACGCCGGCGGCGGGCGCGCCGGCTGCTGCGGGCCTCGCGTCACGGCGCCGGACGGCACGGTCGAGCTCTCGGCGGGGTTCAAGCCCACGCCGTGGCGCCGTGCGCGGGCGTGGTGGCGCACGGTCGTGCCGTCGACGCGCCGGGCCAGGAAGCGGACGCCGCGCCTGGCCAGGGGCGCGCCGGCGGTGCTCGCCGAGGTCGACTGGGTCGGGTCGGCGGCCGCCCTGCTGCGCCGCGAGGCCTTCGACGAGGTGGGCGGCATGGACGAGGGCTTCTTCCTCGCCTGGGCCGACGTCGACCTCGGCCTCCGGTTGCGGCGCGCCGGCTGGCACGTCTACTACGAGCCGCGCGCCCGGGCGATCCATCTCGACCGCGTCGCCGAGTCGGCGGAGTCGCGGCGCCGCGCCCGAGGCCGCTTCGCCGCCAGGCACGGGCTGCTCGGGCGGCTGCGCGGCGCGTCCTGACGCGGCCGTCGCTCAGGTCGCGGGCGCAGGGTGCCGCCGGCAGGAGAGGTAGGCGGCGACGGCGGCGTCGGCGTCCTCGACCGCGCGCCGGTGGCCTGCCGCCAGCCGGTCGCCGATGCTCTGCCGCGTGACACCGAGCTTCGCCGCCACGGCCCGCTGGTGTCCGAGCTCGCGGTAGGCGGCGATGGCCTCCCACTGCTTGGGCGTGCGCGCGGTGAGCAGGGGGTCGACCAGGCGGCAGATCGCGGCCAGCAGAAGGTCGCCGTCCTCGCCGGTGCCGACGTAGCGCGTGAGTCCGCGGTCGCGGGCGGCGAGCTCGAGGGCCGTGCGGGCGTTCGCGTAGGCGTCGCCGCCGTCGCGGACGGCGGCGGCCAGACCGATCCCGACCCCCGCGCGGACGGCGACCGGCGCCACCGTCTCGCGCAGGACGCTGACGAGCAGTGGCGTCTGTGCCGGGTCGTCGAGCACGCCGTCCACTCGTCCGTCGGGCGCGACCGAGAAAGGCTCGGCGAGCGCGGGCTCGAAGAGCCGGTTGAGCCGTTCGAGGGCGGGCCTGACGGCGATCACGTCGGGGCCTCCGCCGGCCGTCCGCGACGGCGCCGGGAGGTCGGCGAGGACCACGGCGATGACCCGGATGTCGCGACGCCTGGTGAGCGGCATGCTGCAAGCTACGCCGCGGCGAGGTGCGAATCCTGCCGGGCCGACGACGCGGCACTCCTCGGGCCGCGTCGGCGGAGACCGGCCGCCGCGCGACGCGCGACCCGGACGGTCGTCGTCGCGACGCGGTCGTCGGGCGCGCGACGACCGAGGGTGGCGCCCGGGTCGCGGTTCGCGGCGGGGCGGCTGCCGGAGAGAGGCTCGAGGACCGAGCTTGTGTGGGTCTCCACCATGAGGATGCTGGAAATGGCGCGGCGCGCCCACTGTCGCTACACTTGGGGGCCTACGGTCTCGAGGACGGGGGTAGCGGGGTGAACAGCAAGGCGCGCACACGACTCCTCATCGCCACGGCCGTGATCGTGGCCGTCTTCGTGGTCGGGGTCGTGTACGTCGTCAGCCGCGAGGGCGCGTACTACCGCCAGGTCTCGGAGCTCGACCAGGGCGACTACGTGGGCAAGAACGTCAAGGTCGGCGGCCGCGTCCTCGCCGACACGCTGCGGCACGACCAGTCGGGGTTCCTCTTCGACATTCAGGACCTGACCGGTGAGGCCGATACCGTGAAGGTGGAGTACGACGGGCAGGTGCCCGACACGTTCGGGCCGGGTGCCGACGTCGTCGTGCTGGGGACCTACTCCGAGTCCGCCGCGGGAGGGCTCATCACGGCCAGCCAGGTGCAGACCAAGTGTCCCTCGAAGTACGAGGGCGCGGGCACGACGCCCGCCGCCAGCCCGTCACCCTGAGAGGCTGACCGCATGCTGCTGCTCGGACGCCTCGCCCTCACGCTCGGCCTCGTGCTGGCGCTGGCCGCCGCCGTCTTCCTCGCCTACGGCATGAAGACGTCGCGCCGCGACTTCATCCGCAACGGCTACTACGCGACGTACGGCTTCGCCCTCGCGATCGTGATCGCGTCGACGGTCCTGCTGCAGGCCTTCCTGCGCTCCGACCTCGGCTTCGCCTACGTCTTCGAGAACTCCGACGCCAGCCTCCCGGCCTTCTACCGCGTCGCGGGGTTCTGGGCCGGGCAGGAGGGGTCGTTCCTGCTCTGGCTGCTGATGCTGGCCGTCGTGGCCGTGGCGATCGCCGCCGGCGACCTCGCGCGCACGCGGCGCCTCGTCGCCGGCGCGGTCATGGTGCTGGCGGTCAACGTGGCGCTGTTCGCGGCCCTCATGGTGCTCGACGAGGGATCCAACCCCTTCCTCGCCACGCCGGCCGGCGCCGGTTCCCCCGTCGGCCTCAACCCGCTGCTCCTGCATCCGGCCATGGTGCTCCACCCGCCGGCGCTCTTCGCCGGCTACGTCGGCTTCGCGGTGCCCTTCGCCTTCGCCGTGTCCGCGCTGCTCCTCGGGCGCGCCGACCGCGAGTGGGTGGTCGGCGCCCGCCGCTGGGCGGTCGGCGGCTGGCTCCTGCTGTCGCTCGGCATCGGCCTCGGTGCCTGGTGGGCGTACGTCGTGCTCTCGTTCGGCGGCTACTGGGCGTGGGACGCGGTCGAGAACAGCTCCCTCGTCCCCTGGCTGACCGGCACCGCGCTTTTGCACTCGATGACGCTGTACGTGCGGCGCGGCACCTTCAAGCGCTGGGCGCTCGGGCTCGCGGCGGCGACGTTCTGGCTCACCCTGGTCGCCACGTGGACGACGCGCACGGGGGTGATCCAGTCGGTCCACGCCTTCGGTCAGCGCCCCCTGCTCGTCTGGTTCCTCACCATCGTCATCGTCGCCGTGGCCGTGCTGAGCGCCGCTCTCATCGCCTGGCGCTGGCGGTGCTTCGCGAGCGAGCACGCCTTCGAGTCGCTGGCCTCGCGCGAGTTCGTCTACCATCTGATGAACCTGACCTTCACGATGTTCGCCCTGGCCATCGGCTTCTCCACGGTGCTCGTCCCCCTGCTCTTCGAGCGGACCGTCGGACCGTCCACGTACGACCTGTTCGCCCAGCCGCTGGGCGTCGTCACGCTGGCGCTGATCGCCCTGTGCCCGCTCTTCGCCTGGCGGCGGACCACGGGCACGGCGCTGCGACGCTCACTCGTCGTGCCGCTCGCGGGTGCCGTGCTCTTCGTCCCGCTCTGGCTGGCCCTGGGGTTCCAGTCGAACCTGTGGGGGTTCGTGGGCTTCGTCGTCTGCGGCTTCGCCTTCGGCGCCGTGCTGCAGTTCGTCCTCGTGTCGGCGCGGCGCGCGGCCGGCGGCCGCCGGTGGACGGCCGGGCTGCGTCGTGCCCTCTTCGGGAGCCGCACGCGTACGGCGGCGTACATCGCCCACCTCGGCATGGTGCTCGTGGTGGCGGGCCTGCTGGGCTCGGCCGTCTACCCGGTCGAGACGAGCGCCGTCGTCGCCAGCGAGGACGGCGCCGTCGTGGAGGCCGGCGACTACCGGCTGCTGTTCACCGGCATGCGCAGCGAGATGGGTTCACAGGGTTCATTGCGCACGTACGCGGCGTTCGACGTCTTCACGGCCGGCGGCGACCGCGTGGGCACGGTGGAGCCTCACACCGACATCTACCCGACGGGCATGTCGGCGGTGCGCGCCGTCATCCTCGGGCGCCCCTTCGAGGACGTCTTCGTCGTCACCGACCAGGGGTTCACCGAAGAGTCGACCGAGCTCTCCGTGCGCGTCGTCGTGTTCCCGCTGATCCGCTGGGTGTGGATCGGCTCCATCCTGCTGTGCGTGGGCGCCGCGGTCTCGCTGTGGCCGCGCGGTCAGCAGCAGGAGCAGGAGGCGCGCGACGCGGCCGCCGCCCGCGAGGACGGCCGCCTCGAGCGCGCCACGGCGTAGGGGGCGCACGTGACCGACCTGCAGGTGGGTCACACCCAGCCCGAGATCGAGGTCGAGGGCCTGCGCAAGACCTTCGGCCGCCGTGAGGTGCTGCGCGGCGTCTCCTTCGCGCTCGAGCGCGGCGGCTTCCTCGCCGTGTTCGGCCCCAACGGGGCCGGCAAGACGACGATGCTGCGCGTGCTGGCCACGCTGCTCACCCCCGGGTCGGGGAGCGTGCGTGTCGCCGGTCACGACGTGCGCGAGGACCCGATGCCCGTGCGCCGCGCCGTCGGGCTGATCTCGCACGGGCCGCTGCTCTACCCGGACCTGACGGCCTACGAGAACCTGCGCTTCTACGCCGACATGTACGGGGTCGAGGACCGCGAGGCGCGCATCGACGAGCTGCTCGACCGTCTCGAGCTCTCGCACCGCCGCTACGACGTGGTGCGCGCCTTCTCGCGCGGCATGCGCCAGCGTCTCGCGATCGCCCGCGCCGTGCTCCACCGGCCGCGGGTGCTGCTGCTCGACGAGCCCCACGAGGGTCTCGACCCGCGCGCCGTCGACATCCTCGACGGGCTGCTCGCCGAGATCCGCGCCGACCACACGTTCGTCATGGTGACTCACCACATCGGCAAGGGCCTCGAGCTCGCCAGCCGGGTGATGATCGTCGACGCCGGCCGTGTGGTCTACGAGCACGCGGCCGGCGTCGACGCCGAGGCCTTCGGCGCCGTGTATCGCGAGCACGTGCAGGAGGGCTCGGCGCTGTGAGCGCCTCCACCTTCACGCGTCCGGTGACCGCCGCCGGGGGGTGGGTGTCGTGAGCGCGACCGTCCAGTTCGCCGCCATCGTGCGCAAGGACCTCATCCGCGAGTTGCGCACCCGCGAGGTGCTGGTCTCGGTCTTCCTCTTCGTCATGCTCTCGCTGGTCGTCTTCCACTACGCCTTCGCGAGCGAAGAGAGCGACCTCACCTTCTTCACCGGCGGCATGCTCTGGGTCACCTTCCTGTTCGGCGCCCTGCTCGGCCTGAACCGCAGCTTCGCCCAGGAGAAGGACGAGGGGTGTCTCGACGGGCTGCTGCTCTGCCCCGTGGACCGCGTGACCATCTTCCTCGCCAAGACCGCCGCCAACCTGGTGCTGCTGCTCGCGATCCAGGTGGTCGCCGTGCCCGTCTTCACCCTGTTCTTCGTCGAGCGCAGCTACGTCGGCGACCTGCCCCTGCTCGTCCTCGTCGTCCTTCTCGCCGACCTCGGCATCTGCGCCCTGGGCACGCTGCTCGCGACGATCTCGATGAACAGCCGGGCGCGCGACCTGCTGCTCCCCGTCCTCTTCCTGCCGCTGATCGTGCCGGTGCTCATCGCCGCGACGTCGGCGACGACGGCGGTCTTCGCCGGCGACACCGGGCTCGGCGAGCTCGCCGGGCGCCTGGTCTTCCTCGCCGCCTTCGACGCGGTATTCTTGGTCGCGGCCTACGGCACCTACGACTTCGCGATAGGAGAGTGACGGTGGAGGCTTCGCAGGTCGGTCTCGAGCGTGCGGCGCCCGGCGCGGCCGGCTGGCGGCGCCTGATCGGGGCGCCCGCCCTCTTCGCCTACGCGGGCGCCGCCCTCGTCGCGGGGCTGCTGCTCGCCTTCTGGTACGCCCCCGTCGACGCCTCGAGCATGGGGTTCAGCCAGAAGATCTTCTACTACCACGCGCCCATCGCCGAGACCGCGCTCGTCGCTTTCGGGGTGGCCTTCGTCGCCGGCATCCTCTACCTGCGCAGCGGCGACCTGCGCTACGATCGCCTCGGGATGGTCGCCGTGCGCCTCGGGCTGCTCTTCAGCCTGCTCGTCATGGGCACGGGGATGATCTGGGGCAAGGCCGCCTGGGGCGCCTGGTGGGCCTGGGAGCCGCGGCTCACCACCTTCCTCATCGCCTGCCTGCTGTACGCCGGCTACTTCGTGCTCCGCTCGATGGTCGACGAGGAGTCGCGCCGGGCGAGCTACGCCGCGGTGCTGGCGATCGTCGCCTTCATCGACGTGCCCATCACCTTCTTCGCCACGCGCTTCCTGCCCGAGGGCCTGCACCCGGTGGTCATCCGGGCCGGCGGGTCGGGTATGGAGGGGAGCATGCTGTTGAGCTTCCTCGTCAGCATGCTCGGCATGACCCTGCTCCTGGTCGCCATGATCCGCCTCGAGTACGCGGCCGAGCTGCTCAAGGACGAGATCGACGATCTGAAGACCACGCTCTGGGAGGTCGGACAGTGACCATCGAGGAGGCCGCGCAGTTCGTTGCCGCCGCCTACGCCGTGATCCTCGTCGTGCTGGTCGTCTACTTCGCGATGACCGCGCGCCGGGTCAACGGCCTGCGACGCGACGTCGAGCTGCTCAGGCGCGAAGCCGAGAAGCGGGAGCGGCGGGGCGAGGGCGCCTGAGCGCCCTCGCCCCGCCGCCCTGACCGGCGCGGGGGGACCGTGGAGCAGGTCTCCGTCATCTCCCTCTGGATCGCGCTGCTGCTCTTCGGCGCGGCGTTCGCGCTGTTCATCTTCCACTACCTGTCACGCCGCGAGCAGATGAACCTGCGCGGCGTGGTCGTCGCCCTCGCCGGGTGGATCGCGCTCGGGGTCGCCCTGATCCTCCGTGCGGCGAGCGCGAAGCACATCCCGGTCGTCGGCGCCTACGAGTCGCTCGCGTTGATCACCTGGTTCCTCGTCGGCGTCTACCTCGTCCTCGAGCTCTTCACCCAGGTCAAGGCCCTCGGCCTCTACGTGATGCCGGCGGCGATGCTCTTCCTCGGCGTCGCGTGGAGCAGCTACAGCGCCCCGGCGGGCCTCATGCCCGACCTGCAGAGCGACATCGTCGTGCTGCACGTGATCGTCATGTTCACCGCCGTCGGCGCCCTGTACCTCGCCGGCTTCGCGGCGCTCCTCTACCTCCTCGAGGAGCGGCTCCTCAAGCGGCACCGCACCGGCTCGGTGCTGGGGCGCCTCCCGTCGCTCGCCACTCTGGACCGGCTCGTCTACCACGCGACGCTCTTCGGCGTGCCCTTCCTCACGATGGGGATGGTCGCCGGTGCCATCCGCGCCATCGCCTTCGGGGTGGAGGGCTGGTTGTACGACCCCATGGTCCTGCTCTCGCTGGGGGCGTGGGCGATCTACCTCGCGCTGCTGTACGGGCACCTGCGCGGCGGCTGGGGCGGGCGCCGCGCCGCGTGGCTGGCGATCGCCGGTCTGGTCGTGATGCTCGCGATCCGTTTCGCCGCCGTGCCGTACTGGTCCGGCTTCCACACCTACGGAGGCTGAGCGTGCTCGTCGTCGTCGTCGGGGTCTCGCACGCCACCGCAGCGCTCGAGCTGCGCGAGCGGCTCGCGCTCGACGGCGGGGCGGCCCTCGGCGTCGCCCGGGCGCTGCTCGCCCCCGGCGGCGTCTGCGAGGCCGTCGCGCTCTCGACCTGCAACCGCACCGAGCTCTACATGTACGCGCGCGACGCCTCGGCCGCGCGCCAGGCCGCCCTCGAGCTGCTCGCCGAGCGCGCCGGCGTCTCGCCGGCGTCGCTCGCGCCGAGCACCTACAGCCACGCCGGCGAGGGCGCCATCGAGCACCTCTTCCGGGTGGTCGCCAGCCTGGACTCGATGGTCATCGGCGAGTATCAGATCGTCGCCCAGATCCGCGAGGCCTACGAGACTGCGCGGGAGGGCGGGTGCACGAGCGTCGTCTTCAACCGCCTCTTCCGCCACACCCTCGAGGTGGGCAAGCGCGTGCGGACCGAGACCGCCATCGGGGAGAAGCCGGTCTCGGTCAGCTCGGCCGCCGTGGACCTGGCAGAGCAGGTCTTCGGCCATCTTGAAGACACGACGGCGCTGATCGTCGGCGCCGGCGAGACCGGGGAGCTCACGGCGACGCACCTGCGCGCGCGCGGCGTGCGGGACCTGCTCGTCACCAACAGGACCCTGGCGGCGGCGCAGGAGATGGCGCGCCGCGTGGGCGGCCGCGCGGTGCCCTTCGAGGACCTCGAAGGACACCTCGTCGCGGCCGACATCGTCATCTCGTCGACCTCGGCGCCGCACTGCGTCGTCACGCGTGAGCGCGTGCACCGCGCCAGGCGGCGCCGTCGCGGCCGTCCGCTCTTCTTCATCGACATCGCCGTGCCGCGCGACGTCGATCCCGCGATCGCCGATCTCGACGGCGTGTTCCTCTACGACATCGACGACCTCGAGCACGTCGTCGCGCGCAACCGCGCCGAGCGCGAGAAGGAGGCCGTCAGGGCCGAGGCCATCGTCGTCGAGGAGCTCGCCAACGTCGACGCCTGGCTGCGCGCCCTCGAGGTCGTGCCGACGATCGCCACGCTGCGTGAGGCGGTCGAGCGCATCAGGACGAGCGAGCTGGAGCGTCTGGGCGGCCGGCTCTCCGGCCTCGACGACGAGCAGAGGGCCCAGGTGGAGCTGCTGACCAGCTCGATCGTCAACAAGATCCTGCACCTGCCGACCGTGACGATGAAGGACGTGGCCGGGCGCGACGAGTGCTACCTCTACGTGGACGCCGTGCGCACCCTCTTCGGGCTCGACGGCAACGGTGACGGCCGGGCAGGCGCGCGCGGCGAGGCGCACGGCGCCGGCGAAGCGGGCGGGGCGAGGCCCGGGACGGCCGCCGCCGAGACGGCCGCCGGAAGTGAGGCCGGGGCGGCGGGCGGGACGGCCGAGGAGGCGGGCGCTCGCCGGCCCGCGCCCGGCGCCGGCGGTGACGCGGGCCTCGCGGTCCCTTGAGCGATCGGGTCCGCATCGGCTCGCGCGGCAGCGCGCTCGCCCTCGTGCAGAGCGAGTGGGTGCGTGACCGCCTGCAGGCGCTGCACCCCGGGCTCGTCGCGGAGATCGAGGTCATCCACACGAAGGGCGACAGGCTGCTCGACGCGCCGCTCGCCAAGCTCGGCGACAAGGGACTCTTCGTGAAGGAGATCGAGGAGGCCCTGCGCGAAGGGCGCGTCGACCTCGCCGTGCACTCGGCCAAGGACATGCCGACCGAGACGCCCGCCGGGCTCGACCTCGTCGCCTTCACGGCGCGCGAGGACGTGCGCGACGTCTTCGTCGCGCATCCGCGCGCGCCGCTCCGGCGTCTCGCCGACCTGCCCTCGGGCGCCGTCGTCGGCACCTCGAGCCTGCGCCGCCGCTCGCAGCTGCTGGCCCTGCGCCCGGACCTCGAGGTCGTGGACATCCGCGGCAACGTGCAGACCCGCCTGCGCAAGGTCGAGGAGCAGGAGATGGCCGGCACGATCCTCGCGGCCGCGGGGCTGGCGCGCCTCGGGCGCGCCGACGCGGCTGCCTTCGCCTTCACGTTCGACGAGCTGCTGCCCGCCGTCGGCCAGGGGTCGCTGGCGGTCGAGGCGCGCACCGGCGACGAGGCCGTCGCCGCCCTGCTGGCTCCGCTCGCCGATACCGCGAGCGCGCTCGCCGTGCGCGCCGAACGCGCCCTGATGCGTGCGCTCCAGGGCGGCTGTCAGGTCCCCATCGCCGCGCACGCGGTCGTCGTCGCGCCCGCCCCGGGCGACCCCGGGCCGGCGCCACTGCTCCTGCGGGCGTTCGTCGGCTCGCTCGACGGGGCCGAGGCGGTGCGCCGCGAGGCCGTCGGCTCGTCCGCCGAGCCGGAGGAGCTCGGCACGCGGCTGGCCGCGGAGATGCTCGCCGCCGGCGGCGACCGTATCCTCGCAGCCGTGCGCGCCGAGGCCGGCGGCGGATGAGCCCGCCGGGCGAGGGCGCGGGCGGCACGGGCGGCCGGCCGGGCGCGGACGCACGGTGCCCCGGCGCGGGCGGACCTGCCGCCGGCGGCGCCCGGCCGCTCGCCGGCCGCGTGGTCGTGATCACGCGTCCGCGTGACCAGGCCGACGCGCTCGCCCTGCCGCTGCGCGGCCTCGGCGCCGAGGTCGTCGTGGCGCCGGTCATCCGCATCGTGCCGCGCCCGCTCGACGAGGAGGCGCGGCGGGTGCTCGCGGGCGTGGCGCGGTACGACCTCGTCGTCTTCACCAGCGTCAACGGCGTGCGCGTGTTCGCCGACGATCTCGAGACGGCCGGCCCCGGCCTCGCGGTGCTGGGCGCCGCGGCCGGGCCCGGCACGTCGCGCCCCTCGCTCGCGGCCATCGGGCCGGCGACGGCCGCGGCCCTCGAGGGCCGCGGCCTCGCCTGCGACGTCGTGGCCGAGGAGTACGTCGCCGAGGGGCTGCTCGCCGCACTCGAGCGGCGGGGCGTCGCGCCGGCAGGGGCCCGCGTGCTGATCCCGCGGGCGGCCGAGGCGCGCAGCGTCCTGCCCGACAGGCTGCGCGAGCGCGGCGCGCTCGTCGACGTGCTGCCGGTCTACGACACGCTGCCCGCCGAGACGCTCGACGTGTCGCGAGCTCGCGTCGAGACCGCGGACTTCATCACGTTCACCTCGAGCAGCACGGCGCGTGCCTTCGCGCGCCTGATGGGCTCCGGGGCGGGGCCGGGGGAGAGGACGCTCGCCGAGCGCCTCGCCGCCGCCCGCCTCTGCTCGATCGGCCCCGTGACCTCGGCGACGCTGCGCGAGCTCGGCCTGACGGTGGCCGTCGAGGCCCGCGAGTACACGACCGCCGGGCTCGTCGCGGCGATCGCCGCCGCGGGCTGAAGCCGCGGCCGTCGCGGTGGTTATCGCCTCCGTCGCGGCCGCGGGGGAGAGCCGTGCCCGTCGCCCCAGGGGACGACCGTCACCGTCGCCGCGGTCCGACCCCCGCGTTGTGCGGCGCGGGTCGGTGTCCGGAGACGCGAAGGGCCGGCATCGCCGGCCCTTCGCGTCTCCCGCCTGCGGGCAGCCTCAGGCGGGCTTGACCTCGCTCGCCTGCGGGCCCTTCTGGCCCTGCACGACCTCGAACTCGACCTCCTGGCCGTCAGAGAGGGTCTGCACCCCGGCCGCCAGGCCGGTGATGTGGACGAAGACGTCCTTGCCCTCTTCCTGCTCGATGAAGCCGTAGCCCTTCTCCGTGCTGAACCACTTCACTTTGCCTTTCGCCACGCCTACTCCCTTGTTCGTGAGCGTGCTGTCGGCGAGTGAAGCCAGGGCGCGCGCTCGTCTTCCTTGGGCCCGCGGCGGCGGTGGCGCGACGCCGCGGACCCTGCAGTTGTACCCGGTTCGCGGCCGTTCGGACAACCGGGGTGACTGTTGCCCGCGCCGGGCGGGCGTCGTATCGTGCCGGTGATGCGTCCCATCTGCTTCTCCAGCGACTACGGCTACGCCGACGATTTCGCCGGCACGTGCCGCGCCGTGATCGCGCGCGTGGCCCCCGAGGTGCGGGTGATCGACGTCACCCATGGGCTGCCGCAGCGCGACGTTCTGGCCGGGGCCGTCGTCTTGCGCAACACCCTGCCGTACATGCCCGAACAAGCCGTGATCCTCGCCGTGGTCGACCCGGGCGTCGGCGGCCCGCGCCGCCCCGCCGGCCTGCGCAGCGGCGCCGACCGCCTCTTCGTCGGTCCCGACAACGGGCTGCTCACGCTGGCGGCCGATGCCGACGGCGGTGCGACCGAGGCCCACATCCTCACCAACGAGAACCTCTGGCTGAGCCCGCTGTCGGCGACCTTCCACGGCCGCGACATCTTCGCCCCGGTCGCGGCCCGGCTGGCGGCCGGCCTCGCGCTCGACCAAGTCGGGGTCGAGATCGACCCCGCCGGCCTCGTGCGTCTCGACGTGCCCGAGCCGCGACTCCTGGCGGGCGCGCTGGCAGCCACCGCGGTGCTCGTCGACCGTTTCGGCAATGTCGCCCTCAACCTGCGCGCCGACGAGCTCGCCGCCGCCGAGATCGGCGACGAGCTCGAGCTGGACTGCGCCGGGGAGCGCTACCACGCCCGCGTCGTGCGCACGTTCGGCGCCGTGCGGGCGAGCGACATCCTGGTGCTCGTCGACAGCTACGGTATGGTGTCGGTCGCCGTCAACGGCGGCTCAGCCGCCGAGGTGCTCTCGCTGGAGCCCGGCGACCGCGTCGTCCTTCGCCGCCAGACGTGAGCCGCGTGCGCCGCCACGAGCGGCGCGTCGCCTACCCGGTCCCGACTGCGGCGCTGGGCGGCTCGGCCCCGCCACGGCACCGAGCGGCTCGTCCCGCGACGGCGCCGGCTGCGCCGTCGGGGCTCCGTGTTGCAGCCCTCCGGCGATTCCGCTAGACTACCCGCTCGCGTGCCCGGGCCCGGGCACGCCGTCCGCAACGGCCAGAAGTGAGCGCATGAAGACCTACGTCGCGAAGCCATCCACCATCGAGAAGAAGTGGTACGTGGTCGACGCCAGCGGCAAGACCCTGGGCCGCTTGGCCACCGTCATCGCCGACGCCCTGCGCGGCAAGCGCAAGCCGACCTACACCCCGCACATCGACACCGGCGACTTCGTCGTCGTCGTCAACGCCGACAAGGTCGTCGTCACCGGCGACAAGGCGGCGCAGAAGATGTACTACCGGCACTCCGGCTACCCGGGAGGGATCAAGTCGGAGTCCTACCAGCACCTCATGGCGCGGCGGCCCGAGGAGATCCTGCGCCGCGCCGTCCGCGGCATGCTACCGCACAACCGCCTGGGCAGGGCGCAGATCCGCAAGCTCAAGATCTACGCCGGGCCCGATCATCCGCATGAGGCGCAGCGGCCCGACGTGCTCGAGATCAAGGAGTAAGGCGTGGCAGAGGCAGTGACCTATCGCGCGACCGGCAAGCGCAAGACCAGCGTGGCCCGCGTCGTCCTCACCCCGGGGGTGGGCAGGGCGCTCGTCAACGGCCGCGAGATCGACGAGTACTTCGGTCGCGAGGTCCTCAAGACGATCGCGCTCATGCCGCTCGAGACGACCCACACGAGCGGACGCTTCGACATCTCGGCCAACGTGTACGGCGGCGGCATCGCGGGCCAGGCCGGTGCCGTGCGTCACGGTATCGCACGCGCCCTCTGCGAGGCCGACGAGAGCCTGCGCACGCCGCTCAAGCGGGCTGGCTTCCTCACCCGCGACGCGCGCCAGGTCGAGCGCAAGAAGGCGGGCTTCCACAAGGCGCGCAAGAAGCCGCAGTTCAGCAAGCGCTGACGCGCCGCTCCACCGAGTACTCCCCGAAGGGCCGCCGAGAGGCGGCCCTTCGCGTCGGGCGCTGCATTCGCTCCGGACGCCGATCCCCCCGCGTCCGCGGCGGGCCACTCGGGAGACGTGCCGTTTGCCCTCGGGTGACGCGGGTCGTAGCATCTCCGGGGTCTCGGGCACGGACGGGAGGACGATGGGCGCCTACTTCGGCACCGACGGTATACGAGGAGTGGCCGGCGACCTGTTGACGGCCGAGTTCGCCGTGCAGGTCGGCCGTGCCGCGGCCGTGGTCGAAGCCCGCCGCCGCGGGCGGCCGCCGGTCTTCATCGTCGGTCGCGACACCCGGCTCTCCGGCCCCATGCTCGAGGCCGGCCTCGTCGCCGGCCTCACCAGCGGCGGGGCGCGGGTCGAGGTCGCCGGGGTGATCCCGACGCCGGGGCTCGCCGCGCTCGTCGTCGAGCGCGGCGCCGACGCCGGCGTCGTGATCAGCGCCTCGCACAACCCGTACGGGGACAACGGCATCAAGCTCTTCTCGGCGGCCGGCCTCAAGCTCAGCGACGACGAAGAGGCCGAGATCGAGGCTCACATCGAGCACCGCGACCTGCGCTCGCTGGCCGGCGACCGCTTCGGCGCGGCGGCGCCGCTCGAGGGCGCGGTCGTGGCGTACGTCGCCGGGCTCGGCCGGCGGCTGTCGCCCGACCTCACGGGCCTGCGCGTCGCGCTCGACTGCGCGCACGGCGCGATGTACCAGGCGGCGCCGCTCGCCCTCGAGGCCTCGGGTGCGGAGGTCGCCGTCCTCTGTGCCGAGCCCGACGGCGTCAACATCAACGACGGCTGCGGCTCGACCCACATCGACGCCCTGCAGGAGTTCGTGCGCGCCGACGGCTACGACCTCGGCTTCGCCTTCGACGGCGACGGCGACCGCGTGCTCGCCGTCGACGCCGACGGCGAGCTGGTCGACGGCGACTTCCTCATCGCGATCCTCGCCACCCATCTGCGCGACAAGGGCCTGCTGCGGCGCGACGCCGTCGTCACCACGGTGATGACGAACCTCGGTTTCCACCAGGCCATGCGCCGCGAGGGCATCGAGGTGAGGACGACGGCGGTCGGCGACCGCTACGTGGTCGCCGAGATGCTCAAGGGCGATTACGTGCTCGGCGGCGAGCAGTCGGGCCACATCATCAACCGCGACGTCTCGACCACGGGCGACGGGCTGGCGACGGCGCTGCTCCTGCTCGAGGCGCTGCGCGAGCGCGGCCAGACGCTGGCCGAGGCGGCGACCGTCATGCGGCGCCTGCCGCAGAAGCTCGTCAACGTCCGCGTCCGCGACCTCAAGGCCCTCGACGGGGCCGCCGCCGTGTGGCGCGCGGTCGAGGAGGAGACCGCGCGCCTCGGCGACGGCGGCCGCGTCCTCGTGCGCCCCTCGGGCACCGAGCCGCTCGTACGCGTCATGGCCGAGGCGCCCACGGCCGAGGAGTGCGACGGCGTGTGCGCGCGCATCGTCGACGTCGTGCGTGCGCAGCTCGGCGACGCCCCCGGCTGACAAGGACAGGTCAAGTACTCTCTGTCCTTGGTAGGCCGACAGCTACTGCATCCACCGGGTCACCCGGACACGTGCGGCTCTGCTGTGCGCGGCTGCCACGCCGCAGTGCGCCCCGCATCGGGCGCAGAGGGCGATACAATGGCCCTACATACCAGACCGGCGGCGCGGACACCCGTCAGCTACCCGAGCGCCCGGCCCGTGTGAGAGAGCCCGCTCCGGAGGGCGCGCACCGTGAGGTGCGCCCCCGACGATCGAAGGGGGCTCGTGCGGGTGACGAGGTGGAGGTTCATCGAAAGACTCGGCGGATGCCTCCCGGCCCGGCACGGTCGTGATCGAGCCGACAAAACCCGCCGGTGACGGCGGAACAAAGCGGCTCGAGGGTGCCGTCCGCAGCCTGCCCGTCTGCCCCTGACCAGCGAAGGGAGCACGCATGTGCGGCATCGTGGGCTACGTCGGGCGACGCCCCGGCAAGCCGATCATCCTCGACGGCCTGAGACGCCTGGAGTACCGCGGCTACGACTCGGCGGGTCTCACCCTGCTCGAGGCGGACGGTCTCGAGACCGTCCGCGCGGTCGGCAACCTCGACGCGCTCTTCGCCGCGGTGGGGGACGGCGCCTCGCCGGCCACGGTCGGCCTCGGGCACACGCGCTGGGCGACGCACGGCAGCGTCTGTGAAGAGAACGCCCACCCGCACGCCGACTGCACGGGCCGCGTCTCCGTCGTCCTCAACGGCATCATCGAGAACTACAAGGAGCTCCGTGCCGCGCTCACGGCGCGCGGCCATCGCCTGACCTCGGAGACCGACGCCGAGGTCGTCGTGCACCTGGTCGAGGAGCACGCCGGCGAGGGGCTCGCCGCCGCGGTGCGGGCCGCGATCCCGCGGCTCGAGGGCCACTTCGCCTTCTGCGCCGTGTCGGCCGACGAGCCCGACCGCGTGGTCGGCACGCGCCGCGAGGCGCCGCTCGTCGTCGGCGTCGGCGAGGACGAGATGTTCTTCGCCTCGGCGATCCCCGCCTTCCTCTCGCACACGCGCGAGGTGATCGTGCTCGAGGACGGCGACGTCGTCACGCTCCGCGCCTCCGGCGCGGAGTGCACCGACGTCGCCGGCGTCCCCGTCGAGCGCGCGGCGAGTGTCGTCCCCTGGGACCAGGACGCGGCCGAGAAGGCCGGCTACGACACCTTCATGCTGAAGGAGATCAACGAGCAGCCGGCCGCGCTGCGCGACACCCTTGCCGGGCGCCTCTCCGAGGCCGGGGACGTGGACCTCGCGGAGACCGGGATGGGCGACGAGATGCTGCGTCGCCTGCGGCGCATCTTCATCGTCGCCTGCGGCACCTCCTACCACGCCGGCCTGATCGTCTCCTACGCGATCGAGCAGCTCGCCCGCGTGCCGGTGCAGATCGACGTGGCCAGCGAGTTCCGCTGCCGCGAGCCGGTCTTCGACCCCGACACGCTGGTCATCGGCATCACGCAGTCGGGCGAGACCGCCGACACGCTGGCGGCGATGCGCCTCGCACGCGCCGCCGGCTCGCCGGTCCTCGCCCTCTGCAACATCATGGGCAGCCAGGCGACGCGCGAGGCCGACCACGTGCTCTTCACGCGGGCCGGGCTCGAGATCGGGGTGGCGGCGACCAAGACGCACACCGCCCAGGTCGCCGCCCTGCTGCTCCTCGCCCTGCGCCTCGCCTGGGCGCGCGGCGTGCAGCCCGAGGCCGAGCTGCGCCGCCTCGGGCACGAACTGCGCGCCGTCCCCGAGAAGCTCGAGGAGCTGCTCGCCCGGCCGAGCGCCGTCGAGGAGATCGCCGCCCGCTACCGCGACGAGCGCTTCTTCCTCTACCTCGGCCGCGGTATGGGCTTCGCCGTGTGCCTCGAGGGCGCGCTCAAGCTCAAGGAGATCAGTTACATCCCGACCGAGGCCTACGCCGCCGGCGAGATGAAGCACGGGCCCATCGCCCTGCTCGACAAGGAGTCGCCGGTCGTCGTCGTCGCCGACGACAGCCCCGTCTTCCCCAAGCTCGTCAGCAACGTCGAGGAGGTGCGCGCCCGCGGCGCCGACGTGATCGCGGTGGCGACCGACGGCAACGAGACGATCGGCGAGCTCTCGCGCGACGTGCTCTGGGTGCCGCGCACCGATCACCACCTGGCGCCGATCCTCACCGTGGTCCCGCTGCAGCTGCTCGCCTACCACATCGCCACGCTGAAGGGTTTCAACGTGGACCAGCCGCGCAACCTGGCCAAGACGGTGACGGTCGAGTGAGGCCGCTCGAGATGCCGACCGCCGGGCGGCTCCTGGGCCTGGGCATCGACGTCATCGCCGCGGACCGCATCGGCCGGCTGCTCGAGCGGCGGCCGGCCGCCTACGAGCGTCTCTTCAGCCCGCAGGAGCGCGCCTACTGCGACGGCTTCGCCGCCCCGTACCCGCACTACGCGGCGCGCTTCGCCGCCAAGGAGGCGGTGGGCAAGGCGCTCGGAATCGGTATCATCGGCTTCGTGTGGCGCGACATCGAGGTGCTCTCGGGCGGCAAGCCGCTGGTCGCGCTCCACGGCGGCGTCGCCGACGTCGCCCGGCGTCTCGGCGTCACGCGCGTCGAGCTGTCGCTGAGTCACACCGCCGGCATGGCCTACGCCGTGGCCGCCGCGCTGAAGGAGGACGCTGATGTATGAGTCCCTGCTGCTGCCCCTCTACACCGCCGATGCGATGCAGCAGATCGACGTCGCGGCGATCCAGGGCGTCGGCATCCCCGGCTCCCACTTGATGGAGCGCGCGGGAGCCGCCGTGGCCGCCGAGATCCTCGAGCGCTACGAGCCCGAGGAGGCGGTCGTCTTCTGCGGCAAGGGCAACAACGGCGGTGACGGCTTCGTCGTCGCGCGCGAGCTCTTCGACGCCGGCGTCGAGGTGACGGTGGTGGCGCTGGCGGCGCCCGAAGAGTACAAGGGGGACGCCCGCCTGAACCTCGAGATCCTCCAGCGTCTGGGCATCGAGCCGCGGGTGGGGTTCACCGCCGCGGGCGAGGCCGAGCCGGGCGTCGTGACGGTCACCGAGATGGCCGACGTCGTCGTCGACGCCATCTTCGGGACCGGCTTCACCGGCGCGGCCAAGGGCGCCGCGGCGGCCGCCATCGAGCTCATCAACGAGACCTCGGCCGAGGTGGTCAGCGTCGACATCGCGAGCGGCGTCGGCGCCAACGCCGGCGCGGTGCACGGCCCCGCCGTGGCCGCCGACCTCACCGTCGCTCTGCACGCCGCCAAGGTCGGTCACTTCGTCACCCCCGGCGGGGCGCTCTCGGGCGAGGTCGTCGTCGTCCCCATCGGTATCCCGTCGCTCTGCGAGCGCGAGGCCGACGTGTGGCTCCTGACTTCGACGGGTCTGCAGCCGCTGCTCGTCGAGAAGGGCTCGCTCGACCATAAGCGCTCGGTCGGCACGGTCCTCGTCGTCGGCGGCGCCGCCGGGATGACCGGCGCCGCCCACATGGCGGCCATGGCCGCCCTTCGCGGCGGCGCCGGCCTCGTGCACTGCACGGCGCCCGACGGCGCCGAGCAGGTCAAGCCGTACCCCGAGGTCATCACCGTGCGCGTGCCCGGCGAGGCCGGCGCGTACACGACGGCGAGCCGTGCGGCGGTCGCCGACGAGGTGGCCGCCTTCCACGCCGTCGCTCTCGGCCCCGGCCTGGGGCGCGGCGACGAGACCCAGCTGCTGGTGCGCGAGCTGCTCGCCGCCGACACGCCGCTGCTCATCGACGCCGACGGCCTGTACGCCCTCGGCGGCCGCCCCGAGCTGGTCGCCGGGCGCACGGCGCCGACGGTGCTGACGCCGCACGAGGGCGAGCTCGGCCGCCTGCTCGAGCGGCCGGCGGCCGAGATCGCCGCCCACCGGCTCGACAACGCCCGCGCCGCCGCGCAGCGGGCGAACGCGACCGTCGTCCTCAAGGGCGAGGCGACGATCGTCGCCGACCCGTCGGGCGTCGCCTACATCGTCCCGACCGGCAACCCCGGCCTCGCCACCCCGGGCACCGGCGACGTGCTCAGCGGCGCCATCGCCGCCCAGCTCGCCAAGGGCCTCGGCGCGACCGAGGCCGCCTGCCTAGGCGCCTACCTGCACGGTCTCGCCGCCGATCTTGCGGCCGAGCTCGAAGTGGGTACAGAAGGCATGGTGGCCGGCGACGTGCTCCGCTACCTGCCTGTGGCCATCGAGCGCCTCAAGACCGACGACGAGGACGACGAGGACGAGGAGGACCAGCATCATGGCTAAGCGCGACCCCGAGCCGAGCGACGAGCCGCTCGTCCGCGACATCATGCAGACCGAGGTCGTCACCATCTGCCCCGAGGCGACGGTCAAGGAGTTCGCCGAGCTCATGCGACGCAAGAAGGTCGGCGGCGCCCCCGTCGTCGACGCCGAGGGCACGCTCCTCGGCATCGCCACCGACGGCGACCTGATGGCGCTCGACGCCGAGCTCCACTTCCCGCACTACATCCAGTTCCTCGACAGCCTGATCTACATCCAGAGCCAGAAGAAGTTCGAGGAGCGCCTGCGCAAGGCGGCGGCGGCGACCGTCGCCGACGTGATGACGAAGGATGTCTTCACGGTCACGCCCGACGATCCCGCGCGCAAGGCGGCGACGCTGATGTCCGACCACGGCATCGGGCGCATCCCGGTCGAGGTCGACGGCAAGGTGGTGGGGATCGTGACGCGGCACGACGTGCTGCGCCTGCTGGACCTCTGATGCTCGACGGCCGCGCCCGGGCGGTCGCCGAGGTCGACCTTGCGGCGATCCGCCACAACGTCCGCCGGCTGAGCCGCGACCTGCCGCCCGGCGCCCGTCACTGCGCCGTGGTCAAGGCCTTCGGCTACGGTCACGGCGCGGTGCCGGCGGCCCGGGCGGCCCTGGCCGCCGGCTCGTCCTGGCTCGGCGTGGCGACCGCCACGGAGGCCGAGGAGCTGCGCGCGGCCGGCCTCGAGGCGCCGATCATGGTCTTCGGCCCGCTGACGGGCGCCGAGCTCCGGCGCGCCGTGGCGGCCGGCGCCGACGTCGTCGTCTGGTCGGCGTCGTTCCTCGCGGAGGCGCGCCGCCTCGGCGCCCGCGTCCACGTGAAGTTCGACTCGGGCATGGGGCGCCTCGGCGTCACCGAGGCCGAGGCGCGTGAGCTCTGCGCCGGCGCGGCCGCGGGCCCGTCGCGGCTGGTCGGGCTGATGAGCCACTTCGCGACCGCCGACGAGGCCGACACCACGTTCTTCGAGTACCAGCTGGGGCGCTTCACGGCGCTCGCCGGCGAGTTGAAGCGCCTCTACCCGGACCTCCTGCGCCACACCGCCAACAGCGCCGCCACGCTGCGCAGCCCGGCCTCGCACTTCGATGTCGTGCGCACCGGCATCGCGCTGTACGGCCTCGCGCCCTCGAACGACGACCCGTTCAAGGACGACCTGCGGCCGGCGATGCGGCTGACCTCGTACATCGCCGGCGTGCGCCACGTCCAGCCGGGCGACTCCGTCGGCTACGGCCGGCGCTTCATCGCCGAGGCGCCGGCGCGCATCGGCATCGTGCCGATCGGCTACGCCGACGGCATCGCCCGGGCGCTCACCGACCGCGGCGACGTGCTCGTCGCCGGCCGGCGCTGTCGCATCACCGGCACGGTCAGCATGGACCAGCTCACCGTGCGCCTCCCCGACGACTGGGGCGCGCCGGGCGACGAGGTCGTCTTCTTCGGTGCGGCGCGGACGGGAGCGGGTAGCGGCGCAGCGACGGGACCGGGAGGCGGCGCGCCGGCGGGAGCGCGCGGCACGCAGCCGCGGCCGGGCGGCGGCGAGCGCATCCTCTGTGAGGAGGTCGCCCAGCTCCTGAGCACCATCAATTACGAGATCGTCTGCGACGTCGGGGCGCGGGTGGAGCGCCGCTACCTGCACGAGGCGGACGCCGCGGACGACGGCGCGGCCGGAGCGGACGCGATGATGGGGGCCGGGACTGACTGAGGCGCACGATCGGGGAGAGTCTGCACGGGCGCCGGGGCCGGCGCCCGTGGACGTGCGTGCGGCGCTCGCCGCCTCCCTCGAGCCGGGCGAGCGGGCGTGGGTCGTCGGCGGCGCCGTGCGCGACGGCCTGCTCGGGCGCGAGGTGCGCGACCTCGATGTGGCCGTGGACGGCGCCGCCGAAGCGTTGGGCCGCAGGCTCGCCGACCGCCTCGGCGGCGCCGTCTTCACCTACTCCGAGCGCTTCGCCGCCGTGCGCGTCGTGGCCGGCGGCGTGCACGTCGACCTGTCGCCCCTGCGGCCCGGTCCGGGCTCGCCCGTGGGTGCGGGCGCCGTGCCGGACGCGGCGTCCGGGGCCGACACCCGCCCGGCCGCCGACGCCAGCCTGGCCACCGACCTCGCCGGGCGCGACTTCACCGTCGACGCGATGGCGGAGCCGGCCGCCGGCGGCGAGGTCGTCGACCCGCTCGGCGGCCGTGACGACCTCGCCGCCGGCCGTCTCCGCCTGTGCGCCCCCGGCGCCCTCGACGACGACGCGCTGCGCGTGCTGCGCCTCGCGCGCCTCGAGCTCGAGCTGGGCCTCGTGCCGGACGAGGATGCGCTGACCGCCGCCCGTCGCGCCGCGCCGCGGCTGGCGGCGGTCAGCGGCGAGCGCTTGCGCGACGAGCTCACGGCGACGCTCGGCCTGCCGCGGCCCTCCGGCGCCCTCCGTCGCCTCGCCGACCTCGGTGCCCTGGCCGTCGTGCTGCCCGAGCTCGACGGCGTGCGCGGGGTGACGCAGAACCCCTACCACCACCACGACGTCTTCGACCACACGCTCGAGGGGCTCGACTACGTGCACGGCGTCGTCGCCCAGCTCGGCGGCGCGCGCTTCCTCGCCACGCCCGAGGAGGTCGGCCTCCCCGGCGCCGGGCCTTTGGCGCCCGTCGCTTGGGCTCTCCTGCTCCACGACGTCGGCAAGCCGATCGTGAAGCGCGAGGAGGACGGGCGCATCATGTTCTGGCACCACGACGAGGTCGGCCGTGGCATGACGCTCGTGGTCGCCGACCGCCTGCGCATGAGCCGCCGCTTCGCCCACTTCCTCGGGCTCCTGGTCCGCCAGCACCTGCGCCTCGGGTTCCTCGTCCGCGAGCAGCCGCTGACGCGACGGGCGCTCGCCCGCTACCGCCGCGACGTGAGCCCGTACGTCTTCGAGTCGGTCGTCATCTCGCTCTGCGACCGCCTCGCGACCCGCGGCGACAAGACGTCGCTCAAGTCCATCGCCCGCCACTACCGGCTGGCGCGCGACGTGTGGTCGGGGGTGGCGAAGGCGCCGGTGCCGCGGCTCTTGAGCGGGGACGACGTGATCGAGCTGCTCGGCCTCGAGCCGGGGCCGGCCGTGGGGCAGGCGCTGGACGCCCTCGAGGAGGAGGTCGAGGCGGGTGAGGTCACCGACGCCGACGGCGCGCGTGCGTTCCTCAGGGCGTGGTGGTCGACGCGGGGCACGGAGGCCGGTGCGGGAGACGGCAGACCGTCGGCGAGCCCGGAGGTGCGCTAGTGCCCGAGCTCCCCGAGGTCGAGACCGTCCGCCGCCGGCTGCTGACCTGCCTGCCCGGCCTCGTGGTGCGTGACCTGCGGGTCGCCGACCCCTCCGTCTGCGACCTCGCCGAGGAGGAGCTGCGGGCGACGATCGCCGGCCGCCGGGTCCTCGGCCTGCGCCGACGCGGCAAGTACCTGCTCGTCGACCTCGGCGCCGTCGAGGGCGTGCCCGGCGGGGGCCAGGCGGCTTCGGCGCCGCCGCGCGCCGCGGACGTCGGCGACGAGGCGGCCGGGCGCTCCGCGCCCGGCCGCCTCGTCGTGATCCACCTCCGCATGACCGGCCAGCTGCTCTTCAGGCCCGAGCCTGGGGCGCCGCGGTCGCGCTTCGTGATCGCGTTCGAGCCCGGGACCGATCTCCACTTCGTCGACGTGCGGCGCTTCGGCCGTCTCTGGTCGCTCGAGCCGGCTGCCGAGCCGGCGTTCTTCGCCGCCATGGGCCCGGAGCCGTTCTCGGAGGAGTTCAGCATCGCCTACCTGCGGGCGGCCCTCGGCGGGCGACGGGCGCCGCTGAAGGCCTTCCTCCTCGACCAGCGACGCATCGCCGGCGTGGGCAACATCTACGCCGACGAAGCCCTCTTCCGCGCCCGTCTGCACCCGCTGCGCGCGGCGGGGAGTGTCGGGCCGCGTGAGGCGCGGCGCCTGCACGCGGCCCTCCTCGAGACCCTGCGGGCGGGCATCGACCACGAGGGCTCGTCGATCGAGAGCTTCATCGACCCGGCCGGCGAGCGTGGCAGTTTCCAGGAGATCCTCAACGTCTACCAGCGGACGGCCGAGCCCTGCCGCATGTGTGCGACCCCGGTCGAGCGCCTGGTCGTCGGGGGCCGGGGGACGCACTACTGCCCCCGCTGCCAGCCGCGCCGCGGTGGCATCGCGCCGACGGCGCGGCGAATGAGACCGACGGGCCCGGTCGGCAAGCGCGACGCACGCGGCGCGCCGCCGACGACGTGAGCAGCCGGAGACATCGCCGACCGGCGCCGCCGGTGACCCGCGGTGTGAGCGAGTGGCGGCGATGCCTGGTCGATGTGAGCCTGCGGGGGCGTGAGCGCCGGTGAGCACCCTCACGGTGGCGCTGCTGCAGATCGAGGCCGCCGGCTGCGACCAGGCCGAGAACCTGGCGCGTGGCGAGGCCGCCTGTCGCCGCGCCGCCGCGATGGGCGCCGACATCGCCCTCTTCCCCGAGATGTGGAACATCGGCTACGCGCTTGCGGCCGGGCCGCCAGGCGACTCCGCACGCGGTCTCGTCGGTGCGGTTCGGCGGGACGGCCCCTTCGTCACCCACTTCCGCCGCCTCGCTGCCCAGCTCGGCCTCGCGATCGCCGTCACCTTCCTCGAGGAGTGGCCCGAGGCGCCGCGCAACACTGTCACCCTGATCGACCGGCACGGCAAGACCGCCCTCACCTACGCG
>Ga0068714_10001660_pt1 | contig 31376 bp, 27 predicted proteins | sample MTBNYHSulfiMetaG_FD_62988 | JGI IMG/M metagenome (GOLD analysis project Ga0068714, IMG submission 62988) | Enrichment culture microbial communities from rom New York Harbor, USA that are MTBE-degrading - MTBE-NYH (New York Harbor Sulfidogenic)... | ecosystem: Environmental > Aquatic > Marine >...
CGGCAGTAGGCGAAGCTCACGTGGTGGCCGAGCTTGCGGCAGTAGCCCTCGCGCTCGTCGAACGCCTCCAGGGCCAGCGGATCCGGCCCGCAAGCAGCGGTGTGCGTCTGTTCCGGCATGCCTCTCATTTCGAATCGTCCCTCCGCGCTCTTGCCTCAACCCTTGCTGTTGGCGTGCACCGGCTCCCAGCGTCCCGAACGGGCCACCGCGGGCTTGGGCAGATCCTTGATCAGCTCCAGGGCCTTGTCGATCTCCTCTTCCGGGAGCGCATAGTCTTCCAGGGCACCCTGGAAGTACAGGTCGTAGCCTCTCAGGTCCATGAGCCCGTGGCCGCTCAGATTGAAGAGGATGACCTTCTCCTTGCCCTCTTCCTTGGCCTTCCGGGCTTCCTGGATCACCGCGGCGATGGCGTGGCTGGTCTCCGGCGCCACGATGATCCCTTCGGTTTTAGCGAACATGAGCGCCGACGCGTAGCACTCCAGCTGGTGAATCGCCCGGGGCGCCAACAGCCCTTCCACGATGGCCTGAGAGATCAGGGGAGCGATCCCGTGGTAGCGCAGGCCGCCGGCGTGTATCGGCGGCGGGATGAAATCGTGCCCCAGGGAGTGCATCGGCAGCAGGGGGGTCATCCTGGCCTGGTCGCCGTGGTCGTACAGGAAGTGGGCCTGGGTCATGGTCGGGCAGGAGTACGGCTCAACCGGGATGATGTCGATGTCCGCGCCGTGGATCTTGTCGTTGACGAAGGGGAAAGCCAGACCGGCGAAGTTGCTCCCGCCGCCGGCACAGGCGATCACGGCATCCACCTTCTTCTCGCCGAAAGCTTTCAGCTGCTTCTGGGCTTCCAGGCCGATGATGGTCTGGTGCAGGAGCACGTGGTTGAGCACGCTGCCCAGAGAATAGCGGGTCGTGCCGCTGTGCGCCGACACCGCCTCTTCGACGGCTTCGCTGATGGCGATCCCGAGGCTACCGGGGGAATCCGGGTGCTCGGCCAGGACGTTGCGCCCTGCCTGGGTCTGGGTGCTCGGCGAGGCCACGCACTCGGCCCCCCAGGTCTGCATCATAAGCTTCCGGAAGGGCTTCTGGTCGAAGCTGACCCGCACCATGTACACCTTGCAGTCCAGCCCGAGCATTGAACAGGCGAAGGCCAGGGCGCTGCCCCACTGGCCGGCCCCGGTTTCGGTGACGATGCGCTTGATCCCGAACTCCCGGTTGTACCAGGCCTGGGCCACCGCCGTGTTGGGCTTGTGGCTGCCCGGAGGAGAGACGCTTTCGTTCTTGTAGTAGATCTTGGCCGGCGTGCCGAGGGCCTGCTCCAGGGCGTAGGCCCGGTGAAGCGGGGTGGGGCGCCAGCGGTACAGCAGCTCGAGCACCCCTTCGGGGATGTCGATCCAGCGCTCGGTGCTCACCTCCTGCTCGATCAGGTTCATGGGAAACACCGGGGCCAGCATGTCCGGGCTCACGGGCTTGCCGTCCGGACCCAGGGGCGGGTTCATGGGCGTGGGGAGGTCCGCCGCCAGGTTGTACCACTGCTTGGGCATCTCCTTCTCGGAGAGGAATACCTTCGTTGCCATCTGCAACCTCCTTTTTCAGCGACTGCGTAGTCTGGTGTTGTGTGGATCCCGCTCTCCCGGGACGGTCACACGTAATCGGACAAAACCCGCTTGAAGGCGGAGTCCTGCTTCTTGAGCTCCCGGGAACCTCGGGTGATCTTGCACAGGCTCATGCCGAGCTGCTCGGAGATCTTGCGCTGGCTGACCCCCTGGTTCAACAGCTTGACCAGCTCCCAGCGCCCCGACACCTCTTCCAGCTCGTAGGGCGTGAGAATGCATTTCAGGAAATCCAGGATCAGCTTGGGATCCCGAATCCTGGCCAGCACTTCGGCCACCTGCTCCACACCGCTCATACGCTCCCCGGAGCGCTTCTGCCTACAGAAACGCTTCTTTACAGAGAAACGCTACTTCAGATAGAAACACCTTGTCAAGAGGCGGGCGTGTTTTTTTTCCCCACGAGGAACCCCACGGTGGAATAACCCCGTGGCTGAATGCTATAACTGGTGGTGCGGCACCTGCCGCCGGAGGAGTCCATGAGCGTGTTCAAGTCCTACGACATTCGCGGCGTCTACGGCACACAGTGGGACAGGGAGACCGCCTACCGGATCGGTTTCTTCCTGCCCCGGCTGCTGGAGACCGACCGCATCCTGGTCGGCCGAGACGCCCGGCTGAGCTCCCCGGAAGTGTTCGATGCCCTGAGCCGCGGCATCGTGAGCGCAGGCTGCGACGTGGCGGACATCGGCCTGTGCACTACCCCGGCCGTGTACTTCGCCACGGCCCGCTTCGGCTTCGGCGGCGGCGTCATGATCACCGCGTCCCACAACCCCCCGGAGTACAACGGGTTGAAGGTCTCGAGAGCCCAGGCCGTGCCCGTGGGGTACGATACGGGGCTGGATCGACTCGAGCGCCTGATCGAGGGCCGAATCGAGCCGGCCCCCCGGACCGGGAGGATCGAGCGGCTGGAGATCCGCCGGGAGTACCTCGAGCATCTCGCGGGCTTCGAAGAGGGGATTCGGGGAGTCAAGGCGGTGGTAGACTGCTCCGACGGCATGGCCTCCGTGTTCATCCACGACGTGATCCGGAACCTCGACGCGGAGATCATCACCATGTACGACAGCCCCGATGGGAGCTTCCCCCACCACCCCCCCAACCCGCTGATCGAGGCCAACCTGGCGGACGTCAAGCGCCGCACCCTGGAGGAGAAGGCGGACCTGGGGATCTGTTTCGACGGCGACGCCGACCGGGTGATGTTCGTGGACGAGAAGGGAGCCTTCGTTTCCCCGGACCTGGTGATCGGCCTGCTGGGGCTGCACTTTTTCCGGCATTCCGGCGGGGACCATCGGGGCGAAGCAGTCACCTACGACGTGCGCTCCTCCCGCAGCGTGGTGGAGTTCATCGAGGCGCTCGGGGGCCGCCCCAAGATCTGCAAGGTCGGCCACTCCCACGCCAAGCGCCTCCTGCGGGAGACGAACGGGATCTTCGGGGGTGAGCTGGCCGGGCACTACTACTTCAGAGACAACTACTTCTGCGATTCCGGCATGATCGCCGCGCTGCTCGTGCTGTCGGTTCTCTCCCGGGAAAAGACCTCGTTTTCGGAGCTGGTGGGGCGGGTCAAGCGCTACCACTTTTCCGGCGAAATGAACTTCAAGACCGACGCCAAGGACCGGATCATCGAGCGCATCCTCGGGGAATACGGCGCGCGGCCCCAGGCGGCGGTCACGGACATCGACGGGATCCGGGTCGACTACCCGCAGTGGTGGTTCAACCTCCGCAAGTCGAACACCGAGCCGTACCTGCGCCTGGTCGTGGAGGCGCAAACCGCGCCGCAGCTGGAGGCGCGCACCGGCGAGCTGATCGCCGCCATGCGGACCCTGGACCCGGAGCTCGAGCGGGAGGAGTAGGGGGGGAAGCGGCGGGGCGGACCTCGTGGTCCGCCCCGGAATGTCTCGGTGCGTCGCCCGCCGCCTCGAAACCTCGGCGACGGCGCCTTACACGGCTATTTCGGAGGAATGACGAGCTTCCAGCCCGGGTAAATCAGGTCCGGGTGCTGGATCAGCTTGCGGTTCCGGCGCCAGATCTTGGGCCACAGGTACGGATTCGAGTAGATGTAGTTGTACTCCGCGATGCGCCACAGGCAGTCGCGGCGCTCGGGAATCAGTCGCACCACGTAGATCGGGTAGTCCGGGTTGACCGCCTGGGTTTTGTAGGCCTCCACGAGCTTGCGGGATTCCCGGAAGTACTCCTCGGCCAGGTCGAAGTTGTTCGCGTCCCATTCCTTGACGCCCTGCTTCCACAGCTCCTTGGCCTGTTCCAGCAGGTTCTCTTCGGCCACATCCCCCAGGACCACGGTCTCCTCCCCCTCGGGGATGAGCATGGACTGGTCGTCCCCGGGGTTGTCCTTCTCGGCCTCCTCCACGTACTCGCCGCCGGACCAGGGCTGCGGACGGATCAGGGTCCCTTCCTCGGTGACGACGGTCAGCCCGGAGGCGTCCTCCAGCTCCTTCATCACGTCGAGCATCAGGCTCCTGCTCTTGCGCCGGTCCTCGTCGCGTCTGCTCCTGGCCACCTTGATCAGGTCCAGGGCCGCCTCGCGCGCCGCCCCGAGCTTCTCCTCCGAGCGTACCAGGTCGTAACGCTGAAAAGCCTCCACGCCTTCCAGATACAGCGCGTTGGTCTGGCGGAACTTGTCCGGAGCGCTCGTGGCGGCTCCCAGGCTCTCCGCCTCGTTCAGGTACTGGTCGATGTCGCGCTTGACGATGTCCAGCCACCGCAGCCGCTCCCGAAGCCGCTCGAGCAGGTTCGACATGGCCGACAGGGTATCGTAGGCTTTCTCCCGCGCCTCGACCAGCCGGCCCTGCTTGAACAGGTCCTCGGTCACGGGAATACCGGCCACCGCGGCGTTGTACTCGGAGGGCAGGAACTTGTCCGCATCGATGGCCAGGAGCTGCTGGTTGAGCCGCTCGGCCCTGGCTGCAAGCTGCTCGGCCGCCCTGCGCACGGAGGTGTCGAAAGCCTCGTTGGCCTTCTGCTTGCTGACCGCCAGGTGCTTCCGGGCCGTCTGCGGATCGGCCTGCCGGGCCCGGAGAGCCGCGTTCAGGGCGTCCTCGGCCGCCTTCAGGGTCTGGGGATCGTAGTAGTCCGCGTCGGCCTCCCTGGCCCTGGCGATCGCGTTGCGGGCCTGCCGAATCTCCTCGTCGCTGATCGGAGCGGGCTTCTCCGCGGGCTTCTCCACGGGTTTTTCCTCGGGCTTCTCCACGACCTTGGGAGCTGGCTCCTCGGGTTTCTCCGTGACCGTCGGCTCCTCGGGCGGCTCCTCCGTGGGCTCAGGCGCGCTCTTGCAGGCAAAGGCGAAGGCCACGAGCAGCACTATCACCCCGAGCTTGATAAGTTTGTGCCTCATACGATTTCCCCCTCGAGCGGAAGGCTTTGACTTTGTTTTTACGCTACAATATCTTAGCACCTCCCAATACCCCCGTCAAGCGAGAATGGATCCCGGGGATGGGACGCGGAAAACGGGATTCCGGGTTGCGGGAGAGCGACAGCGCCCAGCGGGCCGCCGGCGGGAGGCATGCGCCCCCGGCCCCGGGGACGGGAATCACGAGATGACGCCGGAGGGTGCCTGTCTTGGAAGCGGGTGAACAGGTCCGGGTGGAGGTGAGCACCCAGGTGTTCGGCGGGGAGGGGCTGGCCCGTCTGCCCGACGGCAGGGTCATCCTGGTGCCGTATGCCCTCGCCGGGGAACGTCTGCTGGTCCGGGTCACCGAGATCGGTCGAGGCTACGCCCGCGGAGAGCCCCTGGAGGTTCTCCGGCCCAGCCCGCTGAGGCACCAGCCCCGCTGCCGGCACTTCGGGGACTGCGGCGGCTGCCACTACCAGCACCTGGAGTACAGCCGGCAGCTGGAGCTCAAGGGCGAGATCCTGCGAGAGCAGCTTCTCAGAATCGGGGGCCTGCCGGAGCCTGCCGTCGCACCCGCGGTGGCTTCCCCCGACCCCTGGAACTACCGGAACCACCTCCAGTTCCACGTCGCCCCGGGCGGCGAGCCGGGGTTCCGGGCCTTTCGCTCTCACCGGGTCGTCCCCCTGGCCGAGTGCCACCTGCCCGAGGAGCCGCTGGGCGCCCTGTGGCCCCGGCTGGGGCCGGGAGGCTCTTCGGGCGGCTCCCCGGGACACCCTCCGTGGCCCGGCGTGGGGCGCCTGGTGGTGCGCGCCGACAGCGCCGGCCGCCGGGTGGTGATCCTGGAAGCCCGGCCCGATGCCTGCGGGCACCCCCCTGCGGCGCTTCGGCGCGAAGACCTGCCCCCGGAGCTCCGGGAGGCGGGCTTCTGGTGGCACCGGCCGGGGCGGGGACGCGGAGGCGCCGGAGGTGCGCTCAGGAGACTCTGGGGCGAGGCGAAGCTGGAGATGCTGGTCCTGGGGGAGCGGTTTCTGCTGTCGCCTCTGTCCTTCTTCCAGGTGAACTCCCGGGGCGCCGAGCTCCTGGTCCAGCGGGTCCTGGAGCACTGCGGAGCGGGTCCCTTTGGGCACGCGCTTGACCTGTACTGCGGGGCGGGCCTGTTCAGCCGCTTCCTGGCCCCCCGGGTCGACAGGCTTACGGCCGTGGAGCTGTCGCCGCACGCCTGCGCCGACTTCCGGGTCAATACCCCGGAAGGGGCCAGAACGCGCCTCGTGGAGGGCGACGCGGCGGTGGCGCTGGCTGCGCTCCGGGACGCCCCGGACCTGATCGTGGCGGACCCTCCCCGGGCCGGACTGGGCCCGCGAATCGTCCAGCTGGTGTCTCGCTGGCGGCCCTGCAGGCTGGTCTACGTTTCCTGCGACCCCGCCACCCTGGCCAGGGACGCCGCCGCGCTGGCGCGCCGGGGCTGGAGCCTCAGGCGGATCGTTCCGGTGGACATGTTTCCCCAGACAGCCCACATCGAGAGCGTGAGCCTCTGGGAGTGACGCGCGGTCCCGGTAGCCCCTCCCCTGCCGGCGTGCTAAGATTCCGGCCATGAGCCGCAGCTCCCCGAGCCTGGTGGTCGCGGACGCTTCGGGGCAAATCCTGGATCTGCCCGACCTTGAAGCCCTGGGGTCGGGCGCCGGCCGCTGGATCCGCCCCGCCCCCGAGGACTGGATCCCGCTGCCCCCGGGCAGCGAGCTGTTCCACCTCCCCCATCGGAGCCCCGTGGGCTTCCATCGCCGCGGCCGGCGCTTCCAGGTCGTGACCGAAACGCCCTACGGGGCGGTTACCGCCGTGGCGGCTTTCGCAGCCCCCGCCCACACCCTTCTCCACTCGGCGGCATACCGCGCTGGAGCGCATGCGCCCGTGCTGCCGCTGTTCGCCTACGGGGCGGTCGGCTGGAGCCCCGGGGGCTTCGTGACCACGGCGGTGCGCGTCGATCCCGACCCCCGGCAGGACGCCGAGAGCTTCGACGAGGCGGAGATCCGCAGGCGGGCCCTGCGGCGCATGGAGCAATCCCCCGGCAACCGCCTGCTCCAGCACCTGGGCGGCTGCGCCCTGAGCTCCGGCTGTCCGGCGGCCAAGAACCTGTTCATGGATCGCTGGGAAGCCCCGCTGCCCACCTCCCCGTCCTGCAATGCAGCGTGCCTGGGCTGCATCAGCCTTCAGCAGGACAGCCCGGTGTGCGCAACCCAGGAACGCATTCGCTTTGTCCCGACGCCGGAAGAGATCTGCGGCGTGGCCGTTCCCCATCTGCAGGCAGCCCCCAGGGCGGTGGTCAGCTTCGGGCAGGGCTGCGAAGGAGAGCCGCTTCTGCAGGCTCCCACGATCGAGCGGGCGATCCGGGAGATGCGCCGCTGCACCGGCCGCGGCACAATCAACATGAACACCAACGGCAGTCTTCCGGATTCCGTCCGGCGCCTGGCCGAGGCGGGGCTGGACAGCATCCGGGTGAGCCTGAGCTCCAGCAGACCCCGATACTACGAGCGCTACTACGGCCCCCGGGGGTACCGCTTCGAGGACCTGAAGGACAGCATCCGGGCCATCAAGGCCGCCGGGGGCTTCGCGTCGCTGAACTACTTCGTGCTCCCGGGCTTCACTGACGAAGCCGAGGAGCTCGAGGCTCTGATCGAGCTGATCGAGCAGACGGGACCGGACCTGATCCAGTGGCGCAACCTGAACATAGACCCGGAGTGGTACCTCAGGCACCTCCGGCACGAACCGGAGGCGCGGCCGTTGGGCTTGCGCGTGGTGATGCGGCGCCTGAGCGACCGCTTCCCGGGTCTTCGCTTCGGCTACTACAACCCCTGCCTGGATCCCGAGGCGTAACCGGCTCAGAGCGCGGCGCGGGCAGCAGGGGGCTGGGGGCGCGAGGCGGCCGGGCCGGGCGGGCCGGCGGGACGCCTCTAAGGAAAGGCCTGCTGCAGGTAGCGGTAACGCTCGGCCAGGGCGCGGCTGGAGCCCAGGGTGTCCACGTTGTAGCGGATGGGGCTGGCCACCAGAGCCACCAGCCGGCGGGCCTGGTCCCGGGTCAGCCTGTCGACGGGTTTGCCGTAGTAGTGCATGGCGGCAGTCCCGAACCCGAACACCCCTTTGCCGAACTCGATGGAGTTGATGTACAGCTCCAGGATCCGGCTTTTGGGCAGCACGAGCTCCATCTCCAGCGCCGCGACGGCCTCCAGGTACTTGCGCAGGTACGTTCGCTGGGGCGTGAGAAACAGCGTCCGGGCGAGTTGCTGGGTGATGGTGCTGCCACCCCAGTAGACCCGCCCGAGCCGGCGATTCAGGCGATAGGCGTCCCGAATGGCCTGGAGATCCAGGCCGCGGTGGTCGTAGAAGGTGTAGTCCTCCACCTTGACGAACATGCGCTGCACCTCTCGAGGCACCTTGTCCAGGGGCACGTAGTGAACGGGCTGAATCCGGTGATCGGACACCAGGCAGCGGTACATCATCAGGCCGGAGATCGGCGGGTTGGCAACGCGGTACAGGCCGCAGGCCAGCAGGACCAGGAGCATGTAGCCGATCTGCAGACCCAGCAGGAGGCCCGCGAGGGCTGTCGCCGCGTCCCGGGCGTATTGCCCAACCTGTTGGGGGAGAGTGGTCTGCCGGCGAGGCCCGTTTCGAGGTCTTCGTACTGTCATGGATTGCGATGCCCGGGGATCCTGCTCGAGCAGGGGTTTACCCCGGTTCAGCCGGGCTTGTCAAGTAGCAGGACGATGGGTGCACCTCCGTGAGTGCCTTTTTTCTGTCGCCGGAGACGGGCAAGCCGCACGCCGCCCGAGGCGCACGCCGCCCGAGGCGCACGCCGCCCAAGCCGGCGATTCAGGCGATAGGATGACCGGGCGCCTGCCTCCCGCTCAGGGCACCCCGGCGCCCGCGCGGATCAGGGCCTCGACGATCGAGAGGTTGTACGGCGATCGACCTCCGCGAAGTGCGTAGTCCAGGGGGGTCTTGTCCAGGTAGTTCCTGGCCCGGGCGTCCGCCCCGGCGCCGATCAGGATCTCCACGACCCTGCGGTCCCCCACGGCCAGGTGCAGCGCGGTGTTGCCGAAGGCGTTGCGGGCATCGATCCGGGCGCCGCTTGCCAGGAGCAGCTGGACGACCTCGGGGTAGCCCACCCCCGCGTGCAGGGGAGTGTTCCCGAACCAGTCGACCGCGTCCACCGCCGCCCCCTCCTCGATCAGAAGCGACGCGATGTCCACGAGCCCCTGGGAAGCGGCCCAGTGCAGCGGCGGAGTCGGCGGTACGGTTTCGGCGAACCCTGCGGTCGCTGCGACCAGCAGGAGAAAGACGGCGGCGATGCGGCTCATGACCAGAACTCTCCCCTATCACTATCGGCAGGGAGGCAAGGACGGTGGAACCCAAAAAACCCCGGCGCCGGGTGGGCGCAGCCGGAAGCGTTCAGATGGTCATCACGTAGTCGTCTTCGTAGAAGGACTCGTCGAAGCGGATCTTGCCCTTGATCGCAGGACGGGGTGCACCCACCGTGATGAGCCGGTAGAAGGAGCTGCGGTACCAGCGGAAGTCCGGCACCGCGCCCTGCATGGGAAAGGGGGCTTCCTTGTACAGCTTGAAGGTCGTCGGGTCGTCCTCCAGGTTGTCCACATAGTGCGTGTGATCACGGAGGATGTCGGTGATCGCCAGGCCGGACTCGTTGAGCATCTTCTGAAAGGCATGCCAGCGGCTCGGCGGACACTCGACCTCCGTGAGGCCGAAGTACACGGCCCCCGGATGCCGCAGCGATGCCACCCCCCGGGCGATCGTGGCGGTGAATCCCTTGGAGGTCTCCACCGGGTCGGTCACGAAGGTGTCGAACTGCCCCGCGAGCTCCCTGGGCAGAGGGTCGGCGGCGTTGTACTCGGCCACCTCGATGGGCAGCGAAAGGGAGCGCAGCTTCTCGTGAATGAAGTCGGTGATGCGGGTGTCGATTTCCACGACCGTGATGCGCTCGGGCATCCCGGTCAGAGCGAGGGCTATGGACAGGTAGTCGTCGTCGCCCAGGATGAAAAGCTTTCGGCCGGCCACGTCCCCCCGCCGGTACATGAACTCCAGGCGGCGGAACAGGTCCTCGGGGGTGATGCGCTGCTGGAAGTACTCCACCTTGGCCCCGGGGACCCCCTCGATGATCTCTCGATAGCGGGCCAGGACGTCCTCGAAGCCCTGGCGGAGGTACCGGGCGTAGGTCTTCCGGGCGGCTTCGGTCAGAGAAAAAAGGCCTTCGGCGAAGGTGGCCTCGCCGCCGTCCAGCAGCTTCCGGCAGGCCTCGTAGGTCTCGATGATCGTGCCGTCGGTGGCTTCGATGAGCTCCCAGATCGAGGCGCGGCCACGGGAAAGCCTCAACACGATTTGGAATGTCTTGCGGGTCATGACTAGCGCTCTACGACCTTGTGCTTGATTTTCTTCGGCTCGAAATGACTTTTCAGCAGCTTGAGGGCCTTGAGGGCGTTCTCCCGGCCGCTGCATGAAAAGATGTCCGCAGCGAGCATCTCCTTTTCGGGCCAGGTGTGTATGCTGAAGTGCGACTCCGACAACAGGATGATCCCGGTGACCCCGTGAGGCTCGAACTGGTGGAATGTCTCGCCGACCGCCGAGAAACCGGAATCCCGCATGATCTCGTGCATGAGCTCTCGAACAACCGCTACTTCCGCCAGCTTGTCTTTACGGACGCCGAACAACTCCGCCAGGACGTGAGTGCCGACGCCCATTGTCGTCTTCCTCGCTGTCTGTCGTCATCTATGCCCTCCGCCATGGCCGTGCACCACAAGTGGCTTGCTTCTGTGTGATTGGTCAACGCAGAAATATAGCAATATTCCGCGGGGTATACAAGATTTCCCAGCCCATTTGTCAAGCCCGGCCCATTCCCGCCCATTCCGGTCCCGTGCATTGAGGAATCTTTGGTCAGGCTTGGAGAAGCCCGCCGACTCTGGTAGCATCGTGGGGTATGGACACCCTTCCCGTCGGCGACGTCGAGCATCTGGACCCGCAGCTCGATCTCTTCGAGGACAGTCCCGAGAGCGACCCGGTTCTCGTGCACCGAGGGCTGCACCCGCCGCTGCCGGTATCCGGACGGGTGCTGGTCTGGGGGTTCGGCCTGTACCGGCAGGCCCGGCGCCTGGGAATCGCCGCGCTCCCCTGCCGGGTTCTTCCGCCGCTTAAGGGAGAGCTGCTGCTGGGGATCGCCCTGCGCCTGGAGGCGAGGCCCGGTCGCTACTCCTGGGAAGAAAAGCAGAAGATCCTGCGCTTCGCCGCAGCCCGGCGCGAGGCAGGGGAGAGCGTCGACCTCGGCACGCTGAGCCCGTGGATCGAGGGGCGCACGGACCCCCGGTTCGAGGCCCGGATCACTCGCTTCGCGGGCCTGCCCCCGGGGGCTAGGCGGGCGGTTGCGGCGGGGGAGCTGGATCTCAAGGCCGCGGAGCTGGCGGCGGAGTTGCCCGCGCAGCTGCTGCCTCTCCTGGCCGGCAGTCCCCTGAGCTTCAGCCAGCGCCGCCAGTTCCTGCTCCAGCTGCGCGAGGTGGCCCGTCGCGAGCGGCTTGCCCCCCCGGATTTGTCCGCGCTGGCCGCAAGGCTGCTGCAGGGCCGAGACCCCCTTCAAGCCCTCGCCTCCCTGCGCTTTCCGGCGCTGACCGCTCTGACCGAACGCTTCGCCGCCCTGGCGCGCTCCCTGTGGAAGGGCAGCGGAGTCCGGATCGACCCGCCGCCGTACTTCGAGGGCGGTGATTTTGCCGTGGGGTTCCGCTTCTCCAGCCCCGAAAACCTCCGCCGCAAGCTTCGGGCGCTCCAATCCGTGGCCGAGCACTCCGATGAGCTCTTCGCCCTTCTACGCTGAGCGTTTCCAGCGCATCTACGTGGAACAGTCCCTGAGGGATTCCCCCCGCCTCCAGGAGGCGCTGGACCGGGTGCCGGCTCTGCCGGTGGACTGGCTCGCCGGCAAGGAGGAAATACCTCCCGAGCACCGGAACCTGCGCACGCTGTGGATATGCCTTCCCCGGGGCCGCACCGTGACCCGCTGCCCCGGCTCCAGGGGGCAGCTGTGCTGCAGCTACCTGACCGTGGACCTCTACCTTGGATGTTCCCTGGGCTGCACCTACTGCATCATGCAGAGCTACCTGAACTTCTCGCCGGTCACCGTCTACCTGGACACCGCCGCCTCGATCGACCGGCTGCGGGAAATCGCGCGCCGGAATCCCGACCGGATGCTTCGGGTGGGCACCGGCGAGGTGGGGGACAGCCTGTTCCTGGATCCGGTATTCCGCCTCAGCGAGGACTTCGTGCTCGCCCTGTCGGGTTTTCCCAACCTCTTCTTCGAGATGAAGACCAAGACGCACTTCGTCGACCACCTGCTGGACATCCCGCGGAAGGGCAACGCCGTGATCGGGTTCTCCCTGAACCCCCCGGCGGTCGTGGCAGGCTGCGAGGGGGCCGCCAGCAGCCTGGATCAGCGCCTGGAGGCCGCCGAGCGCGCCGCAGGATCCGGGTACCGGCTGTCCTTTCACTTCGATCCCCTCATGCTCTTCGACGGCTGGCGCGAGGCCTACGGGGAGCTCGTCCACCGGCTCCGGCGCTTCTCCCCGGAGTCCATCGCCTGGATCAGCCTGGGCACGCTGCGCTACCCTCCGGAGCTCAAGGACTCCCTCGGCGACCAGGAGTTCCTCCTGGAGGAGTTCGTGCCCTGCCCGGACGGCAAGCACCGCTACCTCCAGGTGGCGCGCAGCGACATGTACCGTCACATCGCCCGGGAACTGGAGCCCCTGAGCGGCGTGCCGGTGTACCTGTGCATGGAAAGCGCCGCCGTATGGAAGAACGTGTTCGGGAATCTGCCGGGAAAAAGGGCCTCTACCCGTGCTATATTTGAGAGCATAAGAGACGTATAGAATCGGCGAAGGAGACGTGCTCGTCATGAAACTCAAGACGGCTGGTTTGGTGATGATGCTCTGCCTGGCACTGCCGTTCGCGGCGGCGGCGGGGGACGCGATCGGCGATATCGTCTATCTGGAGGACGGAGTCGCGATCAACCGCAACGGCGAAGCCCTGGACCCGGGCTCCATCTACATCGGGACTGCCATCGAGAACTACGACTTCATGCGCACCGATGCCACCGGGTATGCCGAAGTGGAGCTCGGCGCCTCCGGCGGCCCCGGGGCAACCGTGAGGGTTTCCCCGAATACGACCTTCGCCTTCGAGGTCAACCGCCACGTCAAGGGCAGCCGCAACACCGTCGGGCTGATCACCGGGAGCCTGGCCATGAAGGTGCAGAAGCTCTCGGGCAACCAGACCCTGGAGGTGGCCACCGAGGCGGCCCTGATGGGGATACGGGGGACGACCTTCGTGGTCATCGTGAACCCCGCCGGGGAGGTGCTGGTAGCCACGAGCGAGGGCAGCGTCTCCTGCATCGATGACCAGGGCCGGGAGCTGTACGCGCAGCCGGGCCAGGTCGTGGAGAAGCTGCCCGGAGAGAGCTTTCGAACGATTCCGGTGGCGGTATCCAGCCTCGAGCAGTTCCAGCGCGACTGGTACGCCGAGCGGTTGGAGGTGTTCAAGGCCAACGCCCTCAAGGCAATCCGCTACTACGGCCTGCGCTACTTCGAGCTGCGGGAGCGTTTCGCGAAGGGATATCAGGCCCTGCAGAGCGAAGGGGATGTCCTCCGCCAGTGGTACGAGGAAGACCGCCGCGGCCAGATCGGGGGGCGGATGGCGGTCATGCGGGAGAAGAAGCGCCTGCTGAGGCACCTCTTCGAGCTGCGCAAGACCCTGTTCATGTTCGAGCGGGTGTACTTCCGCCTGGCGGAGCTCGAGAGCTACCACGAGGAGGGGTACGGCCGGGGCGCCCTCCGGCCCGGCCTGAGCTCCGGGGAGTTCTTCCGGCAGTTCGATCAGGACCGGCGGCTTCTGGAGCGCCAGATGGCCGAGGTCCGCTACATCACCAAGCTCTACGCGCAGCGCAACGAAGGGCGCTTTCCCACAGATCACTTCGAAGAGGGGGAGGACGAGTTCTTCGGCGACGACGACGATTTCTCGTTCTGACCCTGGGAGGGCGGCAGGCCGCCCGGGCGCACCCGACGCAAAAGGCCCGGGGGGGGTACCCCGGGCCTTGAATGTGCGTAGGTTGCGCACGCTCTGGGCCGACCTCACGCCGGCATCACGGTCCTCAGACGATCGCTTTCTCCGTCTCGATGTCGAAGAAGTGCAGCTTCTCGATCTGGGGAGTAAAGGAGACGGTATCCCCCACCTGAAAGATCAGGTGCGGGGGCACCCGCACGATGATGCTCGGGTGCTGGGTGGTGCTGATGTACACCATGATCTCCGCGCCGAGGGGCTCCACGACCTCCACCTTGCCGGTCAGGGCTTTCCCTTCCTCGGCCTTGTCGACGTAGACCAGATCCTCCGGCCGCACCCCGAACAGCACGTCCTTGCCCACGTAAGGGCGCATGACGTCGGCCATCTCGGCGCTCAGAGCGATCTGGAAATCCCCTTCGTCCGCCACGATCTTGCCCTTGTCCTCCCGGACCGACGACTTCATGATGTTCATGGCCGGGGAGCCGATGAACCCCGCCACGAAGCGGTTGACCGGCTTGTTGTACAATCCCAGGGGCGTACCGATCTGCTGAATCAGACCGTCCTTGAGCACGACGATCCGGTCGCCCATGGTCATGGCTTCGGTCTGGTCGTGGGTCACGTAGATCATGGTGGCCTGGAGCCGGGTGTGCAGGGCCGCGATCTCGGCGCGCATCTGTACCCGCAGCTTGGCATCGAGGTTGGAGAGCGGCTCGTCGAAGAGGAACACCTTGGGTTTGCGCACGATGGCCCGTCCTACCGCCACGCGCTGCCGCTGGCCGCCGGACAACGCCTTGGGCTTGCGGTCCAGGAGCTCCTCGATGTCCAGAATCGCAGCCGCATCGTGAACCCGCTGGCTGATCTCCACCTTGGGGAACTTCCGGATCTTGAGGCCGAAAGCCATGTTCTCGTACACGGTCATGTGCGGATACAGGGCGTAGTTCTGGAACACCATCGCGATGTCCCGGTCCTTCGGGGCCACGTCGTTCATCAGCTTGCCGTCGATGTACAGCTCTCCCCCGGTGATCTCCTCCAGACCCGCCACCATTCGCAGAGTCGTCGACTTGCCGCAGCCCGACGGGCCGACCAGTACGACGAACTCCTTGTCGTTGATGGTGATGTTGGCGTTGTCGACCGCCTTCACCCCACCTTCGTAGATCTTGGTGATGTTCTTGAGCTCAACAGTTGCCACGGGAATACCTCCGAAACCATGAGTTTATCTTATCCCCTACACGGTACCCTGTTTTTCCCGGCCTGTCAAACGGAATTGGCGCCCCGGGGTCAGGACCTGGGGGGCCGTCCGGCTCGATGGGTCCGGAGCCAGGTCTGCAGAGACTGGGAGGCCTGGTCGACCGGGGCGCCCGATCCCAGGAAATCACGCGCCCACGGGACCACGGCCTCCCGCTTCGAGGTTTCCCAGGCCGCGGGCAGAGCCTCCGGGAAGCCGAGAAGCTCCGCCGGCGGTATGCGGCCAATGAACAGAGGGTAGAACTGGGGGAACTCCCGCTCGGTGACCCTCCGAAGGCTGGAGAACCCGCCGGCAAGCCCGAAGGTCGACAGGCGTTTGGACTGGCTGACCTCCAGCAGGCGTTTCTGAGTCGCCTCGTCCAGGAGCCAATCCACGAAGATCCTGGCACCCCACTTGTTCCGTGCCGATTTGGGAATCGCCACGCTCACCACAGACTCGTCGACCAGAAGCCCCCGCTCTCCCCTGAGCCAGCGAAAATCCGCCTCGTCCGAGTGCGCCTCCAGATCCTCCCGCAGCCGGCCGTTGTCGCTCAGGTAGAACAGGATGCGCTTCTCGTCGGTGAGCCTGCCCATGGGCTCGTAGAGGTACTTCCGGGTGAACTCGGCACTCCTGGCGAACCCGCCGTTCACATCCTCGACCCAGGACCGCAACGAGGAGATCCCGGCCCTAAGCCCTGCCTCATCCCACAGCACCTCTCCCTCTTCGCTTTCCCGAAACCGGGCGCCGTTGAGGCTCAGGGCGTGATAGAGAAAACGGTCGTCCCACAGCGGAGAAAACCCCATCCGCACGTGACGATCCCGGACGATCTCGTTGAAGGCCCCGCCGGATTCCCGCAGATAGCCCAGGGTCACCGACAGGTTGGGAAGGTCGTCTCTGAGGGTGCTCGTCAGGAATACCACCGCCGGAAGCCGGAAGGAGAGCGGCAGCGTGACCTGCCTGCGCTCGTACAGGCCCGGGCCCAACAGCCCGGTGTAGAAATCCTCGCGCTGCAAGCCCTCCTCGCCGAACAGCCGGTCCAGAGGGTGTAGGTTTCGCTTGGCCGACAGCCCGTTGAGCCCCGTGCCGATCACCACGTCAGAATCGGCGCTCCGCGAGGCCACGAGGGTCGCCGGGTCGGGCTGGTAGCGCAGCACCACCTGCAGGTCCGGGCTCAGGCCGTTGAACAACTCGACGTAGGCGGCCGCCTCCGGGCGATCGGTGCAGAGGGTAACCAGGCGGGAACGAAACAGGCCGCAACCCCCCAGACCCGCACACGCGGAAACCAGGAGGACAAGCGGCAGAGCATGCAGCCGGAAGCGCGGGCGGGAGGTGGTCATGACGCTGGTGGGAACCATAGAGAACCCGGGACCGCTTGTCAATACGCGCTGCCCCAGGCGCGCCGCCCCGGCACGCCCCCCCCTTGAGACGCCGGCTACCGGGGTGCTACGCTGGCTCAGGATGCCCCCTGCGTTTCGCAGCTACTCCGCTTACCTCAGGCAGCGCTACGGTGCGCGGGTGTATCGCGTGGCAGTGGACGGCGGCTTCTCCTGCCCGAATCGAGGGAGGGACCGCAGCGCCCCGGGCTGCGCGTACTGCGACGCCTGGGGCTCCCGGGCCCCGTACCTTTGCCAGCCCGGAGACGCCCTCGACGCCCCCCCCGACCCGGCCTCCCCGCCGGGGCCGGGCGGCGACCTCGAGCAGAGGAAGGCCTCCCTGAGCCGGCAGGTTGCCCGGGCCAGCGGGTTCCTCGACTCCAGGTACGGGCCCGGGCCGCGCATCCTGTACTTCCAGGCTTTCTCGGGCACCCACGCGCCTACGGACGTCCTGAGGGAGCTCTACGATCACGCTCTGGGCCTGGGCGACTTCCGGGAGCTCATCGTATCGACCCGCCCGGACTGCGTCGACCGTGGGGTGGCGGATCTCTTGGCCGGCTACCGGCGACCGGATCGGGAGATCTGGGTCGAGCTGGGTCTGCAGTCGGCCCACGACCGCACCCTGGAGCGAATACGGCGGGGTCACTCGGTGGAACAGTTCCGCGAGGCCGTCCTGCTGCTCCGAGAGCGGGGACTCAAGATCGCGGCGCACGTGATCTTCGGGCTCCCGGGCGAAAACCTGCTGGAAATCCTGCAGACCGCACGCTACCTGGCGGCGCTCGAGCTCGACGGCCTCAAGATCCACAACCTCCACGTACCGCGAGGATGTGTCCTGGCCCACGAGGCGCTGTGCGGAGAGCTGACCGTGCCCTGCGACCGGCGTCACCTGCTGTACACGATGCGGGCCCTCGAGCTCGTTGCCCCGAGCACGATCATCATGCGTCTGACCTGCGATACCCCGCCCCGGCGCCTGCTTCTGCCGCGCAGCTTCATGGCCAAGCCCCGCTTCTACCAGGAGCTGCGGGAGCTCATGGAGCGGGAGAAAACCTGGCAGGGCCGGCTCTACCCTAACGCCGAGGAGTAGGAGCGCCTTTTCGGCTGTGCCCCGCGGCCCCCCGGGGCTCAGCCCCCCCGGGGCTCAGCCCCCCAGCCCCTGGGAGGCGCGGGCGATGGTCGAGTACAGCTCCTCCAGATCCCCGGCTTCCACGCTGGAGTAGGCGACCCTGAGGTAGCGATCCTGGATCGAGATCGTCCCGATCCCGTGGTCGTGCAGCAGGACCTTCCGCAGCTCTTCCGCCCCGCCCCGCTCCAGGAGGAGCGTCAGGAAGTACCCGGAGTTGAAGGCCAGGGGGGCCAGCGGCGGGGAAAGCCTGGCCAGGATCTCCCGGGAGCGCAGGTAGCGCTCCCGAAGGACCTCGAGGGCCCGCTGCTTTTCCGCGGTGTACGCAGGGCTCTTCATGGCGTGGATGAGCAGACTCTGGCCGACCTGGTTGCAGTTCGACACGGAGGAGCGCACCGCTCCCATCACCTTCTGGGTGAGCGCAGCGTAGTGTTCGTCGCTCATGCCCCGGGCGGCGAAGGTCAGGAACCCCACCCGAAACCCCCAGACGAGGTTCTCCTTGGTCGGCCCGTCGACCTTCACGGCGAGGAGATTCTCGTGCAGAGCCGAGGCTTCGGAGAACAGGGAGTGAGGGTAGGTGTCCTGCTCGTAGAACAGGCCGAAATAGGCGTCGTCCAGGATTACCAGGAGGTCGGTGCCGCCCCGGGCCCGTTCTTCGAGGATCTCGTATATCCGGACAGCCTCGTCCCGGGTGGGGGAGTAGCCCGTGGGATTGTTCGGGAAGTTCAGGATCAGGATGACCTTGGCCGTGCCGGAGGCCGCCCGCCCCGCCGCATCGAGGAGGGCGTCGCGCAGACCGGTCAGGTTCAGACCCCCGGCGGGGCCGAAAAAAGGAAAGGTTTCGACCTTTGCCTGCACTCTGCCCTCGAAGACCAGGCGGTAGTTCCCCCAGAACATGTCCGGGACAACGACGGTGTCCCCGGGATCGGCGAACAGGTCGGCAAGCAGCGAGATCCCGTGGGTCAGCCCCGCCACCGCCACGGGCAGCGAGGTCGAACGCCCCCGAAGGGCCGGGTTCTTCTCCGCCATCTCCGCTTTCCAGAGCTCACGCAGCTCGGGATTCCCGGCGGTGGGCGCGTAGGAGAAGATCTCCTCGGGCTCCAGCTCTGGGACGAGATCCCGGATCGCCGGCAGACACATCGGCTTGCCGCCCTCGGTGGCCATCCCGATGGTCGCGTTCAGGCGGTGAGCGTGCTTCTTGGCTTCCGCCGACTGTGCGACGATCCCCTTGGGGAAATAGAACCGCTTGCCGAAGGACGACAGCAGCCGGTCGGCGACGGTTCCCTCGAGACTCCGATTCAGCTCTCTGGCTAGCTCGTTCATGAGCCGGATCATAGAGAGAACGGCCGACCCCTGTCAACCGAAGCGGAAGCCCGCCCGGGCCGGGGGACCCCCATCGAGGGAAGGCGGACTCAGTGCGCAGGCTCGAGCAGGTAGGTTCGGTAGGCCGCCTCGACCCGCTGCAGGCACTCCCCCACCCGCTGGAGAAACTGGTCGGCCGTGGCCTCCAGCCCGAGCAGACGCCTGGACAGGGCCGCCAAAGCCTGCGGATCCGTGGGAAGGCTGTGGGTCTGCCGGTTCTCGAACAGCTGCAGGTAATGCTCGATCCTCCGCAGGAACAGGTAATCGCGCTTCAGGGTTTCGGCGGCCCCGGGAGGCAGCACCCCGACCCCCTTGAGGGCCTCCAGGGCCCCCAGGGTGCTCGCGCTCAGGAGGCCCGCACCGGAGGTCTCGGCTGCGGCCCGGCCGGGGGCCTGCGAGCGTGGGGCATGGATGAGCTGCAGTCCCTGGACCAGGAACTCCACGTCGCGGATTCCGCCGGGGCCAAGCTTGATGTTCGCGCCTGAGCCGATTGCGCGGGCCGGTTTCCGCTGGGAGGCCTGGCGCAGCCGCTGGATCGACTCCACGACCGCCTTCGCCTCCCGGGGCTGCAGCAGAATCTCCGCCGCCGCGTCCAGGAACCGGCCCCCCAGCTCGCGGTCCCCCGCCACCGGCCGGGCCTTGAGCAGCGCCTGCAGCTCCCAGAGGGAGGCCTTCTCCCGATAGTAGCTGACCAGGGCTTCCCGGGACGAAACCAGCTCGCCTGCCTTGCCGAAGGGCCGCAGGCGCAGGTCGACCCGATAGGCCTGCCCGTCCTCCAGGTGCGCGGCCAGATCGGCTCGCAGGGCCTCCATGATCCTGCGGTGGCTGCCGGACCGGTCTTCCCGGCTCGGGCGGTCGCAAATCGCCAGGAGGTCGATGTCCGAGCTGTAGTTGAGCTCTTCGCCCCCCAGCTTGCCGAAGGCCAGGATGCAGAAGGCTGCCGCAGACGGCAGGCTTCGCCCCGCCGCAGACGGCAGGCTTCGCCCCGCCGCAGACGGCAGGCTTCGCCCCGCCGCAGACGGGCCGGCCAGGATCCTGTGCAGCGACACTTCGATCAGGGCCTCGGCCAGCATCGACAGCTCCCCCATGATCGCCCGCATGTCCGTGCCCAGGCAGATGTCCCGAACTCCGATCCGCAGGATCTCCCTCTTCTTGAACCGACGCAGCAGCACGCGCCACTCCTCGGCGCTTTCGGCCTCCGCGGAGAGAGAGCCAAAGAACCCCCTGATCTCCTCCAGGCCCCGGAGCCGCTGCAGGTGCGCCGGCTGAGTGGCCCACTCGAAGAACTCCGGGTACCGAATCAGCACGTCGGAGAGGTATTGGCTGCCGGCAAAGATCGTCAGGAGAATCTCGAGACGCCTGGGCTGGGACAGGAGCAGCGGGAATCCGGGCTCGTCGACCCGGCCCCTCTGGAAGCGCTCCCAGTTGTTCAAGGCCATGTCCGGATCGGGCTGGTGGCGCAGCAGGTCCGTGGCCAGCACCGCCAGCCGGGCGAACTGCCCCCGGCTCGCGTCGCCTTCGCCGTGGCGGGGCCTGCCGTCCGCGGCCGCCAGGCCCCGCAGGTTCCGGTACGCCCGGGCGGTGTCCCGAAAGCCGGCGCGGGCCAGGATGTCGTGGCGGAGCTGCTCCGGGATCTCCTCCGACAGCACCAGGTCCGCCACGTTGCCCACCGCAGGGACGGGCAGGCTGCTCCGGCCGAAATGCTGCCCGACGAAGGCCCGCACCGCCGCCGTGTGGGTCTCGAAGTCCAGGTGCAGTCTCTGGGAGGGGCTGAGATCTCCGTCCCCGAGGTAGCCCATGCGGCGCGCAAGGTGCCGGTACTCCGGGGAGCCGAGCCCCGGCAGAAACAGGTCGAGCGCCGATCCGCGAAGCATTCGCAGACCGTTGATCAGAACCCGCAGGAACTCGTAGGCCTCCTGCAGGGCGCCGACCTCCTGGGGCGCGAGCACCCCGGCGCGTCCGAGGCGGTCAATGGCCGCCCTGAGGTACGGGGTCCTGAGCTGTGGATGTTCGCGGGCGTGGGCCAGCTGCAGCAGCATGACCGTGTACTCCAGATCCAGCAGCGCCCCGGGACTGAACTTGGCGTTGAGCTCGCCGCGGCGGGTCCGCTCGTCCAGCTGCCGGCGGCGGGCCTCCAGAAGCGCCGGCAGCTCGATCGTCGACCCGGCGTAGACCATCTCGTCCCGCAGCCGCTCGACCTGGGACCCGAGATGCGGGTCGCCGCCGATCGCCCGCAGGCGCACCAGTGCCAGGCGCTCCAGGGGATGGGCCTCCCCGTCCGACGCGTAGTAGTTGCAGAAGCTTTCCAGGCTGCAGGCCGCCGGCCCCGAGGCGCCATGGGGCCGCAGCCTCAGGTCCACCTGGAATATCCCTTCCTTCTTGGCCCGGATTGCGGCGGTGGACTCCCGGACCAGGAGCTCGAAAAACTCGGCGTTGCGGATCTTCTCCGCCCCATCGGTCGAGCCGTGATCGGAGTACACGAACAGCAGCTCGATGTCCGAAGCGTAGCCGAGCTCCCCGCCGCCCAGCTTGCCCAGCCCGAAGATCGCCAGGCGCGCCGGCAGGCCCGCCACCGTGCGAGGGGTCCCGTATCGCTCCTCCAGACGCTCCCAAACCAGGCGGGTGGCAGTGCCCACCACCGCCTCGGCCAGACGGGTCAGCCCCTGGCTCAGGTCGCCGAATCTGACCTCGCTGACCACGATGTGATCCAGCTCCATCAGGAAGATCTCCCGGTCCTTGAACTCGTTCAGGACCCGGATGCGCTCCTCGTGGTCATCGACTCCCGCCAGCGCCTCCTCCAGGCGCGTGGCCAGGGTGCTCACCGGCTGGGAGAAGCGCCGCCCTCGCACGTGGGGCTCGAGAATCGGCAGGAGGGTTTCGTACTGGAGACGGATGAAATCCTCCCACAGGAAATCGCTCGCCCCCAGGAGTCGCGCCAGCTCCTGCAGGACCCGGGGGTCGGACAGGAGATCGGTCCACCGACCGGCGGTGGGGACCGAGACTACCGATTCCACGAGCTGCTCGAAACGGCACAGGGCTGCGTAGGGGTCCGGCGCGCTGCCCAGGAAGTAGGTGAACTGCTTGGTCAGCAGGACCGAGAACTTGACCTGATCGAGCTCCAGGGGATCGGTGAGCGGGCGGCCCCTGGCGTCGAGGAAGGAAAACTCGTCCTCGATGCGCTCCCCGATGGTCCGGATCCTGATGTAGTCGATGAAGATCGAGCGCAGCGACAGGGACGTGCTGAGGGCGTACAGGAACAGGGGGGTATCCTGAGCGATGACCTTGAGCACCGTCTTCCCGCCCTCCCGGGAGTCGACCTCGATCTGAACCGGATACAGGATCCGCTCGGCAGGCAGGCTCCACGTCGAGAGAGCCTGAGCGACCTGCTCGTTCACCCGACGCCGGGCCTCCTGGAGCGCGTCGGCGGCGGAGTGGGGCGAGGCGGCTGGGCGGCTCCCGCCCCCGCCCTTTTCGAGGAGAAGGGCCACCTCGAGCAGGTCCTTGCTCAGGCGGTCCTCCCAGACTTCCAGGGGCAGCGCTTCGGACAGGGTGCCGGTGAGGTGATCGATGATCCGCCGGCGCCGCAGCGGATCTTCCTGCCCGGACCCTCGGAGCGCAGTCCCCGCCCGGCGGCGGGCGGCGCCGGGACGCCGCCGAGCCTGCGGCCCCTCGTCGAGGGGCGCCTGCGGCCGGGCGTACGTGAACACGTCTCCGGAGAGGATGTTGAAGCCCCCGGCCGACAGCAAGCCGGTGAGCAGGGAAAAGAGGCCGGGATAATCGAAGCCCAGGATCGTACACTCGACAACCGCCCGGCCCCGGTCCTCCCGGCTGCGGTACAGGATCCGCATGGGCTGTTCGGCGGACAGCCCGCTGAGGGCCTGCAGGTGAGTCCGGACGACCTCGAGGTCGAAGAGCTCGAAGTAGCGATCGTCGAGGCGGGCAAGGTGCTCTGAAGCCAGCTCCCGATCCGCATCGGGACAACCGCGACAGAGCTGGTCGAGGGTGGGTTTCATACGAGAGCAGACCTACCGCGGGAACCGGTGAAGACCGGCTCCCCGGGCAGGTCCGGGACGCCTGAGATGGGCCGCAGCCGACTCAGTCCTGAGGCTCGAAGTCCTCCTTGCCGGCGCCGCAGACGGGACAGACCCAGTCGTCGGGCAGCTTCTCAAAAGCGGTGCCGGCAGCGATTCCTGCATCCGGATCGCCCTCGGCCGGATCGTAGACATACCCGCAGACCGTGCAGACATACTTCTTCATGGTTTCGACCCCTTGGCTCAGAAGTTCACTCGGGATTGTATGCAGGGCTGATCATACCACAGCGGAAAGAGTCTGAGAAGCAACCGCGGGTGAAAAAAAGGCCCAGGGCCACGACGAGGGGGCTGCGGGTTCCCGAAGGTTACCGCAGCCCCTTGGCCGGGGGCTCGCTACTCCCGGGCTCCGAGGGAGTGGTCGAGCATCATCAGTCCGTTGGGAGAGTCCTTGATCCTCTTGAGGCGCTCCACGATTTCGCTCGAGTTGGCTTCTTCCTCCACCTGCTCGTCGACGAACCAGTGGAGCATGACCTCGCTGGCGTAGTCCTTTTCCTCCCGGGCCAGGGCGACCAGATTGTGGATCATGCCGGTGACCTTCTGCTCGTGGGCATAGACCTCCTCGAACATGGCCAGGGGAGCCTTCCACTCCGTCGGGGGACCGTCAATGGCCTTGAGCAGCACCCTGCCGCCCCGGTCCACGAGGTGCTTGTACAGCCTCTGTGCGTGCTCGGACTCCTCGGCGGCCTGCTTCTCGAGCCAGTGGGCGAAGCCCTTGAGGTTCCAGTCCTCGGCCTCGGCGGCCATGGAGAGGTACAGATAGGAGGAGTACATCTCCTTGTTGATCTGCTCGTTCAGAGCGTCCTGCATCTTTTTGCCGATCATGTTTCGTTCCTTTCTTCCCGCCAAGTAACGGGGGGGAGTGCGTTTGCAGGTAGAAAATAAGCATGCCCTCGGGGTCCGTCAACTCAAAAGCGTGGGAGCCGGCAGGCGCCAGCCCCCACCGCTAGCGGGGAGTCTCCTCGCCCCGCTCGGCGTCCCGTGCGGCCTCGCGGGCAGCCTCTCGCCCCGGCGCGCTGGCGGTGACCCGAGTCCGATGCTGGAGCATGAAGGCCTGCTGGACGATCCGGATGAGGTGCACCGCCGCCTGAAACATCGTGCGCAGGTTCTCGTTGATGCGCTCCTCCTCGGCTTCGTCGATGAAGTCGTCCTCCATGAGGGCATCGGTGATCGACAGGTTGAGGCGGCCCACCTCGTCGACGAGCACGGACATCTGCCGGGAGAGGGACTTGTACGAGTAGGTGGTCTTGGCGTCGGTGATGTGGGTCAGGGTCTCGATCTGGGCGACGATGTTCTTCAGGACGTGCACCATGCGGGGGTTGGGGTTCCGCTCGACTTCGAGCTTCCAGTTCTCCAGGCGGGTGAGGGTGAGGCCCAGGAGCCGCTTGAGCTCCACGTTCGTCGGAATGCCCTGGGGGGCGAGATCCGTGTCCAGGCTCTCGCCGGATTTCTTCTTCTTGACTGGCCCAGCCACCGCCTCTACCCCCCTCGTCAGCCGTACATTCGAAACAGCTGGTCGGTAAGTGCCGGGATCTCTTCGCGCCGCGCCTTCTCGTGCCGCCACACCGCGCAGACTCCGAAGATCGCCCCGCGGAGGGTCTGCAGGATCATCTCGGCGCTGAAATCCCGCCGGAGCTCCCCGGTCTCCTGGGCCCGCACGATCTCCTCCAGCATCATGGAGTTGGCCAGCCGGTAGCTGTCCATGTAGTTGTTTATCGCCGTGGATTCCTCCCGGGCTTCGGGGTCGATGAACAGCGGAAAGATCCGGGTCAGGATGATGAGCAGGATCTCGAGGTTGTCGTGGTAGAACTCCAGGATGACCCTCACCATCTCCTTGAGCACGTCGACGTGGGACTTGTTCTCGTTGCGGATCTGGTGGATCTCGACCGAGAAATCGTAGTATTCCTGGTCGAGGATGGCGTTCAGGATGTCCGGGATCCCCTTGAAGTAGTAGTACAGGGAGCTCTTGTCCATGTCCAGAGCCTGGGCAATGTCACCCATGGTCGCATTCTTGCCCTTCTTGATGAGCACGGACTCGGCCGTAGCCAGAATCGTCGCCTTCTTCTGCTCCAGCCGTTTCTGCTTGGATTGCGCCATCTTCCCCGCTCCTCGGAAGCCAGTTTCGTCAATTGTAATTTCAATTGACATTTTAATCTACCGGGGCAAGGGAGATTATGCCGGGGTGGGCGGGTCCGCGCCCTCCCCGGGCCGGACAGGCGCCGGAGCTCCGGCTGTTGCCTCCGGCGGGCCTTCCGCTCTACAATGCGGGCATGGTCATACACGAATCAGAGCGCCGGGCCACCCCGGTCTACGGCGAAGGGGTTAACAAGGTCGCCAAGCAGATCCTGGTAGGTCCCAGGGACGGGTTCGCCGGGTACCTCCGGGAGTTCACTCTCGAGGCGGGAGGACACACCCCGTATCACCACCACGACTGGTATCACGTGGTGTACATCCTGGAGGGTTCGGGCAGCGTCCGCATCGAGGGGAAGGACCACCCGCTCCAGGCGGGCTCGGTGGTCCATGCCCAGGCCGGCGTAGAGCACGGCTTCACCAACAGCGGCAGCGGGGGCATGCGTTTCCTCTGCCTGGTTCCTGAGGGCGGAGACGGCTACCCGGAGGAGGGGTAGCCGGCCAGGTTACGATGCTGGCCCGGGCGACAGCTCCCGGGCCAGGCTCTTGAGGCGCTCCATGTCTTGCCTCCGAAAGCCCTCCCACTCCAGGGGCAGCGCGGAGTTGTTATGGGTCAGCGGCTCCTCCGCCAGGGGGAGCCGGGAGCTCCCGAGGCAGGCATCCCAGAGGCCGCTGCCGGGCACCGGGGAGAACTCGGCGATCCGGACCTGGATTCCCAGGGCGGCGGCGCTGCGGACGGACTGCTCGACCTCCTCGCGGTGCTGCCGGGGAAGGCCGGCGAGCACGTAGGCCTGGATCTGCCGCCGCTGGAAACCGGCGCTCACGAGGCTTTCCAGGGCCTCGGAAACCCTTTCCGGATCGAGCTTCCGATCGAGGATCTCGTGGAACTCCGGCTGGTCACTCTCGTATCCCAGGCGGATCTCCCGAAAGCCAGCCCTGCGCATCAGCACGGCCGTGTCGGCGTCGATGTAGCGCACGTGTACGCCGTTGGGAACGTAGAAGGCCAGGTCCAGCCCCGCCTGGATGACTCGCTCCAGGTAGGGAACCAGTCCCCGCTGCCTGCCGGCGAGCAGAGCGTCGTCGTAGAATGCGAAGTGCCGGGTACCGAAGCGCCGGTGGAGCGCCAGGGTGGTCTGCAGGGCGCGGCCTGGATCCCCGGGAACGAATTCGGGGTGGATCCTCCGGGAGGCGCAGTACCGGCAGGCCAGCGGGCAGCCGCGGTTGAGGCGGATCACCCCGGCCTGCCAGTCAGCCTCCGGCAGCAGGGCCAGCTCTTCGGCCGGCGCTCCCCCGGGGACGGGCAGTCCGAGACGCTCGAGAACCGCCGGCAGTCCCTCTTCCGCCTCCCCGCAAACCACGTGGTCGGCCTCCGAGACGCGGCGGGCATGGTCCGGGCACAGGGTGGGATAGATCCCGCCCAGCAGTATCGGGACCCCGGGATGAAGCCGCCGCAGGAGGCGAACGCTCTCCACGACCCCGGGGTACCAGTAGCTCATGCCGCCGGAGATCAGCACCACATCGGGCCGCAGGGCCCCAAGCCGCTCCTCCAGGGACTCCGCCACGATGCCGTAGCGGGCGAAACGCCGGGGCACGTGCGAGAGCGCCGCTGGGGTGGCCACGACCTGCCGGAAGAGCTTGCCGGTGCCGCAGGGCTTTCGCCGCGGCGGGCCCAGAATCCGGAGGCTCCGTGGGTCCGTGTGGTCCAGGGCATTGACCAGGGCGACCCGGAAGCCCGCCGTCTCCAGCCAGGCGCCCAGGCGGCACAGCCCGTAGGGCTTGAGGAACAGGTCGTAGAGGGCGAAGTCATACACCGGCGGGGCCAGCAGCACGGCCAGGGGGGTCGGGACCGACCGCACCGGCGGCCGGCGTCTATGGACAAAGGGTGCCTTATTTGCTACATTGCCCACGTTCGGTTCCAGGCGCCGTACCCAAGAGGTAAGGGAGAGGTCTGCAAAACCTTTATGCACCGGTTCGATTCCGGTCGGCGCCTCTACCTCCACACAGAGCGGTCGTTCCCCTACGTCGTGATTGCCGGTTGGCGCAGGTACCAGAACAGCGCCAGGGCGGTCATGCCGTTCTCGTAGGGCGCCTGGCCGATGCGCTCCCGCAGCTCCTCCACGGGCACCTCCAGCACTTCGAGCACTTCCAGCTCGTCCAGTGCCAGCTCCTCGACCTTCTCCAGGCCACGAGCACAGAAGCTGTAGCAGGTATTGTTCATGAATGCCGGATTGGGGACGATCGTCCCGATCGGCACCATGCTTTCGGCCCTGCAGCCGGTCTCCTCCAGAAGCTCCCTGGCTGCGGCGTCCGCAGGCTGCTCCCCGGCCTCGATGAGGCCCGCCGGGAACTCCACCGTGACGCGCTCGATCCCGTTGCGGAACTGCTTGACCATCAGGAAGCGCTCCCCGCCCTCCCGATCCCGGAGCACCGGAACCACGTTGACCCAATCCTGGGCCCTGAGGAGATAGAACTCCCCCTCCCTGGTGCCGTTCCGGCGTCGGGAGCGGTACAGGTCGAAGACCCGGCAGCTCTGTATCAGTGTGCTCTCCAGCTCGTCCCAGTGCAGCGAAGGATTCATGGCGCCCCCAGGGTAGCACGGCCGGGGGCGCGCTGACAACGCTCACCGGACATGCTACACTCTGAACCCTCCAGGAATGCGCTCATGAATCAGGGGATCGTCGCCCTGCTCACCGACTTCGGAACTCGGGACGCCTATGCGGGGGTGATGAAGGCCGTGATCCTCTCGCGCTTTCCCGGCCTGCGGCTCGTGGACCTCTCCCACGAAGTCGCCCCCTACGACGTGCTCTCCGGCGCCTACCTTCTGTACGCCGCCTGGGATTACTTTCCCCCCGGCACCGCCTTCTGCGCGGTCGTGGATCCGGGGGTAGGCGGCGCCCGCGGCACCCTCCTGGCCGAGGAGGGCGGGCGCTTCCTGATCGCCCCCGACAACGGCCTGATCAGCCTCCTCGCCCGGATGAAGGAAACCATGGAGGTCTTCGCCCTGGACGAGACCGCGGTCTACGAGCTGTTCCCGCCGCCGCCGGGGCGCCTTTCCAGCAGCACCTTCCACGGCCGGGATCTCTTTGCCCCCGCCGCCGCGCTCTGCGCCGGGGGACTCGCCGAACGGGTGCGGGGTCAGGGACTCGTGCCGGAGCTCCTCCCGGAGGCCCGCAGCCAAACCCGCGGGCAACTGAGGGGCCGGGTCCTCCACGTCGACCGTTTCGGCAACTGCATCACCTCGATTCACCGCACCGATCTCCCCGCAGGACCGGACAGCCGAGGGCTCACCGTAACGGCCGGCACGGCGGTGCTGAGGGGCCTGGCCGATACCTACGGGGACGTGGAGCGCGGGGCGCCGCTGGCCCTGATCGGCAGCGCGGGATTCCTCGAGCTCTCGGTGCGGGAAGGCAGCGCAGCCGCCCGCTTCGGCCTGTCCGGCGGGGACGAAGTCGCGGTCTTCCCGCGCCCGGGGGGGCGAGCCCCCGGGGGAGCGATTGCCGATTAGGCTGCTTAACATTGACAAGCCGGAAGCCGATTCATATACTAGCCGTAGAGTCGATCTCGGAATGAGGCATGGCCAACCCGTTACAGCTTTCGATCGTTAGTTTCAAGAAGAACTCGTACATCATCGTCGAAGGCAAGCCGAACGCCACGAATTTCTACATCATCCGCAGCGGCAAGGTCGGGCTCCACAAGGAGGTCTCGATCGTCGAGGAGGAGGGCGGCAACGTTCTGGGCCCCGGGGATTTCTTCGGAGTCGTCTCCACCATGTCCGCCCACAGCCACATCGAGACTGCCGTAGCGCTGACCGACGTATCCCTGATCTCGGTGCAGCGGGAGCAGTACGACATGCTCATCGAAAAGAACGCTCCCGTGGCCATGAAGATCATCCAGGGCTTCTCCCGGCGCATGCGCTACCTCGACGAGGCCGTGACCCGCCTGACCTTCAAGAACACCGCCACCGAGCACCCGAGCCATCTCTTCAAGGTGGCGGAGTACTACGCCCGCCAGAGCCAGTACAACCAGGCCTATTACGCCTACTATCGCTACCTCCAGCACTGCCCGGACGGCGAGAAGGCCAACGTGGCCAAAGAGCGCATGGCCAAGATCCATCCCTACGCCAAGGCCGTCTACCTGGAGAAGAAAACTTCCGACTTCCAGCGCTTCTACCCCAAGAACACCATGATCTGCAGCGAGGCGGAGCCCGGGGACGAGCTGTACATCATCCAGAAGGGCACGATCAAGGTAACCAAGATCGTGGACGACAAGGAAGTGCTGCTGGCCATGCTCAAGAGCGGCGACATTTTCGGGGAGATGGCCCTGCTGGAAAACAAGCCCCGCTCGGCGTCCGGCATAGCCCACGAAGACACCACGGTCATGGCCGTGAACCGGGCCAACTTCCAGCGCATGGTCCAGACTCAGCCGCAGCTCATCACCCGCCTCACTCAGCTGCTGGCCGAGCGCATCTGGGTCGCCTACCGGCAGCTGGCCAACACCATCATGACCATCCCGGTGGGACGTCTCTACGACCGGCTGCTTCTCGAGATGGAAAAAAAGCGCGACGTACCGGCGGCGGGTGTGCCCTACTCCTTCGACTTCGGGCCCAAGGAGCTCATCAACATGGTGGGCATGTCCATGGAGGAAGGCAAAGGGGTTCTCCAGCAGCTGTTCGAGAACAAGAAGATGAAGCTCGTGGAAAACAGGATCGCGGCCACCGACGCGGAAGAGGTCCGCAAGCAGGCGGAGTACTTCAAGAAGATGGAGAAGATCCAGCGCTCCCGCCAGGAAGGCTCGGCCAAGACCCGGTAGCGGGCCGCCGGGCAGGCTCCCGCTTTGGCAGACTCCCGCTTCAGTAGACTCCCAGCACCTTGAGATCCTCCCAGGAGGCCGTGTAGCTTTCCAGCCCGCCGCTGGCCTCCTCGTGAATCCGCTGCAGGGAGGGTATGTCCGCCCGCTGGATCGTCCGTCCCGACGGGTCCATCTGGTTCAGATCGATGATCCCCTTGGACAGGGCCAGGTGGTGGAAATCCAGGTTGCCGAAGTAGTACTGACCGGGATTCACCTCGGAGGGGAGCGGGACCCGGGTCTTGCCCTCCCCCAGAAGTGGATCCACCGGGATCCAGCCGACGCTTTCCACGTAAAACTCCGCCCAGAAGTGTCTGCTGGTGCCCAGATCCCGATCGATCAGGTAGCCGGCGACCGGGCGGGCCGGCACGCCGGTGCTGCGCGCCAGGGCGCAGAACAGCAGGGCATACACGTAGGCATTCCCCTCCCGGCTGCCGTCTACCACGGCCAGGACGTCCCGCTCGGGGGAATCCGGGGCCGGCTCCAGGCGGCGGATCACCCAGTTGTACAGGGCGATGGCCTTGCGGTAGGGGTTTCTCTCCCTTCCCACGATCGCGGCGCCGAGCTCCTGGATGCGCTTCGCGTCCGAGGGCACCAGCGGGTCGGGGGCGGTGAAGCGCTTGTACAGCCTGCGGGAGGTGTCGTACTGCGCGGAAACCCGGGCGATATTGACCTTGGTCTCCACGGAGTAGCGGTCCACCATGAAACTCTGAAGCACCCGGTGCGAGACCCCGCTTTCCGGGGTCTCCAACTTGAACAGCTTGACCCCGTTGACGTCGTCGAACAGCGGCTCCGGCTCCTGGGCCACCAGCTGAATCTCCCGCTGCTCCGGCGCCTCGAGCACCTTGGGGATCCACAGGTACAGGCCCCCAGGGCCGGTGGCCACCAAATCCTTGACCTCGATGGCATACTGCACGGAGTAGGTGCGCTTCTCGGGGAAGAGCTTGGTCCCGACCTCGCCCTGGACCTCGATGTAGAGGGCGTTGCTCTGCCCCTTGTCCGTGGCCACGAGCACCGCCCCGGAGGAGCCGCCATCGGGAATCCGCACCTGGATTTCCCGGTCGCTCCACTCTTCGTAGTCCAGGTCGTATTCCACCGCAGGCAGCAGCGAGCTCGACTCGATCTCCCCGGGACGGCCGAGGCTCACGCTTCGCGTTGCGTCGCCGGTAACCCAGGCAAAGAGCACGCGTGAG
>Ga0068714_10001661_pt1 | contig 31376 bp, 31 predicted proteins | sample MTBNYHSulfiMetaG_FD_62988 | JGI IMG/M metagenome (GOLD analysis project Ga0068714, IMG submission 62988) | Enrichment culture microbial communities from rom New York Harbor, USA that are MTBE-degrading - MTBE-NYH (New York Harbor Sulfidogenic)... | ecosystem: Environmental > Aquatic > Marine >...
TACGGCATAGACCAGGTGCGAGTACAGGTTATAGACCGGGGTCAGATGGGGCTTATTCATATCTATGACGATGATGTCCGCCTTCTTGCCGACCTCGATGCTTCCGATCCTTCCGCCGGACCTGAGCACCTTTGCTCCATTAGTAGTAGCCATGTGCACGGCCGTTTTGGCGTCTATAACCGTGGGATCCAGGCAATAGACCTTGTGCAGTTTGGCCATGGTGTCTATCTCCTGAAAAAGGTCCAGGTTATTGTTACTGGCGCACCCATCCGTGCCTATGCCTACGGTTATGCCCGCTTCCAGGAGCTGCGGCACCGGCGCCACCCCCGAGGCCAGTTTCATGTTGCTCTCCGGGCAATGGACAACCTTTACCCTGTTTTCAGCCAATGCCTCTATATCCGCCTTATCCAGCACTACACAATGGTTGGCCACCAGATGCTCATCCAGAAGCCCCAGTTCCTTCAGATGAATGACCGGTGAATGTCCGTATTGGCCCCGGATAGCCTCTACTTCGCTCCTGGTCTCAGCCAGGTGAATCACGATAGGCACATCATATAATACGGCCAGGTCTTTGGCCCGCTGAAGGAGGTCCGGCGAACAGGTATAAGTGGCATGGGGATCGATGGTAATAGAGATAAGAGGGTGTCCCCTCCACTTGAGAATGAGTTCTTCTGTATATTTGAAGCCGTTTTCCAGTTCGCCGTAATTGGGCGAAGGGAAATCAAATAATCCCTCGCCGATCCAGGCCCGCAGGCCGGCCTTGGCCGCGGCCTGAGCCACCTGATCCGTAAAGAGATACATATCACAAAAGGTGGTGGTTCCGGAGCGTATCATCTCCACACAGGCCAGAAGGGTTGCCCAATAGACCACATCGCCGTTCATCTTACGCTCGGCCGGAAAGATATAGTCATTAAGCCAGGTCATAAGGGGCAGGTCATCGGCCAACCCCCGGAAGCAGGTCATGGCCGCATGGGTATGGCAGTTGACAAGGCCGGGCATAATCACCCCGCCCCGGGCCTCCAGTACACGCCCTGCCTTTACTGAACCGGCGATTACCGGCCCCGGACCAACGGCAATAATGCTATCATCCTTTATAGCCACGGCCCCGTCTTCAATAATTTCCCCGTCGGCATTAAGGGTAAGCACCGTACCCCCGCTAATGACCAGGTCAGCCGCCATTTTATCGTTACCACCGCTCATATAATTTCCCTTCATGTATTATTAAGTATTGTCAAAAATAAACCACAGAGGACACAGAGTTTTTAAAATTTAAAATTCTTTTTCTCTGCGCTCTCTGTGGTTAATCTTTCATGGCCTTGAGCAGTCTCGAGACCAGAAGGACAAGGTTTGGCTCTGCCTTACTGGCAGTAGCAATCACATCTTCTATGGAGATCGGCTGCATGCACTCAGGAAGATTCACATTGGCGATCACAGAGACGGCAAAGACCTTGAGTCCGGCATGGTTGGCTGCTATAACCTCCGGCACCGTGGACATGCCGACCGCATCCGCGCCGATCATTCGCAAAAAACGCGTCTCGGCCGGGGTCTCCAGACTGGGGCCGGAAACCGCCACATAGACGCCCTTTTGTACGGGGAGGCCGGATGCCAGGGCCACCTCCTCCGCCTTATCACAGAGCGCCCGATCATAAGGCACAGACATATCTGGAAAACGCGGCCCCCATTCGTCAATATTTGGCCCCCGCAAAGGATTTACTCCCATGAGATTGATGTGGTCACGGATAATCATGAGGTCTCCCGGCTTAAAGACCGGATTTAACCCTCCGGCGGCGTTTGATAAGATTAATGTCCTGACGCCCAGGGTGGCCAGGACCCGTACCGGAAAGGTGACCTCCTCCAGAGAGTAACCCTCGTAGAAATGGAAACGCCCCTGAAAGGCCAGGACCGCCTTGCCGCCCAGATGCCCGGCGATCAACTGCCCGGCATGGCTTTCCACGGTAGATTCAGGGAAATGCGGGATGTCACGGTATGGGATGATCTTGTGCTTCTCAATCCGGTCCGCCAGACCGCCTAAGCCGGTTCCCAGAATAATGCCGACCGTGGGCCTTAAATCCAGACCGTCGGCTAAAAAGCGTGCAGCCTCGTCAATTTTCTTCTGGTATTCAGATACGCTCACGGTAGTGCTTATTCCTCCGCAATTCGATGTTCAATACTTTACCGCCCTAAAAATGTAAAGGACATAAATGTAGCCAATATCACCGGGGAAAGCAACTGCAAATAGGGAGTGCGAACATATACTTCGCCTTGAATGGCCATAATCTGTCTAATGTTTAATTACAAATTTATCCTGTTGCGTTTTTTAGCAAATTTCTATACGATACTTGTCATATTCAGCTCAGATGAAAAAAGTAGAGTCTATATAATATATACGTTAACCCTAAGAGATACATGAAAAGGGTATGTGCTCGACAGAGTCGCCGGCTTGGTGTAGATGGTAGGGATCCTGAGAAATGGCAACGCATTCCACGAGCCCTTGCGACCGGAGGATTCGGAGAAGCAGACATTTGGTTGCCGCCACACGAACCCAGATATCTGCGCGAAGAACCGGACGCCAGGCAAGTGCGCCTTTGTCCGGGACGACAATATCTGCTTGGCGCCGTCCTCTTCATGGCTGAAGCAATTCCGCAAACTCAAGGCGCAAGGATGAGACAGGTGTGAATACCTCAGTTGTTACAAAGGAACAGATCGACCACAGGGCCTATTGGGTCAACGAGATTAGCCGGTTGAGCGGCAATTTCGGCGTCGATTCCGACCGGGTTGAGCAGGAGATTTCGCAAGAAATACGTGATAGAGGCATTGCCCCTCTTCTCGGGCACCTTCGTTTATGCGGTGCGATTCCAGAGCGGTATGGGCACGACAGCAGTGAAGAGAAACTTTATTCCAAGTACACGGATGTCGTGATCCATGAAGCCTATACGGCTATGGGATTGACAAGTGTTGTTCTGAAGGAGCGGGCTGATGTGGCCGACGTTGAATGCGTTTGCAGCGCCTACAGTTTTGTCGCTGACGCCAAGGCGTTCAGATTGAGTCGCACGGCGAAGAATCAAAAAGACTTCAAGGTCCAGGCAATTGACAACTGGAAGCATGGCAAGCCCTACGCGATGGTGGTATGCCCAGTTTACCAGCTCCCCACGAGAACAAGTCAGATCTACCAGCAGGCGGCAGCCAGGTCCGTCTGCCTTACTACCTACACTCATTTGGCTGTATTGGTGCGGTACGCTCAGCAGGTCGGAAAGCAGAAAGCTCTCAGCCTGCTTCATGCTGTATTCAAGAATGTGGAGGCCATGAACCCCTCCAAAGATGCCATCGCATATTGGCAAGTTATCAACCGGACGTTCCTGAGTTCAAACAGCTGCCTCGCGGCTGTCTGGCGCGAAGAGAAACTTGCCTCAACAGAATCCATTTTAATCTCCCGCGACGAGGCACTTCAGTTCCTTGCCGCAGAGCGGGAAAGGATCATGCAGCTATCTCGTCAACAGGCAATTCAGGAAGTCATCAGGTGGCGAAATCTCGAGAACAGAATTCGAGCCATCAAGTCTGTCGTAGATAACGGACTGTTGGCTATTGGTGACACATGAATAACGACATCTACCTAGACTTAATCACGCTCGGTGATTGCCGGGAGCACATCCCGATTCTAGCCGACGAGAGTATCGAGCTGTTCTTGTCGGACATTCCGTACGGGATCAACCTCGACGATTGGGATGTACTCCATAATAACACGAACTCAGCTTTGCTCGGGCAATCACCCGCCCAACTGGGAAAGTCGGGATTCAAGAGAAGGGGGAAGCCCATCAATGGTTGGTCGCAAGCAGACAGGAACATGGGCAAAGAATATCAAGAGTGGTGTGCTTCATGGGCCGAGATGACATTCCCCAAGATGAAAAACGGTGCGTCTCTATTCGTCTTCGGTGCGCGAAGGACGATTCATCGGGTCGTGAATGCATTCGAGGATGCCGGCTTCCTGCTAAAGGACATCCTCGCATGGAAGAAGGAGTCTGCACATCACAGAGCCCAACGACTCAGCATTGTTTTCGATCGGCGCGGCCTTAAAGAGGAAGCAAATGTGTGGCGCGGTTGGCGCCTTGGGAATCTCGCTCCTGCGTACGAGCCGATTGCATGGTTCACGAAGCCTTATAAAATCGGTGGAACCATCGCTGACAATGTCCTGGAACACGGTGTGGGGGCCATGAACGTGGAGGACTGCCATCTTCAAGGCGGAAGTCCAACGAATGTTCTGGAGTTTGGATTCCGAAACAATGAAGAGAGGATTCACGAAGCGCAGAAACCTCTTGAGTTGATCGAGTTCCTCATCAAGCTCACCACGCGGGAAGGACAGACTGTTCTTGACCCCTTTATGGGAAGCGGCACAACAGCCGTAGCTGCACGAAGGCTGAATCGACACTTCATCGGGTTTGAGATCGTTCCTTCCTTCCACGAAGCTGCCCTTGAGCGTCTGGACCATGAGACCGGCACTCATTACACGGTGAGCACCAGACACATTCAGGCGACCCTCTTTGAGAAACCGAAGAGAGAATACGGGAGCTAATCGGGTAGCCGGGGCGGACTAGCGGGCCTGTTCGTGCAGAACGTACTTGAAGAATTGTGAATAAGCGGGACATCCGCCTGGGGCGGGCGGCATTTACTCTATCTCCCGACCCCGGGGCTTCGTTATGTGGTGCTGACTTGCCCAGAAGACTTGGCCTTGTATGCCGTTTACTCGCCACGTCCTGTGGCTCGCCCTTCGGACCGGCAAATCTGTTCAAAATCGTTCATCCTGACGGTCTGTTCTCCGGATCAAATCCGGGGCAGGCTAAGCTCATCGCTTTCTCCGGGTTACCACTTCCTTGCGGTCGCTCTCGCCGTTGGCTCGTGGTCTCCGCTACGCTTCGGACCCTCCAGACAGTCTCTCACGATTCCGCCCTTGCCTTCGGCTAGTACTTCTGCTAACGTACCACTACGTGGGCAGGGTTCACCCTGTTAAATTTCCCGCAGGAACCCTATTTAACAGGGTGAACGTACAGGGGGCTTGCACCCCATAAGTTCACGCCCATGCCGGGCGTACACAACGGTTTCCACGCGGACGCGGAAAAAGCCCCACGCCGGTGAAACCGGGCGTTGGGGCGTAAAATTTGGGCACTACGAAGCTAAAATAATAAGCCCATAAAGAGGTTTGAAAATGAAAGATAATCTTATAGAACATAGAGCAAAATCAAAGTTTGTTATCGAGGTCCGCCATGAACCAATGCTGGATCTTTTTGATCGAAAAGGTGAAATTATCAGTAAACTCCATCCAGCAATCAAACCTGAGTTGAAGCATTGGAGAGTTCAGAATAATGAAATTTCATTTTTAGACTCTTTGGAGAGCCCATTAGATATAGCATTCACTGAATTAAAAAGATTTGGAATGGGTTTTGAGAGTGGAAGGAGTCTTGTAAAATTTAAAAACTATTTCCAAAAGTTCTTATATCCTGCATATGAAAAGTTTTACAAAAAAGTAGACATGGCACAGCGTATCGGGTTCCGTTTGTTGTCAGTACTGAACAAAACTCACGAGGAAGATTTTGATTCCATAAATTCAAATATAATTAATAAATTTTTCCAAAAATTACCAATAGCAGCTACTCCTAAAGACTCCCGAATTCATTAGAAGCAAGGGGGACGTTGTTTCTCACATTGCTTTTCTTTTGATTTATAAAAGAGTGTAAAAGGAGTAAACCACGTCAGTATTGCACACGCGATTGGATAGAAGACGGATGGGTGTTATACAACGTAAAAAAACGATGTCCCTTTTGCCCCCCATAGACTCGTTACGTTAAGCCCAACAATAATATTGACAAAAGGCAGACAATGTCATAAGTATATACCATGAAGGTTTTTCGATGGGATAATGGGAAAAATGAATGGTTGAAGAAAAATAGAGGAGTTAGTTTTGAACAGGTAGTTATCTTGATGGAAAGGGAAGATATCCTCGAAACGATTGAGCACCCGAATCAAGAGAAGTATCCGAACCAAAAAATTGCCATCCTGAACATAGATGACTATGCTTATCTTATTCCCTATGTTCAAGAAAGCGAAGAGATATTCCTGAAAACCATTATCCCGAGCAGAAAAGCAACGAACAAATATGTGAGGTCACAAAAATGAAAAAAATAGTATTAGATGCAGAAGAAAAAGATATCCTGGAGTCCTATGAGCGCGGAGAATGGAAACCTGTAAAGAATCCGAAGGCGGAAATTAAGAAACTGCGCGGGTACGCAAAGAACACACTGCAAAAAGACAAGAGAATAAATATTAGAATGTCATCTAAAGATTTGGACCAAGTACAAGTCATTGCTGCACAGGAGGGGATTCCATATCAAACCCTGATATCCAGTATTATTCACAAGTATGTATCAGGCTATTTAACTGAAAAAAAGAGAAAGACGGCTTAATCGGGTAACCGTGGGCTTCTCTCCCCCTCGGGGATGTGGGGACGCTGGTAAAAAAGTAACAAAACCTTATTTGATTAATGTGGGAGGGGGGAGGTCGTGAGGCTCTCCCTATCCCGATTGGGCAGCAAGAAATGCAGGAGGATTTTCTGTGGGGGAATTATTTGCTGAATTAATAAAACGTTATGGGATATGGATACTAGTAATACTAGTTTTGCTCGGAGCGTTGGTTTGGTTTATCATTCACTTAAACGCGGAACCTGGTGAAAAGATTTCTGTATTCTGGGGAATGATTGATTATAAAAAGAGTAAATCAGCGGTAGAACCAGAGCTAAAGACTGTAACAGTGCCAATGATTGAGCCAAAACCAAGGCAAGAACTAGAGCCAATGCCAGAGTCAAAATCTGAAATAAGAGGTAGTATTATGTCTCCACACTCTGGCAGCCGGGTGAAGAGATGGTTCAGAATAGAAGGTACTATCTCAGGCCAATACCGGCACCTTTGGCTTATAGAACGTATCGGCGAGTTACATTGGCCTAAGGAGCCTGAGCTAATGCCACAGGATGGGCACTGGGTAGGGGGAGTAAACGAGGGAGGATGGCCTCCCGGCGGGAGATTTGAAGTTCTGCTCGTAGATGTATCCGAAAATGCTAACCAGAGATTTAGAGAGTGGTTGAGAACCGGCCACCAAACTGGCCACTACCTGGGCCTTCAAATTGAGAATCTTGGAGACGCCAATATTCTTGACTCGAAGGAATATCAGCTAATAACAGAATGAGTTGATACGAGATATCAAGCCAGACAACAAATGTAGAATCATAGATGAGACAGGATCTAAACATGGGTTCAAGCAAACCGCCAATAGCGCGGCAGCTTTTTAAACGTCTTGCCCTGTATCATGCAGGTGATTCCTGAGAAGGTGAAAACTGGAGAAATATGTCAACTTCACAGACTGAGATAGTTAAAATGACGATCCTGAAAAAGCTTGTTTGGACATTTGTTCTATTAACCATCATGCTGGTTTTCTTATCCGATTCGTCACAAGCCCTGACTATCAAATACGGCTATGGCGGAAAGTTTGGTCGTTATGGTATTGCGGATACTGCTTCAGCTTATGAGGGCAGCACATTAATTGCTGAGGCTGTGGCGATCAGGATTATTGAAAAAGACCCTGGTCCAAACTGGATTGAACTGGAAGAAACCCACTATTCCCCCTCAGGGTCTGTGATCTATCGAGGTAAACTTTTTATCCGCTTCGGCTTCGGTGGAGGCCAAATAGTTCAGCAAAGCACTATCTCTGGAAGAAAGATTTTCAACATATTTGGCGGATGGCCATCAGGATATTGATAAGAGAACCTTCATCTCAAAGTCGTCCATAGACCGGCACAGGTCTTAGAACAGCCCCGCGGTGAATACGGGACGGTGAATATGGGGGATGGTCATGCTTTTATGCAATTTATCATTCGACCAGATTTAATTGACTGTCGAGAGCTAATCTTTCCGGCTCTTGACGCGTGCACGAAAAAGAAAATCCCGATAGGCCGAGGGAGGGAAAAGGAATGAAGACGACCGCATTTTTCAGTTCTATCCTGGTGTTCATTATGTTTTGCATGATTGGATGTGCCACGAGTGGCGGGATCAAACCCGGAGAACCGACGGTCAGCTTTTCGATAGGCGGCTCAGGTGCAGAGATCACCGGAAGAATAGACAATATGAAGGTTGCCAAAACCTACTTTTGTGATACTACTCATTTGTTTATTGTAGGGAATGACCAAAAGGTACATTTGAGAGTTTCCGGGAATGGCTCTATTTTCGCTGACGTTGCCGATATGGGTTACCCCCAAGCATCAATTGCGGAAGACGGGACATTCACTTTTAGAATTCAAAATCTTCCTGAAGGGCATTATTCGATGTTGATACAGCCGATGAGTTCTTATGGAAGTATGAAGATTTTCAATAGAAAAAGCAAACAACCTATTGATCTTCTTATTTCGAATACGGCTGCGGAAAGTATCAAAATTGATCTCGGGGATGTTACCGTCGGAAAGCCATAATCTGCGGTTGATGTTTGAAAGATCGATAGGGACGTTGGTTCTCACATTGCATAACGTTCGACAGATGGAAACACATGCCCGGCGTTCGGAACAATGAAAATAGCACGTTCCCATTGCCCCCCGACCCCCCCCCACACCCCCTTTTTGCTTGACGCCACTACCTTTTTTCTCTATGACTATAAAAAAGACAGTCGCCAGCTAAAATATAAAGTTATCGCTTCTTCATCCATATAATATGATCACGCCCCATCGCATGGAGGAAGATTTATTTGAAGACAGCATCGATACTTTTAATTGGACTTTTATTAATGGGTTGGCTTTCTGCGTCTGCAAACAAAAGCAAAATCTATGATGGTATTTGCCAAGGCATATACGACCTTTCTAACCAAAATCAAGAAATGAAAAGTCCCGAGGCAGCACGACAACGACCACCGGGAAAAGAACCTCTCACGTATGAACAGTACAAAAAAGAGAGGCAAGAGATGTTGAAAGATCAAGAAAGTTTACCATCCCAACAATAACAACGTTTCTTACGTTGCTTTTCTTTTGATTTGAAAAAGAGTGTAAATGGAACTTTGATTGATGGAGGTACATAATGACACGCATTAGTCGGTTAGTCTGTGTATCCGTGATCTTCTTGGCAGGACTGGCTCTATTGGTCGGCTGCGAGACCCTGGCAAGAGGAAATTTCATGCAAATATATCCGGGTCCAGCCTTGCACAATGATCTGCAGGCTTCTTTGGAAGTCAGCCCTACGGTGCGAGTCCTTTTCGTGGACGGCGTGGAGGTAAGAGGGTTTCCATTAAAAACTTCATTCGCTGTGTTACCAGGTAAACACACTGTAGTAGTGGCCTACTGTAGTGTAGAACAGCAAGGAAGAGTGATTACCACGGTCAAAAGCCAGGAGGCCTTAGCTCTGGCTTTTGAGGCTGAGCCTGGCCATCTATATTCAGTTGGCTACCTATCCTTTTACTCAAACGGGAAGGATAGGTATTTTAAGGATTATTATCAAATCGCCACTGCCGGCCAGGATGAGCGGGCGGTGGCATGTAAAGACAAGCTATCGATTCTGTGGACGCCAGAGGAATCGGACCTGCAATGGTATCCCTATATATACGATGCAGGGCATTGGAGAACCGGAGTTCCGGTAACCAAAAGGGCAAAAGAAATGTATGCTCAGCCGCTTCAGGTAAATGACAAAAGGGTGCTGGAGACTAAAGACATATTGAGTCAAGAGACCAAGGAACTGTTTACCCTGCAAGAGGAACAGAAGAAGCGGGCGACCGAATGTCTTAAAGATCTGGAATAGGGAATATGAGGACGAATATGGGGGACATGTTTTTATGCAATTTATCATTCGACCAGATCCGGCTCTTGACGCGTGCACGAAAAAGAAAATCCCGATAGGCCGAGGGAGGGAAAAGGAATGAAACTACAAAAAATATTGTTCGTGATTTCGGCGGTGTTTTTGCTTGTTTCATCGGCAGTAGTAGTGGCAGCAGGCGATTTTGACTGGACAAGAGATTTTAACAGCAGGGCTGGAGCTGATCCGTCAGGATTCAGGGCAAGACTTGCTACCCGCTTTAATATAGGCGATGCACAAATCACTGCCGTACTCAGCAATGTTGGAAGACCCGCAGATGCCTATATGGTATTACGTCTTGGAGAAATGTCAGGAAGGCCAACAGATTATGTTATCGAGAGATATAAATCCGGAAAAGGCAAAGGCTGGGGGGTACTTGCGCAGAGCCTGGGTATCAAACCCGGATCAAAAGAATTCCATGCCCTGAAGCGTGGCAACGATATTTACGATGGCAAAGATAAGGGCAAAAGCAAAGATAAAGGCAAATGTAAGGACAAAAATAAAAGTAAAGGTAAGGGCAGAGACTGAAGGCGAGAACAAGGTCTATCGAAATGAGAATATGAAAGCGGGATTGCCCCTGGATTGCCAATAAAGCCGGCTCCCAGCGATGCCCATCGTTAAATACCGAAGGAGGAGAAAAGATGAGCATTGAAGTCACGCGCAACTTTCTTCTGTGGTGTACGATCATTAACTACGGAATATTGCTGGTGTGGTTTCTGTTCTTCGCGCTTGGGCACGATTGGATTCAGCGCATACACGGCAGGTGGTTTCGACTGTCCGGTGATCAGTTCGACGCTCTTCACTACGCCGGGATGGCGATCTTCAAGATTGGGATCATTCTGTTCAACTTGGTGCCCTTTATCGTTCTATGTATCATCAGCTGAAGATATTCTCCGGCCAAAATGAGAGTCGGTATGTGGAATATAGCGGAATATAGTCTGTCTGGACGATGGGATGCCCTTAAGATTCTAAGTTTACAATGTATTAGAGTGGGACGGAATACGAGGGATGGTCATGTTTTTATGCAATTTATCATTCGACCAGATTTAATTGACTTTTGAGGGTTAACCCGCAGGTGAGATTTCCAGGCGGTAGGTTTTATGCATATTCGTTTTGCAGTTCTTTACTATTATCCTGATTCTTATTGCTTTTACAGCAGGAACAATTTTGCGTACGTTTCCGCCAAAATGGGCAGAGTGGCCGTACCGCTGTCTGTCAGGCTGGTGTTTTCAAAAGATATTAGAAAGATACCTGGGACAACCACAAAGAAAGCACTTTAGTAGTATTCCTGACGACGTATGGGACAAGCATTACAATCCAGCAACGGTGAAGGATAGCAGAAAACACTGGAGGCACATGCGGCTTTTTAATTTTGCCAAGAGTTACGTTATTGCAAAGTCAGAGCGTCTTGCAAGTGAGGTGCAACCAGCAGAAGGGCTTAGCCGTTTCACTGCCTCTGTCTTTTGGTGTTCACTTGCTGGAGTTTTTATATCAATAGCGTTATTGTTAACCGTTTTGCTTGTAATGCACAAACCTCTGAGTCATGCTAATATTGCTATATATTTTGGTGTTGCGAACTTATTCTTATTCCTTGGTTCTGCGAGAGGCATTGGAACTATTCGAGAGCACGAAGGAGAAGTTGTGATGCAATCATTTTTTTGCATACAATTGCTGAATCAAGAAAACCTTAACACCAAACAGCAACCACTTAGTGATGAGACGGATAAGAACAGTAAAATTGGCTAACATGTATTCTGAACATTTTTAAGACGAAAGGAGAATGGTATGAAAAAAACTAAAAAATTGACCACCAGGAACGGTGCCCCCGTCGCCGACAACCAGAACGTCATGACTGCCGGGCCGCGAGGACCGCAGCTCTTGCAGGATGTCTGGTTCCTCGAGAAACTGGCCCACTTCGACCGGGAAGTAATACCCGAGCGCCGCATGCACGCCAAGGGTTCCGGCGCCTACGGCACCTTCACCGTCACCCACGACATCACCAAATACACCAAGGCGAAAATCTTCTCCAAGGTCGGCAAGAAAACCGACTGCTTCGTCCGCTTTTCCACCGTTGCCGGCGAACGCGGCGCCGCCGACGCCGAGCGCGATATTCGGGGTTTTGCGATGAAGTTCTACACCGAGGAAGGAAACTGGGACCTCGTGGGAAACAATACGCCGGTCTTCTTCCTGCGCGATCCCCTCAAGTTTCCCGATCTCAACCACTCCGTGAAAAGGGACCCCCGCACCAACCTGCGGAGCGCCCTCAACAACTGGGATTTTTGGACTTCCCTGCCCGAGGCGCTGCATCAAGTCACCATTGTCATGAGCGACCGAGGCATCCCTGCCAGTTACCGTCACATGCACGGCTTCGGCAGCCATACCTTCAGCTTCATCAACGCCAAGAACGAACGCTACTGGGTCAAGTTCCACCTGAAGACACAGCAAGGGATTAAGAACCTGACCGACCAGGAAGCCGAGGCGATCATCGGCAAGTGCCGGGAGAGCCACCAGCGAGACCTCTATGGGAGCATAGAGAAGGGCGACTTTCCGCGCTGGACCTTTTATGTGCAGATTATGCCGGAGAAGGAGGCGGCGAAATGCCCATACCACCCCTTCGACCTGACTAAGGTCTGGTTTAAAAAGGATTATCCGCTGATCGAGGTGGGCGTTCTCGAACTGAACAAAAATCCGGAAAATTATTTTGCCGAGGTCGAACAGTCGGCCTTCAATCCGGCCAACGTCGTCCCCGGCATCGGTTTTTCACCCGACAAGATGCTTCAGGGGCGGCTCTTCTCCTACGGTGACGCCCATCGCTACCGCTTGGGGGTAAACCACCACCAGATCCCCGTCAATGCCCCCCGTTGCCCGTATCATAGTTTCCACCGCGACGGCGCCATGCGGGTGGACGGCAATTATGGCAGCACCTTGGGGTACGAACCCAACAGTTACGGTGAGTGGCAGGAACAGAAGAGTTTTGCCGAACCACCCCTGGCCCTGGAGGGAGCCGCCGACCACTGGGACCACCGCGTGGACGATGATTACTACTCCCAGCCCGGCAAGCTCTTCCGTCTCATGAGTGCCGCCCAACAGAAGGTTCTCTTTGAAAACACCGCTCGCGCCATGGGCGATGTGCCACGGGAGATCAAGATCCGCCACATCGGCAACTGTTTGAAAGCCGATCCGGCTTATGGCGAAGGAGTAGCCATGGCACTAGGCATCCCTCTGCGCGGAATTCCGAAATAGACAAGTGCAGCTAATCGGGTAAGGGCGGGCTTTTCTCCCGCCCTCCCCACAGCGCCCCGCATCCGCCTGGGGCGGGCGGCATTTATCCTATCTCCTGAACCCGGGGCTTCGTCCTGTTGTGCTGACTTGCCCGGAGACTTGGCCTTGTATGTCGTTTACTCGCCACGTCCTGTGGCTCGCCCTTCGGGCCGGAAAATCTGTTCAAAATCGTTCATCCTGACGATTTTGTCCATTCCCCGGATCAATTTGGGGCAGGCTTAGTTCATAGTTTTGCCCTCCTGGTTACCGCTCCCTGCGGTCGCTCTCGCCGTCGGCTCGTGGTCTCCGCTCCGCTTCGAACCCTTCAGCCGGTCTCCCTGCCTGTCGGCATACTGAAATAATAGGCATTGTCCGGGCGGTATGGTATATTTACAAATTCCATAGGCTTCGACGTGCTGGAAACATTACAAGGTTTGTAAAGAAAGGATTTGGAATCAGATGAGCAATGAATCGAATAAGGTTATTTATTCCATGATCGGGGTAAGCAAGTATTATGATAAAAAGCCGGTCTTGAAAAACATCTATCTCTCCTATTTCTACGGGGCAAAGATCGGTGTCCTTGGTCTCAACGGGTCAGGAAAAAGCTCCCTTCTCCGTATCCTTGCAGGAGTGGACAAGGAGTTTAACGGAGAGACGGCCATCTCCCCCGGCCACACCGTAGGTTTCCTCGCGCAGGAACCGGAATTGGATGACAAAAAGACAATACGGGAGATTGTGGAGGAAGGGGTGCAGGAGATAGTAAATACCCTTAACGAATACAATCTCATTAATGAAAAATTCGCTGAACCGATGTCGGATGATGAGATGAGCAAGCTTATCGAGCGCCAGGGAGAGGTGCAGGAAAGGCTGGACGCACTGGATGCATGGGACCTGGATTCACGTCTGGAGATGGCCATGGACGCCCTGCGCTGTCCCCCTGGCGATACACCGGTTAATATCCTCTCCGGAGGGGAAAGGCGTCGCGTAGCCCTTTGCAGACTCCTCCTGCAGAAACCTGACATTCTGCTCCTGGACGAGCCCACAAACCACCTCGATGCCGAGACCGTGGCCTGGCTGGAGCGCCATCTGCAAGTCTATCCGGGCACCGTCATCGCAGTGACTCACGACCGCTATTTCCTTGATAATGTCGCCGGGTGGATTCTGGAACTGGACAGGGGACAGGGTATCCCCTGGAAAGGGAATTACTCCTCCTGGCTGGAACAGAAGAAAAACCGCCTGCAGCAGGAGGAGAAAACCGCGAGCGAAAGGCAGAAGACCCTGCAGCGCGAGCTTGAGTGGATACGGATGTCTCCCAAGGGACGCCACGCAAAATCGAAGGCGCGCATCAGTTCTTATGAGGAACTTCTCACTCAAGATATCGAAAAGAGGTCAAAAGATCTCGAAATCTATATCCCCCCCGGACCCCGTCTGGGTAATGTCGTCATTAACGCCGAAAACGTCAGCAAGGCATATGGCGATAACATTCTTATGGAAGGCCTGACCTTTTCCCTTCCTCCGGGCGGGATTGTCGGGGTCATTGGAGCTAACGGAGCGGGAAAAACTACCCTTTTCCGGATGATCACCGGCCAGGAAAAGCCTGATTCAGGCACCCTCAGGACAGGAGAAACCGTAAAGCTGGCCTATGTCGACCAGAGCCGAGACGACCTCGATCCGAATAAGACCATCTGGGAGGCAATCTCCGGCGGAGAGGATGTCATTCAGCTCGGCAAACGGCAGGTCAACTCACGCGCCTATGTGGGGCGCTTTAATTTCTCTGGAAGTGATCAGCAGAAGAAGGTTTCCATGCTGTCCGGCGGAGAAAGAAATCGTGTCCATCTGGCCCGCATGCTGAAGGAGGAGGCCAACGTCCTTCTGCTTGATGAGCCTACCAATGATCTGGACGTAAACAGCATGCGTGCCCTGGAAGAGGCATTGGAGAATTTCGCGGGCTGTGCCGTGGTCATCAGCCACGACCGATGGTTTCTCGATCGTATCGCCACCCACATACTCGCCTTTGAGGGAGACAGCAAGGTGGTCTGGTTCGGAGGGAACTACTCTGAATATGAGGCAGACAGAAAGGCCCGTCTCGGCGTTGCCGCAGACCAGCCTCACCGCATCAAATACAGGCATTTGTCGAGAGGGTAAGCGCCCCGGCGTACTAAAAACTATGCCCGACGAAAAATCGAAGTTAGTGTATTCCACAGAACAGGCGATCCCCCGGAAGGAGAAGCCCGTTGCCAAGAATCTCCAGGCAGGCTTGCGTCCCGCGCAGCAGAAGGTTACTGTCCGGCTTGACCGGAGAGGCGGGGGCGGGAAGTCCGTCACGGTCATCGAGGGCTTACAGATGCCGCAGAAGGAAAGCGAGGCGCTCCTCAAGCAATTGAAGGCGAGGCTCGGCACAGGCGGCACGGTTAAGGATGCCTCCCTAGAAATTCAGGGCGACCACCGTGACGCGATCATGATAGTGTTGGAGAAGAGGGGCTGCAGACCGAAACGCTCCGGCGGCTGAGAATAGAAAAGGGTCTATAGACAAGGATGGATTGCGGGACGACTTTTTAAATATAATCTTGATGAATTCGTAAAAAAGCCTTTTTCACCGCTGAGCACGCAGAGTCCGCAGAGAAAAATATAAACTATTCAACATGTTATCTCAGCGTTCTCCGCGATCTCTGCGGTAATTTTTTACTTCTTACAAGATCATCAATCTTCCCTTCTATTTTTTCCCTTGACAACTGTTCCAGAAAATCGTATCGTCAGTGCGGGATTTTGGAAGTTTTTGCGTTTACAGAGGCCACAAAGACTTTTGACTTTGTGGCTTTTTTTGTTGAGGCCTTCTGAGATTTCAATTTATAGAAAAGGAGGTAAAAGAAATGGCACAAGGAACTGTGAAATGGTTTAACGACAGTAAAGGTTTTGGTTTTATTGCTAACGATGACGGAACTGAAGCTTTTGTCCACCACACGTCCATCCAAGGCGACGGATTTAAATCCCTTGCCGAAGGTGACAAGGTCAGCTTTGATACTGAAAAGGGCCCGAAAGGCCCAAAGGCAATCAATGTCGTAAAAATCTAAAACGGGGCAAGGCTCCCTCCGCTGAGGGAGCCTTGCATCACACTTTAGCTATTTTCCACGAAGCTGCCATGCAACACACCCCAATAGCATTGCCCTCCAATCTTAAGATCAATTAATATCTCGCGTCCCTCTCCCAGTGTTTTGACCCCACCGTGTTTTGGGTCGCCGCGTTACTTGTGTAATGCGAAGCACCTATTACAAAAATAAGAAAAAATAAAATCAGAATAATAAGCGCGAGAAAAGCAACAAAAAGCGAAAGGAAGCAACAGGTCTTAGAAGAGCCCGGCAAATTCCAGGAACTTTTTCCATTCCTTTTTCTTGCCGGAGGGGAATTCCTCCATCAGCAACTGTTCCCAGCGTGGGGCATGGGGCTTCTTTAATAAGGTCATGCCGGCTTCTTCGAGGGTCTTGCTCCCCTTTTTCAGGTTGCACTTCTTGCAGCAGAGGACCACGTTTGACCAGATGGTCTTTCCGCCCCGGGAGCGGGGTATGACATGGTCAACACTTCTGTCCTTGGAGGCCCGGACACTTTTTCCGCAATATTGACAGGCGTAGGCGTCCCTCACAAACAAGTTGGCCCTGGTAAAGATAATATCTGTCTTGGGAAGCTGATCAAAGCGGGAGAGAATGACGGCGTCCGGGGCCACGATAGAAAAGCTGGGGCTGTGAATCAAACGTCCGTTGTTATGGAATTGTGAGACCTTCACCCATTCGGCAAAGGAATGCGTAGTCCAGTCCAATGTAATCACCCTGGCCGTCCCCTTATAGAGGTGGCAGATGGCCCTTTGTACGGTGGTCACATGAACCGCCTGATAATATTTATTTAATACCAATACCTTATTATCTAATATCTTCAACAAAGGATGCTCCTTATGCAGGATAGCCGCGCAAGATAGTCATCAGAGACAATACCTGTTTCCGGGTTTCTTCAAGCGGGCCGTTATTATCCACCACATAATCAGCCAGTTTTTTCTTTTCATCAATAGGCATCTGAACGGCGAGCCACTTTTGGGCCTCGGCAAGGGATATGCCGTCTCTTTTCATCAGGCGATCGATCTGCGCCTCTGGCTTGGCATAAATCAGGACGGTCTTATCAAAACAGCCTTTCCAGCCGGCCTCGAAGAGCAGCGGGACCTCAGCCACTACAAGATCGGCCGTCCCACTTTCCTCAATCTTCCCTAAGTCCTTTAAAATAATCTCCCTTACCCGGGGATGGATAATTTTGTTCAAAGTCAGGCGCGCCTTCTGGTCGGAAAAGATAAGCCGCTTTAACCGGCTGCGTTTAAGTCCCATATCCGGAGCAAAACAACCCCGGCCAAAGTGTTTATATATTTCCCACCAGGCCTCCTGATAGGGCTGGGCTATCTCGTTACAGAGCCGGTCGGCGTCGATGACAGTCACTCCCGAGGCCCGAACCATCTTGAGAACAGCGCTCTTCCCGGTAGCCAGGCCGCCTGTAAGACCGATTTTTATCATGAAAGGGCCTCAATTATCTCTTGCATATCAGGGGGCATCGGGGAATGAAATTCCATAAACCGGCCGGTCCGGGGATGTACAAACCCAAGCTCCCTGGCATGCAGTAACTGACGGGAGACACCTTTTATAATGTTTCTCACGGTTATCTTACGGATATCCGTCCACTTCTGTTTACCTCCATAAACCGGATCTCCTACCACCGGATGCTGCATTGAAGAGAGGTGGACACGGATCTGATGGGTACGGCCCGTCTTAAGGGTCAGTTCCAGGAAGGTCAATCCGTTGAAAGACTTAATGACCTGCCATATAGTAATCGCTTCCCTGCCGTTTGCGCTCCTTATCGACATCTTCTTTCGCTGGGTGGGGTGCCTGCCGACAGGCGCCTGAATAATCCCGCTCTTTTCCCGAAAATCGCCGTACACAAGCGCTACGTACTTCTTATAGACCTCTCCGGCCTTAAACTGTCTGGCCAGTTCCTGATGGGCCTGATCATTTTTGGCGACCACCATCAGACCGGATGTGTCTTTGTCCAGACGGTGAACGATACCCGGCCGCAGAATGCCGCCGATGCCGGAAAGATCCGAACAGTGGTGGAGGAGACCGTGCACCAGTGTCCCGCTACCGTGCCCGGCCGCAGGATGTACTACAATACCCGGCGGTTTGGACAAGACCAGGATGTCTTCATCTTCATAGAGGATGGTAAAGGGGACTTTCTCCGGTTGAATACCTGATGGACGCGGCGGTGGGATTTCTATGCTTATCGAATCATGGAGGTTAATTTTATAGCTGGCTTTAACCGTCTTTCCGTTAACCTTGACCCGGCCCTCTTGGATAAGACGGTTGATCTGCGAACGGCTAAGAGAAGCGAGCTTTTTCGTCAAATAGACGTCAACCCGCTGATCTTTGTCCGCAGGTTCCGCACACAATAACTCCGGCATGATACTGTGGAATTTACAATTTCAAATTTCGAATTTGAGACGCGGCTCGGCCGTCATGAGGCATCAAAAAGCGCTTCAATATCCTGCCTGACCCGGCCTTCTTTCACATTACGGGCTATGGAAAGCTCCTTTACCAGCAGATTCATGGCTGTGTCCAGCATCTTTTTTTCACCAAATGAAAGCGGTTTTTCATCCTTCAATATGTACAAATCCCGCAAAACCGCAGCCACTTCAAATACTGAACCCGTCTTTATCTTATCCATGTACTCCCGGTACCGCTTATTCCATGTCTGGGTCGCAATCTCAACACTTCGATCTTTCAAGATATCCAACACCATGGGAATATCTTTTTTGTTTATAATGCTCCTAACGCCTACTGATTGTAAATTGTGGGTAGGAATCATGATTACCATATCGGTATCAATGATCCTCATGATGTAAAAGTTCTGTGTTTCGCCGTTGATCTCCCGGCGCTCAATAGACTCTATCACGCCTACGCCGTGGGCCGGGTACACAGCTAATTCCCCTGCCTTAAACATCCGCCCCAACCCTCCAAATTGAAAGAAACATTTTAATATTATTAATATTTAACACTATTTATTAAATAAGGCAAATACAAATTGACAGAAAGACTGCTCCCGTGTTATGGATGCGCGTTGTAATTTACTGTCATGACTTTAGACCCCATCCCATCATTCACGGCCAATGGACTGGCGTCCCTGATCGGCAGCCTGCCCCTTAAAGACCATGAGCAGGCCCTGGACATGATGTTAACCTATGTCCCGGAGATTCCCCTGTGGCTACAACTGCCGGTCTATCCGGAAGAACGGCTCCTCACACAATTTTCCGGGGAACTGCCGGGAGTAGTCATCGAAGGCGACCGGGTATATTTTGACACGGCCTCACCGGGTTTTGAGGATGAACTCCTTGCTTTTTATGAGGATTACATCTCGATTACTGAAGGCAACTCACCCCTTTTAAAGTCCCGTTTCGCCCTGGGGCCACATACCGGAAAAGGCCTGGCAGCATTTATCAACCGTATGGGAAAGTTGGCAAGACCTCCCTACGCCATCAAGGGACAGATCACCGGACCCTTTACCTTCCTGACCGGGATTAACGATCAGGGAAAAAGATGTGCCTTCTATGACGAACGCCTGCGTGATGTTGCGGTTAAGGCCCTGGCACTAAAGGCCGCCTGGCAGGTGGAAGTGCTGCGGCAATTTAAAGCGCCGGTCTTTGTCTCTATTGACGAGCCCGGCCTGGCCGGTTATGGGTCTTCTGCCTTTGTCAGTATAAATCGTCAGGATGTAATAACCATGCTCAGAGAAATGGCACAGGCTATACACAGGGCCGGTGGACTGGCCGCTGTGCATGTCTGCGCCAATACAGATTGGTCCCTGCTCATGGAAAGCGATATAGATATTATCAGCTTTGACGCCTATAACTATTTCGACCGGTTTATACTCTACCGGCCGGCCATCCTCTCCTTCCTGGCCCAGGGAAAGACTATCGCCTGGGGCATAGTGCCCACTGCCAACCCTGCTGATATTGAAAAAGAAAGCGTGCCGTCATTGGCGGCACGATGGAAAGAGGAAGCGCAGGAACTGGCAGGAGACAAAATTACCCCGGCGGCCTTACTGAGGCAGTCACTTATTACCCCCAGTTGCGGCACCGGTTCCCTCCCCCAGGCCCTCTCTGAACGCGTCCTGTATCTGACCAAAGAGGTCTCTGCGCAATTAAGGAAAGACCTACGTTAATCCTACTGGTTGTTTCTATCCCGTCTTTTGCCTTTTCTCCAGACCTTTGCGGCGAAAAGCGGCGATGCCTATAGGCCAGGCATAAGAAATCGCTTCGCCTTCCCGAAGCAAGGCCCCGGCAATATTTTCAGCCGCAGCAGCCTTATTTCCAAAGAAACCAAAAAATACGCCCCGCACCCGGAGGACTTCCAGAAAGTCGCTTGCCCTGCGGAATCTCTCCTCCATGCAATATCGTTCAAAGTGGATAGGTACCAAGCCCCGCAGACTCCTTACTACCTCGTTCCAGTTTAGCCCGCGTGTACCCCGAAACGGATGCCAGACCGGCTGCATCTCTTTAAGTCTCCGGAAAACAGTCAGAAGCAGGCTGTTTCCCCCTTTTTTGGGAAAGGGCATAATCAAAGGAAAGGACATGACCATGACGCCGTTTTCCTTCAAGGCATCCCTCAGGGCTCGCCGGTCTCCGGGGGACAACCAGTGGTAGGACATATTGGCTATAATGAGATCGAATCTTTTTTCGGAGACCGGAAGGTCTTTGGTATGTCCGTAACAGAATGTGGCGGTCCTTATATCCCCTTTCTTTCTGGCCAGCTCCAGCATGGAAGGGGATCGGTCCAGCGCCGTGACCTCGGCCCGGGGGAAATGTTTAACAATCTCTACTGTAGAGATACCCGTGCCGCAACCAACGTCCAGGATTGCCTCCGGCTGAACGTGTCCTTGCGCCAGGATACATAGTTTTTCCGCCAGGTGGCTGTAAAAAAACCGGTGCCGGGGCTGATCGTAGGAGGAGGCCACCTGGTCATAATGGAGAAATGCCTCAGCCATGAATCACCTGTGCAGCCAGCCACGACCAGATAACATCCTTCGTCTCGCGTGAGGTAAGTATGTCGTGGTGGCCGCTGTCTTTTATCTCTTTGACGGTGTAATTACTCGGCGGCGCTGCCTCAGCCGTCTTCTTTACCACCGGAAGGTCATATTGCCCGAACAATAACAGGCCCTTTTTATCAGGATCAGCCGGTAAATCTTCGCCTAATCTGTTTAATGTCTCTACTAGGCCGGCAAAAGGGGCAGCCTCCCTGACCCGCCGGGGTCTCAGAACGCGTATCATCTCCTTTTTCCCGCCTGCAAAACCGGCGGAAAGGGGCGGCGATATGAGCACATTACAGGGAAAGTCAAGCGACAAGACCAGGCGGCCGCCGATGCTATGGCCTATGGCCGCAATAAAATTATTTCTTCTGCGTTCCTGCCAGTAGGTCAGACATCGCATCGTACTCTCATAGTCAAACAGACCACCGCTCTCCCCATGGCCGGGCAAGTCTGCGGCTAAAACCGGAATTCCTTTACCGGCCAGAAAGATAGACAGCGGAAGCATCTCTTCCTTACAGCCGCCGTAGCCATGCAAGACGAATAACCACCCCGGTGACGCATTCTCCGGCTCAACCTCTAAACCGGTAAACTCTCCCCCTCCAACCGGCCGGATATGAATTTCAATGTACTTCATGCAATCGTTCACCACATCCTGTTTACCGCTTACTCCCCATCAGCCTTCTTCCGTAACCTTCTTTATTGACCCATAGGTGACGGAGAGTATGGCCTCCATCTCTTCCAGACTCACCGAAAGGGGCGGCATGAGGACCACCACATCCCCCAGAGGCCGGATTATGAGTCCATGCCTGCGCGCCTCCAGAATTACCTGCCTCCCCATCCGCATGGATGCAGGATAGGGTCTCCTGGTCGCCTTGTATTCGACCAGCTCAATACCTACCATAAACCCTCGCTGACGTACCTCGCCGATATGAGATAGTTCATTAAATTCTTTCAGTTTATCTTTTAAGTACTTGATTTTTGGTTGAAGAGATAAAAGAGTCTGGTTGGTCTCAAACAGGCGCAGGCTGGCCAAGGCCGCCGCGCAGGCTAGGGGGTTCCCGGTATAGGTATGTCCATGAAAGAAGGTCTTCTCTTCCTCATAATCGCCATAAAAGGCGGCAAATATTTCTTCCGTGGTCAAGGTCGCGGCCAGGGGCAGATAACCTCCGGTGATACCTTTGGCCAAGGCCATCAGGTCCGGGCTGACCCCTTCCTGTTCACAGGCGAAGAGGGTCCCGGTACGGCCGAATCCAGTGGCCACCTCATCGGCAATAAGCAGTATCCCGTATCGCTCTGTAAGCCGGCGCAGACGTCTGAGATAACCTTCCGGCCAGATGAGCATTCCGGCCGCGCCCTGGACACAGGGCTCGATGATGATGGCGGCTAATTCGTGCGCATGTCCGGCTACCGTACTTTCCAGTTCTTTAAAACAGGCCAGTTCACAATCCGGATAATCAAGCCCAAGATGACATCGGTAGCAGTAGGCAGCCGGGACGCGCATGGATTTTACCGCCAGCGGTCCGTAAATACGGTGAAAGAGATCGATCCCCCCTACCCCGACCGCGCCCAGGGTGTCGCCGTGATAGGCATTTATAAAGGAAAGAAACCCTGTCTTTTGCTTGTGCCCGGTCTGCTGTGCGTATTGAAAGGCAATCTTTAAGGCCACTTCCACCGCTGTGGAGCCGTTGTCCGAATAAAATACCCGTTTAAGACCGGCCGGCGCACGGGTTATAAGCTCCCGGGCCAGTTCAATCGAAGGTACGTTCCCTAATCCCAGGAGCGTGGAGTGTGCTATCTGGCCAAGCTGGGCCATAATGGCCCGGTCGATCTCCGGACAGCTATGTCCGTGGACGTTTACCCACAGGGAAGACACACCATCCAGATAACGTCTCCCCTCGGTGTCAATGAGATAACTGCCCTCTCCCGCAGCGATAATCGGCGCTTCTTCTGCCTCATACTCTTTGGCCTGGGTAAAGGGATGCCAGAGGTAACGCAGGTCATCGGCGCGCAAAGGATTATTATCGGACATGCTCTTCCCTCCAGCGAGAAAGCCGTTCCAGCAGTTTAAATTTTTTATCCACGGCCCGGGCCACCTTTTGAATATCCCCTTCTTCTGCCTCTTCCACGGAAAGGCCGGTGATATGCGGTACAATAGCCAGAACCGGCACTCCGGCAAATTTTTCGATGGCGCCGGGATTATCCGCTTCAGCCAGGCCCGGCTTGGCCGGGTAATTGTTTATTATTATACCGGCCACTTCAAGACCCCTATGCCTTGCCACAGACACCGTCAATAGGGTGTGGTTAATCGTCCCAAGGGAAGGCCGGCCGACGATGACGAGAGGAAGCTTAAGCCGGGCCGCCAGGTCGGCCATGAAGGAGTCATCATTCAGAGGCGCCAGGAGTCCCCCCGCACCCTCTACCAGGACCGCATCGCATCTTGAACGCACTGCGGCATGATCGCACTCAATCCTTGCCAGATCTATCGTGACACCCGCCCTTGCCGCGGCCAAGTGCGGGGAAACATCCGGAGTAAAGGCATAGGAATAGACCGGCTCCTCCCCGGTAGAAAGCGCCCTCCGCAGGAGGGCCAGGTCACCTGCTAAGGCCGCATCCTCACCTGCTTTCACGCCGGTTATGACCGGTTTCTCCAGACCGACCTTTACGCCCGCCTCCTGGTAGAGCAAGGCCAGAAGGGCGGTGATAACCGTCTTTCCCACGCCGGTATCCGTGCCGGTAACAAACAATGAAGGCAGGTTAAGCAATAATCTTTTCCTTCCGGCCCATTTCAATTAATGACTCGGCCGCATTTTCCAATTCGGCCTGCTGATGCGCCGCGCTGACCGTAAGCCTGAGCCTGGCCTGGCCGGCCGGAACCGTAGGCGGCCGGATGGCGGGTACGTATATGCCGCCTTTTTTCAGTAAGCCTCGACTCATGGCCACGGCCTTTTCCGGGGCGCCGATAAAGATAGGCATAATGGGTGTCTGACTGCCCATGAGATTGAAACCGGCGGATATCAGGATGTCGCGCATATAACGTACGTTGAACCATAGGCGTTCGATAAGGGAAGGTTCTGCCTCTATAAGTTTTAGAGCTGCTGTAGCCGCAGCTATGCTTCCCGGTGGCAAGGCCGTCGTATAAATAAAGGAGCGGGCCTTGTTTACAAGATAGGCTATCAAATCCCCAGGCCCGGCGACAAATCCCCCTATGGATCCGATAGCCTTACTGAGCGTACCCACATGGATGTCGATGCCCTTACTCACCCCAAGGTAGGCAGCAGTGCCCTGCCCTTTTTCTCCCATAACGCCTGTACCATGGGCATCATCGACTAAAAGGAGACATCCATGTTGAGAAGAGATGTCTGCGAGCTGTTTAAGTGGCGCTATGTCGCCATCCATGGAAAAGACGCCCTCGGTTACGATTAATATTTGGCCTTTCGTCTCCCGGGCATGGAGCAGATCTCCCAGGGAGTTCACATCATTGTGACGAAAGCGATAGGGTTTTGCCCGGCTCAGGATGCAGGCATCGATGAGGCTGGCATGGGCCAGCCGGTCACAGAATATAAGATCATCTCTGCCCATAAGAGCGCTTATGACGCCCATATTAGCGGCATAACCGGAGGAAAAGACCAGGGCCTTTTCTGTGCCCTTGTGCCGGGCCAAGGCGTCCTCCAGTTCTTCATAGAGATGGGAATGGCCGCTTATCAGTCTGGAGGCCCCGGCACCCGTCCCATAACGCTCCGTGGCCTTTATAGAGGCCTCAATTACTTGCGGATGATGTGTCAGGCCGAGATAGTTATTGGTGCAAAATAACGTTACTTCTCTGCCCTTAAGATAGCCGCGCGTCGGGCCGACAGGAGTAATGGAGACAAGCTCCCGATAGAGGGAGATATTCTTGAGGTCAGCCAGATATTGTCTGAGGTTAGTTACAGTCACAGCCACCCCATATAATTGGTTTTCATCCGAAAAGTCCTCCAAAATTTCCCCCTCCCTTGACGGGAGGGGGCGTGGGGGAGGGTGAACGGTCTGAATTTGTGCATTTTTCGCCCCCACCCGGACCCTCCCCCGTCAAAGGGGGAGGGGATATAGTGGTTTTTGAATGAACACTAATTATAGATGGTTTCAGATTTAACGAGGCGATCATCTCATGGTCAGCCTGTATTTCGGTTCCCTTTGTCGTAAGGTAGTCACCGATCATGAGTCCATTTATTCCTGCTTTTATGGCTGCCTCCTGTTGATCGCCAAGTACGTTTGCCCTTCCTCCAGCCAGTCTTATAGGAACATCAGGGATTATAATACGGAAAAGGGCGATGGCCATTATGACCTCATCCGGTGTAAGGAGAGCCTGCGCCTCCAATGGAGTCCCAGGGCGGGGATCAAGAAAATTGAGCGGGATAGAATCGGGGTTGAGGTGTTTTATCTCCAACGCGAATTTAATTCGATCCTGAACGGACTCTCCTAATCCTAATATCCCCCCGACACAAATCTCCAGACCAGCCTCCCTGGCTATATGAATCGTAGATAAGCGATCTTCATAAGTCTGAGTGGTACAGATCTCAGGATAAAAATCACGGTTCGTCTCCAGATTATGATGGTAGCGCACCAACCCAGCCTCCGTTAGTAAAAGGGCTTCATCGAGAGTGAGTTTCCCCAGCGAAGCACAGGGCAAAAGTCTTGTCTCCTCTCTAATCAGGCTAATTGCCTCACATACTTTAAGGATCTCTTCTTTAGAAAGTCTGGCTCCGCTCGTCACTATGGAAAAGCGATGCGCCCCGGATTTTTGCGCTGCCTGAGCCGCCTCTAAGAGACCCTTGGGTTGGCGAAGTGGATAGGCCTTAATAGGGCTTCGGTGATGACTCGATTGGGCGCAAAAGGAACAGTTGTGCGGACAGGCACCGGATTTGGCATTGGTTATAGCGCAGAGTTCGATCACCCTGCCATGATATCGCCTCTGTATTTTCTGGGCCAGGGAAAGCAGACTTGCGCCCTCACCGCCGGCCATAAAATCTGCAAGCCGAAGGCCGTCGTCAGGGGTAAGGGGGGTGTTCTCTTCAATCCTTTTCTTAATATCCTTTAGTGCCATCCATCTATCCGGTTGTTTTCATAAAAACATAGATGAGAAACATAGGTGAAAAATCTACGGTTGTCAATAAAGGGTCGTCTAATTGAAGCTCCCCGCAGCAAGCAGCGGGGAATGCGCTCGCTATGCATGTTCATAAGTAACGGTTGGCGGGGGATGGTGATGTCACCAAACAATTGGAATGATATTCGGGGCCGCTTAAAACAGCGTAAAGGTAGCGATCATGTTTATTAAATCCTGGATAGCCGCCGGGCTGGACATAGCCTGATTATAGTTGGCCGAGGCCACAAATACCCGGTTTCTGGCCCGATCAATGATGACCTTCTGATAAGACTGTCCCATAGTCAGCGGGTTCGTAAAGACAGCAAAGGCAGTCTGTGAAGGAAAATCATAGCTTACCGTGGGCATCTGTTGGATAACACCAGACTGAATCATCTGCTGGATGTTTTGCGTGACAAACATCTGGATATCCATTCGCGGCATAATAGGCCCGACACCAATATTAAGGTGTGATCCTTCTCGATTATAGATGGTATTGACCGGGATAGTGGGGTTTTGCAGGCCGGCCGGGTTATGCATTACCTGCCAGTTCTCCGGATGCAGTACGGTCAGAAGAAAACCGAGATTCTGATTTATAAAATTTTTCCCGGAAAATTGGGTCGGCTGAGATGGGCTCAGGCTTCGAAGCTGATTACTAACGGTCGGGTCTGCAATCTTACCTTCCGTAAACTGGATATCATTACCCTGGGCGGAGGCCGTCGAGGTGCCGATATTAATCTGATCTACTATGGGCTTTTCCAGGCTCAGGCTGATTTTCCCCTTACCCGGCTCCACAGTAAGCGTCCCCTTTCCTCCGCCCATGGTCCCTTGATAGACAACGTATATCCCGGCGGAACTCAACAACAGGGTGGCAAAAACGATTATGACCAGACGGATCGTTTTTTGTTTCTCTATGCCGAGGGATTCAGAATCCTTGGTGGCGTTTTCATTCATGGTTCACCGATGTCGGGTTTTTTAATGAGGTAAGTATAGGGTAAAGAGAGTTTGGGCGTCAAGTAAGAAATCAGTTCTCATTCGGAAACTGTCGTTTCCGAATGAGAACTGATTAAGGGACAGAAACTGAGGGGAATAGGTTGCGGTCGGTGTGGGGGATAAAACGGGCGGCGTTGAACCTCTGCATGAATTCAGCATTTACGTTCATCTCGATATAGGTAATACGGTCGCAAAGGCGCCGGGTCTCCTCCCGCAGTGAAAAATTGCAGAGGGCCTGTAAGGCCCCTGTCAGAGAGCTATTCCCTAAAGGGATATACCGTTCGAGGGGCAAATCCGGAAGCATTCCCAGGGTAATGGCCTTTACCGGATCGATGTAGTTCCCGAAGGTTCCAGCTACATAAAAATGGGCCAGATCCTGAAAGCGGAGGCCCACGGAATCAATAATAGTGGCCAGTATGGTGTACATGGCGGCCTTGGAGCGTAAAAGAATATCCACGTCTGCCTGAGTTAAAACCAGTTCCGCCCCTCTGCCCGTCTCCCGGCCTGGAACCAGGATGTAGGCCAGTCCGGATGTGGTCTCCTTGAAGCGGGAAGGGTCTCGCTCCGGGACAAACTTTCCCCGCCGATCCAATAGTCCCACAGAGAAGAGCTCAGCCGCCAGGTCAATAAGCCCGGATCCACATATCCCCAGGGGAGCTACCCCGCCAATCACCGAGTAAACGGGTCTTAAGGTATTACGGTCCAAACTTACCCGGTCGATGGCCCCGTCGCCGGCGGTCATGCCCATCTGGGCCACCCCTCCCTCGAGAGCCGGACCGGCCGCACCGGCGCAGGCCATGAGCCAGTCGCTATTTCCCAAAACCACCTCGGCATTGGTGCCCACATCCACCAGGATAGAGACCTCGTTCCGGCGGGCCAGACCTGAGGCCAGGAGCCCGGCGATGAGGTCGCCGCCAAAATAGCTTCCCACATTAGGAAAGATGAAAACCCGGGCATTAGGATGGATGGGGATCTCCAGTTCTCTGGCCGGCGCCGGATCGGGGCGGTTCACCAGAGGGATATAAGGTTCCCGGGGAATAGATCTTGGGTCCAGACCCATAAAAAGGTGGCTCATGGTCGTGTTCCCGGCCACAGTCATAGAATAGATACTCCCGGTCTGCCCCCCTGCTTTAGTAGCCAGTTGGGCGACCATTTTGCCGATCCCTTCCCGCACTGTGGCGGTCAACTCCTTGAGGCCGTTCGGGTCGTGGGCATAATGGATACGGGTAAGAATGTCGGCCCCATATCGAATCTGGGGGTTGTCCATGGAGTGTTCGGAAAGGACATTTCCTGTCCTCAAGTCCACCAAGGCGCCCACCATCCGGGTTGTCCCCAGATCCAGGGCCAGGCCGAAAAAATCCTTTGTAGTATCACCAGGGCTGATATCCAGAAGCTCCCATTCTTCTCCTTCTCCGGCCACCGTGGCCGTCACCTGGAAAGAAGCCTCTCGCATGACACGAGAAGAAAACCTTATCAGGCCGTAGGGTATCCGGATGGACTTAAGGCCCTGCCCGGCTTGCAGCGCTCGCCGCAGCCGGTCAATATCCCCGGTATTATCCTTTAAACTGGGGAGGGGAAGGTTCAAGTATAGCTTCTTGACCCCGGGGTCCAAATCTTTGTTTGATATTTTATCCTGACCGAGCGGCATCTACCTATAACCTCTAAAGTTTATGGTTCGCGTCGCTGTCGAACTATGAACAAAATCTGAGACAAAGGTCAATGAAAATTTAAGAAAATCCCATTACAAATTTTCACTTTACAGTGATGCGCCTTTGTGATGAGATAATAAGGTAGTAAGTATTTTTCGAAAGGCCGGGCTGTTATGAACCATTATTGGAAATTGGGGTGGGCTTGGAACAGTCATAAAAAAGAGAAGAAAGGAGAACAAATATGAGACGGGCAGTAATCTTATTAGTAATACTTTCGGTCGTCAGCCTTTTAGTTGCAACAGAGACCTTTGCCCAGCGCGGTATGCGGTGGAGGGGTAGCGGCGGCTGGGCAACAGAAGGTAGGTATGGCCGTATGTACGACCCCAAAACGGTGGAGACCATCAGCGGAGAGGTGGTCAGCGTAGATAAAATCACACCGATGAAGGGTATGTCTTATGGCGTACATCTGATGGTAAAAACAGACAAGGAAACCGTTTCTGTCCATCTGGGGCCGGGGTGGTATATGGAAAAACAGGACGTAAAGATTGAGCCAAAGGACAAGGTTGAGGTTACAGGCTCCAGGATTACCTTTGGGGGAAAACCGGCCATCATTGCGGCTGAGATTAAAAAAGGAGAAGGGGTTCTGAAGCTTCGGGATGAAAATGGCCTTCCGGCCTGGTGTGGATGGAGGCGCCGATAGCCTGACTGAAGCCCACCCAATTTCAGTTGTGGCTTTTGGTTGGAGCCCTGAAGGGACAATTTTCTACATAACTCGCTCCAGATTATCTATAGCATTTCTTACTGGTTCTGCGAAATTAAAAGGTTTAGCTGTTATTCCGCCATCTGTCCTGCATCCCAATATGGTCGAGGGCAACCGGAACTATTTGTCTAAAGTTCTCTCTTAAAGTAGTCGATATACACATTACTGTAGAAAGGTCCTTTGACGGAAAAACAGATAACTTCATAAAGATGAATAGTATCTCGCCTAATGTTAAAATATTGGTAGTAGATGATGATGCCGGTATCAGGTTGGCGGTGAAAACCGTGGTACAAAAAATGGGTGTCGAAGAGGTGGCAGAGGCAACCAACGGACATAGCGCCCTGAAAATGATCAAGGAAAACCATTATGATCTTATTGTTTCCGACTGGAATATGCCTGAGATGGGCGGTGACGAACTTTTAAGGATCGTAAAGGGTAACGAAAAAACCAAAGATACTCCCTTTATTATGCTTACCTGCCGGAGACATCACGATGACGTAGTTAGCACCCTCAGGGCCGGCGCCAGTAATTATGTGGTAAAGCCGTTCAGCATTCATGACCTGGCTCAAAAAATTTCAAAGATAATCTGCCCGCATCCGGAAGAAAGCATAACCGGGAATGCCGATGATACCGAAGATACGTGGGCAGCCTCCCTTGTTGAGCAATTAATAAAAAAACTGGACAGGGGTCAGGTTAATTTACCAGTGCTTCCGACCGTGGGTATCAAAATCCATCAATTGCTGCGTGACCCCAAATTGTCCCTTAATGATATTGCGAAGCTTGTGGAAAAGGAACCCGTTATTTCTTCAAAACTCCTGGCCATATCAAATTCATCCTTTTATGCCGGTATAGGCAAAAATGATAATCTGGAACGGGCCATATTGAGGATAGGCCTTAAGGGTGTACTCAATACAGTATTTGTATTGATCAATAGGGGTCTGTATGTCATAAAAAATGAAAAGCACGAGGCGATAGTTAAGTCCCTATGGGAACATTCCCTGGCCTGTGCCTACGGCGCCCAGCAGACGGCCTGTATGCTAAGACTGGTGGATCCGGATAAATATTTTATGCTGGGCCTCCTTCACGATATCGGAAAGGTGGTATCGCTACAATTATTGCTACATACGGACACACAGAAATGGACGCCCGATAGCGACCGTTTGATTTCCGCCCTGAACCAGATACACAACGAGATCGGGGCGTTTGTATTAAAGAAATGGAACTTTGACCAGGATTATATTGACATTGTTTCTTGTCACAACCGGGAGGACATCACATCGGATACTCCAAAAGACCTGTTAGTAATCTACTTTGCCAACCTCCTGGCCCGAGAAATGGGATATGGTCTAAAAAAATACGAGGGCCCAGCGATTGTTGAACACAAGTCTGTATCATTATTAAGTCTAGACCCTCCAGGAATTGAAGCCATCCGGGGAGGCATCCATAGATTTATGGAAGACATTAGCAGTCAATTCTTCCTATAGCTGGCGCGCAATCAGCCCAATATCTCCCGGAGCCTGTCTTTCAGGTCGCGGGGACTAAATGGTTTTTTGATATATTCGTTTGCCCCTGCCTCTATCCCTTGCTGTTCATCCATGCGTTGCCCTTTGGCAGTCAGCATCATG
>Ga0068714_10001664_pt1 | contig 31338 bp, 28 predicted proteins | sample MTBNYHSulfiMetaG_FD_62988 | JGI IMG/M metagenome (GOLD analysis project Ga0068714, IMG submission 62988) | Enrichment culture microbial communities from rom New York Harbor, USA that are MTBE-degrading - MTBE-NYH (New York Harbor Sulfidogenic)... | ecosystem: Environmental > Aquatic > Marine >...
CGCCCCCGTCGAGAATCCGGTCTCCAGCGAGCAGATGCCCACGGGAATCATGTGCCGCTGCTGCCAGGAGATCTTGGGCACCGCTACCGTCTTTCCGAGCTGCCAAGCATGCAGGATCGCCTCGGAGGTATCCACCTCGTGGGGCAGCGACAGGAACATCATGATCGTCGAGGCCTCCTGAAATCGCTGTGTAGCGACCAGGTTCCGACATGCCCTCCTGCTCTTGTCCAGACGCTGTTCATCCGATAGGGCAAGCAGGCGGTTCAGCAACTGGCGGCGCAGCTCAACCTTGTCCATCCCTCGGCCTCTGATTCCCGTGCGGTCCTGCATGCTCGACCGTCCTGCTACTATCTATCAACCTTCGCAGTTCCTGTAAATAATGGCTTATCGTTTTTTCGTACCCGGCGTTCTTCGGCGCGTAGTACCGTTTGGGCGCCCCGGAAAGGTACTCCTGGACCACGAAGCCGTCGGGATAGTCATGCGGGTACTTGTACTCGGCTCCAATACCGGCCTTCTTGGCGGCCGCATAGTGCGAATCCTTGAGGTGGCGCGGCACCGGCCGCGTCGGTTCGGTCTTCACATCGCTCATCGCCTGCCAGATCGCCCCGGCGCTGGCGTTCGACTTCGGCGCGCAGGCGATGTAAATGGCGGCCTGGGCCAGAACCAACTGGGCCTCGGGCAACCCGACAAACTCGGAAATCTGCACCGCCGCACTGGCCAGAACCGTCGCCATCGGATCGGCATTTCCGACGTCCTCGGCCGCGCAGACCGCGATCCGCCGGGCCACGAAACGCACGTCTTCGCCGCCGGCCAGCATGCGAGCCAGCCAGTAGACCGTGGCGTCGGGGTCCGAGCCACGCATGCTCTTCTGGAAGGCGCTGGCCAGGTCGTAGTGCGTATCCCCCGTATCGTCGTAGAGGATGACCTTCTCCTGGATCGACTCTCTTGCGACTTCCAGATCGAATCTTATCGGTCCCCCCTCGGCGCCGGCCGCCTGCGAGCGGACGCCGACTTCCAGGGCCGTCAGGGCCCTTCGGCCGTCGCCGTCGGCCATCTGGGCCAGAAAGCGCAACGCTGCCGGGTCCGCCTCGATCGCCAGCGAGCCCAGACCCCGCTCGACGTCGCACAGAGCCCACTGAAGCAACTGAACGATGTCTTCGACGGACAACGGCTCAAAGCGAAACACGGTACTGCGCGAAATCAACGGCCCGTTGACCGAGAAGTACGGATTCTCTGTCGTTGCGCCGATCAGCACGATGACGCCCGATTCGACGTCATCGAGCAGCACGTCCTGCTGGGCGCGATTGAAGCGGTGAATCTCGTCGACGAAGAGAACCGTTCTGCCGGCCCCTGTGGCCAACCGGTCTCTGCCCTCCGCCAGCACATCGCGGATGTCTTTGACCGCGGCGGCCGGGGCGCTGAGATAACGAAACCGGGCGTGCGTATGGCGCGCGATCACCGCCGCCAGAGACGTCTTGCCCACGCCGGGCGGTCCATGAAAAATCAGACTGCTGAGTCGGTCGGCCGCCAGCATGCGCGTCAGGAGTTTGCCCGGCGCGAGGAAATGCCTCTGGCCGACAAACTCCGAAAGAATTCTCGGACGCATCCGCGCCGCCAATGGTGCGGCGGAATTCAGGTTGGCCTTTTCCGAAGAGGCGAACAGGTTTTTATCGGCTCTATCATCGCGCATCGTCGACATTATACGATGGGTCGACACGAATGTCGAACGGATTTCTCCTCTGGTCTGTCAACCGCGCAAGACTCGCCTTCTCCTTACGGGGGAATTGGGGGACATGCACAGACTTTCGAAACTGCGATCGTCTGTGTTTCACAAGCTGCGCGTCTCCGCCGCCGCGGCCACGCAGATGCCCCGTCTCCACGCGTGATCGAGAAGCAATGTCACGCAGTGAATTGCAGGGAAAAAAATTCCGTTCAAAACAGGAATTTCAGGAGCACTTTTCTTAGGTATCCAAAACATCCATGCCCCCCAGGTAACCGAGCGATCATCGCGCATGAACCGCCGAGACTTCGCGCCATCGAAACGCGTCCGTTCGGTGCGAGAGAACGCACCGACCCCGGCGGGATCGTAAGCTGTTTCGCTCTCGAATTTTGCTGAAATCCTGCACGTCACGACCTGCGACACAACGTCAAAAAGCGTGATGAGCTTCGCGCGAGAATTCGTGACAACCGAAACGGAGGCGCTGACTTGCGCGCATCAAAAAAAGTCGGGGGGTGATGGTTTTTTTATTTGATTTTTACCGCTCTGCCGATAAACTTCTACAGGTACCGACGGACACGGTACGGAGTCTGAAGGCAGGAGTTGTGTTGAGATGAGAGTGAGAGACAGGCCAGTGAACACCCGGCTTGATTGTTGTTTTGTCGTGTGGTTGTAGTTGGCTGACCAGAAAGCCAGTGTGAGTGCAGTTTTTGAAAGGGAAGTATCATGAAGCGTTGGTTGATTCTGTTTGTGGTAGGTTGTTTGGCTGTCGCAGGTGCGGCAAATGCCGCTGTGCAACAAGGGGACACGGAACTCGATGCGCTCGGTGCCTGGATGACCCAGAGCGGCGCGGATGACGGCGGAGACATCGATGTCCTCTTCTTGTCGGTGGGCGTCGGCTACTTCGTGACGGACAACATCCAGGTTCAAGGCGCGGCGTTGGGCGCATGGACTGAGATCGAGGACTCGGACACGGACATCTGGGCGATCGGCGGTCGCGCAAAGTACCACTTCATGCCGACGAACCAGTGGGTGCCGTACGTCGGTGGTCAGGTCATGTGGGCAAATGCCGAGGACGATTACGATGACGTCGATGGCGTCCTCTGGGGTCCGGTGGCCGGTCTGCGGTACGAGCTGAACGCCTACAACGATTTCTTCGTCGAGTACCAGTATCACATCTGGAGCGGTGACATCAGCGACTACCTGGACGATGGGCACGCCCTGTTCGTCGGTCTGATCCATCAGTTCAAGTAGGATTGGAGGACGGAGAACCGAACTATCGGAATCTCTCGAATTCTGAATGCAGAGCTGCGAGTCCCTGGGACTCGCAGCTTTTTTTTATGTCCGCGCGACGATACATCACACGGCCCCGAACATCCTGTGATGCATTGGAACGGCAGCTTGACGGTGGCTCGCGTACCTTGTAGACTCCGCTATGCAATCATCGAGCATCGAGCTTCGGCCGCACATTCGACTGCGACGGATGTCCGATGCACCGCTCGATGTGCAGATGAACGGACGCGTCTCTTACGAGAAAGGACTCGCCGATGAAGACGAACCGGGGCATTCTGGGCATCGTCCTGTGCCTCGTCACCCTGCCGGGATCGGCGGTGCGCGGCGCCGGCCCGATGGGCCCGCCGATCGCTACCCTGGAGGAAGGCCAGTGGACCGTCGGCCTTGAGTACGGCTATGCGGAAACCGATCTGAGAGCCCACGGCACGTGTCTGACCATGCCCGAGGGCGAAGACGCAATCTACAGTGTGGAGCGTGTCGACATCGGCGGACTGACCACCCGTATGGTCTTCGGCAGCCTCTCCTACGGCGTCGTGGATACCTGGGACCTGTTCCTCCGAGTCGGCACAACCGATGCGCAAGATCACGTGAACGTGCGCACCGCTCCTTCCAGCGGCAGCGCACGGCGGTTCAGTTACGACGGCGGTTACGGTCTGGCCTGCGGGCTCGGCACCCGCGCGACCTTCTGTCACTGGGGTCCATGGCAATTCGGCGGAACCATGCAGGTGACCTGGCTGGACCCGAGCGAAAGCGACCTGGTCTGGTCCGACCCTGAAGCGCCCGGTTCCACGGCGGTTGGCTCTATGGACATCGACCTCTGGCAGGCGCAGATGTCACTGGCCGCAACCTATCAGATCGACACCTTTCGCCTCTGGGCGGGACCCTTCCTGCAATTCGTGCAGGGCGATTTCGATCGCCGTGGAGAGACCTTCACGGACGAGCTGAGCACGGGACACTTCGCGTGCTCGAGTGACATCGAGGAGACGTCCCAGGTGGGCGTCCACTTCGGAATGATCTGGGAGGCATCCAGTCGAACGAGTTGTTGGGTGGAAGGTCAGTACACGAGTGACTCGTGGGTGCTCGGCCTCGGCGCCGGCATTCAACCGCAGCAGTTCCTGCCGGGTCGGTGAGACATCGCTTGCGGAAAACTCAACCCTTCCGATCGGCCATGAAACGAGCCGTCGCGATCAGAGCGTCCTTTCCGTCGCCATCCGGGATCGCGGCCAGAGCCTCGACCGCTCTGTTCACGTAGCGCCGGGCATGCCCGCGCGCATAGTCCAGACTGCCGTGGAGATCGAGCATCCTTCTCAACTCATCCCGCGACCGAGACGAGTCGTCCAGCAAGGCGAGCACGTCGGCCCGCGCCGAGGCGCCGACCGCGCCGAGCAGGTGAATGATCGCCAGGGTCGGTTTGCTCTTGGTGACATCCCGCTGCGCCGTTTTGCCGGTCTCGAGTTCCTTACCGGCGATATCCAGCAGATCGTCTTCGATCTGGAAGGCAATGCCCGCGTTCAGTCCGTACCGCGTCAGCGCTTCGGCCTGCTCGTCCGAGGCCCGTGACAGCAGCGCGCCGATCCGGCAGCACCCGCTGAAGAACGCGGCGCTCTTGTCAGTGATGATGCTGATGTACTCCGATTCGGTCAGTTGCCAGTTCCGCCTCTGGGCCACCTGCCGCAATTCTCCTTCGCAGACACGAACGGCAGTCTCCGCCACGACCCTGGCCAGAGCCGGATCGAGATCGACGGTCATCTGGAAAACACGGCTGAGCACGAAGTCGCCCAGCAGAACCGCCGATTCGTTGCCCCAGAGGAAGTTGACGGTAGGAGCCCCCCGCCGGGTCAGGCCGTCGTCCACCACATCGTCGTGGAGCAGCGTCGCGTCGTGGACCATCTGCATCATAGCGGAGACGTCGATGTGTTTCTTCGCGATCGGCCCGAAACAGCGAGCCGCCAGCAGCACCAGAGCCGGCCGGATCATCTTGCCGCTCCGCGCGATGAAGTGTTCGAGCAGCGGCGTGATTTCCTCGGCCCACTCGGGCCCCGAGAGTGACCGGTGAATCAGCTCGGCCACCTGCCCCAGATCGGCGTCCACCAGGCGAAATGACGGAATGTCCTGCCAAGGCATGTTTTCAGTTGCGTTCATGTCGATCGGTGGTTCCCACTGGCGGTGAGCACATCAAGAACGGCCGGCTACTGCCCTTTTCCGCGCGCGTAGTTGTCAAAGGTCTCCCGCAGGAGCCGTGTGGTCGGTCCGGGCTTGCCGTCCCCGATGCGACGCCCGTCGATCTCCACGATCCCGATGACCTCCGCCGCCGTGCCGGTGAGGAACAGCTCGTCGCACACGTACAGATCATAGCGCGTCAGGTTCTTCTCCACGACCTCGATCCCCAACTGCCGAGCCAGACGAATCACGACTCCGCGCGTGATCCCTCCGAGCCCGCCGGCTTCGATCGGAGGAGTCAGAACCACGCCGTCCTGAACGATGAAGACGTTGTCGCCGGTCGCCTCTGCGACGTAGCCCTCGTGATTGTACATAATCGCTTCGGGCACACCCCGGTCCAGGGCCTCGATCTTGGCCATGATGTTGTTCAGATAATTGAGACTCTTGACCTGCGCGGGAAAGGCCAGGGGATGCGTGCGAATCGTCGTCGCGCTGACGACCTTCATGCCCTTCTCGTACAGCTCCTCGGGATAAAGCTGAATCGTGTCGGCGATGATGACGATACTGCTGTTCTTGCAGACGAAAGGGTTCAATCCCAGCGTGCCGACCCCGCGCGTCACGACGAGACGCACGTACCCGTCGCGGATACCGTTGGCCTTGACGGTGGCTTCGACGGCATTGGAGAGCTCTTCCCGGCTCATCGCAATGGGCAGGCGAATCACATGGGCGGAATCGAACAGCCTCTGGATGTGGGCGGCCAGCTCGAACACCTTCTCGTGGTATACGCGAATACCCTCGAAGACCCCGTCGCCGTAGAGCAGACCATGGTCGAAGACAGAGATTCGGGCCTCGGCTTCATCGACCAAACCGGTGTTCATCCAAATCTTCAACGCCATACGCCAACCTTATGCCTCCAAGTTCACCGTCGTCCGACCGGACCGCGCCGGCCGTAGACACACGCCGCGTTGCATCCTCTGACCCTGTTTGGGAACGAGCCGACGACCGCGACGGAGACTCTCACCCCCCGACTCACCGACGGGTCAGGTCTTCACCTTGCCGTCGGCCAACGTGATGACGCGCTGGGCCCTGCGAGCGACCCGCTCATCATGGGTGACCATCACGATGGTCTGCCCGGCCTGGTGGAGCCGCTCCAGAACGCTCAGGATACCATTTCCCGTCGTCGAGTCAAGGTTCCCGGTCGGCTCGTCGGCCAGCAGCAACCTGGGTTCGTTCATCAGCGCCCGGCCGATCGCCACCCGCTGCCGCTCGCCACCGGAGAGCTGGTAGGGCTTGTGCCGGGCCCGGTCCTGCAACCCCAGTTGCTCCAGTAATTCCATGGCCCGCTCGCGGGCCGCCTTACGGGTCCCCAGCCAGCCAACGATCCCACGCGAGACCATCGTCGGCAGAAACACGTTCTCCAATACGTTCAATTCGTCCAACAAGTGATAGAACTGAAAGACAAATCCCACCATTTCGTTGCGGAACCGGTTCAATTCCCAGGATCGCATCCGGTTCAGATCCTGCCCGTCAAAGCTGACCGTTCCCTCATTGGGCCGGTCCAGACCGCCCAACAGGTGCAGCAGCGTGCTCTTGCCGCTTCCGGAGGCGCCGATCACCGCGACGAACTGCCCCTGCTCGACCGCCAGGTCCACACCTTTCAGGACGCTGACGCGAGTGGCGCCCATCCGATACGACTTGTGCAATCGTTCCGCTTTCAGTATTACAGGTCGTTCGCCCATACAGGTTTCCACTTACGCCGAACCGGCTCGGTCCCCTCCGGGGGAACAGCCGGCATCACCGCGGCCTCTACTGCCGGGCAGGCCGCCCTTCTATAGCGGATTTCTCCCACTGCCACAAGGAAAACCGGGAATCCCGCCCCGGTCTGGGGTTATCTGCCCTTACGACCGACTGCCGTGGAGGGTCTCGACCGGCCGCAGACGCGCCGCCCCCCAGGCAGGAACCAACGCACCGATCAGGCACGCGACAATCGCGCAGAACGCGATCACCGCCAGCACGTGGAATTCCACCTCATGAGGGATTTCGCCGATCGCATAGATGGTCCGGTCCCAGAGCTGAAAACCGAACCGGTTGTACAGCCAGTCTTCGATGCGGTTGATGTAGGCCAGAAACAGCCACCCGGTCACTATGCCCGCGATGGAGCCCAGCAGGCCCACGACGAAGGCGAATCCCGAGAACAGTGCCATCACGCTGGCGCTGGAGGCGCCGACACTCTTGAGCACGCCGACGTCCTTGGTCTTGTGACTGACGATCATATAGAAGACAACGAACACGATGAAGACCGTCGTGATCCCGACAAAGCCGAACATGACGCTCATCAGCGTCTCTTCCTTCTCCATCGGGGCGATGAACGCCCGGCGGTACTCCTTCCAGCTCTCTACCGTGACCGTGTCGAGAAGCCGCCCGTCGGGCGCATCGGTGCGAGTCTGCTTGAACTGGTTCCAGACTCTTCGCACCTGCTCGCAGCCGTCACGCAGCTCGGTGCCGGCGCGGAATCTGATGTAGACGGCGCTGATTCTCCTCCGCTCGCCGGCCATGCACAGCGACTGCGCCTGCTCCAGTGGAATGTAGACCATCGAACCGTCGACACGGGCAATGCCGCTGCGCGAGTTGTCGCTGTAGTAGAACTGCTGGCTACTGACGATGGTGGTTCCGGCCATGGCCGGCGCGCCGCGGGCGTTGAGCGGAAAACACGTCAGCGAGAAAGCGGTTCGCTGTGGGCTGGCGTCAAAGATATACTGGCTGCGGGCGTTTCGCCACAGGGCCAGGTCAATCCCCAGGACGCACCCCAGGGCGTTCGGCTCGTAGACGGGGACAAAGGCCTTGGCCGGCTCGTTGGCGCGGTAGTACAACGTCTGGGCGAAGTTCGTGACCCGACTGTGCCGAACCGGGTCGACGCCGAGAAGCTCGACGTAGCGGTCGCGGTCGTATTGGGGACGAAGCAACGCGTAGTTCTTCACCACGGGCGAGACGGCTTCCACACAGGCCATCGCTTCGAGGGCCTGCATCAGCTCCTCGTAATAGGGAAACCCGACGAGCGACTTGGTTCCGATGACGCAATCGCCAACGAACTCATGATTCTTCTGCTTGAACTGCCCGACGAGGCCGCTCATCACCGTCATCACGACCACGACGATGAACACGCACAGCGCTACGGTCAGCACCGCGAAATGCGTGATCCGCCGCTTGAGCAGGTATCGAATTATCAGCGTCAGTTTATACATTCACGCAGACGACCGCCTCATTCGTATCGTAGGACTTCCACCGGGCGCGTCATCGCGGCGACGATGGCGGGCGTCAGAGCCCCGACCGCCGCGGCCCCGATCGCCAGAGCGACGATCGGCAGCGCCGACGCCCAATCTACTTCGTTCGGAATCCGGGTGAACATGTACACGCTGCTGCTCCACAACTTCAGACCGAACACAACGCGGATTCCCTCTTCTATGGCGTTGATGTTCTTCGTGATCGCGTAGCCGCCGACGGCGCCGATGGCGGCGCCCACGACGCCCACCGTGATGCCGAACCCCAGGAAGATCCAGGCCACCGAGACGCTGGCGGCGCCGCAGCTCTTGAGGATGGCGATGTCGCGCTGCTTGAGCCGCACGATCATATAGAAGATGCAGAAGACCAGCACGACCACCGTGAAGCTGACCACGCCGAAGATCAGCAACAGCACACCCATCTGCTTGCGAAGCTCTTCGACGTACTGGCGCTGCATTTCGCGTGCGGTGACAATCTCCGTCGCGACCTTTCGCAGGTACTCGCCCCAGCCCAGTTGCCTCTCGGCGAACACGTCCCACAACCCTCGGATCTGGGCGACTGCCAGCACGGGATCGGTTCCGGGCTTGAGCTTGATGTTGATCGTCGTGGCCGGAGAGTCCTTGTCGGGATAGAGCACCTTCTGAAGGGTCTCGATCGGAACGTAAACGAATCCGGTGTCGAGGTCGTGAACCCCGGTGAAGACAATGTCGGCAATGTGAAACGGCACGAGCTTCCGTTTCGGTGTCTGGTCGGCATCGGATGCTTCCGCCGGCGTTCCTGTGGTAATGACTACCCGTTGGCCGATCATCTGTTCGAGGACCGCAGCCTGATCGTACTCGTCCGTGTTCGGGTCCGCCTCGGCGACCACGCCGATCCCGACGAACCCCCCGTCGGCATCCGGCGCCCCGGGGACGGCAAACGAAGGACCCTCGGAGGACTGCCTCTGGCGAAGCAGCGCATCTTTGAAGCCGGTGACCCGCGCCCGAGAACCGGCCTCGATTCCCCACAGACTGACGGGTCGTACGTTGCCGGTCCCCACGTGCAGCAGCCCCTGACTGGACAATGTCCCGGTGGCAGCCTCGACAATGTCCGTCTGTTCGAGCCGTTCGATGAGTGCGGGGTACTTCTCGATGGGCCTGCCCGGCGGCCCCGCGATGACCACGTCGCCGAGCATTTCGACGGCGCTTCGCTCGAAGGCATTGATGAAGCCGGTGAAGAGGCTGGCAACGACGATCAGCAGCGCAACGGACAGCGCCACGGCCGCGATGCTCAGGAAGATGATTCGCCGCCTGCGAAGGTACTTCAGCCAGAGGAATAATTTCAGCATCGAAGAACCAGGATATCATGCCACCGGCGTCATTGCCTCGCGCCCGCCCGTGGCCCGGAAGAGGTCCCGCACAGCCTACGAGCCCGCCGTCGGCGCGTCCACCGGCTTCAGGAGCGGGAACAGGATCACGTCACGAATCGTCGTCGCGCCGGTCAGAATCATCACGAGCCGGTCGATCCCGATTCCGAGCCCGCCGGCCGGAGGCATGCCATACTTCAGTGCCTTGATGAAATCGGTGTCCATGGTGGCCATCGTATCCTCCTGGCCCTTGAGCTGCACCAGGAAGTTCTCGTATTGCTGAGCCGGGTCGTTCAGCTCGGTGTACGCGTTGGCCAGCTCCATGCCCGCGATGAACAGCTCGAAACGCTCAGCATACCGCGGGTCGGTCTTGCTGCGCTTCGTGAGCGGGCAGAGAACCGCTGGGTAGTCCAGGACGAACGTCGGATCGATCAGCGCATCTTCCACCGTCGCCTCGAAAACCTCGTTGACCACCACCGCATCGTCCATCGCCGACTCGTCGAGTTCCAGCGAACGAGCCTTCGCTCGAAGCGCCGCGACGTCGTCGATATCACAACCGCTGTGCTCCTTCAGCAGATCGGCGTACCGCGCCCGTCGCCAGGGCCGCGCCAGATTGACGTCAAGATCGCCGAACTTGACGGTCGTGTCACTACAGTGGGCGGCCACGCAGGACGCGATCAACTCTTCGGTCAGGTCCATCATGACGTGGTAGTCGCCATACGCCTGGTAGACCTCGATCATGGTGAACTCGGGGTTGTGCCGGCGGCTGAGCCCTTCGTTGCGGAAATTGCGGTTGATCTCGAAGACCCGTTCCATGCCGCCGACGAGAAGCCGCTTGAGGAACAGCTCGGGTGAGATCCTCAGGTACAGGTCGAGATCGAGGGTATTGTGATGCGTGATGAACGGCTTGGCCGCTGCGCCGCCGGCAATAGCCTGCATCATGGGCGTTTCCACTTCGAGAAAACCCCTGGCTTCGAGAAACTGGCGGATGGTCGTGATGATGGCGCTGCGCTTTTTGAACCGCTCCATGACATCCGGATTGGCCCACAGGTCCACGTACCGCTGACGGTATCGCTGGTCGATATCCGCCAGTCCGTGAAACTTCTCCGGCGGCTGCGAGAGGCACTTGCCCAGGAACGTCAGCCCGTTCTCTTCGACCCAGATCGTGATCTCGCCGGTCCGGGTCTTGCCGAGCTGACCGGAGGCGCCGATGATGTCGCCCAGGTCGAGCAGCTTGGCCAGAGGCCACTGGTCGTTCAGGAGATTCTTGCTGAGCCCGACCTGAATCGTGCCGCTGCGGTCCCGCAGGGTGATGAAGATCAGCTTGCCGATGTCACGAAACAGGATGATCCGGCCGGCGCACCGCGCCCGCTGGCCTTCCTGCCCATCCTGGAATCGGGCCTTGATCGACTCGGCCGGTTCCGCCTCCTCATAGCACGATCCGTAGGGATCGATCCCCAACGCCGCGAGCTTCTCGATCTTCTCCTGTCTCTGCTGCTCGAACTTGTCTGTCTCAGTCTGACTCGCCAACGTCCTGCCTTCCGCAATCGCCCCACCTGTCAGTTCGTCACCCGCGCATCGGCCTCAATCAGCTTGGTCTTGACGACCAGCAGGCCCACCGCCAACTGCGGATCGGACTGGAGCGTCTCCTCCAGCGTACGCTTCTTGTAAGAATCACCATGCTCATCGCGGGCGGCCTGGACGAGGACGTCGTTGTCTCTCTGCGCGCTGAGCATCTTGGTCTGCTCGTTGCTGTTGAGCTTCACCTCCACGTCGGGACCGACCCCCCAGTCCTTTCCTCCTTCCTTCTCCACTGCATCGCGACTCTTGACGCGCTGCCCGGAAGGCAGATGGTAGTACGCCATCGTGTACTTCAGTTGGGCGCCGCCGCCGGGATAGTGCGTGATCCCCTGGACGCTGCCCTTGCCATGTGTGCGGCTGCCCACGAGGACCGCCCGCTCGTGCTTGGGGTCGGCCAGCGCGCCGGCCACGATCTCTGAGGCACTGGCGGAGTCGGAGTTGATCAGGATCACCACCGGATAGTCCGGATGCGTCCCACGACGATGGGCATACTCGTAGCTGGGGATCATTCCGATCTTCGGCTGCGTCCGGACAATCAACCCTTCTCGGATGAACTTGTCGACGACATTGACGGCGCTGTCCAGCAGCCCACCGGTGTTGAATCGCAAGTCCATGATCAGGCCGCGGAGCCCCTGCGACTCCAATTCGCGCAGAGCCGTTTCGAAATCGCTGGAGGTCTCGCCGGAGAAACTGGTGATCCGCACGTAGCCGATCCGACTGGCCTCGTCGACCATGTACAGCCACGTTCCGGCTTCCGTTCTCTGCCAGCCTCGAATCGTCGGGACGATGATCCGATCGCGCGTGATCGTGATCTCGTCGGCCTTCTCTGCGGTCGGACGTTTGACCGACAGAACGACGCTCGTGCCTTTGGGCCCCGTGATCTTCTTGACGGCGCACATCAGACTCATGTCCTTGGTGGGAACGCCGTCGACCGCCTCAATCACGTCCCCGGCGTCCAGACCTGCGCGATAGGCAGGCGTGTCCGGCAGCAGACTGGCGATGGTCAACAGCCCTCGTGGCTTGGAGATCTCGATCCCGATGCCCGAGAACTCGTTCATCATCATCTTTTCGAAATCCTGGACCTGTCGGGGCCAGACCATGACGGTATACGGATCGAGCACTTCCAGGGCTGCTTCCGCGAAATGGGCGATGAGCGGCTGACGGGGCAGTTGCACCGTCGCGTCGTTCAGGGACAGGACCTTGTCCAGGACATCCAGGAACTCGTCCTTGCCAAAGTCCTGGGCGTGCGTCTCGATCTCGTCCCGCAGGCCGGCGAGAGCCACCGACCAGGCGGTAACCTTCTCCGGCGGAGGCGCAGGGAAAGGACTGCTGCCGCCGGGATTCGGGTCCTGCACGCCGGCAATCATCAGGACTTGGGCCAACTGATCGCAACGGGCGATCGCCTTGGTCGCCATTTCGAAGTAGCCGATGCTGTTGACGTAGTGCAGGCTCAGCGCATCCATGGCCCGCTCGAACATTCGCTTCTCGACCCCTTCAAAACGTTCCTTTCGGGTCTCACACGGGCTGTCCTGAAAGGAACCGGCGATGCTGGCCTTGTCCACCAGCTCATCAGCGTGATCGGAGTACCCCGTATTGTTGGGGTCGATGGCCGATAGCCAGTAGTAGTAGCCCGTGTACGCGTCGAGCCACTTGCCTTCGGCCTCGAGAATCACGCTACGATCGACGCTGACCTGAAGGACCTTCTGCACAAACGGATCGGCCAGAAGCGCCGCTTTCTGCTGGTCGTTCGCGTATTCCGTCGCCCTGACGAGCACGACCAGGACGTCCGTCACATCGTTGGGTTCGTTCGGCTCGGCGCTGCCGGACGCGTCATCCGATTCGTCGTCCTTCCACGCCGTGGCTGCTGGATCGACGGAAAGATCCACCGCCGCCTGGAGCTTGTCGAGTTCCTTCCGTTGTTTGGCATAGGCTTCGGCGCGGTCGGCTTGTCGGCGCTGAGCGATCTGCTCGTACCGGTCGATGATCCGCTCCAACTGCTCAGCGCGCTGCCCTTGGGAGGCTCTCGCCGCTCGGACCAGGTCCGCCGCCGCGCTGAATTGGCCCTGATAGATCAGTCGACACGCCTCAACCAGCGGATCGACCTGCACCGGCTGCTCTGTTGCCGCTCTGGTCTCACCGCCTGGCGTCGCCGGCGCGCTGGTGATGGAAACGCCTGATCGGCCTGCCTGGGCAGAGCAACTGTAGCCTCCGAACCAAGTGGACAAAACCAGAGTCCACACGCAAGAAAGCAGAATAAGACAGGAAACCTTCGCCCGCCAACTGCTACGACGGCCCTGTCCGGAATCAGACAGCGACCTTCTCGGATCTTGGGTTGGCAATGAACCGCTCCTTTCAACTAATGAAGACCCCGGCCGCAACGGAGGAGATCGGAATGCAAGAACAGCAGCGATCACAGGCCGTCAGACCCGTGATCGCCGCGCAAGTGCATATTCCGTTATTCTCTGAGTCTACAGACATTCCTGCGCTTTTCCGGCGCAGCCGAGGACATGCAGTTTATGGCGAACCATCTCTCGAATGGCATCCCGGCCCGGCCCCAGGTACTTGCGAGGGTCGAACTCCCCGGGCTTCTCCGCAAAGACCTGGCGGATCTTGGCCGTCAGAGCCATCCGCAAATCGGTATCAATATTAACCTTACACATGGCCATCTTGGAGGCCTTCGTTACCATCTCCTCCGGCACCCCCATGGCGTCGGGCATCTTGCCACCGTACTTGTTGATCAGGTCCTTGAACTCCTTCAACACGCTGCTGGAACCGTGCATCACCAGCGGAAAGCCGGGAAGCCTGCGTCCGATCTCTTCTATTACGTCAAACGCCAGGACGGGTGCGGTCTTGAACTTGTACGCACCATGGCTGGTTCCGCAAGCGATGGCCAGCGAGTCACAGCCGCTTTTCTCGACGAACTCCACCGCCTGGTTCGGATCGGCAATGTGCTTGCTGACGTCGTCGACGCCAACAACGTCTTCCTCAATACCCCCAAGTTGCCCAAGCTCAGCCTCGACGACGACACCACGAGGATGGGCGTATTCGACCACCTTCTTGGTGATCGCGATATTCTCTTTGAATGGCAGGTGCGAACCGTCGATCATCACCGAGGTGAAACCATCATCCACGAACTCCTTGCAGGTCTGGAATGTATCGCCGTGGTCGAGATTGATCGCCACAGGAATCTCCGGGTTCTCTTTAACCACGACGTCGATGATGGCCTTGAGGTAGCTGTTCTTGGCGTATTCTCGGGCCCCTCTGGAGATCTGGAGGATCAGAGGAGCCTGTTCCTCGGCGATCGCCTGAACGATCCCCTGCGTGATCTCCATGTTGTTGACGTTGAAAGCCCCGATGGCATAGCCATTTTTATAGGCCATCTCAAACATCTTCTTGGTGTTGACTAACGGCATAGTCTGCTCCTTATAAAATGTCCTACCCGGTCCAGGGTCATCAGGATTCGGTCCTTGGCGATTCCGACAACGGTCCGTGAGGCCCTCCACCCCCATTGAATCGCTCGGGTTTGCCGGATACGCCCAGCCCTAATACGACTCCGACGCCCCCAACTCCATGTACTGGCGCAAACCAAAGGCCAGCTCCGGCAATCCCTGAGGCCAGAGGCTCACCACAAAGCTCTGTTCATCGAGCGACTCATCGGCACTGAGCGTTATCGCCAGATTCATCCGATGATATCTACGAATCAACGTTATATCACTTCGGATGCCCTCGCCATAGTCAAAATCATATTGCTGCGAGAAAACTGCGGTGTACCTGGGGTCGATAACGTAGGTGGCGGCGAATGTGACCGCATTGGAGCCCTTTTCCTCTCCGCTGACGACCTGACGAAGGTAACGGCTGCCAATATAGTAACTTAGGTTGGGCCAGCAGAGGCGGGAGAACCCCACATCGACCTGCCCGAGGACCCCGCTCTGCATGTCGTAGTGCATGTCCGCGAGGAGGGAGGTCGTGTCCGTGAGCCTCAGGGCCGCATCGGCTCCGATATAGTTGCGGCGAGGACCAAACATCCCTGTGGCGCGTCGGTCGTGGGGCAGCAGCACGCTTCCCAAAGGGTTCGTCAGGGGGATGAAGGGCTGGTTCCAGAGGATCTGATCGGGGCCGGCATTGGGGTCCGCCGAGTCCCGGACCCACACGAAGTCCAGGTTCAGCCGGAGCCAATCAACGGTTCGCTGGCCTTCGGGCCCGATAGGGCCGCGCTTGGTCTGCCATCGCTGGTGGATGCTCAGGTCCAGAACATCCCGCTGCTCGACGACCTCGTCGTCGTGGGTGTACGCGATCGCAGTCAACTGAGGACTGACCACATGCCGCAATTGATTCAGATCCCACAGCCGCGATCGCACACCCGGATAGACCCGCCAGTACGGCTGCATCGCCATCCTCACGCCACCTTCGCCAATCCAGACGGTATCCTGGGGTTCGGCTGTCGAGTCGTCCAGCGCCGACTGAAATCCCCCCCCGTCCTCGTAGCCGAACGTGCCCGCCACGAACGGTACGATCCGCGACCTACCTACCGTCAGCGGCAAATCAACCTCGTTGCGGGTCATGGTATACATGAAGAACCCTTCCGGCCCTCTCGAAGGTTCTTCCCCGTTGTAGAGATAACGATAGCGGCTGACCTGGTTGTCGCTGTAGAACGTCAGGCGGTCCTGAAGGAAAGACTGTCCTGTCCAGTGGAACTGGCCCGTTGGAATCTCCTCGACTTTGTCGAGGAAGTCGTTCATCCTCGCCTTGCCCAACAGGGACAGGCCCCAGTTGTCCTCGATCCGTTTGAGGTGCAACACAGTCTCCTGCTCTTTGCCGACGTTGAACTCACTGCGATAGTACTGTTCGAGGAAATTCTTGTCGGACAGATAGCTGGTCTCGGCGGTCAGTTGCCAGCCGAAGGGCAGAAAGTGACGGTGCTGCCATCTCAGGCGGCCGCGCGTGTCCCTGGACACCTCGACTTCCTTCTGGGACCGGCTGAGCCGATCCGGGCCGTCATCGTCGATCACGTAGCCCAGGAGATTCCCGAAGTAGGTCTCGCGCTCGTACTCGATGTCGACCCCACCTCCGACACCGCGCTTGCCATAGTAGTCTACCGACAGCGTGCTGTCAGTCCCCTGCGGCTCGCGAAGCCCGAGGATGCGGCTGAGGAACCACTGCGTTTCGATCGATGGCCCGTATGTCCTGCTGCTCCCGACCCTTGCAGACCTCAACGGGATGTCGGGCCTCTGCAGATTGGGCCGAAGCGACGGAAGGCCGAACACGGTGGTGTCGTAATACTTGAACCGAACACCGTCCATCTGAACATCGAAACCGGCATCGGCCGATTCGACACCGTCCGGAACGGCCTGGGAAGAGGTGTCGGTGACGCGGAGCTTCTCGGCGGTCACGGACAACTGGGGTGTATGGAACTCGCTCGTCGTCAGGGTCACGTCCTGGGCTTCGAATTCATTCGCGGCCACCTGCCTCAGTCGGCCGGCGCGAATGTAGATGGGGATGTTCCGTCTGGAATCGAATGTCCGCATGATCGCGTCGTCGATCAGCCCGCGTTCGTGGCGGAGATCATAATACAGCTCGTTGGCACGGATGGTTCGCTGGCCCTGCCTGAGGTGGACGTCGCCGCTGACGTAGATCTCATCGACCCCCTGCTGCTGTCCCGGCGCCAGATCGGCCCCCGGCCGATTCGCATCGGCCGGACGCCGCCAGAGAACGAGGTTGTCCGCCTCTAACTCGTACACTGTCGAGTCGGCCCCCTGCGCCGCCTGCTGCCACCACGCATAGAGCCGCCCCATGATAGTGGTCACCTCCACCCCATCTTCCCGTGTGATCTCGATAGTCAGGGGGACATCGGTCATCGGCGACCAACTGAGCGTCTGCCCGATTTCGGGTTTGGCGGCACGAGGGCCGGTGGATACGGTCGGTTTGGCAGACGGCGCCGAGCCAGGCTCTGCCGCGAGACGGGACTCGAAGGCCTCAATAGCCTGTCTATACAACAAGAGCCCCTGCGGGCTTCCCGTCTCGCTCTTGTCGGCCGTGACGAAGACCTCGCCGTCGAGGGCTAACGCCAACACAACCGCTCTGCCCTCCTCGACCGCCGCAACGTCCAGACCAGCACCAGTCAGTGCGGCCGCCCGCTTCCGCGAGAGCGCACCGTCCAGGTAGACCTCGACCTGATACCGGGTGGTCGCGGCCCCCTCGCTCCCGGCACGGATCGGTTCAATTCTCGCCACCGCACGGTCGGCTGCGATTTGCACACCTGCAATCGTCACATCGAACTGCTCGCGGCAGATCAGAAGATGCTGGCCAGACTCGTTCTTCTGACGAAGTACATCCTTGCTGGTGATGTGAAGGTCCTGGACAATCCATCGCCGATGCGACGATGGAAGGACGTCATTCGACGACTCGCCCGGAAGGGTCGCCTGGCCGCCCAAGGCGGCGAGCGGCAGCGTCCAAAACAGCATGTTGGCGATCAGCAACGGATATCGCATCCTGCGATGGTCTCACTAACAACAACTTGGGCATCCTGCCCGACTTATGTTTGGACGAGATTATAGTCGGCCATTGCGGCAAAGCCAGCAAAAACCCCCGCGTGCATCGAAGACCGCTTGATCCGATCCAAGCGTGACGATAAAACGGGCCGCGGGAACATGACAAACCGCACGAAAACGCCTTGGCACGGACAACAGATATGGCTCGACAGGACTACACGCCACATCAGCAGAATATCATCTCGCACTACTACCGCAACCTTGACACGATCGCGCTCGCCAAGCTCCAGGAACTGGTCACCGAGCTGTATCTGGCCGACAGCGAAACCAAGCGAAACCGGCTCTGGAAACGGGTGCAGCAGGCGATAGCCAAGCTCGGCGTCCCGGCGCCGCTGGCCGAACATATCCTCGCAGCCCGAGACGTCGAGGTCCTCGCTGCGAACCTGCAGGACTGGCTCAAGAAGGGCAATGCCGGCGCCGGCAAACAATAGAACCGTCCCATGTTGTTGCCGAGGTCGCCGGCAGCTTGGCCTTCCCCTGACGCCGCCGGAGCGGTATACTGTAGCTATCCCCCGTGGAAAGGCGCTGGGACGGGTTCGGGACTTGAGATTTCGGACCGCAGATTGCGGAGTGGCGCCTGGGGATGAACCCGCAATCGGCAATCCGCGATTCACGAGACGGAGAACGATATGACCGAGGAGTACTCCCCCGCCGCCAAGGTCTACCCTACCGAGAACCTGGGCAAGTACAGCATCCTGGATATGCTCAAGTACTTCGAGGAGCACGGCGCCATGCGGGTCTCCGACCTGCACATCAAGGTCAACGCGCCGCCGGCCTATCGCATCGACGGCAACCTCGTCAAGCTCAAGGGTCCCAACGTCACCCCGGAACTGGCCAAGCAGCTCATCTTCCCGCTTCTCCGCCAGCAGAACATCACCAAGCTCCAGACGCAGCACAGCGTAGACTGCTCCTACCGGCTCGGCTCGCTTCAGTTCCGGATCAACGTCTTTCGCGAGAACGACGGGATCGCGGCCGCCATTCGGGCCCTGTCGCTCGACGTGCCCCCCGTCGAGCAGATCGGCTTTCCCAACGACGTCTGGCACGACATCATCAATCTCAAGCAGGGACTCGTCCTGCTGACCGGCATCACCGGCGCGGGCAAGTCCACCACGATCGCCTCTCTGATCGGACGCATCAGCGAGAAGAACGCCTATCGCATCTTCTCTGTCGAAGATCCCATCGAGTACATTTTCCAGCAGAAATACTCGATCGTTTCGCAACGGGAGGTCGGCCGCGACGTGCGGTCCTTCCAGGATGGGCTCAAAGAAATGATGCGGGAGGACCCCGACGTCATCTTCGTGGGTGAGATGCGTGACGCCGAGACCATCGCAATGACCTTGATGGCCGCCGAGACGGGGCACCTGGTCTTCTCTACGCTGCATACGCGTGACGTCACCGGCTCGGTGACGCGTATCCTCGACTACTTCCCGGAGGGCCGGCAATCGGAGGTTCGCAACCAGCTCTCGCTCGGACTGGCCTTTATCGTCTGCCAGAAACTCGTGCCCCGCAAGAACGGCCAGGGCCGCGTCGTCGCGATGGAGATCCTCAACAACAACTACGCCTGTGCCAACCTGATCCGGACAGGCAAGATCGAGCAGCTCTACTCGCAGCTCCAGACCAAGACGCGGGACCGCCAGGATGAAAAGATGATCACGATGGAGAAACACCTGTCCATGCTGGTCCGGGATGAGGTCATCGACCTGCCCGAAGCCCAGAAGTGGGCCAACGACTTGAAGGCCTTCATAGACTGCATGCAGCGAGGTTGACTGCCTCGGTTTCCGTATCACCGCGAGCCGGGCAGGATACCTGCGAGCAACTGCTGGAGAAGTTCCATGGGCAGGCCCATGACGTTGGTGAAGCTGCCTTCAATGCGCTCGACGAACTCATCGCCCGTTTCCTGGATGCCGTAGGCGCCGGCCTTGCCCTCCCACGTGCGGCCGGCGATGTGACCGGCGATCTGCTCGTCGCTCAGCTCGCGCGGATAGACCGTCGTGACATCCGAGCGGACGATCTCGACGCCGTCGGCCAGTCGGACCAGCGCCAGTCCTGTGATGACCTCGTGGGGCCGGCTGAAGAGTTTCCTGGTGATGCGTTCGGCGTCGCGCTCGTCGGCGGGCTTGCCGATGATCTCGCCTTCGCAATCGACGATGGTATCGGCGCCGAGGACGATGCGATCGGGGCATCGCGACGCGACGCGACGAGCTTTGGCCAGCGCCAGGAGTTCGGCATACCGGGCGGAACTGCACCCGTCGGCGGAGAACGCTTCCTCATCGACATCGGAAGGGACGACGTCGAAGACATATCCCGCCTGGGTCAGAAGGTCCCTGCGTCGCGGGGAAGCCGAAGCCAGGACTATCCTTGTCGTCGAATCATCCATGCTGGTGCCATCCTGTCGAGAGCGATCTACCGGACAGCCTTGGAGGCATCTGCCTCATCGGCTCGGACGAACGCCATGCCTGCGACGATCCGGCGGCAGAACAGGGAGTACTCCTGCTCCAGACGATCGAGGTCGCTGCCAACGTAGCGTTCGAAGAGCTGCGGTCCGACGATCCGGTTCCACTGAATTGTGCGGTCCAGATTGCGGTCCTCAGCGGTCCGACCCGCCTCCTCATCCAGGGGCCACTCTCCAAGCAAGCCATCCCAGAGCAGCCGATGATAGCGCGTCGCGCGCTTGCCGTGATCCGCCTCCCGCAGAAAGCGCACCAGTGCATACGATTGGCTGTAAAACGCCAGGACCGTTTCGTTCTCGTCCGTTGCGAGGACTTCACCAGGGCTGGTCGCGATCAGTTCCTTCAGAAGCATCTGCTTGCCGTTGATCAGGGTCTCACTGAGGGTCCCGAGCCTCTGGTAGTTTCGAGCCGCGTCAAAGGAGTACATTCCGTTCTCGTACGTGCAAGTCTCGAAGAGCATGGCGATGCCTTCGTCCAGCCAACTCGGCAGGCGGTACTTGAAATGGCGGCTGTTGAACTGATGCCAGCCTTCATGTCCGATCGCCGACAGCGTTCGCTTGTGGCCGATATCATACACGACGCAGGCCCCGTTGAGATAGTAGGCGCCGGTCTTGATCTTGCAGAAGACCGTGGCCTGATCGCCCGCGAAGGCATGCGTGAACTTTTCCCATTCTTCCCGTTGGGCGAAAAGGTAGATATCGAACTTCGTGACCGTCTCGATCGGCTGGGGCAACTGGTCGTTGTACCCCCAGTAGGCCGATTCGACATAACCGGGAACGGTGCCGAGCAGCAACGGTTCCAGGAGCGTCGTGAAGATGCAGTAGTGATCGGTAGTCAGCTTCAGGCCGGGGCCATAGGGATTGTCCCAGACCTCCACCGACTGAAGGGCCGGGAGACTCTCGCTCTGCAAACGCTCCATCGCCATGATGTGGGTATCCTTGGCGCGCACCTCATTCAGGGACACCGCGGGCGCACGCCGGGACGACGAACACCCAGCCAGACAGACGATCACCATGAGGGGAGCCATGGTGAGCTTCCAAGCCATACCTTCCTCCTCCATGTCAGAGTACTTCTATCACCCCAGAAGAAGCGACCTCCGTCCGGTCCGCCGCAATGACCCACGTCCTGCAATCCTGCGGGTGGCCGGCCCCGGAGGTCACCGGTTCAACGAGACAATCTACCAAAGTATACCAAATCCACCACCACCTTCCGACCAAAATGGAGGCAGGAAGCCCGAAAGGGACCTATAAAAGCACCGATCAGGACCCAGTCAACGGCAATCCGTGCCGTGCATGCTCTCACAGGTCCCGGAATGCGGCCCCGAACACCTCGGCGGTGAAGAGAAAGACCTGCGTCTTCGCGTCCTTCCATGCGTCGGGTCGCAGCCCGGCCTTGTGAGAACAGCAGTACGAAAGGAACTCTTCTTTGCTCCAGCCGGTCTCCGTCGCCACCTGGGGAAGGAAACACCCCGAGGAGCACCCTCTCCTGATGTAGATTCCGTCGATCCCGAGGCGCAGCCGCAGCGGATCGTCCGCCTTCTCCAGGGGTGACAGAACCGAAATCTCGGCATCCAACTCATCCACCTCGTCGGGCGTGATCGGGTCGGCCAGGAAACGGGGATCGCTGCTGGCCGAGGCCTTCGCCATCTCAACGACCAGTTCGATCAGCGGCTTGTCCGAGGTGAACTGACCGATACAGCCCCGAAGTCGCTTGCGGTTTTTGAGTGTAACAAAGCAGCCGCATGGAGCGATCAGCGCCGGATCGTCCGACTGCGGCTTCGGAAGCGCGCGGTCCGTCGCCACCGCTCGCACCGTGTCGCGCGCGACCCGTAGCAGTTCCTTTTGCTGGGCTTCGTTCATCAAATCAGCCACCAACACCGGGAGATATGGGAAACTGTCAGTGCAGCCACTTGATTGCCATGAAACCACCGATCAACAGCACCACGAAGGCCAGTGACAGCCAGTTGAAGTGCTTCTCGACGACGGGTCGGATCTTCTCGCCCTTCCACCCCATCAGACCGGCTACGATGAAAAACCTGGCCGATCGGCTGATAGCCGAGGCAATGATGAACCCCGCAAAGCTGATCCGCGCGACTCCTGCCGAGATCGTGCACACTTTGTAGGGCAAAGGCGTGAACCCACAGGTGAACACAATCCAGAAGTCATATTTCGCATACCAGCCTTCGAACTTGGCGAAGTTGGCCTGGGTCAGGCCGATGCCGCCCAGATGAGCGTAGGCCCACGGCCCAATCGCCGACCAGAGGAACATCCCGATGGAATAGCCCAAAATCCCGCCCAGAACCGAGGCAATCGAACAAGCCAGAGCAAAGCGGAACCATCTTCGCGGGGCACCGAGAGTCAGCGGCGCCAGCAGCACGTCCGGCGGGATCGGGAAGAAGCTCGACTCGGCAAAGCTCAGGATGAACAGAGCCGTCGGTCCATGCCGAGTTTCGGCAAAATGGATCACCCAGTCGTAGAGGCGTCGGTGCCAATGCCACCAGGCGACGGTCTTCCCTGTCTGCGGTTCCACCACAACGTCTGCCATAGGAATCCACCAATTTGGGTCGGGACGCTCAACAAGATAAGAGCGAGCGCGTATAATGTCAACCGACAGGTCCGAGGCCCCTTGCACGGAGGGTATGGACCCATCCCCACACAGAGAAGAGCGAAAGGCATCGATGACACATCCACGGCAGTTCGAGCCACTGGCCGAGGGCCTGCTCGTCAGAGCCCCGGCCAAGCTGAATCTCAGTCTCCTGATCGCTGGGAAGCGTCCGGACGGCTTTCACGAAGTTGAGACCGTTATGACCAAGATCGACTGGTACGACGAGTTGAGGATCGAGCCGGGGCCGCAGGGGATCGATCTGGTCTGCAACGGTCCCCATTGGGCACCGGACGGCAAGGAGAACCTCGTTTATCGAGCAGCAGAAGAGGCCTTCCGTACGGCGGGCCGAGCCGAGGGCGCTCGGCTGACTCTCACCAAGAACATCCCTGCCGGCTCGGGCCTGGGCGGAGCCAGTAGCGACGCTGCCGCGACTCTGATGGGCCTCAACAGGTACTTTGACCTGGGACTGTCTCCGCACCGCATGGCGGAGGTCGCGGGGCGACTCGGCAGTGACATCGCCTTCTTCCTCGGCGGCCCATTGGCTTTCTGCACCGGCAGAGGAGAAAAAATAACGCCGCTGCACGCCACGTTCGACTTCACCGTCCTGCTGATCCTGCCGGATATAAATGTCTCCACAGCAAAGGTTTATGCCAACTACACGCACGAGGAAAGCAGCTACCGACAGTGGAGCGCTCGCGTAAGCGACTACCTCGACAAAAACAGGATTGATTTCGTGGCAGAGATGTGCGCAAATATGTTAGAGGCAAGTTGTTACCGCGTTTTCCCGGAACTCGGGCAACTGAAGGAGACCATAGAGTTACTTGGCATTGGGCCGGTCTGTCTCAGTGGCAGCGGCTCGACCCTGTACGTGATGCTCACGGATTCGAATGCAGGGCGCCTGGATTCTTTGGGGGACGAAATAGCGAGCAAAACCGGCTGCCGCAGTATTGTTGTGGGCAACAATTCGTGGTAAGGCTTTGGGTGAGGCGAGAAGATGGAGATCACCGAGGTCCGGGTCAAGTTGGTCAAGAACAAGGACGACCGCCTGAAGGCGTTCTGCTGCATCACTCTTGACAACGAGTTCGTGATTCGCGACATCAAGATCATCGAGGGGACGGACGGGTATTTCGTGGCGATGCCCTCGCGGAAGATGAGCGATCACTGCCAGAAATGTGGTGGAAAAAACCACCTGCGGGCCCGGTACTGCAACAACTGCGGCGCCGCCCTGCCCGAAAACCGCACCAGAAAGGACCCTCAAGGTCGGATGAAGCTCCACGCCGACATTGCCCACCCGATCAACACGAAATGTCGCCAGCGAATTCAGAAGGCCGTCGTGGCGATGTTCGAGAAGGAAGTGGAGAAATCGAAGCTTCCGGGCTACCAACCCGTCGACCTTGAGGATGATGACGACGACATTCCGGAGACGACGGGTTAGAGGCCTTCGTGGCCTCGACAGATCGCCGACAGCCGTAGCAAGACAGAAACGACATCCCTCCTCGGCCGAATCGGTCAATGCCGGGCAAATTGATCCGTCCGCCGAGCGGCGACGGATCACGTCCGGCGACGCTTGACTATGCAGTCAGGTCTTCCAGCACTCTGTCGAGCGCCAGATCGAGCCGTTCCGCCAGATCATACCTGCCCTCGGTGATCTGCCGCCGAAGCTTCAGGATCTTCTCCCGGCGGATCTCCGGCAGGCAGGCGATCTGCTTGAGCACCTGGCCGATAGGCGTATTGTGAATGTTGTCGAGGATTTGTTCCATGACCATGTCCTGGTCCGCTGCCAGATCCATCTCAAGAGGATCCACCCAACGCTCATTGTTGTGTGCGAACGTGCTGGAATCAAAGTCCGGCATGCTACCTACCTTGCTAAATAACAAGCCTGAACGAACGAACCCATCGCTATCGATGGAAAATCGCACCACTATATGTTGTAGGTCCCAAGAAACTCACTCAAACCTCAAATCAACATTGATATCGACATACCCGGTTTGAAAACTTTAGAGAAGTTTTGCCCGGAATCCACCCATTCGTGGCAGAAACCTTCGTCCAAATGCAGAAAAAGTGCCGCCTTTCAGTACAGGTCGAGGCAATCTCCGACATTCGGACGTCGGAGGAATGGTCTATGGCCCCGACCGGGGAGAGGAATGGTGTGAATCTGGGAAACGTACTATATGTAGTGATGGGCCGAGGAATACCCTGCTGGAGAGAAGATATTCCGGTAAGAAGCTGGACAATGATACTGATCGGGCCGGTTCAGTAGTCGTACCGGAAGGTCATATCCATATCCCACTCGTCGGGCATGCCGGGCTTCTTGGTCAGTTTGAGCCGTTCGCAACTGAGGTTCACCCACATGGATTGGATGGTCGAGAGGAACCTCGCCGCCTGAACGATGCCGATGCCCACGAGGCCGACTCGGGCCTGTTGGCTTTGTTTTTTCCCGGTAGTGACGATGTTTCCCGTGTTGAGTGTGTAGTTGCTGGATCGAATCCCACAGAGATTGGCCACCCGGTCGACCGCCTCGGCGTACGCGAACTTCCCAAGGCTCTTGGGGTCTTTGACAACGTCGATGCGGTCAGGGTCCTTTTCGATGATGTTTACGATCGTCTCATTGGCCTCGGCGTACAGCCGTTCGTCTTCGGTCCACGCCTTCTGGGCCCGGGGCAGGTACACGGCCCATACCAGCAGCGGCCAGACGCATACGAGGATCGGGGCGAGCACGTAGTAGAGTATGGGGTTCTTGTACAGGTCGCGCATGATTCGTCTCCGGCCCTATTTCTTCGGCTCGACCGTGATCGTGAACGTATCGCGGCCGCCCTTTTCAACATAGCCCTCTTTCTTCCGCGCCAACCCGGCCTTTTCCATCGCGTCGAAGACCCTCAACGTGCTGGGGCGTCCGGACGTATCGCCGCTGATGACGATGTTCGCAGCACTGAGCGTGACCGTGTCGATATGCAGATCGGTCTGGGCCGCACAGGCGTTGAGAGCCTCTATGACCAGTTTCAGTTTCGCCGATATCGTTCCCTGGTCGGCGCCGACGCCGCTCTTGTGCGCGATAATGATCCTTAGGGCGCTGGCCAGCCTCTGCGTGGCGCCCCTCATCGTGTCGGGCAGCTTCTCCTCGCCCAGCATCACCATCAGGTAAACAGGCTCCAGCTTCTCACGCAATGCGGCCCTCTGCCGACTCTTCAACATGAGTTGCGCCTGCGCATAGACCCCGCAGGCCAGCAGCAGGACCGTCAGGGCAATGCTCAGAAACCGTACCGATTTCTGCAAACGGAGTTTCTTGCCCAAGTAAGGCATGTGATCGTTGCGGAAGTTGGCCCCTCTGTCCTTCTCCGACTCGGGAAGCGCCGCCCCGTAGGCTATGGCGAAATCCACCACATTGCTGCAATCGGTCAGCTCGCCTCGATCTATCGCCCGGGCTGCTGTGAGGTCACAATCTTCGACCTGGAAAGGGACCTTCTGACCGAGGTTATGCGCCATGAGACCGTTTCGGACATCGAGAACGCACAGTCTGGGGCTCGAATCACCCGCGCCGCTGACGGCAGCGGTGATCAGAGCCTCCCGAACCAGCAGGGCCTTGCGATCCTGCGACGGGCCAACGGGGAACGCCCGCATGAACGAACCGCCGTCGGTATTCTGGGGTCCGATCAGGTAGCCGCGCGTGTCCGAGAGCAAGGCGTGGACACGGCCGGCGCCGTCCGATGCATTTCGTGCCTCAAGGTACCGCGACAGACACGACACGTCGGGGCAGACCGCCGCCGGATCGATCCCATTGCTCTGGAGGGACAGGAGAATGTCCGACAGGATGCTGCGCTGAGCAGTGAATACGTCCAGACCCGCGCCCGCTTGGTCCTTCGAGGCGATCCGGAAGGCCACCGCCATATCGCTGACGTCCGTGGCCAGTGCTTCTTCCGTGTCGAAACGGATGGTGGCCGCAATCTTCTTGTAGTCGGCAAACTCGCTGTGCACCTTGTGCTGCATGAAGAGGGCGCAATCCAATGCCACGGCCGACTCGGAGAACTTCAGGCCCCGGTCTGCACAGGTCTGCGCGATGCGGTCGGCCAGCATCTGCTGGCTGGGCGCGTCCTCGCTGCTCAGGTCGAGCGAGAAACACCCGAGCAGCCTTGCCTGGCCTCCCTGCGGGGCGAGACAGACGACGGTCGCCCGATCCTTCCTCAGATAGATGCCTAAACGCGTTCGCGACTCCATGCTCCAGAATCTCCCAAACTCAGGGCGGCTTCGCGTCTGCCCCGACGGGGGCGCACGAAACGGCCCTTACTTAGTCGGATATCACGGCGATCCGCTTTACTTTGCGCCCTTCCTTGCTGACGCCCGCTACCGCCACCGCCTTGGCTGCGCCGCTGACCGCGGTGACCCGCACGGTGAAAACTGTGCTGCTGGTCGTCAGGAACGACCGGCATTTCTCGATGGCGTCGCCATAGCGAAAAATGTCCTTTTTGGCTTCCTCAATGTCCGAGAATGGCTGGACGCGCCTTCGCTGGATGATGGCCTCGGCGATCTTCGGCGCATCGGCGATGCTGCCGAAGGTCAGGGCCGCCTCCAGGACGTGCCGGGGCGCCGAGTTGATATTGACCTGCCGGGTCGCCCAAAGCCCGAGGTACTTCATCGCGGATTCGTCGCGGCTGCTGCTGACCACGCTCGGTCTCGTGAACATCTCGGTGTCGATCAAAGAACTATGGAAGAGGCGCGAGAACGCGGCGTTCTGCTGATCCATCTGCTCGGTCACGGTCACGGTGGTACGGGCCGTACGCTGCACCGTCGACTTTGTGTTCGCGGTCCGGGTCCGCGTCACCCTGCTTCGCAAGCTCGGCGGCGGTGCCGCCGCCGCAACCGACATGGCCTTGAACTCGAGGTTGAAGGGTCGGACCTTGGCCACTTCCCCCAAGTCTTCTTTGGCGGCTTTGATCTCGTCAGGCAGGTATCCCATCCACTCGCAGAACGTGACGAAACCGGCGTTGGCCTGGGCCTTCAGCTTTTCGTCCTGGATCAGCGCCCAGCCCAGAGGGTACTTGGCGTTTTCGTCTTCGATCTCCACCGTCACCCTGGCCGAACCGATCTTGAATTCCAGGGGCTCCGTCACGAGCGGCCATCGCGGACCGTAGGGCCCCGGTATCGTGACGGATGCAGTTGAGATCGTCGTGAGGGTACCGTCGGCATCGTTGGCATCGTTGACGTCCGTCAAGACCGCCCTCCTGTTCAGATTCGTCTCGTTTCGAGGCTCGTCTTCTCCGGTCAGTCCGGCACCGACCTCCGCCAGGAGTTCCTGGTATTGTGCCTCGGTCATGGCGAAAACGTCGGAGAAATCCGGCTCGTTCGGATGACTGACCAGCTCGGGCTGAAGATCGGTCAGCGAGGCCAACGCGTATTTCATCGCCGAGGTACAGGCGTATTGCGACTGGGCGTAGTCGACGATGAAACGGTCCCGATGTCGACGAGCGGCCACCTGGGCACTGAGGGTATACCCCAGCGTCGAGAGGATGACCAGAATCACCAGCGTGATCAGCAGGACCACGCCATGGCGGTTCCGGAGGCTATCGCTTTCTTGTCGGCTGGACCGATCGCACATCGACTTGTCCGCTCCCGGATTTCTCGGTTTCTGATTCGCCATCCGTTGAGGCATCGTTGCCATCCTGTATTTCAGTGCCCGAACCGGCAGTCGTGCCAAATCGGATTGTCCGCAACCTGTCGACCGCCATCGTCCGGCTGACCTTCGCCTCCTCGGCCACGTCCAGCGTCCCGCGAACCGTCTCGTAGGGCTGGGCAAACGACAGCGTCACTCGGACCCCGGGCGGCGGCGAGGGGCTGGTCCAGCGGTCCACGGCCCCGTCTCCCTTGGGGACCTCGATCCGGAAGTACGTCACCCCCCGGCAGACGGGAACGAACGAGTAGTTGCTCTCCCACTGCTCCCGCTTGGCGTCGAGAAGCTTGTCTTCCAGCCCGACGCCGGTTCGGCTGCGGTAGATCACCAGACCCGGGACAGCGCTGTCGTAGTCGTAACCCCCTCGCCAGGTGATTTCTTCGAGTGTCAGCTCTTTGTTCTCCGCGTCCTTTAGGATCCGGCGTACAATCAGTTCGCCGGTGATGAACCCGTTGTCGAATCCGTTTCGGATCTGCACGGTGACGTTGCCGTCGGCCCCCACAATCCGGTCGAGGTCTTCGGCGATCCGTTGCAGCACCTCGGCCCCCAGCGCCGGGGCCTCGATCTTGCTGAGAACCGCTTCGGCCGCCCGGTTGGCCTGGCCATAGACGCCCAGAATGGCGGTCAACACCATTGCGCCGATGACCAGCGCCGCCAGCATCTCACCGAGGGAGTAGCCCCGGCGGAATCTCGATTGTCCGGTTCTGCTGTTCATGACAGATTCAGGTCCTCAATCGCCTCGACCGCTCCGATCAGTTCTGACGGTTCCTGAGCAATTCCATGACCTCTCCGACCTCCATCTTCTCCAGTTGGTCGTAGGGCAATCCTGTAGCGGGGTCCACGCCGCCGTTGCCCCGGCGGACGTCCGACTCGCTGCCGGTTTCGTCGGCCGCTCCCTGTAGGGTCAGGGCCAGGGCCTCGATCGACTCGACCTGGAGGCCTTTTTCTTCTTCGGTTGGGTTTCCCTGGCTGCGAATGTAGATATCCAGATTGTGCTTGATGAACGCGCCGTCCTCGGTCACGAGCAGCCCGTTCTCGACCCACTTCTCAACTGTCTCGGCATCGACCCCGGCGTAACCAGCGGCGTCTTCGACCGTTTCGAGCAGTTGCTCGGCCGCCAGCGTCTCCAGGTCCTCCTCCCCCAAAAGCTGTTCGGCCTGCTGGTCGGTCAGCGTGGTAATCCAGTGGACCAACTCGACCGTCTGCGTCTCGCCCGACGGATCGATGTATTCGGCCGAGCAAACCGCGCGGAGCCACATTTGCCCTGTCGCCGGTTCGGAAAAGGCCTCCACCACCGTCCGCCAGGCGATGTCGGGATAGCGGTCGCTCGTGCCGTACTCCACTTGCTCGCTGAGCGTGTCAGAGGCCAGGAGCTTCTCCAGGTTCTCGCGGGCAATCTGGAAAGCCTCCGTCTGGAACGCGGAGTTGGCTGCGGTGGCCATGCACCGATTCATCACGATCAGTACGCTCGAACTGGCAAACCCCAGGATCACCAGTGAAGTGACGACCTCCAGGAGCGTGAACGCCCCCAGGTGGGTACGCCCTGCCGCCCTGTCTGTCGCATCCAACGTACTGGTTCGATTTTTGTGCATACTTGGTTTAGGAGGCCGGGAAAAACTTGAGACTCAAAAAGATGACACCTCGTCCTTGGCCTTCGGACGCATCAGTTCCGCATCGCCTTCGAGCACCTGAACAATCGGAACCAACCTTCCGACCGCGACCGTGTGGGCCTGCTCGCCTTCGTCGAGAAAGACCACCTTGCCGCCGTACTGCCAGCCGGCGTGGCCCACGCGAAACTTGGCTTGCCCCTCGTTGGCGTAGGTGCCATCGTCGAATTCGACGTAGGAGACGCGACAACTGTCACCGAACTGCCCGTCGACAACGATCTCCTCGTCAAGCACCTCGGCCAGGTTCGACGAGCTGATCTGACGCAGCAGATAGGTCTGCTCGGTGACGTCCACGATCACTTCATACCGACGCCCCGTCTGCGCAGCCGTCGAGGCCGCCATCTGCATGGCCGAGACGAAACTCTGCACCTGCGCCTTGAACGTGCTGCGCCGCAGCACGCCGAAGAGGTTCACCTGGGCCATCAGCACGAACAGCGCCAGCATGGAAAGCACGACGATCAGCTCGACCAGCGTGAAGGCGCCGACCCGCGACTCGGCGGACGGCGAGGCGAGTCCCGCGCCAAGTCGATCAGCGATCCGTGCTGAGCAGGTCCGCATTGTAGCCCTCGCCACCATCAAGGCCATCGGCCCCGAGGCTTTTGATCACGAACGGTTTGCCGCTCTCGGGATACAGCTCGTAAACGAACTCATGGTCCCATCCGTCGACAGGAAGCTCCGTCGTGTCCAGATAGCCGCCCGGCGGATAATTCGTCACGTCCGACGGCGCTTCGATCAGTACAAGCAGCCCTTCGTCCTCGGTAGGGTACCGGTTGTTCTCCATGTAGAACTGATTGACGGCACTGGCCAACAGCCGCAGACTGGCTTTCGTGGTCGTCACCTTCGCCTTTTCGGTCTGCCCGACGAAGTTCTTGACCACCACGCCGGCCAGAAGCCCCAGAATGATCAGGACGGCCATCAGCTCGACCATCGTGAAACCGGTTCTGATTTGTCGCCTTCTACTCTCCTTCATAATCCATCGACTCCTATTCCTACTCAGAAGTTTGCCACGGAAATCCGCAGAATCGGCAGGAT
>Ga0068714_10001666_pt1 | contig 31291 bp, 35 predicted proteins | sample MTBNYHSulfiMetaG_FD_62988 | JGI IMG/M metagenome (GOLD analysis project Ga0068714, IMG submission 62988) | Enrichment culture microbial communities from rom New York Harbor, USA that are MTBE-degrading - MTBE-NYH (New York Harbor Sulfidogenic)... | ecosystem: Environmental > Aquatic > Marine >...
TCAGGCTACCTCCATAACCAGTTCTTCATTATGATGTGTTACTACTCTCATAAAACCTTTTAATTTCGTATCTACACGGGGATCATTGGTATCGACCCGCAAACGGTCGACTTTGCTTATCTTATCCCTGGTGGCCACTACGATTATGTCTTCTTTTGATACCTTCTTAAGCACGGCAGGAGAGAACTCCTGGTTACCCCTCCCAAAGATAAACGCATTTCCACCGATCGGCGATATAACGATCTTTACCTCTGGATAAAAATCAATGAGATTCAGAATGCCCTTTTCATTGAGGTTCTCCGCAAGAAGCTCATTATTTCTCACAGCGTCTACACCCAGTAGTGTCTTATTTATATTTAGCGCCTTTGCTATCGCAGCAGTAGTACTTCCGGCACCGAGCAGGTATAGAGTGTCCTTTTGCATTTGCTCAACAATATAACGGGCTATCCCATCCTGGTTTTCCTCCACGGATTCTGTAGAGACAGTAGCCTCTTTTCCTGACTGTACCAGTCCTGCAACTTCGGGTACCTTGAGGTAACCGTAAAGCTTGCTTTCCAGCCTTCCACTTCGGTACGAATCCTCATTTATATCGAGGACTTCTTTTTCCGAAACGACGGTATCTCCCTCAACAAAGGCATTCACGATCTCTGCAGCAGCCCTGGCATTTACTGCAAAAACCGCCCCAAACATTTTTACCCCGGATGGTACCCCCAAAACAGGTATATCCAATCCAACGGCATCATAGATATCACGAGCGGTACCATCACCGCCGACAAAGACCAGTAAATCGACCTTCTCACCAATCTTACGCGCGTATCTTCGTGTATCATTGGCCGAGGTGCCTTTACCACCGCTCAAAGATACAACGGAATAATCGATTCTGGTTCCTTTAACCATCTCCTCACCCATTTTGCCTGGGGGAACGAGTAAGGTTATCTTATCGCTGTTCTTGAGGTGGGAAAGGAAGGATTCCGCCCTGGCAGGCGTAACGGGCCTGGCCCCCATCCCAACCGCCTTCCGGTACATCTCACCGTCCGTTCCCTTAAGGCCCACGCTTCCACCCATACCTGCCACCGGATTGACTATCAGCCCTATCTTTTTCACTATATCCGTTTATACCTCACCTTCCGGAGTCCCTTTAAAAGGCCCGGCTCTATCGGGAAGCTTGCGCATATAGAACTTCTTTCCATGGTATTCAAGTTCCACCAGTTCTCCCTCACTTACCATTTTATCAATTACTTCCCAATCTGATCCCATCTTTTTTAAAAATTCTGTTATCGCCTCTTCCCGCATCGGGTGTACTGAGGTAATGCCCAGAATGTCTTTTTCTACATTGCCGGTAGTGGCAAAAGCATTTCCTTCATATCCAATCAGGTACTCTACATCGACACCGGGCAATCTCCCAGAATATAGCTGATAAGCCATGTTAATTACCGCCTCTTCGGCAGCCTCTATTTCACGTCGTGCGGGAGGTCTGGTTGGAATAGAAAGATAAGCCTTAGCGGGTTTTAACCTCAATAAAAAGTCGACAATTTTCTCCATATCTTCGCGATGGTCATTGAAATCCTTAATAAGCATAGTCTCGGTAGTCAAAACGCCTTTAAAATCCGCGGCAAAATCTAGCATGCCTTCCAGGATTGCTTCCAGCTGAAGCGACTTATGCGGCCGGTCTATGCGCCGCCACAGGTCCGTGGTTACGGCATCAACCTTTAACGATACCCAGTCCAGCTTTGCCAGTTCATTTCTAACGTCTTCCCGCCATAAAAGGGTGCCATTTGTAATAAGAGCAATGCTTATATTAAGTGGCCTTAATAGATCGATCTCTTTACCCAGGTTAACATCCAGTGTGGGCTCCCCATCGGGAACGAAGGTCAGATAATCTATGGTCTCACCCCTTTTACTGACTTTTCTTACCTGATCCGCAACCGCCTGAAATACGTCTTCAGGCTTGTAGAATGCACGCCTCTCAACCTGCATGTTAATGGTCTTACCGAGCTGACAGTATACGCATGCATAGGTACATATCTTGGGTGGGATATTATTGATACCAAGACTCCGCCCCAATCTTCTTGACGGTACCGGCCCATAACTGATTGAGTTCATCACTTGCTTTTCCTTTTACAACACCGTACTGAAATATCCAGTTTTTCAACCTCTCGTACACCCTTAAGCGAGGATACCATCCCCAATAACGTATTGGTGATAAACTCTTTGGGAAAGGTGCTCAGTTCTACCGACAGATCATTGATATAGAGCGATGTCCTCTCTACTTGGGGTAATATGAATCCTTTTTCTATCAGGTCTGCAAGCCCCGTAATATCCTCCAGGGAAAACTGCCTGGGTATTCCCTCCAACACCTCATCTGTTACGACGGCGATAAGTTTATTTACATTGCTCAGTGGCGGCCCGACATCTTTGCGGTGTACCTCTATCTTGGGGGCTGCGTCCTTTTTGAAACCCTCTGCAATAATGAGATCAAACCCCTCACCTAAGAGTCGAACGATATCACCCAGACCGCCTTTACCCCGGGCAGGCTTAATGAGCACATTACCGGTTGGAGAACTGAGAACGACAGAAGAGCTTCCTGCCTTAATATGGCGCCAAGTGTCTTTACCCTTTTTATCCAGGTCCACCTTGTGGTATGTATGCTTAACCGTAGCTATAACGTAACCCCTTTTGTTTAGCTCGGTAAGTAGCTTTTCGATAATGGTTGTTTTGCCCGATTTAGATCTGCCCACAATCGATATAACGGGAGGCACTTTTCATTCTCCTTGACTCTAATACTTAGAGTACAACCGTTTCCAGGGTTCATTCTGAAAGGCCAGATATTTTCCCAGCGCTTTTTTTAGTGTATTTGCGGCCAGAAGGGCACAATGGCGGTTGGCTTCGGGAAGACCGCCGAGCTCATCCAGTACATCCTGCTGTCCAATGCCAAGAGCCTCTCCAATGGTCCTATCCCTGGCCATTTCGGTAACCATACTCCCAGTGGCCACAGTAGCAACACAGCCGTCCGTAATAAATCCGGCTTCCGTCACCACACCCCCGCTCACCTTAAGCCATATCTCCATAGTGTCACCACAGGGGCCGGTGATTTTAGCAAATGCATGTGCATGTTCTATTCTTCCAAAATTCCGTGGATGAATGGCGTAATCTACCACCCTGTCGCTGTATACTTCCTTTAACCTAGACTCGATAATGGCTTCGTATTCTTTTTGTCCGTATACTGTCTCACTCAACTCTTATCCTACCTCCTTCAGGCAGGGACAAAACGTTGGAGAGCGCCTCGCTCATTTTGATAAAGGCATCGGAATTATAGCGTTCTATGTTTCCCTCGTCACACAATCTTGCTAGCTCCGGGTCGATTGGTAACTCCCCAAGCAATGGAGCACCAGCCGCCTCTGCCATCTCTTTTCCTTGACCTCTGCCAAATATCTCGATCTTCTTGCCAATCTCTGGTACATAGAGATAGCTCATATTCTCAATCACACCTATTATTGGTTTATCCATCTTCTTTGCCATAGCAACAGCTTTTCTTACTATCATATTGGTGAGATCTTGAGGAGTAGACACAATGATCACTCCTGTTACAGGCAGGGTCTGCATTACGGTAAGTGGAGCATCAGCGGTACCAGGGGGAAGGTCGACAATTAAATAATCCAGCTTGCCCCAAACCACTTCCTCCCAGAATTGGGTGATAGCCTTCGAGATAAGCGGACCACGCCAGATGACGGCATCTTCTTCCTGCTTCAGTAGAAGGTTAAAGGACATCATTTCGATACCAGAACGCGAAACAACCGGGAGTATTCCTGTTTCACTACCTGCGGGTCGCTCTTTAATACCAAGCATTTTGGGAATACTGGGACCGGTGATATCCGCATCGAGTATACCAACTTCGTAACCATGTCTCTTCAGTGCAATTGCTGTAAGACTCGCCACCAGAGACTTACCCACGCCTCCTTTGCCACTCATTACAGCAATGATTGATTTTATTTGGTTTACTTCGTTTGGCTTGGCATCTACAAAGTCTATATCTACATTATCTATATCACTCATTGCTCCGAGTGTGTTTTTCAATTTATTTTTTATCCATTCTTGGGCATTCTCACCGATACCCGGTGCAGCCAGAAAAACCTCAACTCTTCTATCCGAGATATTTATATTCCTTACCAGGTTCAGCATGGTAATACTGCGTCTAACACCCGGTACGAGTACCTCATTCAAAGACTTACTTACCTGCTCTTTGGTCAGCATAAACTATCTCCTTTTTCAGAGTGTTTTTACAACGTAAATGCAACCAGTCAATGATCACAGAATTCGGCGCCAGTTTCTAGATTTCCTTCCAGATATTTCAGAACAGCTTGATCCGGGTCACTCTCCAGAATATTCACAATCACCTTGATTCGGTTCTGGTTAAGCATATTCTGTGCACGTGATCCCATGCCCCCAGCAAGAACCACGGATACACCCTCTTGAGCCAGCCATCCCGGCAGGGCACCCGGTTGATGTCCCGGCGATTGTACCATCTCTTTATTAATAATCTCCTTTTTTTCTTCGTCAACATCGATAAAAGCAAACTTTTCACAGTGACCGAAATGCTGGGAAAGCACGCCATTACTCACCGGTACAGCGAATCTCATATATAGTTCCCCCTATAAATAATACTCTTGCCAAATTACAGGCCAAGCATGCACTTGCCGTGTTCAAAAGAAATTGAATAAAGATGGCTAATTAAAGACATGCTAAGATATATATCGCCATGCCAAAAAGCCGCCCCTAAAAACTATAGCAGGCACGGTTAACAACGGCAAACATAAACACATTTAACAGGGTTTAATCGCTATTGTTATTCTCTCACCATACGTGTACCGCATTTTGGACAGCTGACATCATAACATGGCGTCGCCCTCCTGTGCAGTAGTTTGGCACCGCATGCGGGGCAGACGCAGTTTCCACTCGGTCCAGCGCCCGGGCGGTTACCTCCCATTCTGCCACCTCCCTGGCCTCCACGCCCTATGCCTCTTCCCGTGCCTCCTCCGGGCGGTCCGGTTCTATCTCCTCCGGGCATAACTACACCTCCATAAATATATTGCCTAACCCTTTATAAACAGTAATGGCTATTCCTTCTTTTCCAGCTCCTCGATCGACTGCCGTATACTGGAAAGCTGCTCCGAAAGCACTGAAAGTTGCTGCTTCAGAGACCTAAGCTCTTCCTTATGGTCAATCTGAAGAGATTCTCCCGTGCGAGTAACACCGGTTCTCATTCCTGCACCTCTACCACCCCCACGCCTGGCACCACCAATCCCGCTGCCGTACCCTAAGTCACCCATACCAAAATGGGCTTCTACCGTAGGCTGATCAGTATTTTTTAAGCGACCTTCCTTGTAGGCTTTAACTGCATCCCTTACCTTTCCACTTATTCCGGTTATTATCTTTATCCCGGCCGCTGATAGTACCTGATGAGCATTTGGGCCACAGTTACCGGTAAGTACCGCCTCAACACCCTTATCGACGATCGTCTGCCCGCTGGCTATGCCGGCACCACCTGTTGCCATCCTACTGGAGTTTTCTATAGTCTCAAAATTCATGGTATCCGGATCAACGATTACAAAATAGGGACAACGACCAAAACGTGGCTCGACATTTGCATCGATATTCGGCTCAGTGGCCGAAACGGCAATTTTCATTTTTTTATTTCTCCTTTCCCTTATTTGACATTCGACCTTTTATCGTTGGCAACAAGACATATCTTGTTCTACTTTGGTTTTTTAATTTTACCTGTTACTCCAGGTCTTTGCGGTTGTATGGCCATAATATTGGGGGATTCACATGTAGGACATAGCTGCGGGGGACACGATATCATATCCTTGAAGGAAACATCCCACTGGTGACCGTTAATACAAAAAAAGCGCCTTATTTTCATCTCGAAAGTGCCCCCTTCGATACGTATTGCCTTTCCATTAAGCAGGGCACTAGCAAGTTTTCGACGAGCCTTACCAAGAATACGGTGAAAGGTGGGACGTGATATATTCATCCGTAGCGCGCACTCTTTTTGCTCAAGATTCTCAAGGTCTTTGAGTCTTATTGCTTCCGCTTCCTCTACAGAGAGGCAAACCTCCTCGAGAACACGGTAGGGTATTCCCACCGGCTTGAAAAAAGTAACTTCCGGTATCGAATCTACGCAGCGAAATTTCGGAATCCTTCCCAACTATACCTAAACCTCTGATTTTTTAACCTATGTCCATATAAACCTTAATATGGACTTACGTTCATTATTTATGATAACATACAATTTAAAATGGCGTCAATAAATGCTAAAATGTCACTATCAAATGTGGTACTAGCGGCAAATTATGACTATCGCAGAAAACGTTAAGTCAATCCTTAGAGAAATTCCGGATGATGTTGCTCTGGTAGCTGCAGCTAAGACAAGAAAGCCCGAGGAAATCCTTGAAGCGATCCAGGCTGGCGTAAACATTATCGGCGAAAACTATCTACAGGAGGCCGAAGAGGCTTACGCGGTTATCGGGGATAGGGTGAAATGGCACTTCATTGGCCGCCTTCAGAAAAACAAGGTAAAAAAAGTGGTCAAATTGTTCGATATGATAGAGACTGTCGATTCACTGGATATAGCACGTGAAATCGATAAAAGATGCGCCCAGATCTCCAAGATTATGCCCGTACTCATCGAGGTTAACAGCGGGCGAGAGAGACAGAAGACCGGTATCTATCCGGAAGATGTGATGGAGATGGCCAAACAAATTTCCCTCCATTCAAGCCTAAAATTAATGGGGCTTATGACCATGGGGCCAATGTGGGGCGACCCAGAAGAATCAAGGCCCTATTTCCGGGAAACTAAACGTTTATTCGATAAGGTTAAGGATCTTGGCCTTTCCGATGTCCAGATGCGCTATCTTTCCATGGGAATGACCAATTCTTATCGGATAGCCATTGAGGAGGGGGCAAACGTCGTAAGGATAGGCACCAAAATATTCGGTGAACGGACATACCTCTAATACGTAAAGCAAGCATAAAAAAGGCAAGCAGGATATATAAACTCCAGCTTCAGCTAGTCACAGAGAAGGTAGCTTTTCCAGGTGCTCTGCGATTTCGTTCAGGTCCTTAAATGGAATACAATCGACATTACTTTTTCGAAGCTGATCCAGTAGATCCCCGGTAGCAAAAATATGACTTGCTTCCTGCGCAGGAGCTGCATCAGAGGTACCGTTACCGGCATATATAACCCTGTACCCCTGTTTTTGAAACAATCTCAAGTGGACATCTTTAAAGCTATCCTCTACCAGTTTCCCGTCCGGTCCGAGATAAAGGGCTTCGATACTGTTAGGAACAAACCGCGTCCGTGCCGAGTATACCCTGATGCCGTTTATACCGATATTCTCTAGTATCGCTTCAATATAGAAATCAAGACCATTGGATACAATGGCAAATTCAAAGTCCCTTTTTTTACATGATTCTATAAGTTTAACGAAACCGGGTCTTAATTCAGCCCTCTCCCGAATCAACTTTAACAGAGTCTCCTTATCTGCTTTAACGGTGGCAAAGGCAAGGGTATTGAATCGGCCCACCGATATTTTACCTGCTTTATATTCCTCGAACATCTTTCGCCAATTTTTATCGCCATAGGCATCAAGTATCATAAAACTTATATCTTCGCACGTTATGGTGCCGTCGAAATCACATTGAAACATAGTTTTCATAATAGTTTTACGCGTACTCCCTCATCCAATTCAGAAAAACTATAAGCGAATACCGAAAAGGAGGGGGCATTGAAAGCCTCCCCTTTACATCCCCCCAGCCTCATCACTGGGAACAACCCGGTATAGTTTATCATCCGCCTCGATATGGTCTATGAATAGCTTGCCATTTAAATGGTCTATCTCGTGCTCGAGGGCCTGGGCAAGCAACCCGTCTGCCTTTATCCGGAGTGGTTTACCACCACGGTCAAGGCCCTTTACCGTAACCGTAACAGAACGTTTAATCTCACCTCCATAGCCGGGAACGCTCAGGCAGGCTTCATGCACTTCACGCTCCCCGCTGCGCCTCACTACTTCCGGGTTTATGATTGCTATCGGATCTTCCTCCGGCATTTGGACCACTATCACCCTCAAGGATACCCCGATCTGCGGCGCCGCCAGACCCACACCTTCTTGCTGATGCATAGTCTCTATCATATCGTCTATCAGCCGATCTATAGATTTATCTATGGACGATACTTTCTTTGCTTTTCGCCTCAACACCACATCGTGAGGTAGCTGACACATTTGCCGGACTGCCATACGGTATCCCTCATTCTGGATATCAATGTCTTCAAAACTAATGTTAGCAAATTCCGTTTATTACTGTCCATTTATCATGCGTGACAGAACCGTTTGCTCACCACTGTTAATTGTGCTAATATCTTGTTACCAGGAACAGGTAATATCGGGGTGTAGCGCAGCCAGGTAGCGCACCTGAATGGGGTTCAGGTGGTCGGAGGTTCAAATCCTCTCACCCCGACCATTTCTAAAGCATTACTTGAAATTGGTATCCATAAAAACAAGCTAACAATTATGCATTCATCAATGGTATGTTTCGCGAGTAGCATTAATACCTCTAATCCGCATTTAAATAAGATTGGATATCCAGAACATCCGGAAAAAGTATGCTATTACGGCTCAAGACGGGTTTAGGCAGAATCCGTAATCAATAAAACCGGTTCCATTGTGAATAGCAACACTCGCCGATTCTTCTGAGACATAAAGTCGTTGAAAATTGAAGTTATGCAGGAGCATTTCCTTTAACTTTTCAGCCCGGTCACTTGCTCCCCGGGTATAACCTATAGCCCCGTAAAGATCGTTATCACCGGCCCTTTCCTTTGTTATTTCCACGAGTTTATCGATTATTTGACCGACAGTTTTGGCTCTAGCTAAGGGTTTGACCGTTCCGCCTGTAGAACTATCCACTTCAATAATGGAACGAAAGCTGCTTGCTTCCTCTGCCTCGGCCCAGCGCTGATTATTAGTTTAGTCATCTTAATCTCCCGGTCTTTTACTGCCTGGCCTTAATTTAATGGGAAAAATGATTTCATAAAAAAACAGGCGGCTAATTTTGTGAACACATTATATTCCTCGGTAAGTAAATAAACAAGGCAACATGGAAAATTATCCATACCAATGATTTTGACAAAGCGGTAATTTGCTATTAGCTTTCTATACGTTATAGGCTATGTCAGTGATCACAGAGTGGAGGCCTATTATGGGTGACGTCATAACGATCGCGGCGGTTCAAATGGAGCCCAGGATAAAGGAAAAATCAAGGAACCTTGAAACAATTATACAAAGGATGAATGTGGCTGCTGGCAGCGGCGCTGAGCTTATCGTGCTCCCCGAATGCGCCCTTACGGGCTACGTCTTTAATAGCCTTCAGGAAGTTATCCCATACGCAGAGAATATTCCCGGTCCGAGTACACGAAAGCTCGAGGAATGCTGCCATGCGCTGGGCGTTTATGCTGTTATAGGAATTATAGAAAAGTCCGATAATAAGTACTTCAATGCAGCTGTTCTCATTGGACCTAAAGGCCTCATTGGAAGATACCGAAAGGTACATCTCCCGTTTCTGGGTGTAGATCGTTTCCTTGATCCAGGTGATAAGCCGTTTAAGGTTTACAAAACCGGGATAGGAAATATTGGCATGTTAATTTGCTACGACTGTAATTTTCCCGAAAGCACCCGCGTCATGAGCTTAATGAGCGCAGATATTATTGCTTTACCCACTAACTGGCCTGATGGCAGGGAAATAATACCAAAATATATCGTCCCTACCAGGGCATTCGAGAACAGAGTACACCTTGTAGCAGCCAACCGCATCGGCCAGGAAAACGGCACGGGATTCATTGGCCAGAGTGAAATCATTAATTCCCAGGGGAAAATGTTAGCAAAGGCGGGCGATAAGGATGAAATCGTGTACGGCAAGGTCAATTTAACCGAATCCAGGCAAAAGCATGTTGTAATAAAACCGGGTGAGTTCGAGGTAGACTGTATTAATGACAGGCGACCTGAATTCTATAAAATTATTGCCAAGGTTTAGCTCTTCAAAAGACACTAGCTTGACAAGGAGGCTGTTACAGAGTACCATTCGTTGAGAATCACGATATGAAAAGCATTCCATCGACCGTTTACGGCGGTGAGGTTCGGAAACATTAAATTAGTATCGCTTGGATCCGAGGTGACCGGGACGACAGATAAAAATAATGACGGGAATCAGCATGCCTTCTCCGGCCGGAGAAGGCAATTTTATGACCTGAGGTATAGATAATATGGCAGAGCCAAAATGCAAAAAAGAGGGTGACACACCTCCGATACAGATAGCACTTGACCTCATCGATCTTCCGAGGGCAATAAGGATTGCTGAAGAAGCGGTGAAGGGCATCGTATCTGAATCAGGAGATATCTCAAAAGCATGGATTGAAGCCGGTACGCCTCTGATAAAGGCAGAGGGCATGAATGCAATCCGGGAGCTTCGAAAAAGCTTTCCGGGTCATACCATCTGTGCGGACATGAAGATAATGGACGCCGGTGCTATAGAGGTTGAGATGGCCGCAAAGGCCGGCGCGGACATAGTCTTCATACTGGGATGCTCGCCTGACCCGTGTATTACAGAGGCAGTCTTTGCCGGTAAAAAGTACGGAGTAAAAATTGCCGCTGACCTGATCTCGGTTAATGATCCGGCAGGACGTGCTGCTGAACTCGAGGAAATGGGGGTGGACATCCTGAACGTACATGTAGGCCTCGATCAGCAGGTGATAGGTATAAATCCGCTCGATATTGTACGTAAGGTAGCCGGGGTGATCTCATCCGGTACCCGGATTTCCGTAGCCGGAGGGATTAACAGCCAGACAGCGGTGCAGAACTATGAAGCCGGAGCCGATATCATTATCGTGGGCGGAGCATTATACAAAGCAAGAAGCCCTGAGGAATCGGCGAGGAAAATAGCGCGGTCACTCAGGTCGGGTAAGCCAATCGAAACTCGAGAGTTTTTAAAATATGACCGGGAGCACCTGGTCGAGGCATTTATGAAGGTAAGCACATCCAATATTAGCGATGCCATGCATAGGACAGGTGAACTCAGGGGCCTGAAACCATTATGGGCAGGTAAAGAACTTAAGTTCGCCGGCCCGGCGGTCACAGTAAGGACCTATGACGGTGACTGGAGCGCCCCCGTTCAGGCAATAGACCGTGCCAAAAAGGGGGATGTGATCGTTATTGACGCCTGCCAGGGCCAAATCGCTGTATGGGGTGAACTCGCCACCAATAGCTGTATAAGCCAGGGGGTTATCGCAGTTATTATTGACGGGGCGGTTCGCGATATCGATGATATATGCAAAATGAGGTTTCCTTTATTTGCGCGACACTTTACACCCACTGCTGGAGAACCCAAGGGTTTTGGTGAGATCAATTCAACCATTGAAATCTGCGGAAGAAAAATAGAACCGGGCGACTGGGTCATCGGTGACGAGAGCGGCGTTGTAGTTGTCCCCCAGAAACTGGCCATGGAAATAGCCAACCGGGCTATAGATGTGAATGAAAAGGAAAATAGAATCCGCGAGGAGATCAAGCAGGGCTCGACGCTGGGAAAAACCCTGTATCTGAAAAAGTGGGATCTGACCAGGTAGCCCACCTTATTGCTCTTATCCTACAGCAAATCAACCGCACCCTTGAGCCAAATAATGTTTGGACACACTTTTCACAAGCTATGTTAAACTAATTTTGCCATATGAAAATCCTTTATCTGTTATAATGACTTACACTTAATCCAATGGAAGATATCGAAGTATATACCATAACAGCGAATCTCAAGCTCATAGATCTGTCTCCACCGATCGACGGTTACCAAAAATTCTTCGGAACCTACGTCATCCAGGGAGACAGGATTGCCATAATCGATACCGGCCCAAGAACGGCCGTTCCCAAACTGTTATCAGCGCTTGAAAAGCTGAAAATTGCCCCCTCTGAAGTGGATTATATAATACTTACACATATCCACATCGACCATGCCGGCGGAGTGGGAACAGCCCTTAAAGTAATGAAGAAAGCTAAGATAATTGCACATAATTGCGCCTGGCCTCACCTTATCGATCCTTCGCGGCTCTGGCAAGCTAGCCTTAAAACTCTTGGCAAAATGGCCATTGAGTTTGGAGAAATTGAACCGGTGCCCGAACACAAAATCATTATTGCCATCGACCTTATGAAGCTCGATTTCGGCCCCGGACTTATCATGGAATTGTACCTTACCCCCGGACACGCCCCTCACCATATAAGTCTTTTCGATAAAGCCAGTAAAATACTCATTGCCGGCGAGGCTGCCGGAGTATATACCCATGATACTATAAGGCCGGCTACGCCACCGCCTTTCAAAATCGATGAGGCCATAGCTTCAATCGATAGACTCATCAAAGCCGGGCCCGAAAAGATATGCTACGGGCACTTCGGTTGCTATGGTAACGCGGCGGAAAAATTGAAACTGATCAGGCAAAAATTACTGTCCTGGCATACCATTGTAAATTCAGCGGCTAAGGCAGGAAAAAATCCCGAGGAGATACTGGCAGTCCTGAAAGAGGAAGACAATAGCCTTGATTATCTTGACAAATTAGAGGGCCCTGAGCTTAACCGCGAGGTCGTATTTCTTATTAATAGTATCAGGGGACTATCCAGTACATAAATTTAATTCCGCGGGTAGATACTGGCGCTCTATAACTCGTTACCCTTAACGTTCAGAATGATTTTATCACCCACCAGATGTATCTTGTCGAGACCGATGATAAATCCTTTCATCAGACCTGCTTTTACTTCGATGTTTTTTAGCCTTGCTTCCGCCATATCTATATCCAGATCGACTACCTTGCCCACCCTTCTTGCTTCGGAATCAAGGACCTCCTTGCCAATCAGCTCTTTTGCTTTCATCTCATACCTCCTGCTGAGGGTCTGAAAATTTCTCATCGAGTAATTCGATTATATACCTATTAAATAAAGAAAAACATACCGTGGATTAGATCCCGGTTGTATACTTATAAATGCGATGTTAAATTAACAAAGTAATGAATAGGAGGTTTTATGATGCCAAACCTGGACTTCATACCAGATTTTAACCCGTTTATCGCTGGTGCTATAAGGGCAGGGATTATAGCCATTATAGCGCTGGCAATTATGCTTGCCATCCGGAAGCTAGTGCCTAAAATGATTACAGCGCGCATCCCTAAAATCCGTGAAGAGTCACCGGAACAACTCGCCTCCCGCTCGGAAACGCTATCAAGAGTCATCGTTCAATTTGCAACCGTAATAATATGGGTTATTGCGGGAATAATGATTTTAAGCGTGGTAGGAGTTAACATTACACCCATACTTGCCACCGTAGGCGTAGCCGGTTTGGCAATCGGTCTGGCAGCACAAAATATAATTCGGGATTATCTTCACGGTTTTTTCATTATCATGGAAGATTGGTACAGAATTGGCGAGGTCGCCGTAGTTGCCGGTATCGGCGGCCTTGTTGAGAACATCACCCTGAGAAGAACGCTCCTTCGTGACCTTAATGGTACAATACACGTTATCCCGAACAGTAAAATCGAGCTGGCAAGCAATATGACCAGGGACTGGTCCCGGGTTAATCTCAATATAGGCGTTTCCTATAATGAAGACCTGAGCAGGGTATTCAGTGTCATCGATGAAGTCGGCGAAGAGCTGAAAAATGACCCGAAATGGGGCCCGGACTTATTAACCGCGCCCCATGCTGAGAGGGTGGATAATTTAGGAGATAGCAGTATCGAGATTAAGATTCTGGCTGATACAAAGCCGATCAAGCAGTGGGGGCTGATGGGTGAACTGCGCAAAAGACTCAAGGACAGGTTCGACCAGGAAGGTATTGAAATCCCGTGGCCGCATACAAAAGTCTACTTTGGCAACGCCCTGGCCGGTGTGGGGAATAACTGATTACTGAGGCCATTTAAGGAGCTGAAGTTTAATTGGACTTAATAATGGGCTTTCTCCGTTTTAAAAATGGGGGGATAAACGTGTTTTAATATTTCATACACTATAGAAAGCGATAGCGAATTTGACATGGCTCAGTTACTGTTGTATGGTTTCTGTAAAGTCATAACGTTCCGGTCATTTGGCGCGATTTATTAAGCGCATCAGTTTAGCCATAACGGTAATTTCCAAATATTGAATGGCCACGGACCTTTATAAAGTAAATCCAGAGATTATCCGAACCATTATCAAGCCAATTCAGTCTTGAAATATTTTCCTTTATGCCAATCCCGGGGTAGTAGCTTAAAAATAAACTGAAGGGTTTCAAGATTTAGGGTTGAAGGAAAGATTAATAATTAGGAGGAAAGCATGATTAAAGTAACGGAAAGGGCTAAACAGGAATTAAAGAAGACACTATCCGATAACGTGGATACGCCGGGTGCAGGACTTCGGCTTGTAGCACGAGAGGGTGGACAACTCGGTTTAGGAGTTGATGTGGAAAACCCAAACGATGATGAAGTGGTAGAATTCGAAGGGTCCAAAGTACTTATGGTAGAAAAAAATCTAGCTGGTACCCTGAATAAAATTACTCTCGACGTCGAAGATACCAAAGAGGGTTCCCGGCTGGTTCTGATAGAGTCATAATTTATAGGCCATTACGCACCTGCCAGTCACTACAAGTAGAACCTTGGAGAAACGGTTATGTTGCTAAAAATTAAGTGCCCTGAATGCGGTATTGAGGGCAGTATGTCAATCTGCCAGGAGGTTTATGAAGGTCCTTATCGCTGCTGGAAATGCCGGTCCCTGTATAAGATCCTGATTGAAAAGGACACCCTCAAATCCTGCGAACCGCTAAGCGAAGAGGAATTCTCAAGCCAGCAGGAAATACAGAACTTGAAGGATAAGCTAAAACACTAACTCATAAGCCTGCAAAATGAGTTCGCGCCTTGATGGCTCTTCCTCGAAGTAATTGATTATCCATAATGCAATGGGTATAATCGGGATAAAATTGAATTATGTAATTTTCCGCTCAGAAGTGGACCAAATATTTATCCCGGACGCTATAGTATTGAACTAAATCTATCGTCATAACTTTCCAGGTCTTGTTCCCGGACGGGAGAAGGAGTAGCCATGGATAGACATAACATTCAGTTCCCCAAAATTGATGCCAGCCATCTGGATCAGGACAAGGCATATTTTTACCTTAAAACGGGTAACAGGCGAAAAAAAATAAAGCTACACGATTACGGCAAGATATACAGCTTTCCCGGGCTTTATGAACAGCTTTATTACGACCGTTTAAAATGCTGCTCCCCGCAAAAAGTTGCCGATGTTTTGCAACATACAATAGAGGTAAACAACGACTACTTTTCAACGATGAAGGTTCTCGATTTCGGTGCCGGAAACGGCATGATGGGAGAAGAACTTAAGAATATCGGGGTTGCCCGCCTGGTTGGTGTAGATATTATCGATGAAGCAAAATTCGCGACCGAGAGGGACCGGCCCGGCATTTACGACGAATACTATATCAAGGATTTCACAAATTTAAACGATAACGACATCAATGATATAAGGTCCTGGAATTTGAACGCCCTGGTATCCGTGGCTGCACTTGGATTTGGCGACATACCGCCGAGAGCGTTCGTTCAGGCGCTCAATCTGATCGATCAGGAAGGATGGGTAGCATTTAATATCAAAGAGACCTTTTTATACAACTCGGATAAAACCGGTTTTTCCAAGCTAATCAGGGAATTAATATTCTCCGAATTCCTTAAAATAAATCATCTTGAGCGGTACATGCACCGTCTATCGCTGGAGGGAAACCCGTTATACTACTTCACAGTTATCTGCTGGAAAGTAAACGACGTTCCGGTCGACTTCCTGGAAAAACAGGGCATACTTCTCGCTTAGCCCACATCACTTATTAATAGTCAATATTGAAGGCATATACTTTTTGTAAAAATATTATGTTACGTGGTATATCCATATCTGGTAAAGCAGGTCTGATTCCACCCTCGTAAGTGCCCTGTATTCCGGACTGATCTCAACCAGTTTCCACCTGCCCTCTGTTTCGAGTTGATTTTGTTTTTCTTTAAAACCACCATCACGGTATACCTTCGGGCGCAGTGAGAATAGAATACATCCCCCAGGCCTGGTTATCCTAACAAGCTCATCCAGAGAACCTGGGGGTGCATGACCAACAGTAAGTACCCCGATGCTTACCACTGCGTCAAAGGAAGCATTTTCATAGGCAAGAGGGTCCCCCATCACCATCTGGTGGCATTCCAGATAAGCATTCTTCTTGCGGGCTTCATCGAGCATCCTTTCGGAAAGGTCCATGGCTACCAGGTTACGGTAGCCCTCTTTTGCAAGCAATGACCCAACCAGGCCTGTTCCGGCTCCGGCATCCAAAATCATGGACTTCCTTAAAGGGACATAACGCATAAAATATTCGACAGCCCGTTCCGGCCCCGTCCAGCCGTACCCCTTGTCAAGATCAGCATCATATTCTGTAGCCCAGCGGTCATACCTCTCGGCAAGCTCCCGGTTATCATGTGAAGAGCAAATCCATTGTACCTTCGAATACTGCTCGGTCAAAGTATTACCCATCACATTATCCTCCACAATAATCAGGCCAGAGATAAGGGGGAATGATAAATAGTCGGCCTATATACCTCGAATGTTATCCCTGGTTATAATAAATCTATATCTAACTGCAGGGCATGGTGCATCCGTATAAACACTGAATAAAAGCCAAATGCGCCGCCGCTTTCAAGGTAAATTCTGCGTAGCTTTATGGTAAGTAAAATACAATCTTAGTAGCTTTTTTAGGAGATAATTGAGTACAATTACGGATTCAATATCCATGATAAACATCGTACTGTGTAGCTAGCACTAACATCAGAGGTTATTATATGACCCGAATAATTTTTCTCGGTACCAAGGGGGAAATCGAGGAATCCCGTCCGAGGCACAGGTTTCACTCTTCACTACTTATTCTTTCGGAAGAGACGAGGCTTTTAATCGACTACGGGATATTACGTAAGCATACCCTTGATGAGCTTAAGCCGGATGCCATTTTAATCACACATGCGCATCCTGACCATTATGCATGGTTGAAAGAGGATATCAATACAGATATTGCCGTTTACCTTACGGAGGAAACCATCGACTACGGCAAGTTCAAGCCCGGTAGACCGGTAGTTATTAAAGCCGGAAATATACATCGGTTGGGGCCTATAAATTTCGAAGCATACCGGGTACTGCATTCAATAAGGTGTCCGGCCGTCGGGTACAAGATACATGTGGCCGGTATCATACTTGTATATAATCCAGACCTTGTTGATATCATTAACAAAGAAGATGTGCTCAAAGGGGTAAGCTGCTACGTAGGAGACGGGTCGTCGATTAGAACGAACCTTGTTCGCAGAAAGGGCGATCAAATATTCGGTCATGCCAGAATCACTACGCAGATAAATTGGTGTCACAATTTCGGAATAGAAAACATAATATTTACCCATCTGGGAAAAGAGACCCTGGATAACGAAGAGGACTTTCAAGATAAAAATAACGATATCATCCTGGCCTATGATGGTATGGAGATGAGATTGTGAGAATGAAGTCAAAAGCTAGGGCTAAATCCACATTAAAAATGTAACGAATTTTTAATTTTTAACCGGCCGATTTTATCCTTTCTTAATGCCGGAATAACTATAATAGGTTACCGATTATGAGAAAAGAAGCTTTATTATGGGAGAAGATGGACCAAAACAGGGTACATTGCTATTTATGTGCCCATCAGTGTCAAATAGCCGATTCTTCGTACGGTGTATGTTCGGTCCGTCAGAATGTTGGCGGCACCCTTTATACCCTGTTCTACGGTGATGCAATAGCAGCACACGTAGACCCCATCGAGAAAAAACCTTTTTATCATTTCATGCCGGGTTCATACTCCTTTTCCATTGCCACTATCGGCTGTAATTTTCAGTGTTCATTTTGCCAGAACTGGCAGATTTCTCAGGTCGCCAAAGAACAGGGTAAGGCCCCCGGCGGTATGAAGTTAATGCCTGAGCGCGTCGTTGAGGAAGCGATAGCGAACGGTTGTCAGAGCATATCCTACACCTACACCGAGCCGACCATATTCTTCGAGTATGCTTTTGATACTGCCAAACTTGCCAGTGGGCGTGGCATTAAAAATGTCTTCGTGACCAATGGCTATATGACGGAGCAGGCGATTGACATGATAAGCCCCTATCTGGATGCGGCCAACGTTGACTTGAAGAGCTTTAGCGAATCTTACTATCGCAAGCTGTGTAAGGCAAAATTGAGGCCTGTACTCGATACAATAGCTTATCTCCGGAAGCGAGATATCTGGGTTGAGATAACAACCCTGATCATACCCGGTGAGAACGATTCACCAGAGGAAATGGCCGAAATAGCCGACTTCATCGCCCGCGTCGACAGGGATATCCCCTGGCACATCAGCCGGTTTCACCCCGACTACAAGCTAACGAAATCTGAACCCACCCCTATGGAAACCATGGAAAAGGCCCGAGAAATAGGCAAAGAGCACGGCCTCCACTACGTTTATCTGGGGAACGTCATGAACGAACCGGATACATACTGTCCCTACTGTGGCAACCTGCTAATCAGTCGACGCTATTTTGGATACGAAAAGAGCGCCCTTGAGGATGGGAAGTGTCCTCGGTGCAAAAACGAAATAAAGGGTATCTGGTAGATTTAATTAATTCATCCGTACTACAACTTTATCTCTCAACAATAAATTACTGAGCTTTTACTTCCTAAAAGGAGGTAGGTAATGACAAATTCCGTTACACAAATTCGTAAAAGAAATGGCCTGATAACTTCGTTTCGTCCCGAAAAGATAGAGGCGGCAATAAAGAAGGCCCTGATCGCCACCCAAACCGACGGAGAAAAGCTGGCCTCCGAACTGACCAGGCATGTATTATCGATAACAGAGCAAAGAACGGGAAACGAGATCCCGACGGTGGAACAGGTGCAGGATATCGTCGAGGAGGTCCTGATGCAACACGGTTACCCCAATGTAGCCAAGGCGTATATTCTCTATAGAGAGCAACGCTCAGATATTCGCCGATTCAAGGAAAATATCGGGGTACAGGACGATCTTAAACTGGTTATAAATGCCATCAAGGTCCTGGAGCGCCGCTATCTTCAGAAAGACGACGGTGGCAATGTAATAGAAACACCGACGGCCCTATTCCGGCGAGTTGCCCGTACTATCGCGGCAGTGGAAACGAGGTTCAATCCCGATGAAAATGTAAAAGACCTGGAGCAGTCTTTTTTCGAGCTCATGAGCAACCTGGAATTTCTACCCAATTCTCCAACCCTGATGAACGCCGGGAATTCGTTTGGGCAGCTCTCAGCCTGTTTTGTCCTACCCGTGGAGGATTCCATAGTCGATATTTTTGAAGCCCTTAAGAACATGGCTATTATACATCAGTCGGGCGGCGGTACCGGCTTTTCCTTCAGCCGCTTGAGGCGCAAAGGGGATATTGTGCGGTCCACCAGAGGGGTTGCCTCCGGTCCGGTATCGTTTATGAAGATCTTCAATACAGCAACCGGCGTTATGAAGCAGGGCGGGAGAAGGCGGGGTGCTAACATGGGCATACTTAACTCGGAACACCCCGACATTATGGAGTTCATCGAAGAAAAAAGCGGGGGTAATTCGCTTTCCAACTTTAACATCTCAGTAGGTGCTTCTGAGGAATTTATGGAAACCGTTAAAACCGGGGGTAAATGGAGGCTGACAAATCCCAGGAATGGCAAAGAGAGCCGATCTCTTAACGCCGGAGCCCTGTTCGATATGATCATAAACAACGCCTGGAAAACTGGCGATCCCGGCCTTATATTCCTGAGTGAAATTAATAAACACAACCCGACGCCGCATATAGGTCAAATCGAGGCCATCAATCCCTGCGGTGAGTTACCCCTACTTCCCTATGAAAGCTGTAACCTGGGTTCGATAAACCTCTCTCGAATGACAAATAACGGTGAGATCGACTGGGATAAACTGGGTCGCGCAGTAGATATTGGAGTGCATTTCCTGGACAATGTTATAGAGGCTAACAGTTTTCCTCTTTCGGAAATAGAGAAAATAACAAAGGGCAATCGCAAAATAGGCCTCGGCATTATGGGTTTTGCTGATACACTTATTATGCTGGGCATTCCCTATAACTCCGAGGAGGCCCTGGAAACCGCTGAAAAGATAACCAAATTCATATATGAAAAAGCTGCGGCCGCGTCTTTCGGGCTGGCCGAGAAACGAGGGGCCTTTCCCAACTATTCCGGTAGCGTTTATGAAAGGTCCGGTAAACCAAAGGCAAGAAACGCTACTGTCCTTTCTATCGCTCCTACCGGTACCATAAGCATCATCGCTGGCTGCTCAAGTGGTATTGAGCCCCTTTTTGCCGTTGCTTTTGTACGCAATGTAATGGAAGGCACAAGGCTGCTCGAAGTAAATCCTCTCTTCGAAAAGACCGCCCGGGAGCGCGGTTTTTACTCTAAAGAGCTTATGGAAAATATTGCCCGGAAAGGAAGCTTGAGGGACATATCGGAAATTCCGGAAGACGTTCGCCGTACATTTGTAACCGACTGGGACATAGAGCCGGAGTGGCACGTAAAAATGCAGGCAGCATTTCAAAAATACATAGATAATTCCGTTTCCAAGACAGTGAATCTACCCAAAGAGGCGAGGCCGCAGGACATCGGGCGGATCTATACCCTGGCCTACAGGCTCAAGTGCAAGGGGATAACCGTATATCGTTACGGCAGTAAGAACAGGCAGGTATTGACCCTCGCAGGAGACCTGCATGAAACAGAGGAATCCGGACACTACATTACGGCCGGTTCAGAATACGCCGGGGGATGTCCGTACTGTCATATTGCTCCCTACTAACCTTTAAGGATTCAGGGGTAATAGTAATGTAGGTCCGGGCTTTCTGAGTAAATACGACCTCGTGTACTCTGTAGGATGCGAGTAGGCTATCTGTACCTTTGGATACTCCAACCAGAAAAGGAATAGACCAACAACCTGTGGCTTGGTGCCGAATGGACCGGCAATTATGTTATATTGGCCGGCGACCTCTTCCGATATACCTTCCAGTATCTTCTTAACGGCGTATGGGCTGTCGGGAGGGACATTCCTCACCTCTACAGACGGCTGGGAAAGCAGGTAAGCGTTATTCTTTTCCGCATATTTCAGGTAATTAAGGTTTTCGTTACGCGGGGGTCCTGTTATCAATGCAATGGTCCTTGCCGGCCCGAAATGCTTCCATACCGTGAGCGAACGTTCGGCCTCAAAACCCAAAAATAAAACAAGGAGCTTTTCATTTTCAACGTTGATACTTCCGAAGAAGTTCGATATCGTGGTTATCTGCGAAACGCCCACCGTAAGCTTGTTGGGGAGATATGTTTGCGTGGTATGAATAATCCTCGGAAGCCCCAGTTTTTGCTCAACGACCAGAAAATGAAGGAGTTGAAGTAGATATATCTTGGTGAACCCGCTGATATCGACGGTGATAAAGGGATTTTCATCGTCCTGGGGTTTGCACTGGCGCCAGATACCCTTGAGCTGGGCCATCCCTTCATTCGGGCTGTCGCGATTACAGGAAATAACAAATATTCCCTTGGAGCTCCGTGCCGCGAGCAGGCTCTTGAGGCTGTTCAGATTATCCTCGGCCTGCTTCTTATCCAGTGAATCCTCAATGACAAAAATAATGGAGAACTTGGTTCGAAAACCGGAACTCATCTTGAGGGCAGCCGAAAGAGAACGCTGCTCAAAGCTGGCACAGCAAATAAAGAGGTCGTCCGGCCCGTACTCGTTGATCTTGTTTAAATGTTCGATCTCAACCGCTTGCTGCTCGCTAGTCACAATAACCGCCGGGCATGATTTCTCTTGCGGTATTATATCACAAATTTTATCAACGCCGAACCCTATAATAAGAAGAAAAATAAATCAGGTAAATATAATATTAGGGATTTACCTTCACCGACCCGGATATATTTTTATCGTATGTCCTCAGGTAACAGGTCAGTATTTGACTGTAAATTTCTACTTGCCAGCCCTTTTGCCGGAGGCCTTCAAGCTCCTTCTTAGAATAATCCCTTAAATAACTGAGAATCCCCCCGTTTAATACCACAGGGAAGCGCCAGATAAAGACGCTCATGGCCATTATCCCCGGTATGGTATAGACGTCGTCCAGTTCCACAAATCTTGGCGCAAGATGCATGCAAAGCTCATCAAGTCTTGTCCTTTCGCTAATTGTCAGATGATGCCTCAAGCGCGTATGATACACAAGGTCGAAAGAGTTTTCCGGCAGATTCTGAAGTTCAAAAGCGTCTGTTTGAAAGAGCACTATTGTAGCTCGTCTCGTGGCTGCACCCGCCTTTAACCGGTGAAACCCCTCGACATCCAGGTGAGATACCGTCTCTATTTTAACCATACCCCTGGAGACCAGGTTGGCAAACTTCCTACCGATAACATCCATAATAGCAGGCGAATAATCTACCCCTATAATAAGCAGGGGAAAATTAAAACGGTTTCTCAGGAACTGGTAGAGAATCTGCCTCTCCAGTTCCATGCCCCCGCAACCAAAGCTGGCCAAAACGACCGGCTCCTTTTTTATCTTGCTCAGCCGTTCTACCTCCTTCATTATCTCCTGTTTTATTGGCCTCAGGATTCGGCCAATCCATATCTCAAACCAGGAGAGCGTTTCCAGCAGCACGTTCTGCCATCCGGGAAAGGGTAGATCGGCAAGTTCCATAATTTTCGCTCTTTCCTTACGTAAACGTGGAGCACGGAACAATAGCCACCATAGATAACCAAAAGGACATAGAAGCGAACGGAAGAACTCGATGTTGATTTTCACCCCTTCCCCGTAGTCCGGATGTGATTCAAGCGATCTGAGATCGGATAGTATCGATTTTATCTGCCGATATCTCTTGAACGTCCGGTTATAAGGAATGAGGTAGGTTAGCCCTAAAAATGTACATGTAACAGCCGCTACGATTATTGCAATAAGAATTTTAACCGTTCCTCCTAAAATTACTACCAGCCACTTTCACAATAGCCGTAAAAATAGCTAACAGGCACACTGGGCTACTATAGTTAAAGCCGGTAAACCTGTCAGCTTTTACAAAAGGTAATCAAGAAACTATGGCCTCAAGAGGTGGAATAACAACTTCAGTAATGATATAGCAGGTACAAAATTACTGTCAACATAAATATAAGATAAAAAGATGCCCATCGGCTATTCGCTCGATGGGCATCACTTGAGATCTGCTAATATCGTTGCTTAAAGCTTGAACTCGAAGCCGATATCCTCCATCGTCTTCATCGCCTTGCCAAGTACCTGGATGTGCTCCTCGGTCGGGTTCAAGGTAACAACGTCGTAGCAATCCTGGAACCTCTTTCCAAAGGGCGCATCGTTGAACTTGCGCTTTGGTCCCGGCCCCTCGTAATGCTTTACCAGCTTATCCAGAAGGTGATTTACCTTTTCCGCATCCATTCCGGCTACCGCCCTTGCCGCATAGGCCATCATACGCGACTCAATGGGGGTGGTGCGGTCGAGGGCAGTACCCTTGGCCGAGGCACATCCGCTCATGAGCTCGCGGCCACTTGCGGTATCCGTCACCGCCTGTGCTGCTGCCTCCAGCAGGCACATCTCGGTACACGGCCCCGCTGCCGTGTAGTACTGGTTACCGGTGAGGAGGTGAGTGTGCTTTTCGATGGCCCGGTTGATGTACGCGGCGATCAACAACGTCTCCCTGGCCGTTGTGATTCCCCAGCGTACATGAGTCGGTCCATCCAGATGCCAGTCACCGCCGACCAGAACCGGTGTGTTAAGATGGGTGGCCACACCAACGATGGTTGTCTCCTCGATCCCACCGGCCCAGCCGCCCAGAATCGGCATCTGCTCGCACATTATATTGTTACCGTTCATCCTGTAATGGGCCACGAAGGTGAGAGCCTCCAAATCTATTTTCAGCTCGTTTAACTGGCTTATCTCGTGGTTATCACAGGGTCTCATCCCATCGGGGAAGTCGGCAGCGATAACTCCCTCCGATGTAAGTGGAGTCTCAGGGCCCTAGAACCCCATCCCGGGGCGACCGGCGCGACGCACCGCCTCCCTGAGGGACATCGCCTCGGCCTTGGCCGCGGCAACATCCCAGGGTGTATGGGACTTCAGCGGATGGCCGTAGATGGTATCGAATACGCCGTCGACGATGCAGTCAACGAGGGGCTCCCTGGCAAATGCCTCATGGGTCTCCACGAAGATATTCTCACTAACCGGGGCGCCGGTGGGTCCTCCCTGGCAGAGAGGCGGGGTAGGGGCATCGTATCTTCGAGGTACCATGCGCCTCGCATCCCTTCCCTCGCCGATAACTACCTCTCGGGGGGCGCCGGCCATCGCCATCATTATCTCGTCTTTGGTGTATTTGATTACCCGGCCGGTATCGGTACAGAAGGTACCGCAGGTAGAAAGCATCTCAAGCCCTGCCTGGAACAGCCGGTCCAGCATATCCTCATCGGTGGGAATAATTACCGACTTGTCGAACTTGAGGTTGTACTTCTCCTTCAGTTTTTTTGCCGTCTGCGGGATTACACTCCGGTCCCACTCGTCCTCATCTATCTTGGGACCGCTAATCGCTCTCTCATAGCTCTCGAACACATCACCCTTTTCTCTAACCGCCATTTTTACCTCCTTCGTTTTTTAATTAAATCCACAGGTTTTCTTTTATAAGACTGATCCGATACGCTACCTCCCTTCGTTAATTTAGTTGACAGCTACTTCATGAGGAATTAAACTATATGCACGGTGGCAAATAATAAGAACTTTTGCAATAATTATAGTACTCATACAATATACAACCCATTAACTCAACTTTGCAAGCACTTTTTCAAATATCTATTAATCACCAGTAACTATAATCCATTAAATTTATACCCCTAAATTAGTTATATATTGTTGACAAATCACATATAGTGATGATATCTTAACGAAGTACAGTGGGTTTTTTTCAAAACATTTATCATAAATAGACTTGCAGAGATAGGATGGGCTATATTTTTGCTCTGTAGGGTTTTTCATACTTTAACATTTCGGAAGTTTGCATAAATGCAAGTTTAGCGTTATTTAGTAAACATACCGATGTTTTTAATAAAGGAAAGGAGGTGAGCGCAGGGGGGATTTTTAAAGCATTAAACGACCAGATTTACCGGATTAAAATCGATTCAAAATGAGGGAGGAAGAATTTGATTTTAGGAACCAAGGCCGGATATAACCAGCTTTCAGGTTGTGGCCTGAACCTGTTCACGAAAGAGGAAATTGCCGATATACACCGCGCTACCCTTGACGTTTTACAGAATGCGGGTATTCTGGTAATGAACAAGGAAGCCCGCGAGATATTCTATTCTCACGGGTGTGAAGTTGATAAGAAGACAAACATCGTAAAGATACCCCCTTACCTGGTGGAGGAGGCAATACAGTCAGCTCCGTCGAGGTTACTCCTGGCCGCACGGAATCCGAAGTACGACATCGTTCTCGAGAGTAATCGTGTTGCCTATACGAGCTTCGGCGTTGCCATAGAGATACTGGACTCGGAAACTGGTAAGGTAAGAGAGACTACCAATAAGGACCTGGCGGAGACTGCAATACTTGCCGATTTTGCCGATGGCCTTGATGTGTACAGTATGGCAGCAACCCCCAGGGATGTTCCGAGCGAGGTGGAAGACCTGACCGCAGCCGAAACATGCTTTGTAAACTGCAGCAAGCATTTTCATCATATCGATGTTTTAACCACAGACGGAGTTAAGGCATTCTTTGAGATGGGTGCCGCCATCGCGGGAAGCGCCGAGGAGATGAAAAGACGCCCCGTTTGTTCTATTCTAATCTGCCCGGTGAGCCCGATGCAGCTAAGTCCGGAATGCTGTGAGGTTATCGTCGAATCAGCGAGGCTGGGGATACCCTGTAACGTCTTATCGGAAGCCTTGTCCGGCGGAACCGCGCCCGTTACCAATGCGGGTACACTTCTAACCCACAACGCCGAGGTTCTGGGTGGAATTACCCTCAGTCAGCTCACCAAGAAGGGTGCACCGGTCATCTACGGTAGCTCGACCACCATGCTGGACCTGACTTACGTAAATGCACCCGTTGGAGCGCCCGAGCTTGGTATGATCAGTGCCGCGGTGGCCAAGCTGGCCCAATATTACAACCTGCCCAGCTATGTTGCCGGAACGTAGGCAGATTCCAAGCTGCCCGATTCCCAGGCGGCACACGAAAAGACCATCACCTCCTTGCTGCCTGCACTGGCCGGAGCCAACCTGATATACGGAATGGGCATGCTTGAATCGGGAGTAACCTGGTGCCACGAACAGTTCATGATTGACAACGACATCGTCAAAATGGTAAAAAGGGCAATTCAGGGGATTGCCGTTAATGAGGATTCGCTGGCAACAGAACTGGTAAAGAGGGCTCACGAGATAAAGGACTTCCTGCACCAGAAACATACCGTGCAGCACATGAAAGAACAGTCAAAATCCAAGCTCATCGACAGGACCAGCCGGGGAACCTGGGAGACCAAGGCCGGCGGAACAGACATGACACAGCGGGCAAAAGCAGAGGTAAAGCGTGTTCTTAAAGAACATAAGCCCGACCAACTGAGCGATGGCGTTAAAAAGACACTTCGCGATATCGTCGAAGATGTCGCAAAGAAGAGAAAGGAAAACCCCAAATCGCACCATCAAGAATAACTTATCCCATATAAATACGTTAAAAAAACAAGGAGGTCGTTAATTACAATGGGAGAGCAAGAAATACTTGCGGCGGCAAAGAAAGCAATACTTGATTACGACGTGGAGAAAGCAAAACAAGTCGCCAAAGAAGGGTTGGATGCCGGAGTTGACCCGGTAGCCCTGGTTGAGAAAGGCTTTGTACCCGGAATCCAGGAGATAGGCGATCTTTTCGACTGCGGCGATGTATACCTGCCGGAGTTGATACTGGCTGCCGATGCCATGAAGGCCGGCACCGAGATCTGCGAGGCTGCCTTCCCCGAAACAGCTTCCAAGACCAAGAAGAAGGTCATCATGGCTACCGTGGAGGGCGACATACACGATATCGGTAAGTCGATCGTGGTCTCCTTCCTTTCCGCCAACGGCTTCGATGTATACAACCTGGGCCGCGACGTAACTGTCGACACCTTCGTGGCGAAGACAAAGGAGATCCAGCCGGATGTCATCGGCAGCAGTGCGCTTCTCACCACCACCATGGGCCACCAGGAAGAGCTGGAGAAGGCACTTAGAGAAGCCGGTATCCGCGACAAGGTGAAGACCATCGTCGGTGGAGCGCCCACCAGCCAGGAATGGGCCGACAAGATAGGCGCCGATGCCTATGCCGAAAACGCTGCCGAGGCCGTGGCCAAGGTTAAGAAGTTATGCGGCGTATCCTGATCAATTAAAGAGTACTTTACAGTAATATATTTAAGTAAGAACAATTTTAAAGGAGGGAGGTGGTGCTTATTGAGAACCAACCTATCGCTCCATTTACCAGGTGAATTGTTTTATTAAACAGTTTAATAAGGAGGTATTTGGTGAAGAGAAAGGATTTACTAAAACTAATTGTTGGTTTCTCTCTCGTGGCAGTGCTCGCTATGAGCATCCCCATGATGAGCGGCTGTACGGCTCCGTCACCGGAACCTGAACCGACTCCAACACCAGAACCAACACCGGAACCTGGACCCACACCGGAGCCTGAACCAACACCTGAGCCAGGGAAGGAAGTGGTTGCCAAGATAGGATTTTGCGCACCCCTTACCGGCCCTTCCGCCGGGTGGGGTCTACCCGGCCTCTACGGAGACCAGATTTGGGCAAGGCATTTCAATGAAAACGGCGGCATCACACTATCCGACGGGACCCACATTACAGTAGAGCTTGTGGCCTACGATAATGAGTACCTTGCAGACAAGGCCATTACCGGCGGTAAGAAGCTCGTCCTGGAGGATGAGGTTGTAATGGTCCAGATGCTCGGCGGCCATACCGCGGCTGCCGTAGTGCCCTGGTTCACTCAGCAGGGTGTATTATCCACAACACTGCTACCCAGTGATCTTACCCCTGAGACCCTGTACCACCTGGCACCGGTCGAGGTGTGCCCGTTCTACAACGTTACCGGCGTGGAGTGGCTGGGTCTGCACCTGGATGAGTTCAGGCCTGACCTTACCGATGACGGTGTTATAACCTTTGCCCAGGCCGCCCAGGACGATGAGCTTGGCCGTCCCGGCATGGCGGCCATGAACGCTGCGGCCGAGGGAGTCGGCATGGAGATCGTATATACCGAGCTATTCGACCCCGCCACCACCGATTTCGCCCCCATCGTAAGCGAAATGATAGATAGCGGCGCCGATATCCTGAGCTGGGGTATCTCCTACCCTGACTACGTAAACCTGATGACCCTGGAAGCCTACAACCAGGGTTTCGAAGGCCAGCTGCATTCCTGCACCCTGGACTTCTACGATGCGATCGTTGATAAGACCAGCGTCGAGTTCATGGAAGACTTCATCTGGCAGTTCCCCGACTTCGACGACCCGGCGATGACCGACGACCTGAACCCCTACAGTGTATTGAGCCCGAACCAGTTCTGGGATGAATACAACGCGGAATATCCCGGCACCTGGAGCGCGGTATCCTGGGAGTACCAGGGCCAGCTCGATCAGTGGGCACAGGCGGTTATAGCTGCCGACAGCATCGAGCCGATGGAAGTCTTCGATGCCTGGAAGGCAAACGGTCCGACCATCTATCACGTTTTTGGTAAGGGTACCTGGTGGGGCAAGCCATTCTGGGGCATCGATAATGCCCTTATGGCACCCTGGCCGGTAGTCCGTATGCAGGATGGCAAGGCGAGGATCGTTGAGTTCCGCGATCAGCTCGACTGGTGGAACCGAAACGCCAGGTTAATGGTGGAATGGAATGAGGAATACGGCGAGATGTTCTACCAGAGGATGGGCATCTCACAGGAAGAGGCTGAGGACCGTTTCGGATTCGAGTATCCCGATTAATTAATTTTTCTGAGAACGGCCGGAGTAATTACTCCGGCCGTTCTCTAGAGAGAAGAATAACATGAGTTTTGACCTTGCTTTACAGACTGCAGCCAATGCAGGGGTAGTAAGTGTTTTTTATGCCATAATGGCAATAGGTTTTACCCTGGTCTTCGGCGTGATGGGGGTGCTCAACCTTGCCCACGGCGAGCTCTACATGGTCGGCGCATACGTTGTATGGCTAGCCTATGCCCAGGGCGGTATACCCTTTCCGGTAGCCATCGTCCTTGCCGTAGCTGTCGTTACAGGCTTGGGTATGGGCATGGAGAGGGGGCTATTCCGCCCCATGCGTGGCCGGCCCCTCATGGGCCTTATCATGTCGGTGGGTATGATTTTCATCCTTCAGGTTTTCGTCGCCACCACCTGGCACGTGGGTTTGATGAAGCAGGTCTCACCCTTTATACGCGGGTCAATGGAGTTTATGGGTGTTTCCATAGCCTACCAGAGGCTGATAGTGATCCCGGCTGCGGTGAGCGCCATCGGCGCCCTCTGGTTCTTCCTCCGCCGCACAAAGACGGGGCAGTCTCTTCGCGCCAAGGCACAGGACCCAGAGGCAGCCGCACTTCAGGGGATCAGCATGAACAGGGTGGATGTTATCACCATGGCCATCGGAGCTGGGCTGGCCGGCTTTGCCGGTGCCTTTATGTCCCCCATCATGCGTGTTGACCCCTACATGGGTCATAGCGCCCTGGTAACAGCACTACTAGTAACCATAGTCGGCGGGCTGGGCAGCATAGAGGGTGCCGTGATAGCCTCATTCATATTCGGCTTCATGGTAAACTTCATTACCGCTGCTGTCGACAGCACCATGGCCAGCATCGCCAGCGTGCTTCTCATGTTTATCGTGCTGGCAGTAAGACCGAGGGGGATAATGGGCCGTGCGTAAAGGAAAAGGAAATTTGATCGGCCTCGCTGTTCTCTTTGGTGCTTTGGCTGCCATGCCTGCATTTATGGGTGAGTACCAGGTTAATACCGTACTCCTTATCATAATCTGGATAATCGTTGCGGTGGCATACCGCCTCCTGGCAACGACGGGTGAATTCTCGCTGGGACACGTAGTGGTGATGGGTATCGGCGGGTATAGCAGCGCCATGGCTGCCCGTTACCTGGGCCTCCCTGTGTGGGTTTGTATGCCCATAGGAGGCCTGGCCGCAGCCGGGTTTGCCGCCCTTACCGCCTATCCGATGTTCCGCATGAAGGGATTCTATTTCCTGCTTGGCTCGTTTGCACTCGGCGAAGCGATCAGGTTGAGCTGGAACCGCTGGAAGATACCCTTCGGGGGGCCGAGCGGCCTATGGAACATCCCGGCACCACATGCGGGGAGTTTTACCTTTGACGACATTACCTCTTATTTCTACCTCACTCTGGGTATAGCAGCGGTTTGTGTTTATATCATGCTTCGCATAGACGAGAGCCGTTTCGGGCAGAACCTGAAGGCAATCCACTGGCAGGACTCCGTAGCGGAAAGCCTGGGCATTAACGTCTACCGCCATAAAATGAGCGCATACATCACCGCTTCCTTCTTTGCCGGTATTGCGGGCGCCGTCTTTGCCCATTTCATGGGTATCGTGAGCCCCAGCCAGTTCAGCCTCCATTACATGCTCTACGTGCTCGTCTGGGTGGTCGTAGGCGGCACAAACACCTTCTGGGGTTCTATTGTCGGCGTTATCACGCTATATGCTATGCAGGAAGGAATGCGCTTCTATGGCGTACCATCAGAGTACATACCGATGATCTACGGTATTATCCTGATAGGGGTTCTATTCGCTCTTCCCGATGGACTCGAGAGCCTGCCCAGAAAGATAAGAGACTGGAGGTCTAGAAGAACCAGGGCCAGTACATAAAGGCCGTAAGGACAATGTTTACCAATAAAAAAGCCTGAGTAATAAAACACTCAGGCTTTTTACTTTGCAATGCTTTTAGCAAAGAGGGGAAGCCTTAGGCCGCTATCTCCTCTATCGTTTCCTTTCCGAGATATGCCTCGATAACATCTTTATTTCTCCGTATCTCTTCTGGCTTACCCTCGGCAAGCTTCTTGCCGAAGCTTATCACGGTGAGTTCATCGCAGAGGCCCATAACAGCCCTCATGTCATGCTCCACGAGGAGAACGGTGATATCCCAATCATCGCGTATCTTTCGAATCAACC
>Ga0068714_10001670_pt1 | contig 31249 bp, 23 predicted proteins | sample MTBNYHSulfiMetaG_FD_62988 | JGI IMG/M metagenome (GOLD analysis project Ga0068714, IMG submission 62988) | Enrichment culture microbial communities from rom New York Harbor, USA that are MTBE-degrading - MTBE-NYH (New York Harbor Sulfidogenic)... | ecosystem: Environmental > Aquatic > Marine >...
CAACCGGAAGCGGCCGCCGACGACCGTGCCTGGCCGGGGGGCGTCGACGGGCGCCGCGGGCGGGACCGCGCCCGGGGAAGCGGTCCAGGTTGCAAGACCCGTGTCAGGACGTTTCATGCGATCGTTCGACCCGAAGCTCGGATCGTAGCGCGAAGAGCCGCGCACGTCACCTCTCGGCGAGCACCGTCTCCGGCCAGGTGGCGTGCCACGCGAACCAGAAGGCGTGCCGGACCTCGAGGTGCTCGACCGGGCGGCCGATCGGTTCCACCAGCGCCGTGCCCAGCTCGCGGTCGAAGGTGACCTCGAGCCTGATTCCGGCGACCTCCACCTCCACCCTGCCCGCGCTCGCGGCGGCGCGCTCGGCGAGGCGGGGCAGCGGGAAGACCCGGGTCGTGCCGCCCGTTCCGACCGCGACCACCCGGTCCTTGAGGTGGAGATCGCCGGGCGGTGGGAGCGGGTCGACGGGGAAGCGGAGCAGGTCGGAGCCCATGTAGCTGTGGTAGGGATCCCGCCGGTAGCGTCGGGCGGCATCGGGGGAGGGGGCCAGCACCAGCGTGTCGGGGTGGCGGCGGCGCCACTCGGACCACGGGGCGAGGTCCGCCGCCAGCAGTTCGAGCTGGCGGCCGGCGAGGGGGCCGGTCAGTGCGCGGCCGGCGAGCTGATGCCACAGGCTCGCGGAGGGGGTCTCGTCGCGCCGGTCGTAGAGGAGCGGGACGGAGTCCACCAGCAGCCCGGAGAGACCGAAGCGCAGCGTCTCGGCGTCGAGCGAGCGTCTCGCCACGACCACGCTGTCCGCGAGGGGGCTGTAACTGATCAGCACCGGCTCGCCGGCGATGCGGTCGTTGACCACCTCGTGCCAGCGCAGCAGGCGGAGGGGGTAGGCGCGGGCTTCGCCGCCGACCACGACGCCGACCACCCGGTCGCTCGAGACCAGGACCTTGCCGCGCCGCCTCTCGGCGGCGGCCTCCACCTCGGCCACCGTCAGCATGGCCGGCTCGTCGAGCACCTCGAGCCCGTCGCGGGCCATGCCGCTCGCGACGATCTCCCTGACGGGGATCAGGCTCGAGGAGAGGTCGAAGCCCGGGTCGGCCGCGGTGCGGGGGTCGCGCGGGTGGAGGTCGCCGAGGCGCGGCAGGAGCGCGACGAGGGTCAACGCCACGGCCGCGATGACGACCCACAGCCCGCTCGCCAGCAGACGGCGCATCGGGCTAACCGGGGGGCAGGGGGGTCGCGACGGTGGAGGCGGCGACGACCGGGGCGACGCGAGGAGTGAGCCGGTTGTCGCGGTCCGCCACCATCAGACCGAGGACCAGAGGGAGGTAGAGGAGGCTCGCCAGGAAGAGCCGGCGGGCCGCGGGGGCCGTCCGGTGCTTCAGCATCTGCCAGGCGAGAGCCGCAAAGGCGAGCGTCAGCGCCGCCGTGCCGGTCAGGAACAGCCGACCGCTGACGCCGCCGAGGACCGCGGCAACGGCCACCGGCAGCAGGGCGACGGCGTGGACCAGCGCCACCCGCCCGGTCGCTGCCCCGGTCGGGTCCACCGACGGCAGCATGCGAAACCCGCCGCGGGCGTAGTCGTCCCGGTAGAGCCAGGCGAGGGCGAGGAAGTGGGGCATCTGCCACAGGAACAGCACGCCGAACAGGACCCAGGCTCCGGTCTCCAGGCGCCCGCTGGCCGCGGTCCAGCCCATCATCGGGGGGATGGCGCCGCACACCGCGCCCACCGCGGTTGCCAGCGGTGTCCGCACCTTGAGCGGCGTGTACGCGAGGAGGTAGAGGAGGATCACGAACAGGGCGAGGCCGGCGGTGAGAAGGTTGGCACCGGCGGCGAGCACCGCCAGCCCGACGGTGGCCGAGGACAGGCCCCACCACGCCGCTCGTCCCCGCCCGACCTGGCCCGAGGGCAGCGGCCGCGACCGGGTGCGCTCCATCAGCCGGTCGCGCTCCACCTCCATGACCTGGTTCAGGGCGTTGGCGCCGAAGGCGGTGAGGGCCGTGCCCAGGAGCACCGAGACCAAGGCGAGGGGGTCGGGTTCGCCACGGCTGGCCAGGGCGTAGCCGGCGGCGGCCGTCACCACGACCAGGGCGGCCAACCGGGCCTTGGCGAGCTCGAGGAAGAGACCGACCGAGCGCAGGGCTCCCGTCGCGGCCGGGTTGCGGGGGGCAGCGGCGACGGCGCAGGGCTTGGCGTCCACGACTGCGTGAACCGTGAACGGCCGGTGGGCATTTCATGCGGGAGGGCTTTCAGGTTTCAGCGGTCAGCTCTCAGCTTCCCCCGCCCACCCGAAGAGAACGCAAAGACGCCAAGGTCCCCAGCGCGGGCGCTGCCCGCAACCCAGCCGACCCGTCCGCCGAGGCGACCGAGTCCGGACGAAACGCAAAGGCGCGAAGGCGCAAGAGGGAGGCGCAGGGGACGCTAACGCTCTTGCTGCCAGCGTATTGCGAGCTTTCATCGACGATATTCTCGCCGCAACGCACCGACTTCTGAGCCGAGAGCAACGTGAAGACGCCAGAAAGGGCCTTTCGTGTCGATGCCTTGCGTCTTGGCGTCTCGTGGTGTCTTCGCGTTCCGGGTGGGTGGGGGAGCTGAGAGCTGAGAGCTGAAAGCTGATCGCTACTCGCGATACCATGCTCCCGGAGGCGACCATGAGCTCGTCCGACTCTCTCCGTCCCGGGTCCGATCGGGGCGCGGTGGTGGCTCTCGGTTTCGGCATGGCGGTCACCATGTGGGCCGCGGCTTACGTCTGTCGCCTTCCGGCAGTGCTGGCTCCCGGGTGGCTCCTGCTCGGGTCGATGCTGGTCGCGGCGGTGGCCTGGGGCGCGGCCGCCGGCCGCCTCGGCGCCGGCGGCCTGTCCCGGGCGCTGGCGGCCGGTGCGCTGGCGGGGACGGTGAACCTGCTCATCCTCGGCAGCCTCCTCAGCTCTGCCGAGTCGGGGCGGGTGGTCCCCTCCGCGCTCTGGTGGGTTCCCGGGTCGATCGCGGTCGTGGCCGTGCTGGCCGCTGCCGGCGCCGGGCTGTGCGCCCGCCGGGGAGCTGGGCCCGAGACGGAGCCGGAGTGGACCGGGCTCCTCGCCCGGGTGGCCGTCGCCGCCACCTTCCTGCTCGTCGTCGCCGGGGGCCTGGTCACCTCCGCGGAGGCCGGGCTGGCCGTCGTGGACTGGCCGAACTCCTTCGGCTACAACATGTTTCTCTATCCTCTCGCGCGCATGACCGGCGGCATCTACTACGAGCACGCCCACCGCCTGTTCGGCTCCCTCGTGGGCCTGACCACGGTGGTCCTGGCGGTGCAGGTGTGGCGGGTCGAGGCGCGGTCGTGGGTGCGCCGCCTCGCTGTCGTGGCGACCGTTGTGGTGGTCGTCCAGGGGGTCCTGGGGGGCCTGCGGGTGACCGGGCGTTTCACCCTGGCATCTTCTCCGGACGAGGTGGCTCCCAACCTCGCCCTGGCGCTGGTGCACGGCGTGCTGGGGCAGGTGTTCCTGGGGATGATGGTGGTCCTGGCCGCCGCCACCTCCCGCACGTGGAAGGTGGAGGGCCCGCCGGCCCCGCGCCCGGAGGGTGCCGGCGCCGACCGGTTCCTCCACCTGACCTTGGTGGTCGCCCTCCTGGTGCAACTCGTTCTCGGCGCCCTCCAGCGCCACTTCGCCCAGGGTCTCCTGGTCCACATCGGCCTGGCTGTCGTGGTGAGCCTGCTCGCGGCCGTGGCCGGCTCGCGTGCCTGGGGCCTGGACGAGGGCCGACCCGTGCTGCAGAGACTGGGGAAGGGGCTGGTGGTCCTGCTCGGGCTCCAGCTCGTGCTCGGCATCGCCGCCCTCGCCGTCACCGGTGGCAAGGCGGTGGTGGGCTCCCCGGGAACCCTGGCGGTGACCCTGGCCACCGCCCACCAGGCGTGCGGCGCGGCGCTGCTCGCGGTCAGCATCCTGCTGTTGACCTGGGGCCGGCGGTTGCTGCAGCCGCCGGCGTGACCCGGAACGGCAGGCAGCCTCGGCGCGTTGTCACACGTGGGGAGGTGCATCCGTGAACGTCCTGGTGCTCAACTGCGGCTCGTCGACGGTCAAGTTCCAGATTATCGAGACCGACCAGGAGCTGATCGGCAGCGACTCGGACCGGCGGCTGGCCAGCGGGGTGGTCGAGCGGATCGGCTCCCAGGCCCTGATCACGTTCCAGGCGGAGGGCCAGCCCAAGGTGCGCACGGCCGAGCCGGTGCGTGACCACCGTGCGGCCGTCGACATGGTTCTGCGCTGGATCATCTCGCCGGAGTCGAAGATCGAGCGGATCAACTCCCTCGCTGACATCCACGCCGTCGGTCACCGGGTCGTCCACGGCGGTGAACGTTTCCAGCGTTCGGTGCTCGTCGACCACGACGTGCTCGAGGGGATCGAGGACTGCATCGAGCTCGCTCCGCTGCACAACCCGGCCAACCTCAAGGGGATCCGGGTTGCCATCGAGCTCCTCGGCCAGGGCATGCCGCAGGTGGCGGTGTTCGACACCGCCTTCCACTCCACGATGCCCGAGGAGTCCTACCTCTACGCCATTCCCTACCAGCTCTACCGGCGGTACAAGGTCCGTCGCTACGGTTTCCACGGCACCTCCCACCGCTACGTCGCCTACCGCTACCGGCTCCTCCACGGCCTCGAGCACGACCAGGTCAACATCATCACCCTCCACCTCGGTAACGGCTGCTCGGCGTGCGCGATCCGGGGCGGTCAGTCGTTCAACACCTCCATGGGTTTCACCCCGATGGAGGGGTTGGTGATGGGGACCCGGTGCGGAGACCTCGACCCCTCCCTGGTCGAGTTCGTGATGCACAAGGAGGGGATGGACATCCACGAGGTGGACTCGTTGCTGAACAAGCGCTCGGGCCTGCTCGGCATCTCCGGGCTGACCTCCGACATGCGCGAGCTGCTCGAGGAGGAGGAGGAGAAAGGGGACCGACGGGCGCGCCTCGCCATCGACATCTTCTGCCGGCGGGTCAGGCGCTACATCGGCGGCTACCTGGCCGAGATGGGAGGCGCCGAGGCGGTGGTCTTCACCGGCGGCATCGGCGAGAACTCGGCCGCGGTGCGGGAGCGCATCTGCACCGGCCTCGAGGTGGTCGGCCTCAACCTCGACCGGGACCGAAACCGGTCGGTGGCGCCCGCGAGCATCGGCGAGATCTCCGCCGACGGGTCCCGTCTGAGGGCCCTGGTCATCCCCACCAACGAGGAACTCCTCATCGCCCGTGACACCTACCGGGTGGTGATGGACGTGCCGCGCCGGTGGTGAGAGGGCCTTCAGGTCCCCGGTCCATCCAAAGAGAACGCAAAGACGCCAGGGAGCGCCAAGACGCAAGAAAGGAGCTTCATCTCATTGCGTCTTCGCGGACCTTTGCGCCTTAGCGTTCCGGGTGGGAGGGGGATCGTCGGGGTCTATCCGAATCGCTCCAGCACCCGCTCGGCGATGGTCTCGCCGATGGCGATGGAGGCGGTGGCGGCCGGCGACGGGGCGTTGAGGACGTGGACCATCCTCTCGGCGTCGACGAGACAGAAGTCGTCGAGCAGGTTGCCGTGGCGGTCCAGGGCCTGGGCGCGGACGCCGGCGCCCGCGCGGCGGACGTCCGCGGCGGTGATCTCCGGGACCAGCTCGGCGAGGGCGCGGACGAACGCGGTCTTGGACAGTGATCGCCACTGTTCGGCGAGACCGGTCTTGAGGTAGCGGCGAGCCAGCTTCCAGAAGCCGGGCCAGAGCAGGGTGGAGAGCCCGTCCCCGGGCGCGAAGCTGAAGCGGGAGTACCCCTCCCGCTTGAGGGCGAGCACGGCGTTCGGGCCGGCCTCGACGCCGCCACGGATCATGCGCGTGAAGTGCACGCCGAGGAACGGGAAGGCGGGGTCCGGGACCGGGTAGACGAGGTGCCGGACGAGGTGGTGGCGTTCGGGGACGAGCTCGTAGTACTCGCCACGGAACGGGATGATCCGGACCCCGGGGTCGATGCCGCAGCGGCGGGCGACCCGGTCGCTGTGCAGCCCGGCGCAGTTGACCAGGAAGCGGCACCGGACCTCGCCCGCCGTCGTCTCGAGGGCGAGCTCCCCCGGTCCTCGGCGGACGCCCTCGAGCCGGGTGCCGGTGACGATCTCGCCGCCACGGCGCCTGACTTCGTCGGCGTAGGCCTCGGTCACCTGGACATAGTCGACGATCCCGGTCTGCGGGACGTGGAGGCCGGCCACACCCTCGACGTGGGGTTCCCGTTCGCGTACCCCGTCAGGCGCGAGGCGCACCAGGCCGTCGAGGCCGTTGGCCCGACCGCGTCGCTCGAGCTCGTCCAGCGCTGGGAGCTGCTCGGGCCGGGTGGCCACCACCAGTTTCCCGCACCGCTCGAAGGGGATACCGTGGTCGGAGCAGAAGCGCTCCAGCAGCGCCCGCCCCGTGATGCAGTTGGACGCCTTGAGGGAGCCGGGCCGGTAGTAGAGGCCGGAGTGGACCACGCCGGAGTTGTTGCCGGTCTGGTGGGCGGCGAGCTTCGCCTCCTTCTCCACCACCAGCACCGTGGCTCCGGGGTGCCGACGGGTCACCGCCATGGCGGTGGCCATCCCGACGATGCCCCCGCCGACGATCACCAGGTCCGCCGTTGCCACGGCGGGGAGTTTAGCGGGGGGCGGGGAGTTGGTCGAGGGTGGAGCTCGCCTGGACCTGGACCTGGACTTGGACCTGGACTTGGTCCAGGACCAGGACGAGGACCAGGACCAGGACGAGGACCACGTCCAGAGGCCGTTGCGCTGTCGCCAGGGCGTTGCTGCAGCGGAGTCTGCGCTGGGTGGTGGGGGGCTGTCACCCCAGACGGAGTCAACGGTGACGGGGAAGGCGATGCTGGCAGGGAGCCGGCTCGGCTGATTTCACCCCGGCGGCAGCGGCAGCGGCAGCGGCAGCGACAGCGGCAGCCACCAGCGTCAGGGGCAGGGGCGACGTCGTTGGGCCCGCGCCCTGGGGGTGGGCGCTCACGCCCGCGGATGCAGCAGTCGCCAGGTCATGGCGCGCACCTGGTCGAAGAGGCGAGGGCTGCTCGGGCGCGTCCGGGGTCGACCGCCCCCGCTCCGGCCAGGAGCCGGAGGTGGGAGTCGACTTCTTTCGCGGAGGCATAGGCGATGTGCCATTGGTGCAACGGGTCCCGGCCGGATCGGCCGTGCCCTTCCGAGAGGTTGGCGGCGACCGAGGTAGCGGATCGCACCACCTGGTCGGCGAGGCTTCTGAACGGGGCGGGCACCCTCCGCGCGATGGCGAGGGCTTCTCCCGCGGCCTCGAGGGCGGTCGTGAGGGCGATGAGCTTCATCGAGGGGGCTGCGAGCATGCTCCCCGCCACGGTCAGCCCCACCGCTGCTCGGTGCCCCTGCCTGCTGCCGCTGTCGCTGCCCCTGTCGCTGCCCCTGACGCCGTCGGCGTTCCCTGCCGCTGCCCCTGTCAACGCGGCACCTGCGACGCGGACCTCCCCTTCGGGCGCTGACCGCTCGGAAGACCCACATCGCAACGGCCTCGTCGAGGTTCATCCTCGGGATCAGGCGCTCGCCCCGGTATAATCCCCGGCGCCCCGACCGGGGCGGAGTGAGGTTTCCCATGGCGAGCGAGCTGCCGACCCGTTTCGACTTCAACGCCATCGAGCCGGAGATCTACCGGCGCTGGCTGGAGAATGGCGCCTTTGCGGCGGTGCCCGACGACCGGGAGCGCCGCTACGTGATCATGATGCCCCTGCCCAACGTGACTGGCGCGCTGCACATGGGGCACGCGATGGACAACGTGATGCAGGATCTGCTGATCCGATGGCACCGGATGCAGGGGGCCAACACCCTGTGGCAGCCGGGGACGGACCACGCCGGCATCGCCACTCAAGCGGTCGTGGAGAAGCGCCTCTTCGAGCTCGAGGGCAAGACCCGCCACGACATCGGTCGCGACGGCCTGGTGGCGCGGATCTGGGAGTGGAAGGACCAGTACCAGCAGCGGATCGTGCGACAACAGCAGCAGATGGGCTGCTCCTGCGACTGGGACCGGCAGCGCTTCACCATGGACCCGGTGTGCGCGGCCGCGGTCCGGGCCGCCTTCTTTCGGCTGTTCTCCGACCGCCTCATCTACCGCGGCTTCCGCCTGGTGAACTGGGACTGCCACCTCCAGACCGCGGTGTCGGACGACGAGATCCTGCACATGGAGGTGCAGGGCTCCTTCTGGCACCTGCGCTATCCGGTGGTCGACCCGCAACCGGGGGAGCCGGCCCACGTGGTGGTGGCCACCACCCGGCCGGAGACCATGCTCGGCGACACCGCGGTGGCGTGCCACCCGGACCCGGCGGGGGCCATCGAGGCCCGCCTCGCCGAGGCCCGGCGCAAGCTGGAGCGGGCGCCGGCCCGGGAACGGGACGAGGTCGCGGCGGAGATCGCACGGCTCGAGGCTCGCCGGGACAGTCACCTGCCGCTGCTCGAACGGCTGGCGGCGATGGCCCGCGCTGGACGGTCGGTGCTGCTGCCGCTGCTCGACCGGCCGATTCCCCTGATCCTGGACGAGTGGGCGAAGCCCGAGCTGGGCTCCGGGTGCGTCAAGATCACCCCGGCCCACGACCCCAACGACTACGAGGTCTGGCAGCGGCACCCGGAGATCGGGGCGGTCAACATCCTGAAAGCCGACGGCTCGCTGAACGACAGCGCCGGCCCCTACGCCGGTCTCGACCGGTTCAAGGCCCGGGAGCGGGTGGTGGCGGACCTCGAGGCCCGGGGCCTGCTCGAGTCGGTGGAGCCGCACACGGTGGACATCGGTCACTCAGACCGGTCCAAGACCCCGGTCGAACCCTTCCTGTCCAAGCAGTGGTTTGTCCGCATGGGCGACGTGCCCGGGGGCATCGTCTGTGGGAAGGGCACGGCCAGGGAGTTCCGGGCCGCCGGGCTGGCCCAGGTCGCCGTCGACGCCGCCTCCGGCCGGTGGCGCTCCCCCTCGGGCCGGTGGCTCGAGTTCCACCCCGACGGCGACCGGTACCTCGCCACCTACACCGGCTGGCTCGCGGAGAAGCGGGATTGGTGCATCAGCCGGCAGCTGTGGTGGGGCCACCGCATCCCGGTCTGGTACGCCCAGGTGCCGACGGCTGAGGAGCTCGCGGCGCTCCTCGGCCGGCTCCCCGAAGGGGACGGCCTGGTGGCCTGGGTGGCCGACCCGTCGGGGGAGCCGCACGCGGGACCCGACGCGGTGGCGCTGGCCGGGGCCGGGGCGGCCGGCAGCCCGCTCGAGGTGCAGGTCTGCCTGGCCGACGAGGAGGCGGAGGAGCGATTCGGCGCGAGCCTCGAGGCCCTCGGGCTGGCGCAGGACCCCGACGTGCTCGACACCTGGTTCTCGAGCGCGTTGTGGCCCTTCTCGACTCAAGGCTGGCCCGACCCGTCCCGGGCCCGGGTCGAGCCCGGGCAGCGGCCGTTGGGGCCGACTTGCGAGCGGCCCGACTCCCTGACCACGTACTACCCGGGCTCCTGCCTGGTCACCGGCCGGGACATCATCACCCTGTGGGTCGCCCGGATGCTGATGATGGGGTTGTACAACCTGGGCGACGTGCCCTTCACCGACGTCTTCATCCACGCCAAGATCCTCGACGGCAAGGGCGAGACGATGTCCAAGTCCAAGGGGAACGGGATCGACCCGGCGGACATCATCGCCCGCTACGGCGCCGACGCGATGCGGTACGTGCTCTGTGACATGCAGACCGGCACCCAGGACATCCGACTGCCGGTCCAGGCGATCTGCCCGGCCTACGACCCCGCCACCCACTCGAGCGACAAGGTCGAGCTGGCGGAGGCGAAGCACGGGAGGACGGTCTTCACCTTCCTCTGCCCGGAGTGCGGCCAGGAGTTCGACGTCCTCGGCACCATGGACGGCCTGCCTGCGGCGACCATCATCTCGGACCGCTTCGACATCGGGCGGAACTTCTGTACCAAGCTGTGGAACGCGGCCCGCTTCACCCTCATGAACCTGGCCGGCGGGTCCCGCTGGGAGCCGTTGTTCTGGGGCGAGCTCGGGGTCGAGGACCAGTGGATCCTGTCCCGCCTCAGCGCCGCCGTCGCCAGCGTGACCAGGGGCCTCGAGGAGTACAACCCCTCTCTGGCCATCGGAACGGCGCGTGACTTTTTCTGGGGCGACCTGTGCGACTGGTACCTGGAGATGATCAAGCCGCGGTTGAAGGACCCGGCCCGGGCCGCGGTTGCCCGCCAGGTCCTCGCGCTGGCGTTGGACCAGGTCCTGCGTCTGCTGCACCCGTTCGTGCCGTTCATCACCGAGGCCCTCTGGGAGAGGCTCGGCGAGGTCGCGCCGGTGCGGGGCCTGGACCGACCGCTGCCGGTCTCGAGCCTGCTCGTCTCGGCCCCCTGGCCGCAGACGGTGGAGGCGTGGAGGGACCCGGCGCTCGAAAGCGACGTCGCATTCGCCCAGGAGGTGGCGCGGGAGGTCCGGGACGTGCGCAACAAGCACAACGTCCCCCCCAGCACGCGCCTCGAGGTCGGGATCAGGGCCTCCCGCGCCGTCGCCGAGCGGCTCGCGCCCCACTCGGAGCTGGTCGAGAACCTGGCGGGGCTGTCCCGGCTCGTGATTTCCGAGGACGCCGAGCGTCCGCCAACCGCCGCCACCCGGGTGGTCGGGGAGGCCGAGGTCCACGTCCTCGGGGTGCTCGACCCGGTCAAGGAGCGGGCCCGGTTGACCAAGCATCGTGACGAGGTGAGTGGCCAGATCAGGTCCAGCGAGGCGCGGCTCGCCAACCCCGGCTTCGTCGCCAAGGCGCCTGCCGACGTGGTGGAGGCGGCGCGCGGGAGGCTCGCCGAGCTCGAGGCCGAGCTTCGGAGGGTCGAGGCGGCGCTCCAGGCCCTCGACGGCTGAGGCCTCGACGGAGGGCCGCGCGGCCAGTACGATGCTGCGACGATGAGAGCGGTTCTGCGTCTCGCCTACCGAGTCTACACCGTGGTCGTGTTCGGCCCGGTCGCCCTGGTCTCGACTCTCGTCCTGGGTTTCCTCACGGCGCTGCTCGCCATGGTGCTGCCGGCGCGCAAGGTGTCGTGGTTCATCGCCCGGCCGTGGGCCCGGTTCAACGCGTTCTTCATTCCGATGCGGGTGTCGGTGAGCGGCCGGGAGAACGTGGACCCCCGGCGTTCCTACGTCATCGTCTGCAACCACCAGAGCCACGTCGACGTGCTGGCCCTGTACGGCTGGCTCGACGTGGACTTCAAGTGGGTGATGAAGCAGGAGCTGCGTCGGATTCCCGCGCTCGGCGTCGGCTGCGAGATGCTCGGTCACATCTTCATCGACCGCTCCAACCGGCAGGCGGCGCTGGCGTCGATCAACGCGGCCAAGGCGCGCCTCGTCGAGGGGACCTCGGTGCTGTTTTTCGCCGAGGGCACCCGCAGCCGCGACGGGCGGCTGGGGACGTTCAAGAAGGGCGCCTTCCGCTTCGCCATCGACACCGGGTTGCCGATCCTGCCCATCACGGCGGCGGGGACCGGGTCGATCCTGCCCCCCGAGACCCGAAGGTTCAGTCCGGGGCACGCCCGGCTGACCATCCACCCGCCGGTGGAGGTCTCGGGCCTCGGCGAGGGGGACCTGCCGCGACTGATGGAGGAGGTGCGTGACATCGTCGCAAGCGCCCTCCCGGTCGAGTCGCGACCGGTCGACTGAGGGTCTCCCGATTCGAGCCCCCATCCGACAGCCTCGACTCCGACAGCGCTTGCAAAGGGGGAAACGCAAAGGCGCGAGAGGGAGACGCGGAGCCACCCTTCCCCCCGGAGGCGCAGAGCCGCCCGCCCACCCGGTCAACGCAGAGACGCAGAGACGCAGAGACGCAGCGCGGGCGCCGGCCGTAACCCGAGGATGCGGTGATGCCCGGCGGTCGAAGGGGAGAACGCGAAGACGCCACGAGACGCCACGATGCAAGAAGGCACTGGCGAAGGAGCGCACCCACACGACCCGTCATCCCGAGGAGCGAAGCGACGAGGGATCTGCCCCAAGAGAGGCGGTGCCTTCTCCGTGGCAGATCCCTCCGCTCGCCGTGTAGCGATCGAAGACAGTGCGAGGCTGTTGAACCGCTAAGACGCGAAGGACGCAAAGCGAGAGACATGGTGGCTCGCCCTGGCGTTCTTGGCGTCTTCGCGGTTCAAACTCCACTGCGCACCGCGGTCAGGGTCACCATCAGTGTCCACGAGGCGAGCGGTGGGTTGCGGGCTGAAGCCCGCGTTGCGCCTTTGCGTTCTGGGTGGGCGGGGGAGTTGATGGCTGAGAGCTGACAGCTGAAAGCTGACAGCTCGGTTTTACCCTCCTCGAGCCAGCAGGGCGACGCCGACCACCGCGAGGAGGGTGCCCACGATTTCGAGGGCCGACGGCAGGCGGCGATGGAGCGCCGCCACCAGGACCAGACTGAAGACCGGCGTGGTGCCGAGCAGAACCGCCGCCACCGCCGCCGGCGTCAACCCGACCCCCAGCATCATGAGGATCATCGCCAGGTAGGTGCCGAGCACGGTGGCGGGCACCACCTGCCGCCGTGCGGCCGGGTCTTGTGCGAGGCGGACGAGGGCGAGAAGCTGCCGGCGGCAGGCCGCTACCAGGATCAGGCACGCGGCTCCGGCCGCCAGCCGCACCAGGGTCGCGGGGGTGACCGGGACCTCTGCCATGCCGACCCTCGACAGAACGACCCCGGCGCCCTGGCCCAGGGCCGCCAGCAGTCCCATGGCGAGCCCCACCGGGACCGCGGCGCGGTCCGCGGGGGCGGCGTGCCCGCCGCGGGGCGGGCCGATGACCAGGGCGACGCCGACGAGGATGACCAACCCGCCGAGGAGCTGGCCACGGTTCGGCCACTCGCCGGTGGTGGCGGCCGCGATCGCGGCGGCGAAGACCGGCGCCAGCGTCTGCAGCAGTAGCGTGCGGTGGACCCCGATCCGGGTCACGGCGACGAACAGCGCGGTGTCCCCCACGGTGAGCCCCACGACTCCGGACAGCGCCAGGGCGACGACCGCTCCCGCGGGAGCCGCGAGGAGATGGCCGAGGTCCCCGACCGCCACCACCGTGACGGCCAGCATCGCGGTGCCCAGGACGCACTTGGCCAGGTTGACGGCGGTCGGGCCCCAGGTCCCGATGGGTGCCCGGAACAGCTCCACCGCGACCGCCCACAGGGCGGCGGCGGCGAGGCAGGAGGCCTCGCCCAGCAGCGGGACCGTCGACACGGCGCGATTGTCGCACGGGGCGGGGACCGCGGTGTCCGGAAAGGCCTCGACGTCACCAGTGCGAAGTTGGCGGTGAGATTCTTGCCAGAACGCACCGAGTTCCGGGCCGAGAGCAACGCAAAGAGCGTCGCGTCGAGCCACCAAGGCTCTCTCTTCGCGTCCTTCGCGTCTTGGCGGTTCAATAACCACTCACTGTCTCAGCGCTTTACACAGCGAGAGGTGGCAGGCTCTCCGCAAGAAACCACGACTCCTGGGCCAAGCGCAACACAAGGAGCTGGGTCAGGCGGGACGGCCGAGGCGGGCGCGCCACGGGGCCGGCAGCCAGAGCCGGTCGCAGGCCGCGGCGACCTCACGCAGGACCGTCTCGGGGCACCCCTGGTAGCGGGAGGAGAGGTGGAAGGGAATCAGCCGCTCGACCCCGGCGGCGGTGGCGATCCCGCCGCAGGCGGAGGCGGTGAGGTGGCCGGTGGCGGCGGCGCGGTCGGCGTGCTCCGAGGCGAAGGCGGCCTCCAGCAGCAGCAGCTGGGCGCCGCGGCCGAGATCGACGAGCGCGTCGCGGTTGGCAGGGGTGTCGTCGACGTCGGTGGCGTAGACGAGGCGTTGCCCGGGGCGGGCGACGAGCAGCTCGCCGGCGAGCGCACCGGCCGTCGCACGACCGCCGTCGGGGAGGCTGATCTCGGCGTCGGGCTCGGTCCCGAGCACACGCCGCTTGAGCTCGGCGAGCCACGGTCCTTGCGTGAGCCCGAGGGCCTCGACCCTGTCGGTCCGGACCGAGAGCCGTGCGGGCTCGGTGAGGGCGAACGCGAGAACCGGGATGCCGTGGTCGAGCGGCACCGCGCGGACCTCGAGCTGATCGTCGCGGATCACCATCCCGTCCGGCGCGAGGACCGGCGCCAGCGGGATCGGGACGGCGCGGCCCGGCGCCAGCTCGCACCGGGTGAGGACCCCGCCCTCGAGCTCCGAGACCTCGAAAACCGGGGCGTCGTCGCCAATCCTGTCCCAGGTGAAGGCCGCGAGGAGGGCCGCGAGCCGTTCGGCGGTCCCGGCCGGGCCAACCACCCGGCACGTTCCGGGCTGGCCGATGCGACAGCGCACCAGCCAGACCAGCCCCTCGCTGTGGTCCATGTGGCCGTGACTCAAGAGCACCGCGGTCACCCGGTGGGCGAGCCGCGCCGGGAGGCCGGACGCGTCGCCGAGGTCGACCAGCACCACCCGGCCGCTCTCGCTCGACCGCAGCGACAGCAGGGGGTCGCCGAGGAAGCCGTTGTGGAGGGTCCCCTGCAAGCGGGTGGCGTGGGGGTGTTCGGGGTCGGGCAGGGGGATCGGCTCGTGGCCGCTGAGCTCGGGAACGACGGCGGGCTTCGGCGCGGCCGGCGCGGTGGTGAGATGGCCCGAGCCGTCGCGGCGAGCGTCGCGAACCGCCACCGCCCGCGCCCGGTCGGGGGCGAAGACCGGCGAGCGCAGGTGCAGCGCGCCGCCGTCGAGCCCCACCACCTCGCCGAGGGTGAGGGTGGCTCCCCGCTCGTCGAGGATCGCCCCCTGGCGGCCGATCCACGCCTCGGGCACGTCCCGCGGTGGCGGGGCGCCCACGACCGCCACCAGGCCCAGATCGAGGGTGGTGACCTCGGCCTCGCACATCCACTCGGCCCAGGCCTCGCTGCGGCGGCGGACCCGCTCGCCGTGGGCCACCTGGCGGGAGCGCGGGGTGGCGGGGACCAGGCGGACCTCGGTTCCGGTGGCCTCGAGGTCTGATCGGATCGCCTCGACCTCGGTCGCACGCCCGAGGACCGCCACCGCGTCCGCCCGGGCGAGTCGGACCAGCGCGGGCAGGAGCTCCGCGGCCGCCATGCCGCGGAACAGCCCCGGACCGTGGAGAAGCAGTCCCTCCCCTCGGCACCGCTGCAGCAGCCGCTCGACTGCCAGCAGCAGCGGCAGCCGGAAGCGGGCCGCGTCCAGGCTGGCGATCGCCTCCACCGCCTGGAGTCGCCAGCCCCCGTCGCTCCACTCGCCGAGCGACGCCGCCCCCGGCGGACCGAACAGGGGCTCGCCCGGGTCGGCGGTGAGCACGGCGCAGCGGCGACCCTCCTCGGCCGCCCGGTGGGCGAGGGAGGCGAGGAGCACCGGGGCGCCGGTGTCCGGCGCCCCGACCACCAGCAGGCGTGGGACGTCGATGAGGTGCGGGAGTCGGGCTTTCACCTGGGTCGATTGTAGGTGGGCCTGGCGCGGACCGCGAGCAGGTGGAGCAGGAAGGCGTCGTCAGGCGCCGACCCGGAGATGCGCCCGGCCCCGGCGGGAAACGACGCCTCGGTGCTGATTGCCGGCGAGAGCAGGACCGGCAAGGAGCTCGTGGCCCGGGCGATCCACTCCCTCAGCGCCCGGAGCTCCGGGCCTTTCGTCGCGGTCAACTGCGCGGCGATTCCCGACACCCTCGCCGAGAGCGAGCTGTTCGGCCACGAGAAGGGGGCCTGCACCGGCGCGGACCGCTGGCGTGCGGGCTGCTGGTGCGGCACGACTGGCCCGGCAACGTGCGCGAGCTCGGAAACACCGTCGAGCGGGCGGTGATCCTCGCCCGGGAGGGCTGGCTCGAGGAGGTCCACCTCCCGCCGGCGCTGACTCGGCAGAGCCGGCGTGCCGCCGACGGGCTCACCCTGCCCAGGAACGCCACCATCGCAGAGGCCGAACGCCTCATGATCCTCGACACGCTCGAGCGCGTGGAGCACAACAAGGCGGAGGCCGCCCGCCGGCTGGGCGTCGACGTCAAGACGATCCGGAACAAGCTGCGCCAGTTTCGCGACGGGGATGCCGACGGGTGAGGATCACCACCCGCATCGCGCTCGGCTCCGGCGTGGTGATCGTGTTGCGGTCGCCGCTGATCCGGGTGAACAGCTCGATGTCTTGCGCCTGGACCCGGCGGGTGCGGGCGGCGGTCTGGCCGACCTCCGGCATGCCGGCGGGCCACGCCGCGGTTCGACTCGCGGGGGGTTGGGTGCTCATGCGTCGTCTCCTTCGTCCGGGCGTGGTGAATCGACGCCCGGCCTCGACCCTCCCTACGGAAGCGGGAGGAATCTCCCGCCACCCCGGGTCCTACGGGCTGGCCGGCCATCGGTCATGGAACTGTCACGATTCCGCAGTGCGTGTCACGTGACTGTAATACATGGTCGGAATCCCTTGACCTGCGGGGAGTCGTTCCGTACGGTTCCCGCATCAGCGACAGGTGGATCACGGGGGCGCGACACCTGTTGACTTCAAGGGTCTCGAACCAGGGAGGGAAGGCATGAAGAAGTCCGTTGTCGTCTGCGTGGGGCTGCTGCTGGCCGCCTCGATGGTGGGTGCGGTGTCGCACCCGAGCGTGAGGGTGGGGACGCCCGAGGAGGCCGCGGTTGCGGCGCAGGCCGTGACGGCGCTGCACGCGCGCCTCATGGCGCAGCAGGTGGAGCCCGGCGTGAAGCGCTCCATCGTGGTGACGCCCAGCGACGAGGAGATCAAGGGGATCTACTCCGCCGAGTCGCAGTTCCCGCTGCGGGTCGGGGTGGTGACCGCCGTCGGCATCGACGTTGCCATCGACGACGTGGTCGAGGTCACCGAGAAGGCGACCGTGCAGCCCTACGGCGCGGTCCGGAAGGTCGGCGGCGACATGATCTGGACCACCGCGGTCCGGTCCTACGGCGCCACCGGCATCCGGCTCCACCTCACCGGCGTCGACCTGCCCGAGGGGGTCGAGCTGGCGATCTACAACGACCGCGGAGAGGCCTTTGCCTACACCGGCAGAGGCCCGTCAGGCGACGGCGATTTCTGGACCCACACCGTGACCGGCGGGGTGGCCTACCTGCAGCTGACCGGGGCCGACGTCCGCGGCGCCTCGTTCGCGATCGAAGAGCTCGGCTACCTGGGGGACACCTGGGTGGTGGGCGCCGGCACCGGCGTGGCGAAGGCGTTCTGCGACTACAACGCAAGCTGCGTCGTGAACGCCGGCTGCGGTGTCGCGAGCGCGGCACGGGACGCCACCGATGCCGTGGCACACATGCAGTACGTTAAGAGGCCGTACGTCTACGTCTGCTCCGGCGGCCTGATCGCCAACGACGCCGGTGCCCCGTACTTCCTCACCGCCAACCACTGCATCTCCAGCGACCGGGTGGCGAGCACCCTCGAGGCGTACTTCTTCTACGAAATCGCCTGCAACGCCAGCTGCCCGACCCAATGGTCGAAGCCCGCGACTCCCCGCACCCTCGGCTCGTCCGTGGTGGCGACCAACAAGACCGGCGACTTCACCCTGCTCCGGCTGTCCCAGGCGGCCCCGGCCGGGACCACGATGCTGGGCTGGGACTCGAACCCCGTCGCGTTCACGAACGGGGTCGACCTGTACCGCATCAGCCACCCCTCGGCCGCCCCGCAGGCCTACTCCACCCACACCGTGAGCACCTCTGCGGGAACCTGCACTAGCTGGCCCCGCGGCAGCTGGATCTACAGCAAGGACACCTACGGCGCCACCGAGGGGGGCTCCAGCGGCTCGCCGGTGGTCAACGGCAACGGCGACGTGGTCGGCCAGCTCTCCGGCGCCTGCGGAACCAACCTGAACGACGTCTGCGACGAGGTGCGGAACTCGACCGTGGACGGCGCCTTCGCCAGCTACTACAGCCAGATCTCCTCGTACCTCGGCGGCGGCGGCGGGTGTACCCCATTTCCGGAGATCTGCACCGACGGCATCGACAACGACTGCGACAATCTGATCGACGGCGCCGACCCGGACTGCCAGCAGTCGTGCTTCCCGAAGGGCACGTCCTGTTCCTCCAACGACCAGTGCTGCTCCGGCGTCTGCCACCCGCGGAAGCTCACCTGCAACTGAGCGGAGTCCCATCCGCGACTACCAGGGGGCTCCACCGAGCCCCCTTTTCGTTTCCCGGTCGGTCTAATCCCCGTCGCGTCCCCACGCCGCTCCGTCCCGAGGCTGCGATTCGCTGTTGCAAGGGGCGCTCACCACGCTGTCCCGAGCTCGAGCGCCCCACTCACCATGTCATCCCGAACGCGACCCCGAGCGTCAGCGAGGGGGAGCGGAGAAATCTGCTTCGGCGCAGGGAGCCCCTCCCTGCTGACATCACGCACGCTTCAACCCTGGTCGAGATGGTCATCGCGGCGGAAAGCCGGTGTCAATGGACCTCGAGCGGCGCAACCCGGGCCGTGCTCGATGGCGCCCCCGGGGCTCGGGTTCGGGGTGCAGGCGGCCGGCGGCGGGGCCGGGGTCGGGGGCGGGAGTGCGACGACCCCGACCCCGGACCCGTCTCCCGGACCCCGCCGCCTGCGGCCCGCGGCCCGTCATCCGGGATCGGGCGGCCGGCGGCGGGGAGCGGGGCCAGGGCCGGGGGGCTGGCGGAACCCCCCATCCGGCACGATCTTGTCAGCCAACCAGAGAGCGTGCCCTGCGCACGGCATCTGGCCGGTCGCAACCGGGAGGAGAGGCCGGAGGAGTGGAGGCGACATGACGTCCATGAACTCTGACCCGGTGGGGCAGCTCCAGGTCCACCCCCTCACCCGCGAGCGGTGGGACGACTTCGAGCGGCTGTTCGGCGCCAACGGCGCCTGCGGCTTCGACGAGGTGGCGAGACGATCACCCAACCGCCCGATTCTGCGCCGTCGGGTCTGACCGGTCACCCCTCTGCGACCGTGTCGCGGCCGTTACGCTTGGCGGCGAGCAGCGCCGTGTCGGCGCGCTGCAGGCATCGCTCGGGGGAGCCGTGCTCCAGGTCGCACTGGGCGACCCCCACCGACACCGTGAACGAGGGACGGTCGCCCCCGGGGCTTCTCGTGTCGACGAGATATCGGAGTAGCCGCTCCGCGACCGTGTGGGCCTCCGCGAGGTCGGTCTCGGGCAGGATGACGGCGAACTCGTCCCCCCCCATGCGCGCCAGCAGGTCTTGAGAGCGCAGCGTCTGGCGGCAGATCTCCACCAGGGTGACGAGCGCCCGGTCCCCGGCGGCGTGCCCGTGGCGGTCGTTGAGATCCTTCAAGCGGTCCACGTCGACCATCAGGACTGACAGTGGCCGGCGGTACCGGCGGGCCCTCTCCCACTCGACCTCGATGTGTTGGAAGAAGTGCCGGCGGTTGCAGGCGCCGGTGAGGGGATCGGTGATGGCGAGCTGGCGCAGCTCGTTCTCCATGCGCCGACGCTCCGACACGTCTCGCAGGACGCTCTGGATCGCGGGCTCTCCGCCGAAGGTGGTCGGTCCCGAAACCACCTCGCAGGGGAGCTCCACCCCGTCGAGGCGCACGAGGACCATCTCCGCGCTGGGGAGGGTGCGCGCTTCTTGCCGGACCTGCTCCATCCGCTCGAGGACCTGCTGGTGGTAGTCGGGATGGATGACCTCGAGAACCGGTCGGCCGATCACACTCTCGGTGTCGGGGGCCGCGATCAGGGCCGCGCCGACCGGGTTGGCGTAGAGCAAGAAGCCGTTGCGATGGACGACGATGGCGTTGGGGGAGAGCTCCACCAGGGCGCGGTACCGGGACTCGCTCTCGGCGAGGGCGGACTCGGCCCGGTGGCGACCCTCCATCTCGGCCAGGGCGCTGCGCGCGGCGGTGCGTTCGGCGTGGAGCAGCAGGTACTCCCGGCGGCGTGCCTGGTGGAGGTGAACCCGGAACACGGCGCCGAGCACGGTCACGAGCCCCAGGTAGAGGACCACGAGAGCGAGCTCGCCGGGCGCGACGCCCGGGTGGTGGGTCACGACGACCTCGACCACGAAGGCAGCAGCGAGCGCCACGCCGGCGATGACCGCGTGCAGCGTGCGAACCGGGACGAACAGGTAGAACACGAGCAGGATGACCAGGACGGTCAGGGAGTGGGTGAGGAGCTCCCCCGGGCTGGCGGCGACGATCCACACGGTGGCGAACGCGGTCAGCAGCATGACGGCGAGGACGACCCGGTCGGCGGTCCGGTCGACCGCCTTCGTCCGCTGGGCTGCAAACGGAGCTCCCAGCAGCGCCGCCGCCACGGCGAGACGCACGCTCAGGGTCCCAGCCAGCCGGGCGCCGGGCCCGATGAGCACCACGTCGACGACGCCGCCCGCGAGGTAGAAGATCGCCCCCACCGACGACACCAGCCACAGTCGGGCAAGCCACTCCTCTCGTGTTTCTTCGCGGAAGGCGCCCTCGAGGTCGGGGTCCAGGAACTCTCCCGTCAGCCAGGAGATCGGTGGGTTCGTCCGTGTCGTCACGCCCTACAGCCCTGTGTGCGCCTTCGACCGCGGAGGCCCTGCAACGGGGGGAGCACACCAACCCCTCTCGAGAGCCGCCGATGTGCGCGCCGGTGACACGCCTTACAGCTCATGATACGGGCACGAGTCGCGAGCCGCTGGGTGGCATGACCCGGAGCCGCCCCTGTTTTGCAGAGGTTTCACACGAAAACCGAGGGTCCGCGAGCCCTCTTTCGTGATTCGGCCGGTGACGGGGAGGAGCCGTCAGGGTAGGCTCAGGCTCGATGGACCGCCTCTGGGAAAGTCAACCGACCGTGACCCTCACCGACGCCGGGGCCGCCGCGCTGGCTCGCCGGCACCCGTGGGTCTTCTCGCGGGCGGTGGCAGTGGTCGCGGGTGACCCCGGGGTCGGCGGCACCGTCGAGCTGCGCCGGCCGGACGGCGTCGCCGTGGGCTGGGGCGCGTTCTCGCCTGCCTCCCAGATCAGGGCCCGGGCCTGGAGCTTCGACCCCGCGGACAGGGTCGACGGGGGCTTTCTTCGCAACCGGGTGGCGCGGGCGGTCGGTGCTCGCTCCGCCCTCCTCGCCGACCCCGAGCGGGGGGGGTGCCGGCTGGTGAACGCGGAGTCGGACGGGCTGCCCGGGGTGGTGGTGGACCGCTACGGGGCGTGGCTGGTCTGCCAGCTGCTGTCCGCCGGCGCCGAGCGCTGGCGGGGGGAGCTGGTCTCGGCCCTGGCCGAGGTGGTCCCCTGCGCTGGTGTCTACGAGCGGTCGGACGCCGACGTCAGGTCCAAGGAGGGCCTCGAGCCCCGCGTCGGGACGGCGTGGGGCTCCGACCCGCCCGAGCTGGTGGAGATCCGGGAGCACGGACTGCGATTCCTGGTGGACGTGCGCGGCGGCCACAAGACCGGGTTCTACCTCGACCAGGTCTCGAATCGCCGGCGCCTCGCGGACCGTTGCGCCGGCGCCGAGGTGCTCAACTGTTTCGCCTACACCGGGGCCTTCTCGGTGGCGGCGCTCGCCGCCGGTGCGGCGCGGGTGACCGAGGTGGAGAGCTCGGCCGCCGCCCTCGGCCTGGGGCGCGCCCACACGGCGCTGAACGGCCTCGACGGGGCGCGTCTCGAGCAGGTGGAGGGCAACGCCTTCGCGGTCCTGCGCGGTTTCCGGGACCGCGGCCGCACGTTCGACCTGGTGGTGCTGGACCCGCCCAAGTTCGCGGACTCCCGGGCCCGGCTGGACGGCGCCTGCCGCGGCTACAAGGACGTCAACCTGCTCGCCTTCAAGTTGCTGCGTCCGGGCGGTCTTCTGTTCACGTTCTCCTGCTCCGGGCTGGTGTCGGCGGAGCTGTTCCAGAAGGTGGTGGCCGGGGCTGCCCTGGACGCCGACCGGGACGCGCAGGTGGTGGAGCGTCTCGGCCAGGCGGAGGACCACCCGACCCTGCTCAGCTTCCCCGAGGGGACCTACCTCAAGGGGCTGGTCTGCCGGGTGCTTTGAGCGGTCTCCGTTCCCGACACACCGACCGCCCGGAGGACCCACATCGCAACAGCTTCGAGCCAGGGCGGGAACAACTCGGCACGGTCCCGTGGCTATACTCGGGTGATGGTCGGAGGTCGGCTCATGCCGCGTATCGTGCAGCTCGTCGTACTCGTCTGTCTCGCGGCCTCCCCGGCGACGGCGGAGCCTCCGCTGCCCGACGGGGCGGAGCGCCGACTCGCCCCCTCCCTGGCCGAGGGCTGGAAGAACGGTGCCGACAGTTTCCGGGTGGTCGTCCACCTCGAGGCGCCGCCGGAGGCGAGGCTGCCCCTGTCGCCCCGCGGGGCGGAGCAGCCGCGGCCCCGGCTCGCCGCCGTGCGGTCGACGACCACCCAGGCTGTCGGCGAGGTGATGGAGCGGGCTGCGGCAGAGGACCTGGAGGTCATCCAGGTGTCCCGCCTGCGGCCGACGTTTTCGGCCCGGGTCAGCCGGGCCGGCCTCGAGCGGATTCTGGAGAGCCCACAGGTGCGCTTCGTCCAGGAGGACGAGGTCTGGCACACCCACACCCTCCAGGGCCGTGCCCTGATCCGCGCCGACGCCCTCTACGACTTGGGCTTCTCCGGCGCCGGCGGCTCGGTCGCGGTCATCGACACCGGCGTCGACTACACCCACCCCGCCCTGGGCGGCGGCCCCATCCCCAACGGCAAGGTGGTCTACGGCAGGGACACGGTCGCCAACAGCAACGATCCGATGGACTGCGACGGCCACGGCACCGCGGTGGCCGCCATCGCGGCCGGCGCGGTGTGGCCGTTCCTGACCTACGCCGGCGGGGTGGCGCCGGGCGCCTCGATCCTGGCCTACAAGGCGAGCGCGGATCGGAACTGTGGGTCGTTCTTCACCAGCGACGTGGTCGAGGCGATCGACGACGCGATCCTCCTCCGGGACACCCACGCCGTGGTCGCCATCAACCTCTCCATCGGCGGCGACGCCACCGAGGGGCCCTGCGACCGGTCCGACCTCGCCTACGCCGCCGCCATCGGCGACGCGGTGGAGGCGGGGATCACGGTGGTGGCCTCCTCCGGCAACGAGGCGTTGAAGACCATGATCGCGACCCCGGCATGCGTCTCGAGCGCGCTCAGCGTGGCCTCGGTGTACGACGACGACAGCGTCACCGACCGCGGCATCAGCTACTGCGCCAACGACGACTGCTCCGAGATCCTGTGCACCGACTCGCAGCTGCCGGCCGGGAGCCCGACCTGCTACTCCAACACCAGCGCCTATCTCGACCTGTTCGCGCCCGCCGAGTCGGCGCGTACCGCCGCCCCCGGCTCGACGTCCACCCCGTTCGGCGGCACCTCGGCCGCGGCTCCGTACGTCGCCGGCGCGGTCGCGCTGCTGCTCGAGGCCGTGCCCGGCCTGACCCCGGAGCAGCTGCGGCTCCTGCTCGGCATCGCCGGCGAGCCGGTGACTGACGCCGGCAACGGCGTCACCCGGCCCCTCGTGGACCTCGACGCCGCCCACCGTCGCGGGCGCGACGGGATCGGGGTCGAGGGCCGCCTGCCGATCCCCGACAGCAGCGGCGTCCCGGTGGTTTCGACGGCCGTCGTCGCCACCTCGGGGGAGGTGCGCTCGGTGCGGGTGATGGTGAAGATCGCCCACGGCAACCCGCCGCAGCTCGAGGTCTCCCTCACGGCCCCGGACGGCACGGTGGTGCGGCTCCACGACCGTGGCCCCGGCACCACCGCGAACCCCGACGGGGTCAACCGGGTCGACTCGCTGTTCGTCACCTACCCCGACGACCGGGCGCCCGCGGAGAGCCTCGACGCGTTCCGGGGGCGGCCGGCGCAGGGAATCTGGACTCTCACCGTGGTGGACCGGAGCCCCGCTCTTTCCGGAGGCCCGGGGCCCGCCCTGCTGGGGTGGGCGGTGGACGTGGACACCGGCGGCGCCCCCGAGGTCGCGTTCCTGATTCCGGTGGCGATCCACGCGGCGGGGGCGGCCGGCACCTTCTGGGTGACCGACGTCCGCCTCCTGAACCCGAGCGGGGAGCCGGCCGACGTCGAGCTCTACCTGGTCCCGGCGGGGCTGGACGGGACGACCGGCGGCCTGGAGGCCGGGGTCCGGGTCGGGGCCGAGTCGGTTCTGGACCTGGCCGACCTGGTCGCCGGCAGCTTCGGCGCCGACGACCTCCAGGGCAACCTGCTGGTGGGGGGCGCGGCCGCCGAGCTGGTGGCGACCTCCCGCACGTACACCAACGGGGCCGTGGGCGGCACCTACGGCCAGTTCATCGGCGCCAGCGAGCCGTCGGCGGCCGTCGGCGCCGGCGACGCGGGGCTCGTGCTGCTCCAGCTCGCCGACAACGCCGGCTACCGCGCCAACATCGGGTTCTCCGAGGCGGTCGGCGCCGAGGCCGCGGTGCGCGTGACCCTGCATGACGGCGGGACCGGCGCAGTGCTCGGCACCCCCGAGGAGCTCACGGTCGAGCCGTTTTCCAACACCCAGGTCAACGGGGTGTTCGCGGAGCTCGGGGCAGGAGCCAGCGACAACGCCTACGCGACGGTGGAGGTGGTCGGCGGCGGCGGCCGCGTGGTCGCCTACGCCTCGGTGGTGGACAACCTGACCGGCGACGCCATCGCGGTGCCCGGCCGGCGACCGCAGACGGTGTCCGAGGTGGTGGTCCCGATCGTGGCCAGGACCGCGGGCCAGGCCGGGACCGACTGGGTTTCGGACCTGAGGGTGCTCAACGGCGGCACCACAGACCTGAGCCTGACCCTCGAGTACCGGCCCGAGCAGGGGTCGGCGGGCGGCCCGGCGAGCACCGGGGTGACCCTCGGGCCCGCCGCGGTCCTGGCCGTGGACGACCTCCTGGCAGAGGCGTTCGACGTGACGTCGGGGAGCGGTTCCCTGCGCGTCGCGGTGGGAGGGGAACCCGCCCCGCTGCTGGTCACCTCCCGCACCTACAACCAGACCGACCTCGGCACCTATGGTCAGTTCGTCGGCGGGGTCACCGGCGGTCTCGACGGCACCGCCTACCTCGCGCACCTCGACTCGAGCGACGACTTCCGCACCAACGTGGGCTTCTGCGAGGTGAGCGGGGGGAGCGTGCTCCTCCTCTACACCCTGCGCGCGGGGGACGGGGAGGTCCTCGGCAGCCGGACGGTGTCGCTCGGGCCCTACGAAGTGCTGCAGGTGAACGACGTGTTCGAGGCGGTGGGCGCGGCGCCGGCAACCAACGCCTGGCTGGAGGTCGCTCGCGTCAACGGGGCCGGCACCTACGCCGTCTACGCGTCGGTGGTGGACAACCACTCCGGGGACGCGATCTTCATCCCCGGCACGAGCGCTCCGGAGTAGGCAGCGCCACCCGATCCCGATCCCGGAGTGACCGCGAGGCCGCGACCCGTCCCGAGCCGACTCGTTTTTTTCGGGAACGGGAACGAGATGTGGCCGGGTGGTTTACCCTGAGGTCGTGGCCTCCTTCATGCTGGGCAGGTACGAGGTCCTGGAAGAGCTCGGGTTCGGGGGCATGGGCACCGTGTACCGGGCCCTCGACCCGGTCCTCGATCGCCTCGTCGCGCTCAAGACGATGTTCACCCAGGGTCCCCTGACCGATGAGAACACGCGCCGGTTCCTGCGCGAGGCCCGGTCGGTGGCGCGGCTCCAGCACCCGAACATCATCACCGTCTTCGAGTTCGGCGAGGTCGACGGGAAGCCGTTCATCGCCATGGAGCTGCTCGAGGGGACGAGCCTCGGCGACGCGCTCGCGGCGGGTCGGCTGCCCGACCTGGGCTCCAAGCTGAGGGTCGTGGACCAGCTCTGCCGCGGGCTCGCCTACGCCCACCGGCGTGGGGTGACCCACCGTGACATCAAGCCGAGCAACGTCTTCCTCCAACCGGACGGGACCGTCAAGGTCCTGGACTTCGGCATCGCCCGGGTGGAGGGGGGGACCGCCGTCACCGACGGTGGGGTGGTGCTCGGCACTCCCCACTACATGGCCCCGGAGCAGTTCCGGCCGGGGGGGGTCGACCACCGGGTGGACATGTGGGCGGTCGGAGTGCTGCTGTATGAGCTCGTCTCCGGGCGGCGCCCCTTCGAGGGATCCTCGGTGCCGTCGCTGATCTACCGGATCATGCACAGCCCCCCGCCCCCCCTCGACCCCGTGATGGAAGGGATCCCGCCCGCGCTGGCCGCGGTTATCGACCGCGCCCTGGCCAAGGACCCCGCGGGCCGCTTCCCCGACCTGGACGCGATGGCTGACGCCCTCCGGGCGGCCAGCGCGGCCGGGGACCCCGACAGGCTCGAGAGGCTCGAGCGGTTGAGCGAAAGGGTCGACCGGACCATGGCAGCCGAGCCCTCTACCGGGGACTCTCGGCCGGCACCCCGTGCGGAGCCGACCGAACGGCGCGCGATCTTCGGACCGGACGAGCCGCCCCCCCCTCCCGCTCCCTCCCCCGGCTTCACGGCCGCCGCGGCGCTCTTCACCGGCCAGCGACGGAGCGCGTTTCGCGATGCCGGCTTTTTCGGCGAGCGGCTCGGCCTGCAGGTGGTGGAGGTGGACCCCGCCGAGCAGATCGTGGCGGTGGGGGGGGTGGACGGATCGATCAGGGTCTGGGACCTCCAGACCCGCATGAAGGTCGCCACCCTCCGCAGCCGTGTCCACCTGCGGACCGGTCACGCCGCCATGGTCACGGCCATGACCTTCTCTCCCGATGGTGCGCTCCTCGCCTCGGGGCACCTGGACGGCGCCGTCGACGTCTGGGACGTGGCCAGCGGGCTCGAGGCGCCGGTCACGCCGCGGCACGACGGCGCCGTGGCCGGCCTCGCGTTCTCGGCCGATGCGACCGTGCTGGTGTCCGGGGGCAAGGACGCGGTGGTCAAGTGCTGGGAGATGCCGGCGCTCATGGCCGGCGAGGCCCGTCGCGTGCTGCGACGGCAGCCGGCCGAGGTCACCGCGCTGGTGCGGTCGGGCGACCGGGTGTTCACGGCCCACGCCAACCGGGTGATCCGGGTCGAGGAGCTGCGGTCGGGCCGGCTGCTGGCCACGCTCCACGGTCACCCGGCCGCCCCCGGAGTGCTGGCGGTGTCGCCCCGAGGCGACCTGCTGGTCACCGGCAGCCGCGACGGAGCGGTGCGGGTGTTCGGGGTCGAAGCGCGGACCCAGCTCCGGCTTCTCGAGGGACACGCCCGGCCGGTGGCGTCTCTGGTGTTCATGGCCGGCGGGCGGCGGCTGGCCGCGGTTGCGCGCGACAACCAGCTCCTGGTCTGGGACGTGGCCCGGGGCGGGGAGCCGGTGGAAACCCAGGCCGTCGCGGCGGAGGAGGCGCTGACCAGCCTGGCGGTCACCGGCGCCGGGCAGCGCGTCCTGTGCGGTCTCGCCGACGGCCGGATCAGGGTGTGGGAGCAGAGCGGGTAGCACCACGGGTCACGGCCCACTCGTGACGTCGCGGCGCGCAGAGGAGGGCTGAACCGCGAAGACGCCAAGGACGCGAAGTCGAGCCAACTGGTCTCTTACTTCGCGTTCTTCGCGTCTTCGTGGTTCAATCGCCGTTTTGCTCCCACGGTTACCAGAGCCGGCAGGGGTGTCCAGTTCGCGGAGCACGACGATCTCTGACCCGAGCGTAGCGCAGGGGCAGGTGTCACCCTCGAGCTCGGCCCCGATCGGAAGTAGCGGGAATGATCGAGAATCAATCTCGATTATGGCGGGTGGGAGGTATGACGAGAAGATGTCTGCGCGTGCTCCGATCCAGATTCGGCCCTCCGCACCGGGCGGCGGGTTCGTGAACGTGACCGCGCGCGCCGTGGAAGCGCTGCGCGAGGCTCTGGCGGCCGAGGGGCCCGAGGCCGACCTCGGCGTCAGGCTGGCGGTGGTGGGCGGAGGGTGCTCGGGCCTGCAGTACGAGCTGGAGATCGACCAGCGCCGTCCCACCGACACCGTGGTCGAGGCGGAAGGGGTGTCGCTGCTGCTGGACCCCAAGTCCGCCATCTACCTCAAGGGGATCACGCTGGACTACCAGGACGGGCTTCGGGGCAAGGGCTTCTCCTTTTCCAATCCCAACGCCACCAACACCTGCGGCTGTGGAGAGTCCTTCGGCGTTTGACCGCCTGCGGCTCGAGGGCGGGCAGGCCCCGTTCCCCGGCTGGGGACGGCTCGAGGTCCGAGGACGCCACCGCGAGCGGTTCCTGCACAGCCAGGTGACGTCGGACGTCAGGGGTCTCCCCCACGGTCAGTCCCAGCTGTCGAGCCTGCTCGACAGCCATGGCCGGCTGCAGGCTTTCTTCCTGGTGCTCAAGCGGGAGGAGAGCCTGGTCCTGCTGGTCCCGGCCGAGCTCATCGAGGTTGTGGCTGCCGAGCTCGGCGACCGCGTCATCGGCGACGACGTCGAGGTGCTCGAGCTGGCTCCTCGGCGAATGCGGCTGATGTTGGGCCCCGAGGCGGTCCGCCTGCGCGCGGGCCTGCCGCCGGAGGAGGTGTTCCCGGTCGAGCTGTACGGCGAGCGCGGTTTCGTCACCTGGTCCGACGTCACGCTGCCGCTCGAGGAGGTCGGGGAGGACCTGCTGGAGGGGCTGCGGGTGGTCACCGGCCTGCCCCGGTGGAACCTGGAAGTGGCCCGGGGCATGCTCGTCAACGAGACCAGCCTGGTCGACACGGCGGTCAGCTTCGACAAGGGGTGCTACCTGGGCCAGGAGACGGTGGCCAAGGTCCACTCCCACCGTGGCGCCGCGTACGCGCCGATGCTGCTCGAGGTCGGCGACGCGGTCGACGACCCGTCGTCCCTGCTCGGGCGCCCGTTTCGCGCCGCCGGCCGGCGCGCCGGGGTGATCCGCTCCTCGGCCCGCTGGGAGGGGAAGCTCATGCTCCACGCGTCGCTGCTGCGGGACCTTCGCGTGCCGGGCACCACGCTCGAGGTCGAGGTGGACGGCGCCCCGAAGCTCATGGCGAGGGTGGTCGCCCTGCCGCTGGTCGCGCTCCCCGCCCGCGAGGACAGCGCCCGGGCCCTGCTCGAGACCGCCGTGGCCCGGTTCGCGGCCGACGCCGAGGGGGAGGCCGCGCGGCTCCTCGAGCGGGCGATCGCGGTCTGCCCGACCTTCGCCGACGCCTGGGAGGCGCTCGGCGTCATGCACTTGCGGCAGGAGCGGTACGAGGACGCCATCGAGCTCTTCCGGCGCCTGCTGGAGGTTGACCCCGACTCGGTCCTGGCCCACACCAACCTGTCCCTGTGCCACAATCGGCTCGGCCGGGTCGAGGACGCTGAGCGGGAGGCTGCCGCCGCGACCGCTGCGAGGATGCGGCGGTTCGTCGCCGAGGAGGAGCGGGCAGAACGGGAGCGGAGGGACCGGGAGAGCGCTCTCGCCGATCGCGGCCGGCGGGAGGAGATGCTCCGGCAGGTCCTCGACCTCGACCCCCGCGATCCCCTCGCTCACTTCGGGCTCGGTCAGCTCTGCGTTGACGCCGGCCGTTTCGAGGAGGCGGTCGAGCACCTCCGGGCGGCCCTCGAGGTGGAGCCCTCTCACTCCGCCGCCCACCTGGCTCTGGGTCGGGCGTGGGAGGGGCTCGACCGGGTGGAGGAGGCGCTGGCGGTGTACCGGGCGGGAGTCGAGGTGGCGGCGAGGCGGGGCGACCTGAGAACCGCCACGAGGATGCAGGAGCGGCTCGCGGGCCTGAGCGCGGGATAGGTGGCGCGGGCGTTTCGCCCGCGTCGAGGCCCCGGGGCGATGGAGCCGGGAGCGCCCTGGTCCCCCGCCCGCGCTGCCGGGACGGTCACGTCACCGTCGGTCCGCATGGTGGCGCGGGCGTCTCGCCCGCGTCGAGGTCGCCGCGGCGAACCCGGGAGCACTCCCGCCTCGTCGCGACCCGACTGTGCGAAACTCGAAGCGGACACATCGTGACGACCGGAGTTCCGCTCGTGGCCCGCGTCGAGTGCCGTAGCGAGGGGGCGGCGGAGGAGCGGCCCGTGGCGGTGTGGCTGGGGGGCGAGCGTCGTCCGCTGGCGGCGGTGCTGGAGGACGTCGTGGAGGGTTCGCGCCGGGCGGGGGAGCCGAGCGAGCGCAGACTCAGCGTCGAGCTCGAGGACGGAACCCGCCTGGAGCTGCGCCGCCGGCTGCCCGAGGGCAGCTGGCGGGTGCGCAGGGACCGCGCGGGCCGCCGTGATGAGGCGCGGGGGGAGGACTGAGGTGAAGAAGGTCATGCTGGTTACGGCCGCGACGGTGGTGGTGCTGGGGCTGGGGATCCAGCTGGTGCCGGTGGACCGCAGCAACCCGCCGGTGGTGGCGGACCTGGATGCTCCGCCGGAGGTCCGCGCGGTCCTGGACGCGGCCTGCTCCGACTGCCACTCCCACCGGACGCGGTGGCCCTGGTACAGCCGGGTCGCCCCGGTCTCGTGGCTGGTCGCCAACGACGTCCGGGAGGCGCGCGAGAAGCTCAACTTCTCCACGTGGGGGACCCTCGAGCCGCGCAAGCAGTGGAAGGCGATGGAGGAGATCGGCGAGGAGGTGGAGGAGGGGGAGATGCCGCTGCTGATGTACCGTCTCGCCCACCCGGAGGCACGGCTCGACGAGCACCAGCGGGCGACGCTCCTCGAATGGGCGCGGTCGGGCGAGAGGCAACGGTAGCGCCTCCGACCTCGCCGTGACCGTTCCCGGGCCCGATTCGTCATATCGGGTACGGGTACGGGTACGGGTACGGGTACGGGTACGGGTACGGGGGGAGGTGCCTACGTCGCCGGAGGAGTCGAGCGTTCGACCCACACCCCGAGTAGGTGCAGGGTGGCCTCCACCGCCCCCGCCATCCACTCCAGGGAGACCCACTCCAGGACCGAGTGGAAGGCCTGACCGCCGGCCCAGAGATTCGGCGTCAGCAGCCCCATGAAGGAGAGCCGGGCGCCGTCGGTGCCGCCGCGGATGGCCCGGCGGGCCGGCTCGAAGCCGGCGCGCCGCACCGCCTCCACTGCGTACTCGACGACCCGCGGGTCCTCCGCGAGCTTGTAGGCCATGTTGCGGTAGGACGGGTCGACGTCGACGCGGATGGTGGCCTTTGGGAAGCGCTCCTGGACCCGGGCCACGACCTCGCGCAAGGAAGCCTCCCGCGCCTCGAGCTCCTCCACGGTGAAGGCCCGCACCAGCAGCTTCGCCTCCACCTTGGTGACGTCGCCCGAGATGTTGTAGGGGTGGAGGTAGGGCTCGCGGCCCTCGGTGGTCTCGGGCAGGAAGCCCTCTGGCAGCGCGTCGACGATCGCGGCGGCAACCCGCAGGGCGTTGACCAGCTTGCCCTTGGCGTAGCCGGGGTGGACGTCGTGACCCTCGATGGTGAGGCGGGCGGTGTCGGCGCAGAAGGTCTCGTCCTCCACTTCCCCCAGGTCCGAGCCGTCCAGGGTGTAGGCGAAGTCGGCCCCGAACGCCTCGACGTCGAAG
>Ga0068714_10001672_pt1 | contig 31239 bp, 17 predicted proteins | sample MTBNYHSulfiMetaG_FD_62988 | JGI IMG/M metagenome (GOLD analysis project Ga0068714, IMG submission 62988) | Enrichment culture microbial communities from rom New York Harbor, USA that are MTBE-degrading - MTBE-NYH (New York Harbor Sulfidogenic)... | ecosystem: Environmental > Aquatic > Marine >...
ACACTCGAAAAAAAAGTACAGGAAAGAACACAGCAATTGGAAGAGGCAAACAAACAAAAAACAAACTTTTTTATCAATATTGCTCATGAAACAAAGACTCCGTTAACATTAATAAATAATTATCTGGATAAGGATATAAAAATACGGGGGGTATCTAATGAAATTGCTATTGTAAAAAATAATTTAAACAAACTGCAAAATGATATGATTAATTTTTTAGATATTGAAAAATTAGAAAAAGGTCTAACCTTTTATAACAATGATCAAATTATTAATTTATCCGATTTTATAAAAGCTAAAATATCATTATTTACTGAAATCGCATGGAAAAAAAGAATAGTAATTACTGCTAAAAACATTAAAGAAAGTGTATTCATAAAAATAGATCCGAATGCAGTTGATAGAATAATAAATAACTTAATAGATAATGCAATAAAATACAACAAAAAAGAAGGTAAAATTGAGATCTCTTTATATGAAAAAGCGGATAATATAGAATTCATAATCAAAGACACCGGTATAGGAATATCGGAACAACAGCAAAAAAACATATTTAATCCTTATTTTCAAATCTCTCATAAAAAACAAAATATCCAGGGGATAGGCATGGGATTAAATATAGTAAAAAAAATAATAGAGACTATAGATGCAAAAATAGAATTAGACAGTAAGGAAAACCAGGGCACTACATTTAAAATAATTTTTAAAAAATATAAAATTAAAGGTAAAACTCAAATCCCGGAAGAATATGAGCTATCAAAACCTGCCGACAGCTTTGTGAATGTTGAACTAAAAGAAGAAAACTATATTAAAGACAGAAAAAATATTTTACTGGTTGAAGACAATGTTGAGATGCTAAGCTATTTACAGGAAAGCTTATATGATGATTATAATGTATTTATTGCAAATAACGGAGTGCATGCATTAGAAAAATTAAATGAGATACCAAAACCTAATTTAATAATCTCTGATATAATGATGGATCAAATGGATGGTTATATATTTTATGATGAATTGATGAAAAACAATAATTATGAAGCAATACCATTCATATTTTTAACAGCAAAGACATCGAGTGATGCAAAACTAAAGGGCTTGCAAAAAGGAGCGATTGATTTTATACAGAAGCCGTTTTTAATAGATGAATTAAAAAGTAAGATTCATTCTATATTAAAACTCCAGGAAGAACAGACCAAAGAAAACATAAAAGAAATCAGTACTAAATTTACAAAAATTATATCGGAAGGATTAAATAAAAAAACTGAAAAAATATCTTTTAGTTTATTATGCAATGATTATAAAATTAATAGTAATGAAAAAGATGTTTTAAGGCTGCTTATTAAGGGTTATGAATACAAGGAAATTTCTTTAAAATTAGATATTTCACTTAGTATAGTAAAGAAAAGAATAAATAATATATATAAAAAGTTTGATGTAAAAAACAGAATAGAATTATTAAATAAAATCAATGATTAAAAAATCATTTTAATAAACCCTTCTTTTTATTAACAATAAATCTAGCAGAATTACCCTTATTTTAATTTACTAACAAAAAACTTTATTATTATAATAATTCCAAATTATATACATAAAAAATTAAGATATTATAAAATAAACTACATTTTATTTTACAGTAAAAAAATTTACTAATTCTACTTTATTTTTTACACAAAGTTTTTTATAAATATTATGAATTCTTTTTTTAACAACATTTATTGAAATCTCTAATTTTGCACTAATCTCTTTATATTCTAAACCGTTTATTAATAACTGAATTATCTCCTGTTCATTTTTACTAACTTTATTTTCATTACAAATCATATTAAATGTTAAGATGTCGTTTTTACCATTAAGTTCATTATTAATAATTTTTGAAAATTTTATTCCGATTTCTTTTGAATGCACTTTCTTTAAATTTTCTTGCAGCCTTATTAATGAATATATCTTTGTTTTTAATTCATCAATAGAAAAAGGTTTACAAATATAATCAACAGCACCTTTTTTTAGACCTTCTATCTTATCATTAATAGATGTTTTTGCTGTTAAGAATATAAAAGGTACAGCATTATTATTCTGATCTTTGTTAAATTCATTATAAAATTCATATCCGTTCATTCCATCCATCATAATATCAGAAACAACTAAATTGATCCTATAAGACATGTTTTTAATTTTATCCAAAGCTTTTAATCCATTTTCGGCAATGAATACATTGTAATCATTATATAAATTTTCCTGTAAATAATATAAAAGCTCAATATTATCTTCTATAATTAATAGATTCTTTTTATTTTTCAAATATCTTTCTTCTTTAAAATTACAAGTAACAATACTGTCAATGGGTTTTATTAATTCAATAATATCATTTTTGTTTTTATCCTTTGATACCTTATATTTATTAAAAATCAATGTAAATGAAGTTCCTTTATTAATCTCACTATTTACATTAATTATTCCATTTACATCATCCATTATTTTTTTAACAATACTTAATCCCATACCAAGACCCTGTAAATTTCTTTTTTTATGTGATAACTGATGATAAGCTTTAAATATAGATAATTTTTGATCTTCCGCTATTCCTATTCCGGAATCATTAACAATAAACTCAATTTTATTATAATTATTTTTAAGAACAACTTCAATAACTCCGGCATCTTTATTATATTTAATGGCATTTTCTATCAGATTGTTTATAATCCTGTCTAATGCAAAAGGATCAATTTTTATAAATAAATCTTTTTGTATTTTTTTAATCAATTTAATATTTCTTTTTTGTACTATTTCATTAAATAATATAAGTTTTTTTTCCAATAAATTAGAAAAATTTATAGTTTGATCATGATCATAAAAAACTAAACCTCTGTCAAGTTTTTCTAAATCAAGCAGATTACTCATATCCTTTTTTAATAAATCAATATTTTGCTTTACAATATCAAGATCTTTTGATTTTCCTCTTTTCATAATATCATTATCAAGATAATTATCAATCAATGTAAGGGGTGTTTTTAATTCATGGGCTAAATTAACATAAAAATTTGTTTTTTCTTCATATAGCCCTCGTAACTCTTCTGTTCTTTCCTGAACTTTTTTTTCTAATGTATTCTTTAAAATCACAAGCGATCTATGTTCCGCATTAAAATTATTGGTTATGGAATTTGCAGATATAAACAACCATATTAAAATACCATTTGTCGAAATTAAAACCATAATAAATTCATTTACATTTAAATACACTAATATTGGATAAATAATGTAAAAAATTATATATCCTGTAATTCCTATATAAATATATAATTTCCATCTATACTTATAATATTTTAAAATAAAAAATAAATATGAAGATGAAACCCACAAAGTTAATGCAAAAATAATACCAGGGATTAATACAATAATACTAGATAAAATAATATTCTTGAAAATAAATAATAATAAGACACCTAAAAATGTTGGTAAAATTAATAATATTGGGAAACCTATAATTATTAATTTTTTTGTCTTTTTTAATTCTAAGGCAAAATATGTAAATAAAACAAATGCTAAAGAAACCAGCATCAATGATAGAAAGGTTAAGCTTGTTTTAATAAACAAAGAATCAATATAATTTTTTATCAATGTTTTTGAAATCTGCCAAAATAAATAGCTAATACCCAGTAAGGAATAGTAAAGATTTATTTTTTCTTCCCTTCTTCCTAAATATACCGCAAAATGATAAACAGAAAGTGTTAAAAATATCCCAATATAAAAAAACCATCCAAAGCTTTTCAATTAAAAAATCCAGTTATTATTTTTAAAACTTTTATATTACAATCTTTATAGAATTATTATTACTTTATATAAATTATACAGCATTTTTTAATTTTTAAATATATTTACCTATACTACTTTAACATAAAAATATAAAATTGCAATAACAATAATAAATATAAATTATCTACAAATACTATATTTCCTGTATTTTAACCCAAATTTACCCCATTTTTGAACCAAAATCCACCTTTAAAAAATATAAAATATTACTTATAATATAGCTAATTCTCATTATTATAATAAGAATTTTATATATTAAATTTAATGTAAAAAGTAATTAATAAATAAAGAGAGATTTCATGGTTATTATTAAACAACAAAATCTCTCTTTTACTTAAAAAATTTATAATATTATAAAATTATTTTTTACATAGCAGATATAGGGCATTAAAAAATTTTTATTTAAGTATTTTGAATAATCAATAAAGATTTATTTGAATAAACTATTTTTTATATTTTTTTCAATACTATTTAACTATGATATTTATGTTAATTTATTGAGAAGTAATGATTTTTTAATACTAAAAAATATAATTATTTTAATGGCTAGATTATGTATTTAAAAAAAAGTAAAAACAATTATTTAAAAATGATAAAAATTTTAATACTAATAATGTTTTTTTTTATAATTCAAAACTGTCAAATCATTAATAATAAAAAAGAACCAAAAGCAATAAATGGGGTAATGGATTTATCAAATTGGGATTTTAATAATAATAAAGCAATAAGATTAAAAGGAGAATGGGAATTTTACTGGAGTAAGATATTAAATCCTGATGATTTCTATAAAATTGATACAAAAAAATGTGAGTATGTTTTACTGCCAAAAGCATGGAATAATTACAAAGTAAATAATAAAAGAGTCGGTTATAAGGGATATGCAACATACAGATTGAAAATAATAAATATTAATAATTCCCAAGAATATTCATTAAAAATTCCAGAAATGCCGTCGGCATATAATCTATTTATAAATGGAGAAAAAATTGCATCAAATGGTAAAGTATCTACAAATAAAAAAACAATGATACCGCAATATCTGCCGCTGGTAATTGATTATCAATTAAAGGAAAAAGACTTAGATATCATTTTACAGATATCAAATTTTCATGAACACCTTGGTGGAGCATGGAAGAGCATTCTTTTTGGATCCAAAAAAGACATTCACTGGATGTTCAGAATAAATATATCATTAGAATTTTTTCTTTTCGGAATTCTTTTAATTATGTGTGTATATCATCTCAGCCTGTTTATCCTTAGAAGGAAAGATATTGTTGTTTTCTACTTCGGTATTTTTTGTCTTATAATTGCAGTAAGACTTCTTGTATCTGGGGAAAGATTTGTTAACCATTTATTCCCAAATTTAAATTGGGAAACAACAAGAAAGTTATTTGCCCTTACATTTTTTACTTCTGTGCCAATTTTTCTAATGTTTATCCATGAACTTTTTCCAAAAGAATTTTCTAAATTAATAATAAAGATCGCTCAGGTTATATGCATATTTTTATGTTTTATAACATTTTTTACATCTGCTAATATATATACAAAAGCAGTTGTAATATATGATGGTATTACAGTCATTTACAGTTTATATTCTATCTATGTAATGATTTTAGCAATAATTAATAAACGTGAAGGATCTTTAATATCTATTATAGGATTTGTTATTTTTTTTCTTACTATTATCAATGATATACTATATACAGAGTCAATAATACAAACAGGATTTTATGTTCCCTTTGGATTATTTGTATTCATTTTTTTCCAGGCTTTTTTATTAAGCATGAGGTTTTCTAAAGCTTTTAATAAAATCGAAAATTTATCATATAAACTGGAAAAAACAAATAAACAATTAAAAGATATAAATATAAATCTCGAACAAAAAGTATTAAATCGTACAAAACAACTAGAAGAAGCTCATGAACAAAAAACAAATATTTTTATTAATATAGCACATGAGACAAAAACCCCATTGACTCTTATAAGTAATTATTTGGATAAATATATCAAAAAGCATAAAGAAACCGGTGATTTATTAATTATTAAAAATAATATAGATAAACTAAAAAAAGACATGATTAATTTTTTAGATATTCAAAAATTAGAAAGAGGTCAAATCTATTATAACCATAATCAAATCATAAATCTATCGAATATATTAAAAGAAAAAATAAAATTATTTACAATAATCACATGGAGAAAAAGGATACATATTATCTCAGATAATATTGAAAATAATATAGTAATAAAAATAGATCCGTATGCGATAGATAGAATACTTAATAACCTGATAGATAATGCAATAAAATACAATAAAGAATTCGGAAAAATAGAAATATCACTAACAGAAATATATAATAAAATAATACTTATGATAAAAGATACTGGTATCGGCATATCAAAAGAACAACAAGAAACTATATTTAATCCATACTACCAGATATCACATAAAAAGAGAAACATACAGGGTATAGGTATGGGATTAAATATAGTTAAAAATATAATTAATGATGTAAACGGTAAAATAGAAATTAATAGTGAATTGAATAAAGGTACGGTATTTATCATAACTTTTAACAAACACATAATAAATAAAAATGATAAAATTACTAACAATATCGAATTATCAAGTCCTTTTAACAGCATTGTTAATATAAAATTAAAAGAAGAAAAATATGATAATAAAAGAAAAAACATTTTACTGGTTGAAGATAATATAGAAATGCTAAGTTATTTACAGGAAAGTTTTTATGATGAATATAATGTTTTTATGTCAAAAAACGGTGTAGATGCTTTAAAAAAAATAAATGAAATGCCAAAACCAAACATTATAATATCCGATATCATGATGGATAAAATGAATGGTTATGAGTTTTATGATGAATTAATAAAAAATGATAAATATAATTATATACCATTTATATTTTTAACAGCACTAACATCTAATAATGAAAAAATAAAAAGTTTAAAAAAAGGTGCTGTTGATTATATTTATAAACCTTTTACTATTGAAGAATTAAAACATAAAGTTACTTCTATATTAAGAATACAGGAGAATCAAAAGATAAGCAACATGAAAAAAATAAATCATCAATTATTAAAAATATTGTATGAAGAATCAAATATTTTTAAAGAAAAGGATATAAATATTAATAAAATATGTATTGATTATAGTATTACAAAAAGAGAGAAGGATATTATAAAACAACTATTAACAGGTTTAGGTTATAAAGATATAGCCTTAAAGTTAAGCATAAGTTACAATAGTGTCAAAAAAAGTATCGAGAATATTTATAAAAAACTAAAAGTAAATAATAAAATAGAATTAGTAAATAAATTTAATTCTTTAAATAATTAAAATAAAATAAGCATAATAATCCTTATATTCTTTTAAATAAAATTCTTATTTGTAATTAAGGCAAAAAAAATGTACTCTGTTAAATTTGACAATCCCTTGTAAGATTTAATCATATAATCTAATAATAATTAAAAATTAATCATATAAAAAAATATAAGATTATAATGAATAATATAATTAATCTAAGCATAACCTCATTTATATATAGATATAATTCAACTATAAAATCTACAATTTTTCTATTTTAAAACAAATTTCACCATTATAGCATCATATTTCACCTTTAAAAAACTTAAAAACTCATTATAATAATTTTATAAAAAAAACAGGCTCTATTTTAAAATTAGAGCTGAAATTTTTTACAAGAGGAGGAAAAATGATAAAATACAATTTGGATAATACTACTTTGTTTCATAATTTACCCAAAAATTATGGCTAATATCTTTTCATTTTGGGAAAATCTTTTTATAAAAAAAATTAAAAAAAAACTAAATTAAGGAGAACAAAATGTTAAAAAAAAGAATTTTAACTGTAATTTTATGTTTAATAATTATTTTATCAGTAAACATTACAATATTTGCAGAACTTAACCTGCAATCCAATCCATATGCTTACGGAGTTAAATCTGCTGCTACGGGGAATGATGACAGCTATCTAATAGCCGAATATGAATGGTGGAAGTCTATATATGTTACATCATTGGGCGCAGGACATAATGGTGACCCAAACAATCCCAATCTAAGAGTAAGTAGAGATATGATGTCTGGTTATGATACAGTATCAGAAGGTCAGGCTTACGGTATGCTTCTTGCGCTGTATTTTAATGATTATGATACATTCCTAAAATTATATTATTATGCATGGAATCATTTTGATCCTGATACAGGATTGATGCATTGGAAAGTCAGGTGCGACAGTGTTAATATAAGTGAATTTGAGCTCCCAATACCTCATGGAATACCCTATGTACAAAGAACAAGTTTACGTACAGATATTAAGCCTTCATGGGATATAGTGATTAAATATACCGACGATCCCCCAAATACTTCAGATTATTCACAGGCATCACAATACGAAAGAGGATACAGCTCCGCAGCAGATGCTGATCTGGATATGGCCGGTGCACTTGTTTTTGCATGGTATAAATGGAATAGTACATATTGTCGTACTCAAGCAGCAAAAATGATCAGAAATATTTTTGATTATTGTACTGAACATGTTCCACATGATAATTACTGTTTTTTAAAAAATGGTACTAAATGGGGAGGTGAATCCACCTGGAATCCATCCTATTTTACACCTGCATGGTTTAGAGTTTTCAAACAATTTATACTAGATACACAAGCTGATACTGCATCAATATTTAGCCAGGGTAAATATAATGGCGAAGGTTCTACTACTAACGAAGATTATTCTAAAGCCTGTGATGATATTATAAATACCATGTATGAGCACATGGAAAAGATTAATGCTGAAAATGGAAGTAATGGATTTTTCCCTGACTGGTGTGACACATCCGGAAATTATGTACAAAAAGCAGAGGGAAGTGATAGAAAATATTATCTTGAGGTTTTCGATCATGGGCATGGCACTGCCTATTATACAAGTGTCTATGGTAAAATGAGTTTTAACAGTTATTACGATGCTGTCAGAGTACCATGGAGACTGGCGATGGATTATAACTGGTACGGAAATACAGATGCTCAAAATATGCTTAGAGAAACGGGTATATTTTTCATGAACAAATTTATGGGCGGTGCAGAATCTAATATGGTTGACGGATATTCATGGTATAATGGAGGTGAATGGAAATGGGATAATAGAGACGGATTTAATTACTCAACTGGCGGTGAATATCCATCATTAACATTTAAGTCTATGAATGCTTTATCAACAATGTCTAATCCTGCTGTAGGATGGCAAAATTACTCTACTAATTGGTATGAATATTTAAAGACTTATCCAAAAGATACGGTGAATCCAGGTGATCCTAACTTTTTTGGATTTCATTATTACAGCAACACATTACGTTTGATTTCTTTGTTATATTTGGCTGGTAAATTCATAAATTACTCTGAAATGACAAACCCACCCTCTCCTGTCCCATCCAAAAATGTAATAATCCTTCAAAATAGAGACACTGATAAAAGGAACTATACCATAACAGATGAACTGATATTCCAGATAACAACTGGCAGTTCCGGTGTAATACAGATTGATAGTGTTAATCCATATCCATCACAGGTGCAGGTATCAATAAATGGAGGTCCATTCCAGCCTACCCCTCAGCAATGGGGTGGACCATTTTATGTAGCTGCAAATAGTGCTGTAATATTTAAAGTAAAGGCATTAGTGCCTACTAATATTGTATTAAACTGGTGGTGATATATTTCCATTAAATTAAAAAAGTAAAATCAGAAAAATAATAAAGAGAGAGTTAATTACTGTTTATACCGGCAGTTTATGCTCTCTCTTTATATTAAAAATATAAGCATAAATAAAATGTTTTATAAAAAACTTAAGTATTTTATTAAATTATTTTTAATGATACAGCATCTATTTAGATATCTATTAGATCAGATAAATACTTATACCGATAAAAATCCAATAATTACTTTAAATTATAAAAAAGTAAAACCAGATAAACTGTAAAAAGGAGATTTTTAAATAAATACTTATATGGATGATAAAAAAAGATATTTTTTTTAATTAGTAAAACGAAGAAAATTATTTTTATATATAAGTAAACTTATAATTTAATTTAATTTTAGCAATAAAAATCCTAAAAATATGAATATATTATTTAATACTGAATAAAGAATAATAATAAAATAAAAAATTTTTTATATTTATCCATTAATAAAATTTATTAGTTTTTTAAAATATAATTTTTATACCAAACTCACTTGAATAACAATTTTAATCCTATCTTATTTTTTATAATATCTATAATTATCAAGTACTGCAAGGACTTCATCTTCAGTTGAGATATTATTGGGATAATTTATAACTATCCCGGATGAATAAAATACATATGTATTATCACTATACTCTTTATTGCTGATTTTTCCTAATATATAATTATTTGAATCAATTAACAAAGCAGAATATATATTACCTTTTCGATGAAATATTAACGTAATTTTATTAAGATCTTTAATAGATGCCGGTAAATTTTGTGATTCAACTATATCAAACGTAGGGATCCCGTCAGAATTTAATGAATCAATAAGAAGCAATTGATATTCATCACCATTTTTTTTAAGACCTGCTGAAATCTGGTCAAAAATATCACTCATCAATGATAATTGTATATTTACCCATATATCAGGCTCATCATTTAAAGACAAAATATCTACTGCCTGGATTATTTCTTGATCTATTATAGCATGATGGCATTGTGTAACACCAAGTTCTTTCCTTTGCGCACCAATTTGATCACAACCTACACCTAATAGTCTATTATCTTCAATCATAAAAAAATCTCTATCATAATAGTCACTTGCCTTAACAGGATATTTGAGCCAAAAATTTCCTATATCATCAATAGCATCACATCTGTTAAAATCATCAAAAAATATACCCGATGCACCGGTTGATAAATCATTAACAAAATATTCAACGGTACCTGTTGTCATTTCTCCCGATTCATTTTCTCCTATAATGGTTAATTTGTTAAAACCTGTAATTGACTCCGATAGGATATCACTGTTTTCTTTTGTTATTTTGGTATCATTTAATATAATTTCGGTTATTTTACCTGTATTTTCATATATCAAAGCAGGGGAAGTTTCATAATACTTATATTCAGGTGAATTAATCTTAATTGTTAAATCTTTATTTACAATTTCGTTTTCAACAGCAGCAGATTTTTTTTCACCATGATCAACAGGGGGCTCAAAAAACTCACAGCTTATAAGACAAAATAATGATAAGATAAAAATGTAAAAAATAACTGACTTTTTAATATTAGATTTCATAAAATTACTCCTCTAAAAATATTTAAAATTTATATGAAATAAAAAAATTTGCATTATTTTCAAGCTCTATATTTAGACTGATTTTTTTATTAAATTTTATTACAAGTAAAGGTATCCCAATAGCTGTTAAAATAACACCCAGGGACATTGTAGCTATACTTGATATGAACAAACTCATGAATGTAATATAAGAATTATTATAAACTTCAAAATTATCCATGTTTTCCTCATAATCTTTTTTATAAGTCATTAAAATACTACTGTACCCGAGAAGATCATAAATCAATATAGGAGTACCAACTAAAAAAAGAGTGCCTCCTATGCATGTTAAAATGATACCTGATATTCTTATGCTTTCATTTTTATTACCTGATATTAATTGATTAAAATCTGATTTTTTAAGTAAGGGGAATCCTTTAAGCATCTTGGATGTAATGTCTTTTGATGAATCATCAATTATGCGTAATAGATCAATCCCAAGATCTCCCTCCATGTTTGTTATAGCAACTATTTTTTTTGTAAAAACATCGATTGCTTCTATCTGTACAAGTATTTTGTTATTAAATATAATATAACTGCCTACTATAACAACATTTGCATCAATTTTTTTAGCTATTTTAACAGCATTCCGGCTTTCTATCACTGAATTACTGGAAAGATTAAAATTTTTAATCTTATTCTCTACATCAATAGAATTTACAAGTATAAATTTATTTGTTTCAATTAAACCTGCTTTTAAAGCTTTCATTAATGAATCACCTAAATAATCATACTTTTTTATTCCATTTTTATTTAAAAACGGCAAAATTAAAACCGTTCGTTTAATTTCTTCTTTATTTAATGAGTATTTTTCTTCCGCTTTTACAATTGAAAAGCTTATAAAAATAAAAATTATTATATTTACTATTTTTAACATTTAATTAATTAATAATTTATATATATTGGCCCTATTGTCAACGACATAGATTGAATTATTTATGTAAACTGGAGTACCTATTAAAGGAAAATTATCAGGGTTTTCAGATATATCCAATAATTCACCTTTACCGTTTATAATATTATAAAAAAATAAACTGCCTGTATCTGAACAGAAAAATATTTTTTTATTAATCTTTAAAAATTTTTTTGTTAAATATTTATCCCGATCTCTGATATAATCAATTTTTATTATCTTTTCTGGTTTATTAAACTTTTCTATATTAAGACTGTAAAAATATCCGTTACTTGCTATGAAATAGATCTTATTATCATTATATATTAATCCTGTAATAATCTCAATACCTGCTTTAATAATTTTCGGATCCTGTTTTTTATCATTTTTATCATATTTATAAATATTTCCGGAAATATCAGCAATAAAAATATATTTATCAGTAACAACCGGAGGCATGAATGCTCTGTTTTTTAACTCAGAAAAACTTCCGATAATATTTTCATCATTTAAATCATATCGAGTAATATTTTTTAAATTTAAATCCGTAAAAAAAAGTTCATTTCTATAATAAGTTATAAACAGCTGCCCCATGCCATTTATATTTTTTAATTTTTTTATAGAGCTTCCATCATAAATAAAAATATTTTGAATACCGGGAATAAATACTTTTTTATTAATTATTAAGGGATCTGCCCAGTATTCAGGACCTTCCTCAATTTTCATTTTAGATTTTATAGATCCGTTTTTATTTAAAATAAACATATTAACGGGAGTTGCAAATAATAATTCATTCTCAAACGCAATAACTTCCTGTGTAAAGGTAGTATTAATATCCGGCTTATTAATCTCCCATTTGATTTTGCCATTCTTTGCTGATATACAATATAATTTGTTATTTGAATCACTTAAAATGTAGATTGATTCATTATCTGATGAAATTGAAGTATTCTTTTCTTCTAATAATATCCCGGGATTGCCGGATAATTTTTCAATTTTTAATAATTTCTTTTCTTCGGCAACATCTAAATTTTCATTATTGTTTTCATTTATTATAAACAGTTGATTACTTTTATTTTCAAAAGCAATTAATCTATTATTTATAATTTCATTATTTATTGGATTTTCATTAATTTCTTTAATTAATAAAATCATATCATTATTAAAATCATTAATTATTTTATTACTCAAAATTATTTTATTTCCGCTTTTAACAGATATTTTTTTATTTATAATTTTATTTAATAATCCGACATTTTCATTATTCATTTTAGTTACATTTCCTGATAAAAACGGTTTTGCAATATATTCACTGACTTCCACAACTCCTTCCGTAACATCAAGTATAACATCTTTATTATCTAATATTTGAATCATGAATTTTGTCCCTTTTACACTGAATAATGAAAGATCGGTTTTTATTTCAAATATAGATTTTTTTGTCATCAGTTTTACATTACATAAAATTTTACCATCATTAAGATAGAGTCTTGTATTGGTATCATTTTTATGTTTATTTAATTTAATTAACTTTATCTCTGTTAATTCTTCAAGAAAAACCGATGTCTCCCCTATTTTAATAGAAGCATCTGATTTCATATCTGTTTTCAATAAATCATTCATTTTGATTTTAGTTTTATCTTTAAGTAATATTTTTGAGTTAATGTATAAATTCCCATTCTTTGGAATAACAAATGCCCGGTGAGATGAAGAAACATAAAACCTAAAAAATAAAAATATACCTGAAAATATTATGATAAAAAATAAAGCAAAATAAAAAGAATATCTTAAAACCGGTTTGAACGGGATAAATATACTGCTTTTATCTTTTTTTACCTGTAATTTATCAAACAACAAGCTTTCTTTTTCTAATTCATCCCATAGTTTTTCTCTATGAGATTTATTATCACCGATTGGAATATTTAAATTATCAAGATAGTCATAAAATATTTTATCTTCATTCTTATCTTTCTTCATTTTACTACCTTCTAATTATAATGATACAAGTAAATCAATAATGATGCAAAAAACATTATTTTTTTACAATTTATTCTCCATTACTTTATAAATGCTTTTTTAATATCTTTTTTAATTTTACAAGAATTCTAGAAAGAGTCGGCCTTAATGTATTTTCCTTTATATTTAATATTTTTGAAATTTCCGAATGACTTTTATTTTCAAAGAAACGCAATGATATAATAGTTTTTTCAAATGGCTTTAATTTATTTAATGCATCCCTGACGATCATAAAATCATTATATTTATCTTTAATGTCTGCTATATCATTATTTAAAAAGTCAACTAACTCTGTCAGATTGTCATCATATGATTCGGTTTTATATTTCATTAATTTTCTATTTTTAAAATTAATTATTTCATTTGACGCAATCCTAAATATCCATGCATTAAAATTATCAATCCTCGGATTATTTATCTTTATATATCTTAATGCTTTAAAAAATACATTGGCAGTCACGTCTTCCGATATTTCTTTATTTAAGAAAGTATGAAATACATAATTATAAATTTTTTTATAATACTTGCCGTATAATTCTTTAAAAGACTTTTCATTTTCATTTGAGTTTACATAAATCATATATAAAAACAGGCTCTCACTTTTTATTAATATAGTATCTATTATTAAAAATAATATCTAATATATCAGATTTATTGTCAGAATAAAAGATTTTATTGATTATATAGTAAAATTATAGTTTTTATATTTTTCTAATTAATTGCACCGTTTTAAAATATCATGTGTCCTAATTAATAAGTACAAAAAATAAAATACTAAAAATACAAAATGAATTCGGATTAAATATAGCAAATATACAATAACTAAACATCTTATTTATTTGTTTAAGAATTAAAAAAGTTTCATAACTTTTATTAAAAATATCATAAAAATGAGGAGGTAAAATGAAAAAAGGTAAACTTCAAATTATTACTCAACTTCATGGTTTATTTACTGACTATGGATAATATCATAAATTAAACATGAAACTATTTAAAAAAAATTTAAATCAAGGAAAATAAAATGTTAAAAAAACATAAAAAAAATTTTATCAGTAAATTCTTTTTTATACCGGCAGTTATTACATTAATATTTTTAATATCATGTACAATGCCGGAGACATCTTCAAAGTCATCGGGTAAATCGGAAAGTAAATCAACTGTCCTGGAAGTTAATCCGGATACATTATCAAAATCAATAAAAGGTCCGTTTGGAGCCTTTACAGACTTTAGACTTAGCAGGGTAACGGATCAGCCAAAGAGCATAGAAGATATCAATAATGATCAGAGTAAAGTGGTTATTGCAAATGTATATGGCTGTAATGAAGGTGATACATGCAATGTAAGGTTTATTAATGACCGTGATGACGGTATATTAGATTGTTTTCTTCAAGAAGAAACATCAGCGGATTCCGAGACCACTCATAGCGGTCAGGGCTATGGTGAGCAGGTACATGGCCTTTTCGTGGACGCTTGTAACATAGGTCAATTAACTGACGATGTTTATAAAAATATTACTGGAGATGGTAATATATATGATGCTAATGGAAATTTTATAGGTCAGGCAGTTTATGCTAATTACAAACAATCTACTAGAAACTCAAAATTTATTTTATTCACTTTAAACGAGGATTATGATTATGGTTCTTCCCCTGTAGTATTTGCCAGCGTAAGAACATATAATCATGGATCCCCTGTACATGTAAGAATTAAAGATGTTAGACTAGATCAATATCAAAATTCTAAAAGATATATTATTACCGGTTTTATGGAAGAATGGGCATGTAATGATGGAGAACATCAGCCAGAAAGAATAGATTTTTTAATATTAAAAAAAGGAATTCATACACTTGGATATGTAGATGTTTGGAAATCTAAAGTGCCTTTTGTAGTTGAAGTAGGTTCTCAAGGAATGACGCATGATAGGATAGACTGGGATGAGAAGAGTGATTGGGTAGACGTAGATTTTATAACACATTTTCAGAGCAGACCAACGGTACTCTCTCAAACACAAACTTATAATGAAACTGATCAATGTGTAACAAGAAATAGAAGGGCAGATGAGTACGGCTTTCAAGTAATAATACAGGAGGAAGAATCAAGATATAACGCCCGTGACAGATCCCACGAGCCAGAAGACATTGCTTATCTTGCGTATGGTATGATGGATTTAAGTATATTGAATGGTTATTCTTTTACAGTTCGAACTAATGGTTCTTTAACCGCACATCCTGTTGATAATTTGCGTAATGAAAATGGTGATGCAATACAATTAAAAGGCATGAGCTCTTTCTGGTTAAACTGGGATCCGGGTAAAGCTTATGCTAATGATGATGTAATCGCATGGCTGATTAAAGACTGGAAAATTACGGTTTATAGAGCCGCTATGGGAGTAAGACCCACAAACCCGGATGGATTGGACCTTGATGAAGACGGTATGGGAGACGAAATAGACCAGACCGGTTATTATTATAACAGGGAAGATAGTCTTGAGACGGTAGAAGCGGTAATTAAATCATGTATCTGTAGAGGTATTTATGTGATCGTGGACTGGCATGTGCATGATGCACTTAGACCCGGGAATAAGGAAGCAGCCATAGAATTTTTTAGTTATATTTCAGAAAAATATGGCGCATATGAAAATATAATTTATGAAATATGGAATGAACCGGGCTGGTCTGATAATCACGTCAGATTTCCTGGTTTTCAACCGGGGGATGAACCAGTGTTTCCGGATGATCAAAGTCCTGAATATGGATGGGTAGAGCATATAAAACCTTATTGTATAGATATAATAACTACTATACGTGAACATGATCCTGATAATATTATAATATGTCCAACACCTTGCTGGGATCAATGGATGAATTTTTCTAATGATCCTAATACAACTCTTGATCCAATAACATCAAGCGATACCGAATATTATAATAATCTTATGTATGCCTTTCACTTTTATGCAGGATCGCATGTAATTAAAAATGATGGAGATTCAACTTACAATCCTACACCTGCGGCATTGGTTTATTGGGGGGACATGGGATGGAGAGATGCTATGTATACAGCAGAGGATTATCTTACCAAGGGCGGTTCAGAAACTCCAAACCCAACATGTTATGCATGGGATCCTAATTGGCCGAATTTATACAGGATGATGTGGAATTGGAATTTTGATCCATGGATAAGGCTTCATAACAATATAGATAAGATTCCTATTTTTGTAACGGAATGGGGTACAACTACATACGATGGGGGCAACATCGGGTCTAAAGCTATGTATTATGGTTCCAGTGAGGATTGGTTTAAATATATGCGAAAACATAACCTGAGCTGGTGTAACTGGTCAATAGGTAATAAAGATGAAGGTTCAGCAGCATTATATTCCAATGCAAGCACTTCCGGTGGATGGAGCGATACAGACCTGAGACCAAGCGGCAGGTATGCACGAAATAAAATTCAAGAATAATGAATAAGGTATGGTTGGTTAAATTAAAAAGTAAAACTAAAAAATATATAAAATAAATAAAAAGAGAGAGCTGCTTTAACTGCCTACAAGCAGTATAAACTCTCTCTTTAAAATAAAAAAAAGGAAGGTTTTAATTATGAAAAAAAATGTATTTATTTTATTAACATTAATTATGATGTTATTGCTTGTTTTTGGATGTTCTTTAGATCAGACTGGATCTGGTACCAGTGAAAAATCAACGGATCAAGGACAGGTGCAGTCATCTGATGACAACGGTAAAGCTCTTTTATTAAGAACATATAGAGGGACTCTAGTAAAAATAATCCACGCTTATCGTTTAGATTATATAGAAGTATCTCCATCTCCGGATGGTACAGTAAAAGATACTGTTATATTTACTGTTACAGAAAATACAAAAATTACTTTAAATGGTAGAAAAGTAAAACTGGATGACCTGCAAAAAGGTGATTCATTAATAGTTACTTATATAGATAATTTGGAAAAAGCTGCAATAAATATAAATGCAAAACGTGTCATAACCAAATAATCTAAAAAGTATTAAATTTGTATGAGGCTGTGATGATTAAATTAATCCAAACACGGCCTCTTTTAAAAAAAAATATTTTAAATAGAATAATAGGATTTTAAAGGAAAAATATATGTTTTTTATGATTAAATTTCAGACAGGGATATTTATGATAGTTATTATATATTTTTTATTTTTAGCCTTTTTTATGTTTTTATCGGGATGTTCTGTCCCCGGATATGTAGATCACAGCAATGATTCGGAAAGCAGCCAGGATAATAATGAAAATACACCAATTGATCCTGTGATTATCCAGGACGATGCTGTTACAATAATAAATAACTGTCCTCCTGTACCTGACGGCTATGGTAATGCTAAAGGCAATGGCACCTGCTACTATATTGACCCGGTAAATGGAAATGACAATAATCCCGGGACTTTTAAAAACCCCTGGCGAACAACAAAGAATATTAATACATATCTGCCATGGGAGTTGCCTGATAATTGGGTTCAGCTATCACCGGGAGATGTTGTTTATTTTATGGAGGGAATCCATACACAAGTATTTACCGGTTATGATTCATATTATCCTGATGCCATAATAAAATTATGGTATGTAAATGGTGATATAAATACGCCTATTGTTTTTCGTAATTACCCGGGGCATCATACAATACTGGATCCTGAGTATAATGGTTCAGGAATTATAGCATACGGGTGTTCTTATATACAAATTGAAGGATTAGAAATTCGCAACAGCTATTCCAGGGGAGTATTACTTCGTGAAACAGAAAACATGTATATAAATAATTTACTTGTTCATGATACAGACGGCTTGGTAATTGATAATATTGCAGGAGTTGAGATTTGTTATTCCAGTTATGTAGAAATCGAAAATTCAATAATATATAACAATTATGATCGTACAGCTGCAAAAACAGGAACCCAAAATGCTAATAGCTGTAATATGGTACTTTTTACAAATTCAGGATTAACCAGCATACATAACAATATATTTTTACAGACAGGAGACAGTAAAGGATACTATACAGGCGGAGGGATAAAATATAAACACAGCTCCCAGGATCCTAATAGTGTTTTTGAATTATTTGGAAATTATTTTGAGAATCATAAGTACTTTGCTGTTGGTATAGGAACACATCACGCTTATGTACATCATAATATTATTAATGGAGTGGGAGATAACTCGTCAGGTGCACCTGCCTATGCTATAGATTCAAGAGACTGGGGAGGAAATACACATCAACAGTTTCAATTATTTGAATATAATACAATATATACAGATAAAGGATTTTCCCTCTACCCTACCCTGGATTATATTAATGATTTAAATATTCCGCAGGATGATCTTAATAATAATACTTTTAGAAATAATATTGTTTTCTCAACGGCTGACGGTACCGATAACTTTCCAAATGATCCCCCTATGCAAATTTATACAGCTATCAGTGATGAATTATATCTTGAGTTGCTGGACGGCATTATATTTGAGAATAACTGCTATTATAATTCTCAAAAGGAGATGAGATGGGGATATGCAGAATCAATTAATTACGGTGCATTAGGCGGGAATTATAATCTTACCGAATGGTAAAATATTTACAACTGGGACATTAATTCTTATGAAACGGATCCTTTATTTGCTAATGTTGATAATGGAAATTTTACACCATTAGCTCCTGAATGTTATGATAAAGGAGCATTAACAAGCGGATATACTATAAATACCGAAAAAGTATATTTTATTCTAGGTACAGATTAATAATCACATTGTTTTTTTATTAAATTACAATTAAAACCTGCTTATTATGTAGTTGACTTTACTTCTCACTTTAAATGTTAATTTTTATTATATTTTAAACAATTAAAATTATAAAAGTATAAATATTTACTATAATATTATATAAAATACAACTATAAAATCTTCAATTTCTTTATTTTAACCCAAATTTCCACCATTTTGTCACCATATTCCTCCTTGTATTAATAAATAAAAAATATAAATATCTAAATTAAAAACATAAAAACTTTAAGGAGGAAAATTTGAAAAAAAGTAATGTTAAATCTGTTGATCTGATACAAATTTTAATAACAGATTACGGTTAATATTTTTAAATTTAAAAATAAAAAAGAATTAAAAAAAATTAAATCAAGGAGAATTAAAAATGTTAAAAAATTTTAAAAAAATATTTATTAACAACTTTCTATTTAGACCATCAATAATAATATTGATATTTTTAATATCATGTACTATCCCGGGAAAAGACTCGGATAACGATAATTCTAAAGATAATAATAAAAGAAATAATATTGAAGCCAACGAAAACTCAGAAACATCCAGAGCGCCGGCTGTGATTTCCGGTCCTGTAAAAGTTGGCCCATTTACTATTTATCAAGTAGAAGTAGAAGAAAATTTCGAATATATTGCCCCCTATGATAGTAATGAAGTCATGGTATTTGATATGCAGACTTGCAGTGGCGATGATACTGCCAATGTTAGAACTAAAATTGAAAATAATAAATATTATGTAAAAATTGAAGAAGATCAATCAAAAGATGATGAAACAAATCATAGTTTAGAGACAGTAATAGGCATCAGGGTAAAAAAAGGTTTAATTACTGCAAAGGGTGTAAATATTGGAGAAGCAGGATCAAAAAATATAAAACTTGACAGTACTCATGAGTGGTATACTGTAAATATGCAGTATATTAATACTGTAGGTTATACACATCCTGTTGTAATTGCAAGTGTTGCAACATATAATGGGAATCATGAATGCCATGTAAGAATCAAAGATGTAACAAGTACTTCATTTAAAATGAAACTTGAAGAATGGCCGTTTCGTACTGATGGAACACATAACACAGAAACAGTAAACTATATTGTTATTAATGGCAGTTATTATGATACCGGTGTCTGGCATGGTTATTATTTAGGTAAAGATGAAAATGGGAATGCCGGCGGTTACTGGGGTATAAGTGCATGGTCAAGAAAAGTATCAATGTCAAATGCAGGATTTTATACTGAAATGTTTTATGGACCTGATTATATATCACAAAATCCGTTTATAATAACAACCATACAGAGTTGTGAAAGCGGTGTTCCAATTGTTACAAGAGTAAGTAAGACCGATTATTCTTACGAAAGATTTTCATATAAATATCAAAAACAGGAACTGGATGAAAAATCAAACAGCAATGATCACAAATACAATGAAGTTATAGGCCATCTTGCAATTGGACCAATCGATGATATACCGGATGGCGGTTCTAGTGATATAGTTAAAACAAAAGGATGGCTGCAGGTAAAAAATAATAAATTATACAATCAGCCGGGCAATAAAGTTGTACAACTCAAAGGAATGAGCGCTTTCTGGATGAACTGGGATGAGGGTAAAAAATTTGCAAATCATTATGTAATCGGCGAGTTAATCAATAATTGGGATATTACTGTCTATAGAGCCTCTATGGGTGTAAGACCGATAGATCCAAAGGAATCCGGTGATTTACTCACTCCACTTACAGGTTATGTTGATTATCCTGAGAAAAATCTTGAAACACTTGAAAATGTAATTGAGTCATGTATCAGGAGAGGCATATATGTAATCGTAGACTGGCATGTGCATGATGCCCTCGCCTCGGCTAATTATGCGGCAGCTTTAGATTTTTTTGATTATATTTCTGATAAATATTCTAACACAAAAAATATAATATATGAGGTATGGAATGAGCCGGGTAGAGAAGGTCATAAGGCAGGCAACAGGATGTACACATGGTCTGGTGATATTAAACCTTACTGCAAAGAAATAATTGAAATAATACGTGGCAATGGAGCGAATAATATAATTATATGCCCATCACCATGCTGGTGTCAATGGACGGATGAAGTTGATGAAGATCCGTTTACATCAAGTGATTTTCCAGGTCATTCCAGTTATGCAAAAAATATTATGTATTCTTTTCATTTTTATGCAGGATCTCATACACCGAATGGTATGAATCCGAATGATTTAGGACTCCCTGATGGAAAAGATTTTAATCCGGAATTACCATGGCAGCCAAATGCAGATCCATTTAGCCGGCTTAATTCTTCTATTAATGAAATACCTATCTTTGTAACCGAATGGGGTACAACACTATACGACGGCGGTCAAAAAGAGACTTCTAAAAAAGCCTATACAAAATCATCGGATGTGTGGATAAAATATATGAAAGATAATGGCGTGAGCTGGTGCAACTGGTCAATATGTGATAAAAATGAAGGCGCTTCTGCATTAAAATCAGGAGCAAGTGTTTTCGGTAATTGGAGTAGTTCTAATTTATCAGACAGCGGTAAATATATAAAAGGTAAAATTCAGGAATAACATGAGAATTAATTTAATTGTTAAAAATCAGTACAAACTCTATTTTTAATTAAAGAAAGGAAGGTGTTATAATGAAAAAGAATATAAATATTTTATTGATATTGATTATGATGATATTACTCGTATTTGGATGTTCATTGGACCAGACGAATTCTAATACTGATGAAAAATCAACGGATCAAAAACCGATGCAATCAGCCAATGATAATACCAAAGCAGTTAATGTAAAATATCTGGTTAATAAAACAACTTTATTAAGAATAATCCATACTTATTACCAGGATTATATCGAAGTATCATCTTTAAATGAACTACAGGTTATTTATAAACATGCTGTTGCTCTTGATGCACAAATCACTTTAAATGGTAATAAAGTAAATCTATATGATCTACAAAAAGGTGATTTACTGACAATTTATTACATAAATGACAAGAAAAAGACTGCAAAAAAAATAGCAGCAAAACGTGTAATAATCAATTAATAAAATACTGAATTTATTATGAGGCTGTATAATGATTAAACTTATTGATCTAAATACAGCCTTTTTAATAAATTATAGTTATTTCATTTTTTTATGCAAAAAATTAAATTTTAATAAATCTTAATTAAAAAAAACTATTTATTATTAAAACAATGAGTAATCAATTAAAATGAAAACTTTAAAGCTGATAATTACAGGTAAAGTTACAAATTCATTTAAATAATTTTATCCCAGTGGATCTAAGAGGACGACAAAATAAAAATATTTTATTATAAATAATATATAGGGCAATAAAAATAGTAACTATTTATAATTAAAAAATGATTTATCTAAGAGTTTTATTTTTCGGATTTTTTTCAATATTATTTATTTATCATATTTTCGTTTACCTCGGCAGGAAAACTGACTTTTTAAATCTGATATTTTCTTTTTACTGTCTTGCTATTGTTAATACTTTAATAGCGGGATTTTTGTATATTAAATTTAAAGATAATATATTATTTTATTTTTATATTATTGCATCACAGCATATACTTCAAGGTTTGCTAATACTTATTGTATTTTTCCTTCTTAACTTAAAAAGAACTAAACTAATTAATTTTGTTCTTTTTTATTATATACTAATTACAATATATTTATTTATTTTATTTATTATAGGATATATCTTAAATAATAAATTTATAACAAGCTTTTACTATCCATCTACATTTATTAATTTTATTATTTTTATTTTTATTTTGATTAAAGAATATATTTTAAAAAAAAAATATAAAGAAAAAACTGCTACAATTGTAGCAATTGGTCTATCAACTTTAATATTATTTTTAACAATATATTGCATTTTCATGACATTAAAAATAATGCTGCCCTTTTATATTGCTTATTCAATTTTTTTAATAAACGCCCTATTTTTTGATTTTGCTTTAACGGATAGTTTTAATAAAGAACATAAAGATCTTATAGAATTAAAAGAATCATTGGAGCAAAAAGTATTAGAAAGGACAAAACAGCTTGAAGAAGCACATAAACAAAAAGCAAATATATTTATTAATATTGCACATGAAACTAAAACACCGTTGACATTAATCAGCAATTATCTTGATAAATATATAAAAAAATATAATAGATCAGATGAACTGGCTATAATTAAGAATAATCTTGATAAATTAAAAAAAGATATGATCAATTATTTAGATATACAAAAACTTGAAAGAGGGCAAATCTTTTATAATCATAACCAGATAATAAATTTATCAAACATATTGAATGAAAAAATTAAACTATTTACGGAAATTGCTTGGAAAAACAGAATAAAAATTATATCTAATAATATTGATAATAATATAGCAGTAAAAATAGATCCTTATGCAATAGACAGAATAATTAACAATCTGATTGATAATGCAATAAAATATAATAAAAAAAACGGATTTATAGAAATATCTTTAATTGATGAGAATGATAAAGTTATATTAATTGTAAAAGACACAGGCATAGGCATCTCAAAAGAGCAGCAGGAAAATATATTTAATCCATACTACCAGATATCACATGAAAAAAGAAATATACAGGGTATTGGTATGGGATTAAATATTGTTAAAAAAATAATTAAGGAAGTTAATGGAAAAATAGATATAAAAAGTAAAATAAATGATGGAACAGTATTTAAAATCATATTTAAAAAATATAAAACAAAAAAAAATGAAATAATATCTAGTAATATTAAATTATCAAAACCATTTGATAGTATTCCTAAAAATAAATTAAAAGATGAAAAATATGATAATAATAAAAAAAATATATTTATTGTTGAAGACAATATAGAAATGCTTTGTTATTTACAAAATAATTTTTATGATGAACATAATGTCTTTACTGCAATAAATGGTACAGCAGCAATAAAAAAAATAAATGAAATACCAAAACCAAATATCATAATATCAGATATTATGATGGATAAAATGAACGGTTATGAATTTTATGATGAATTAATAAAAAATGAAAATTATAATGACATACCGTTTATATTCCTGACTGCTTTTACATCCAATAATGAAAAGATTAAGGGTTTACAAAAAGGAGCAGTCGATTATATTTACAAACCTTTTATCATTGAAGAATTGGAAAATAAAGTTAATTCTTTATTAAAAATACAGGAATATCAAAAAAGAAATAATCTTAAAATAATAAATAATCATATGATAAAAGTACTATATGAAGATATAAATAATGAAGAAAAAAATATAAATATTGATAGAATATGTACTAATTATAATATTACAGATAAAGAAGAAAATATAATTAAATTATTATTAGAAGGCTTAATATACAAGGATATTTGTTTAAAATTAAATATCAGCTATAATGTAATAAAAAAAAGAATACAAAATATCTATAAAAAATTAGAAGTTAGTAATAGAATAGAATTAATTAATAAATTTAATTAAAAACAATTATTTTATAAAAGACACAAAAGTGTACAAATTTGACACAAAAAATACACTTTAAAAATAATAAAATTATTACTATAATCTAATAATTTATTAATTGCTAATAATATATTTTTAATAATAAAATAATATATAAAAATAATTTTAACTTGAAGACTTTTTAGATCCAAAAAGACGACATAAAAATAAAAAACTTGTATTCTTAAAATTAAATTAAAGTTTAAGGAGTATATATATGAGCTTTTTTTCAAAATTATTATTAATATTTTTTATTACTTTTTTTATTGCCTGTAACAATCCACAAATTGATGAACCTATTAATGAACAAAAAAAAGAAGTACCAATTAAAGAAACAGATTCAAAACTGGATGAAGTAATCAAAATTTTATCCGAAAAAACAGATAGATGCATGCATTCTAAATTGATAATATTAGAATCAATCTTACAACTTAACAAATCTGCCCAAATTAAAATTTGTGAGTTTAAATTTGCAAAAGACTGGATATGGATAGAACTTAATTATTATGATGAAATATATCCGCTTACAATCGATTTTTTAATCAGTACTAAAAAAAATCCTAAAAAAATTATATATTTAACTGCCGGGGGTCCTAGCTTTAAAAGTGCTTTTTTTACTCCAACAGATAATAATATTTCTCATTTTTTAAGTAAAAATGGATATATAGTTGTAGGAATATCATCACGTGAAGTGAATGTTCCTATTGGCAGTAATTATAATATAATGTCAGATTGGGGTATTATAAAACATAGAGAAGATATACGCTCCATTGTAAAAATAATAAAAAGATGCACCTCTCTTCCATATGATATGCTTGGATTTTCATCAGCCGGTGATTATATATTGGATTATGCAGCATGTTATTCTGATACATTGGATAAGATAATAATTTTGGGTTTAGAATCATATGATCCCGATACCGAAAAAGATGAAATAGCAAAATGCGACATGATATATGATGCAACAATACAATTAATGAATGAAGGAATATATGCCGATGACGGTTTAACACAATATAAAATGATAATAGATATGAGTAAAAAATATCCAAAAGAAGACTCAGGTGAATCAAGAGAAACTCTTGGTTTACCAGGAAACTTTACTTTTGAAGGGCTTGTTTATTTTACAGGTATTTATGCAGGTACGCTGCCAGGATTTCATTCTCATATAACTGGATTACCGGGAGAATTCTGGATGCAGTCACAAATTTCAGGTTATTATAATTTTGATATAGATCCGGCAAATGATGATTATGGTTTTTATTACTCTGATTTTAATACTGCCTATGACGGTGTTATGTCCCTAGGAAGCGGACTTGTACCGTTAGCTGTCTGGCGTGATAATACAGCCATTAACTCGTATAACGGGAAGTATAACTTATCATGGAAAAATATTAATGAAAAAGTATTATGGATTAATGCGGAATATGGTTTTGGAGAATACTTTAAAGCAGTTAAATTAATTAAAAAAGGCGGAAATAAAAATGTAACTGCATTAATCGTCCCTGGTTACGGACACAGTGATTTAATATGGAGTAAAACAGCTGATTTTGATCTATGGCCGCTAATTTTAAAATAATATAAAAATAACATATGGTATACCTGATAAATTCAAAAACAGGCATACCATATATCTTAATGTAATCTATTAATTTAAAAAAGTAAGGAGAAAACATGAGTATAAAAAAAATATTCCAAGACTTATATATGATTAAATGCGGACCGGCAAATGTTTTTTTAATAAAATCAAATGACGGTTTAATACTTATTGATGCCGGATATCCGAAAAGCTTTAAAGAAATCATTAAATCAATTAATTCTATAGATGAGGATCCAAAAAATATAAAACATATTTTGATCACACACTGCCATCCGGATCATGCGGGTAGCCTTGCTGATATTAAGGAATTAACCAATGCAGCAACATACATGCATCCTATTGGAGCTGAAAAAGCAAAAAAAGGCAAGATTATGCCCGATTTAACACCATCACCGGGTTTAAGAAATAAAATAATCTTTAAAATATTTATTGCTGACAAAATCGGTATATATAGACCTGTTGCAATAGACCATGAGATAACTGATGGAGAAGTTTTAAGAATAGCAGGAGGTATAAAAGTGATACATACGCCAGGTCATTGTAAAGGACACCTTGTATACTTATGGAATAATCATGGCGGGATACTTTTTGCAGGTGATATTGCAAGTACTATGAATGGACTTGATTATATGGTTGGATATAATGATATCCAGGAAGGTATAAATACATTAAAAAATATTTCATCAATTAATTTTGAAACTGCATGTTTTGCTCACGGGAATCCTATTTTAAAAAATGCTTCAAAAATATTTAAAGATAAATGGGGATAAATAATATAATCAATATTTTTATGTATTATTAATTTAATTAAGTTAGTAATATTTTAAAAGATAAAAAATATCCCATTGGATCTAAACGGACGATATAAAATTAAAATTGATTTATAATATAAATATCTATAACTTTTTACATTATTTAAAGAAGAATAATTAAATGATAAATTATAGAAGTATTTACATAGACTGTTTTACTATATTATCAGCATATCATTTATTTATATACATAGGAAGAAAAAAAAACATATTAAATTTAATCTTTTCTATTTATTGTATACTGGTAATTAATAGTATTATTGCAAGTTTTACTATTAATCAAGCACTTAATAATCCAATAAACAACTTATATTTAATGATTTCAATATTACTCAATATAGGAATACTACACTTTTTTATATGTAAAACACTAAATATAAAAAAAATAAATGATGAATTCACAAAGGTATTGTATGAAGAAAATGATGAAAATGAAGAAAATAATTATAATCTAAATGATATAATTATTGATAATAAAATTAATGAAAAAGAGATTAATATTATTAATTTTATAATTGAAGGTTTTGAATATAAAAAGATAGCTGCAATGCTAAACATAAATCTAAATACCGTAAAAAAAAGTATACAAAGAATATATAAAAAACTCAATGTTAAAAATAAAATAGAATTAATTAATAAAATTATATATTTACCAATCCCAAATAAATAATTTTCACTAAAGAATCAAAAGGAGACATTTTTGACACTAAATTTCCACTAGTAAAATTAAATAGTCTTAATTAGATAAATAAATAATATAAATTTAAAAGGGTAATTATATGATATTATTTTTAAAAAAAATAAAACCTCTAATATTAATAATATTATTAACCAACTGTAATAATTATAAATCAAGTAAATTTATACCAATAGCTGTAAAAGGAGTATTAGATTTAGCAGGTTGGGATTTAAAAACAGACGGGACAATAAACTTAAAAGGTGAATGGGAGTTTTATTGGAGTAAGCATATAGTACCTGATAAAAATAAAAATGATATTATCCCTAAAACAATCTATTATGCGGAAATACCAAACTCATGGATGTCGATCAAAATTAATAATAAAAATTTACCATCTTATGGATACTGCTCATATAGGCTAAAAATAAAGAATATCGATACTAATACCCCGATTTCTATAAAAATTGGTGAAATATGTGCTGCATATACTTTATATATAAATGGTGAAAAAATAATCACCGTAGGCAAACCAGGGAAAAGTAAAACAACAACAACTCCTCAATATTATATTGGCAGTTTTGATCTAGGTAAACCTGAAAAAGATTTAGAAATAATAATCAATGTTTCAAATTACCAATATTTTTCGGGAGGCATCCCATATTATATAAATTTAGGAACTACAAAAAACATACAAAATAATGAAAAACTCTCGAATATGATTCATAATTTAATAATAGGCTGTTTATTGATTATTATATTTCTTTTTTTAATATTGTTCTTTTTAAGAAAAGAAGAAAAAACAAATTTATATTTCAGTTTACTATGTATTAATACTTTATGCATGCTTATTTTTTATATACATTCGGAAACAGCTAATTTTTTTGCTTCATTCTTAAATTGGGGTATTATACTCTATTTACAACTTTTACCGCACTATTTTTTTATTATTACATTATGTTTTTATCTTTATTCTTTATTCCAGAAAGATTTTAATAAAAAATTACTTAAATCAACCATTACGATTTATTTAATATTACTATCAATATTGATCTTGCAATTTCTTACAACAAGCAGATCTTTTTCTTTTTTTATTGGAGTATTCGTATTTACTAATTATATAGTATTATATATCTATTTAATCTATATACTAATAAAAGCGCTGATTAAAAAAAGACAAAATGCAGGTTTAATTTTAGCAGTTGTAATTGCCATATTTTTAGCACATATTAATGATGCACTGCTACTTTTATTGATACCAAATATTGCTATTATTTTCCCTTATGTACTAATTATTTTTATTATTATTCAATTTTATCTTTTATCACACAGATATACTAAATCATTTACTGATATAAAACAACTTTCTTATGAACTTGAAGAAACTAATTTGCAATTAAAGGATATTAATATCAATCTTGAAAAAAAAGTAGAAGAGCGTACTGATCAATTGAAAGAAGCACACAAACAGAAAACAAATATATTTATCAATATAGCACATGAGACAAAAACTCCATTAACATTAATTAGCAATTATCTTGATAAATATATAAAAAAACATAATAAATCTGATGAACTGGCAATAATTAAAAATAATTTTGATAAATTAAAAAAAGATATGATCAATTTTTTAGATATACAAAAACTGGAAAGAGGACAAATATTTTATAATCATGATCAAATAATAAATTTGTCATATATATTGAAAGAGAAAATAAAATTATTTGCGGAAATAGCATGGAAACATAATATAAAAATTATAACAAATAATATAAATAAAAATTTTTATATTAAAATAGACCCATATGCAATAGACAGAGTAATAAACAATCTGATAGATAATGCAATAAAATACAACAAAAAAAACGGAATAATAAAAATATCATTATCAGGGGAAAATGATAATATCTTATTAATAGTAAAAGATACAGGTATAGGCATCTCAAAAGAGTTACAGGAAAATATATTTAATCCATACTTTCAAATATCACATGAAAAAAGAAACATACAGGGTATTGGCATGGGATTAAATATTGTTAAAAATATAATCAAAGAGGTTAACGGCAAAATAGAAATTACAAGTAAAATAAATGAAGGGACTGCATTTAAAATTTCATTTAAAAAACATAAAATAAAAAAAGATAAAATAATAATCGATAACATAAAATTATCAAAACCCTTTAATAGTTTAGCCAACATCAAATTAAAAGAGGAAAAATATGACAATAATAAAAAGAATATTTTACTAGTTGAAGACAATATAGTAATGCTTGATTATTTACAGGATAATTTTTATGAAAGATATAATGTTTTTACTGCAATAAATGGTGTAAGAGCGATAAAAAAAATAAATGAAATACCGAAACCAAACATAATAATATCAGATATTATGATGGATAAAATGAACGGTTATGAGTTTTATGATGAATTAATAAAAAATGATGAATATAATGACATACCGTTTATATTCCTGACTGCTCTTACATCAAACAATGAAAAGATAAAGGGATTGCAGAAAGGTGCAGTTGATTATATCTACAAACCATTTACTATCGAAGAATTGGAAAATAAAATTAATTCTTTATTAAAGATACAAGAAAATCAAAAAAGAAGCAATGTATTAAAAATAAATGATGAATTCACAAAGGTATTGTATGAAGAAAATGATGAAAATGAAGAAAATAATTATAATCTAAATGATATAATTATTGATAATAAAATTAATGAAAAAG
>Ga0068714_10001673_pt1 | contig 31234 bp, 21 predicted proteins | sample MTBNYHSulfiMetaG_FD_62988 | JGI IMG/M metagenome (GOLD analysis project Ga0068714, IMG submission 62988) | Enrichment culture microbial communities from rom New York Harbor, USA that are MTBE-degrading - MTBE-NYH (New York Harbor Sulfidogenic)... | ecosystem: Environmental > Aquatic > Marine >...
CTGAGTGTCGGATTGCAGGATATGATAAGGGCGTGGAGGATGAGAGAAAAGGCGCCTAAAGAGCTTTCGGTCCAAGAGTTGGTAATGCAGATCGATGAAACCAAAGAAGGTGTAAGGCACAACGAGATGGTCGTTGAATTGATGGAAAAAATTACTGTGCCTATAGCTGTCTTTCTTATGGGATTGGTCGGTTTTCCTTTGGGCGCGCAGCTTCAGAGCAGAGGAAGATCAATGGGCATCGGAGTGGGTCTGGTGGTTTTCATGGTTTACTATTTATGCCTTGCCGGTGTCCGGAGCCTTTCGGAAAGCGCGGCCGTGCCGCCGATGTTTGCCGTCTGGATCCCCAATACCTTTCTTCTCGCATCCTTTATTTATCTTTTTAGAAGAGTTTCAAGAGAGAAGCATTTGCGCCTGAATCTGCATCGTTTTTTCAGGGATTTTCAAAAAAAATAATCGATGAGTATTTTACAGCGATATATCATTAAAGAATTCGCTTACATCTTTTGCTTGTGCCTGATCGGTTTCACAAGTATTTTTCTGATCATTGATTTCATCGGAAAAATCGATAATTTTCTTGAGGTGAATGCAGGATTTTCAGATGTTGTGAAGTATTTCCTGTATAAGCTACCGTTTCTCGCTGTACAGATGACTCCAGCTGCAACGCTTATTTCTGTTGTCATTTTATTTTCTGTTTTGAGAAAGAATAATGAAATGACTGCTTTGAAGGCGAGTGGAATAAGTGTTTTTCAAAGTAGTTTTCCTCTGTTGATCGCGGCCTTGATCCTATCCTGCTGCGTTTTGGCTTTCTCCGAAACGGTGATACCTATTACAAGCGGTAAAAGCGAAGCGATATGGAATAGTGTTGTCAAAAGAGTTGATAGTGAGCGGTCTCTTTATAGAAATCATGTGTGGCATCGTGGGACAGACAGGATATGTTATATTCATCGATTTGATGGTAAAAACAATGAAATGGATCAACCTATATTGTATATATTTGATGAGTCGTTTGTGATTACAAAGGAAATTCATGCTGAAAAGGCCATGTGGAAAAATGGCGAATGGGTTGGCCTGAAGGGAATTGAACTGACAAGAAATGAAAACGGATCTTACGATATGGTTCGTTTCAACGCAATCAATATGCCCATAAAACAGTTGCCGGAGGCGTTTTTGGTTCCAATGAAAGAGCCGGAGGAAATGACCTATGGTCAGCTCAAACGATTTGCCGAGCAGATCGAAGCGGATGGTTATGACGCCAACGAGTACCTGGTCAATCTTTATCTCAAGGTTGCCTTTCCTTTTATCAATTTCCTGATGGTCCTGTGGGGGATCCCAATTGCCCTCAGTCTTCCCAAAGGCGGGGCACCCGCTGCCGTTTCGGTGGGGATAGGGGTCTGTTTTATCTACATCGTCGCCCTCGGCGTCATGCGATCGCTCGGTCTGACCGGTCTACTGCCACCGTGGCTTGCCGTCTGGTCGGCCAATATCGGCTTCGGCTTCGGTGGGTGCTATGGGCTTATGAGGGTTCGCACATGATCGAGGTTTCATAGAGTGATAGCGTCTATCAGGGAAGACATGATATCGCTCGAATATCCCCTGTCGCTCGGTCTTGCGTTTGGTTTGGCCGTTTTCCTGACTCCGCTCGTCAGATGGTTCGCCGTCAGGCATGGATACGTGGCGATTCCACGAGAGAATCGCTGGCATCGCCGGAAGACGGCGCTCCTCGGGGGATGTGGGATTTTTGTGGCCTTGAATGGTGCATGGTCGATGATGGTTTGCCAGCTTGGGTGGCAGGAATTCGGGGCGCCGATTCTGCCGGTGATGGTTTGCGGGGCGGCCATGTTCGGGCTTGGTCTCGCCGACGACCTTCGAGCAATGGCCCCGCAGCACAAACTGGCCGGACAGTTGATCATCACCTCCGGACTGGTTTACTTCGGATTTCGACTGGGTTGGACCCAATTCGACACGCTGAACCTCTTTCTGACGATTCTCTGGGTGGTAGGGATCACGAATGCATTCAACCTCCTCGACAACATGGATGGCCTGGCCGCCGGCATCGCCTTTCTGGCGGCGGCGTTTCTGGCTCTTTGGCTGTTTCTGGCGCAGCCTTTCGTTCTGAGGGAGCAGACGCTGCTTCTGAGCCTTTGTTACGCCGGTGCCGTCCTTGGTTTCCTGATTTACAACTTCAATCCCGCCAAGATCTTTATGGGCGATGCCGGGAGCCTCTATATCGGCTTCCTGCTGGCGTGTTTGACGGTTTCAGGCGGGTCGGCGAGGACTGCGGAACAGGGATTTGTCCATTTGGTGTCCGTGATCGGCGTGCCGGTGATGATCCTGTTCGTGCCGATCCTGGATACGGCCTTTGTGAGCCTGATGCGGAAGCTGTTCCACCGCAGGATCTCCCAGGGGGGAAAGGATCATTCCTCCCACCGCATGGTGGCTATCGGTCTGAGCGAGCGGAAAGCCGTGCTGGTGCTTTACGCATTCGCGGCGGTTTCCGGAGGGCTTGCCCTGGCTATCCACTATGTGGGGTTGGGGCCGGGGATCCTGCTGATCGGTTTGTACCTGCTTCTGGTCGTATTCTTTTGGATCTACCTCGGGAAGGTCAAGATATATCCCGAGCGGTCGATCCTGGCGGACGTCGAATCAACGAGGCTCACTCCGATATTGGTGAATTTTACCTACCGCAAAGGCATCCTGGCAGTGCTGTTGGATGCGGGGATGATTACCATCGCTTATTACAGCGCCTATCTGTTGCGTTTCGAAGGGCAAGTCGGGGCGAATTTCGATATTTTTCTGAAGTCGCTTCCGATCCTCCTGTCTGCCCAGGTAGCATCCTTTTTTCTGTTCGGTGTATATCAATCCGTCTGGGAGACTGTGGGGCTTAGCGATCTGATCGTTCTTATTAAAGCAATTACGCTCGGATGCGTCGCGACCATGCTTTTCCTATTGTTTGTCTATCGATTCGAAAGTGTTTCACGAGCTGTTTTTGTGATCTATTGGGTTATAATATTTATTATGATTTCTCTTTCACGGCTATCATCCCGTATTTTGGATGAAGTGGTAAAGAAAAGCAAAAAGAACGGTGATCCTGTTTTAATATATGGTGCGGGTGTCGGTGGACAGATGGTTATAAAAGAGATTGAATCCAATTCCGAAATGAATCTGTCGATCGTTGGATTCATCGATGATAATAAAGTTTTGAAAGGCAAACGTATCAAAGGGTATAAAGTAATTGGAACCATAGAAGATTTTGAGTCTATTTTAGCGAAACATAATATTAAAGAAATGATCATTGCTTTTAAAGACATCGATTCGGAGAAACGGAAAGCAATCGGCGATACTTGTGAAAGGTTGAAATCAAATGTCAATATACGGCAGATGAAGTTGATCATAGATTGAATGCCGATTCTTCAGAGGCCCTCGATGTCTTTATTTGCATGCCGGAACCGTGTGCTTCCTTGACATATGCTTTATATTTCGCTATATTCCCGCTATCGGCAACGGGTTTGAGGCCAATCTCGAGAGCAGGCTTCGGCAGGGGAAAATGACCCGGTGAGGTCCCGTTTCTGATTCGTCCCAAGATTCAACACAATCCTATTCTCCTGAACAATTAGATCTTGTTTTTTGCGTGCGTGGTGTCGCTTGGTACCCAGTGGGACCGGCTTCGCCGTGTTTGCGCGTGGGCGATACGGGAGTTCATGGCCGGTGGCTTGCCTTCGGGACGTCATGCGGTCTGATCTCGTTTCTGATATGGAGATCGGATCGTCTGCCGGTGGCGATAAGGAGAGGCGGGAATTTGAAAGACCCTTTGGAAAATGGTGTGATTGCCGTCATTGGGATGCATCGCAGCGGCACCTCGATGATCGCAGGGTTGCTGCATGCTTGCGGTCTGTTCCTCGGCCCCGAGGACAGACTGTTGCCGCCGCATGAAACGAACCGGATGGGCTTTTTCGAGCATGAGGATTTCGTGAATATCAACGAACGGATCCTGGCTCATTTCGGTGGCTCCTGGCATGCACCGCCGCCTCTCGAAGGGCGGTGGTATGCGGATCCGGCTCTGGCTCCTCTGGCCGAAGAGGCCCGAGTCCTTATCGCCTCCTTCCCGATGAATGAAGTGTGGGGTTTCAAGGATCCCAGGACGACGATCCTTCTCCCTTTTTGGCGCCGTCTCATCCCGGATCTGCGATTTGTCGTCTGCATGCGCAACCCTCTGGAAGTGGGGAGATCCCTGCTTCAACGCGATGACATTGCGGTGCAGCGCGGTGCGTGGCTGTGGGAGCATTATGTCACGGCGGCCCTCCGTGGCACGGAAGGCGCGCCGCGCTGCATCGTCTATTTCGACGAGTTCTTCAAGATCCCCACCTCCGCTGCCAGGCGGATGGTCGAGTTCTGCGGTCTCGCGTGGCCGGAGGATGCCAAGTGGGTCGAGAAGACCATCCGTTCGGATTTGCATCACCACCAGGTTGGACTGCAGGAGTTTTTCGAAGAGGATGACCTGCCTGCGAGGGCCAAGATCATCTATCTGATGACGCGGGCCGTCAGCCGAGACGGTTATGCAGCGGTTGGTGCCGGCGACGATGATATGAAGGCGCTCCGATTGTCCGCGCTCGTTGACTTTGTGCGACAGATGGGTGAGGAAAACGCACTTCTGCGCACTGAGCGACGGCTGGGTGAGACGATGACGGCCCTGGCAGAGAACGAGCGCGCTTTGGCGGGATCCGTTACCAAGGTTTCTTCCCTTCAGGAGATCATCTCGCAGAAGGATAGCTTTACAGACGACATCAAAAAATTGAATGGAAAATTCCTGGAGGATAAAGAGCGACAGGTTATTGCGGCCAACGATGCATTGTCACGAAAGCAGATCGAATTGGAAGAACTGACCCTGAGGCACAACCGCGTTTTGAATGAAAATGAGCAGCAGTTGGCACGAATCAAAAAGGAATATGAAAATATTTTTGCGGACAGGGACAGGCAGTTGTCCGAACTGCGGGAGATTTTAAAGGAAAAGGAAACTCGGTTCAACGCGTTCGAGAGGGAATCGCGCGATCTGATTTTGAAAAAAGATGCCGAGATTCGGGATAAGACCACTGCTCTGAACGATTCATATAAGAACATAGAAAAGTCGAAGGTTGAAATCGATAATTTGCTTAAACAAATGGGAAATAAGGAACAAGCTATTAAAGATCTCGTAGAGGAATCGAAAAATCACTTTCTGCGCTTTTCAGAACTCGAAAACAGCGTCCTTGAGAAAGAAAAGGAAATAAAAGAAGCAGAACAAACGATTTTTTTGAAAATACAGTTGCTGGTCAAGCAGAATAAAGCGATTTTTGCATTATCCGAAAGAACAAGAAATCAGGAGACGGTTTTGAGGATAAAAGATCAGTACTGTAGGAACATCGAAAAGGAAATCCGCTCAAAGATAGAGATTATTAAAAACCTGGAAAATGCGATTCAGGAAAAAGAGACGCAGCACCTTCATGATAACGAGAGGTTGGTGTCTGCGGGACGGGAAATCGCCGAGTCCAACGTAAAAGAACGGTCTTTTGAAACGCAGATAGAAAATTTGAATCGATCGATCCGCCTCATGGAAGCTGATATCGATGAGAAAAGCCGAAAAATAACCGAACTCGAAACCCTTTTGACTGAGCACGCCGAAACACTGAGGAACATCTTCGAGTCCCAGTCGTGGAAAGCCATTCGCTTCTATGGAAAAATCAAGGGGTTTTTCCTTTCCTGAGGTTCCCGGAAGGTACCGTCTTAATCGGGCGAGAAGAGGTGATGCGCAGGGTTGAGTATGCCGCTTGGACGGGAATTTCTTTTCAATGTTTATACGGACCTATCGAAACCCCTGTATGTCGGCAAGGGCAATGTGCTCTATGTCCAGGGATGGTGCTATCACACGGAGGAACACATCCGCAGGCTGACGGTGATCTTCGACGGCATGGCGCATCCGGTCAGGAACTTCGGCCTGGCCAGATTGGATGTCTTTCGTGCGCAATTCGGCATTGCCGACACGCGGGGGCACAGCCTGAACAGCGGATTTTGGGTGATGATTCCCCTGCAGGCGGAGGGCGCCCCGAGAACCGCTGGACTGAAGCTGAGCGCAGTACTGGCGGATGGAACCGTCTGTGAGGTGGATGGGGGGCAGGTTTGCCTCGAACCGGACTTGAGGGTGGAGCCTGTAGCCGTGCGGGCAGATGCCACCGAGCCCCTGGTGGCCATCTGTATGGCGACCTACAACCCACCGGCCGGCTTTTTGAAACGGCAGATCGAGTCCATTAAAAGCCAGACCTATCGGAACTGGGTATGTATCGTGAACGACGATTGCTCCAGTCCGGAATGTCTTTCCTCGATAGCAGGCTGCATCGGCGACGATCCGAGGTTCCTTCTTTTTTCCAATGAACGGAATCTTGGTTATTACCATAATTTCGAGCGGATTTTGACGCGGGTCCCGCAGGAGGCCGCTTATGTCGCCCTTGCGGATCAGGACGACCGCTGGCACGAATCCAAGATCGAGAGGCTGCTGGGTGAATTCGACGATTCGACGACCCTTGTATATTCCGATATGAATATCGTCGACGGCCGGGGCAAGCTGATTTCGGACACCTATTGGACGACGAGAAAAAACAATTTTTCCCGGCTCGATTTGCTTCTTCTGGCCAATACGGTGACGGGGGCGGCATCGATGTTCCGGCGGGATCTGATCCCTTGCCTGCTGCCTTTTCCTGAAAAGATCGACGATATCTATCACGACCATTTTATCGCCTGTGTCGCTTTGAGCTGTGGCTGTATACATTATGTTGACGAACCGCTTTATGATTATGTCCAGCATGGTGAAAACGTCATAGGTCATTATGTGAAAACGGGTAAAAAATCGCCGTACGTTCGTATCTCAATGATTGAAAAGATAAAGTCTATCAAGCAGACCTTGTGTGCGCTGCCTGGAGCTTTGAAGGGGGTTTTTTTCTATTATCAATCTCAATATTATAATAATTTCATAAGAAGAATCATTTTTAGCATTATTATAAGAGAGCGATGTGTTGATATAGATAATAAAAAGAAAGGTATTCTCAATGGTTTTATCTCGACGGAATCGTCCTGTTGGTATCTTGTGTATCAGGTTGTGCGAAATCGGTTGATGCGGCGCGGTCCGATTACAATGCATTTGGATGGCATTTTGTTGAAGAGTGTCCTGTCCGTCAAATTACTCAAATACTACTACAGGGTTCGCAGATGGTTCATTCCGGCTGGACCTGTTTCCGGTTAGCCTGGGCGGACTGCTTTGACGTCTGTTCTGTTTCGGATGGGCGCGATTCAGTTTTTTTTGAAGGTGATGGGAATGGAAAATGGGAAAGCGGATGAGGAGAAGAAAGTTCAGGTAGAGGAGCTCCTATTGAATGTGATGGAGGACCGTGCAGCCGAGGAGCATCCGGCTGTGCGGTTCATCCGCCGTAAGATCAGCCCTCTGAATCTGGATGTACGCGATTCTTTAGTTCCTCGTGTAAACGTGCTCATCGGCATCATCGACTTCAAGTATTTTTTCGGCGGATATATCAGTGTTTTCAGTCTGGCGAAGCGCCTGGCCCTCGCCGGGTATCCGGTAAGGATCATCGTGACCGAGGAATGCTATTTCGAGCCCATGGAATGGTGCAGGAGGATCCGGGACTACGAAGGGCTCGAAGATTTCTTCGATTGCGTCGAAGTGGTGTATGCGCCGGACAGAAAAGACCCGATACCTTGCCATCCGCAGGATGCCATCGTGGCGACGAGCTGCTGGAGCGCCCATATCGCTCATTTGACCATGCGTGCCCTGGCGGGTGATCGCTTCATCTATCTGAGCCAGGAGTACGAACCGATCTTTTATGAACTGGGCTCCCTCCACGTCCTGTCCCGGATGAGCTATGATCTCCCCCACTATGGTATTTTTTCGACGAAGATCCTGATGGATTATCATCGCCGCAATCGGATCGGGCTGTTCCGGGAATCGACGGAGGAGGGTGAGAAGAACTCCGTTGCCTTCGAGAACGCGATCCTCCGGTTCGATGTCCGCGAAGAGATGCTCAGGGAACGGCCCGTGAGGCGTCTGGTATTCTATGCAAGGCCTGAGACCCATGCGGCCAGAAACTGTTTTGAACTCGGCATGCTCGCACTATCCGGGGCGATTTCCGAGGGCGCCTTCCAGGGAAACTGGGAGTTTTACGGCATCGGGTCGCTTCAGTCCTCTCCCAGCTGTATCCTGATCGACGAGGCGGGTCCCCGCCTCAATCTTCTGCCGAAGACGAGTCTGAACGAGTACCGTGATCTTCTGCCGCATTTCGACGTCGGCTTGAGCCTGATGCTGAGCCCGCACCCGAGCCTTGTTCCTCTCGAGATGGCCGCTGCCGGGATTCGGGTGGTGACCAATACCTTCGCCAACAAGACCGTCGATGTCTTGAAGGGCATTTCGACCAATCTCATCCCGGCCGATCCCACGGTCGAAGGCATTCGGGAGGGGCTCATCGAGGCGGTTGCGGGCGTGGAGGATTGGGATGGCCGCATCCAAGGGTCGCAGGTAAGGTGGCCTCAGGATTGGGATGTGTCGTTCGATGGGGCCTTTCTGGAGAAGATGAAAGGTTTCATCGGATGGGAGCCCCCGGTGGGGGCGGCGAGGCAGAGGTCGTCCGCGGCTTCGGCGGGTGATCCGGACCTCGAGCCTCCAGCCGTCGTTCGCTCGCTCGTCAAGCTGATTGCCAGACAACCGGATACCTTCGTCTACCGGGTCAGCCGCGAGGACGAGATGTACCTCGACAGCCTCGGCCACGTCGGAGAGGACGAGGCGCTGTGGTGGTATTTCAAATCGGGGCTCATGTCGTTTGAAACCATTCAGAAGATTGTGGCGGCGTCCCAACGGAGATTTGAGGATGTCGGGAGCTTCCTTGATTTCGCTTGCGGCTATGGCCGGGTCTCCCGGTTTCTGGTTCAGGTGATGGATCCTCAAAAGATTTGGGTGAGCGATATCTATCAGGATGCCGTCAGATTTCAGGAGCGCTGTTTCGGGGTGAACGGGTTTTTTTCGAGGACAGAGCCTTCAGAGGTTCGGTTTCCAGGGAAGTTCGAGATCGTTTACGTCGGTTCGCTCTTTTCCCATCTGCCCGCCGCCCGCTTCGAAGAATGGCTGATCCGGCTGTATGGTCTGCTCGAGGATGAAGGTGTCCTGATCCTTTCGACCCACAGCGAGAAGGCCATCCCGCCAGGAGTGCCGTTCGCGGAGGACGGTTTTACCTTTATCCCGTTCAGTGAAAGCCGAAGCCTTTCGAAGGAGGAGTATGGCAGCACGTATGTGCGGAAGGACTGGTTCGAGCGTCTCGCCTCCCGGCTGGGCATGACCAATCTTACCTGTATGGCGGAGGAGTTGTGCGAGCAACAGGACATCTATGTCCTTTCGAGACGTTATATTCCCGCACTGAGCACGCTTGTCCCCACCTTCAGACCGGTCGGGAGCATCGACACGATCACGATTACCGATGATCAAACCTTTTATATGCGGGGCTGGGCGGCTGACCGTCAGACGGGTGCGCCTGTCAAGCAGGTCATGATCTATTGCGATGGGAGTGAGGTGGGCGAGGCGGCCCTGGGTTATGCCCGGACGGATGTCAGGGATTATTTCCAGAGGGATGAATTCGTCATGTCGGGCTGGGAGTTCGAGGGGCGGCCGCCCGTGCTGAACAGCCAGGGGATTTCCCTGCGCGAAGGAATCATCGTGAAGGTGACCGGCTGGGGCGGCGAGATTGGCTATCTGAACGGAATGGGTTTCTGACGGGGGATGTGCCCGGGTGCGCGGGGTGAAGGACTGTCATGGATATCGATGAGCGGGACAGGGTGGCCGAGCTCTGGGACCATTCGCAGGAGCAATACCGGCGGGATGATCGTGTGCTTTATTGGGAGCTCCTGCCCGCGGTTCAACGCTACCAGAACGAGATGATGACCGGAGATGCCGAGACCGGGTATTTTGATCGGACGCTCGGAGAATTGGAGGCCCGCACCGGGAATACGGGGCTGCGGGGCTTGTCCATAGGCTGCAATGAAGGGGATCCGGCCTGCGAGATGATCCTGTTCGAACGGGGGCTTTTCGCGCGGATCGAAGTGGTGGACCTTGCGGAGGGTCTGCTTGAAAGGCAGCAGGGAATTGCGCGCTCGAGGGGCATCGAGGGCATTGACTATCTGTGCCGGAACCTGAATGCCATCGAGATCGAACCGGACGTCTATGATTTCATCTGGGCCGTCGGAACGGTTCACCATGTCGAAAGGCTCGATCACCTGTTTGATCAGATCAACAAAGGCCTACGTTCCGGCGGCCTTTTTATGATGCGGGAATACATCGGCCCGCGCCGTCTCCAATTTACGGACAGGCAGCTGCGCATCGTGAACGAGATTCTGCGCATTTTGCCGGAACCTTATAAGAAGACGGCTGACGGGCGCATCAAGAATCATCTTGAACGGTATGATATCGAGGCGATCAAGGCCCATGATCCTTCTGAATCGATCAGATCGGATGAGATCATGCATTTTGCGGCCAAACATCTCGAACTGATCGAGGTCGCCGAGACCGGCGGGACGATCCTCCATCCCTTGTTGAGCGACATCGCCTTCAATTTCGACCGTGATGAAACCGGAGCGGGCCTCATCGAGGGGCTGATTCTGCTGGAGAGGATTCTGCTCGGAGAAAAGGTCCTTCCCAGCGATTATGTCTTTTGCCTTGCAGGAAAAACGATGAAGTAGAGCGCCGTCCTTATGGTCTTCAGTTCCATCATATTCCTCTTCTGCTTCCTGCCGGTTACGCTCGGCATCTATTTCCTTCTGGGAAGAAGAGGGCAGAATGCGTGGCTTCTGTTGGCGAGCCTGGTCTTCTATGCGTGGGGGGAGGTGTTCTATGTCGCCGTCATGCTGGCATCCATTGCCGCCAACTACGCCGTCGGGGTCCTGATCGCCGCTTTCCGCGGCGGTCGCTGGGCGCGTCTTATCCTGGGGATCGGCATCGCCGCCGATCTGGCGATTCTGGTCTTTTTCAAGTACAGCGCCTTCCTGGCCGAGAACCTCTCCTTCCTCATGTCCCCCATCCTCGGGCGGACGGCGGCTGGTATAGATCCCGGCCATCTACCCCTCGGCATCTCCTTTTTCACCTTTCAGTCCATGTCCTACATCATCGATGTCTACCGTGGGGCTGCGCCGGCTCAACGCAATCCCCTGAACATCGGATTGTATATTGCGTTGTTTCCTCAGTTGATTGCCGGACCGATCGTCCGCTATCACGATCTGGCCAGGCAAATCGTGTCACGGCGCGTGCGTCTCCCTGATTTCGCCGCCGGAGTGGAGCGCTTCGTATTCGGTCTGGGCAAAAAGGTGTTGATCGCCAACAATGCGGGTGCCATAGCGGATCCCATCTTCGCTGTTTCCAGCGGAGATTTGACCGCTCCAGTGGCGTGGCTCGGGATCGTCTGTTACACGATCCAGATCTACTTCGATTTTTCCGGATACAGCGATATGGCGATAGGCCTCGGGCGGATGTTCGGCTTCCGTTTTCTCGAAAATTTCAACTATCCCTATATTGCCCGATCCATGAGGGGGTTCTGGAGACGCTGGCACATCTCGCTTTCGACCTGGTTTCGTGATTATCTCTACATTCCTCTTGGAGGCAGCCGGAAAGGGCCTCTGCGCACCTATGCGAACCTGGCGACGGTCTTTTTCCTGGTGGGCCTCTGGCACGGCGCGAGCTGGAATTTCGTTGTGTGGGGGCTCTTTCACGGGACATTCCTGGTGTTGGAGCGCCTGGGGTTGGGCTTCCTGCTCGAGCGTTGCTGGCGGCCGATCCGACATGGGTATGTTTTGGCAGTCGTTATGAGCGGCTGGGTGTTTTTCAGGGCCGAGACGCTGTCCGGAGCGCTGGGCTATTTCGAGGCGATGATGGGCCTGACGGCCGGGGATGTATTCCGCTATCCCTTGGAGGCCTACCTGGATCGGCAGGCATGGGGGGTGGTGCTCTGCGGGGCTGTGTTTGCCACGCCGGTATTTCCTGCAGTGCGTGCTTGGATGCAGAGGCTTGGAGAGAGCGTGGGCGGAGTGGCCGGGGTGATGAGCCGTTGCGCTGCCGGGGCCCTGGAAAACGCGGCCTTCGTGCTGCTGCTCGCGGGTTCGATCCTCTATCTCGCGGCAGGGTCTTACAACCCCTTTATTTATTTTCGGTTTTAGGGCAGCAGAAGAGTGCCCCGGCTTTCGTCCCTGCGCTCTTTTGAACGGCGGATTTTTTGGATTCGCTCTATGTGTGCTGGAATACGGACGTTCGACTATTTCATTGAAACGAAAGGGTGTCGAGCGTTTTCACAGCCTTTCCCGGCGGCGGAGCATCGCCGCGCATAACGCTTACAGGTGCCTTTGGATTCAGGGATCGTGAATCATGGTGCGGGCGGCCGGTGGCGGCGGCGGGGCAGCGTTTTCGCGACGCTGCGGATGGTTTGTTTCCTGGCGGTCCTTGTGACGCCTCTGATACGGACTGCGCTGACACCGAAGGCGGCCCTTTCAGACAGCGAGAAGCGCACGTTGACGGAGATACCCCGCCTCGAGTTGACGGCTCGATCGGTACTGTCATTCCCGGCCCGGTTCGAGGCCTACCTGAACGATCATTTTGGATTCAGGCGGGAGTGCATCCAGGCCTTCAATTATCTGCAGGTCAGATGGCTGCGGAGGTCGCCGGAGGAACAGGTTGTCCTCGGCAGGGACGGATGGCTTTTCTACACAGGTGATCGGAGCATCGAGGACCATCGAGGGTTCATCTCCCTGACACCGGAGGAGTTGACGAAGGCCAGGCTGGTCCTTGAAAACCGCCGCGACTGGCTTGCTGATCGAGGCATCCGGTATCTCTTTGTCGTCGCTCCGAGCAAGCACTCGATCTACCCGGAATTGCTTCCGGACTTTCTTGCGCGGCGGAGAGGCCGGACCCGCTTTGACCAGTTTCTGGCGTATATGGGCCGGGAGTCCGATTTTCAGGTGCTCGATCTGCGGCAGATCCTCTGGTCGAAAAAGGGGGATGAACGGCTGTACCTTTTGTCGGACACGCACTGGAACCCGAGGGGCGCGTATTGGGCCTACACGGAGATCATGCGCGTCGTGAATCAATGGTTTCCGGAAGAGGAGCCGCTCGAGCGGAGCCGGCTGGTCGAAACCTCGGCTGATGTGCCTGGCGGCGATTTGGCGCAAATGCTGGATCTTCGTGGTCTATTCCGGGAGTCCTATCCTTTTTTGAGGCCTCAAGAGCCTTGTGCCGAGAAGAAAAAGGAGGCCGTCGACCTGGAGGCGGTCCGGCGGGCCATACCGATCGTGCCCGGAGAATCGGCAGGATTTGCGAGGGGCTGCGACCGATCCCGGCTGCGCGCCGTGGCCTTTCGCGACTCCTTCCTGGTTTCTCTGGAGGATTTCCTGGCGGAGCATTTCGCCCAGATCGATTTCATTTGGACGCACTTCGACCACAGCCTCGTCGAAAAGTATATCGCGGTGGCGAAGCCGGATGTCATTCTGGAAGAAATCGTCGAACGTTCCTTCATGGAAGTATTGGTAACGCAGGATCTGGATGTGGATGCCCTTCTCTCCGAGCGGTTTTCGCTGTCGAAACGGTCCGTGTTGAAATACGAGGGTGGAGTCCTGCCCGGCCTCAGGACCTTCGGAGGCGTCCTGATCGCCGGCCGGCCGGAAGGTCTCGATGTGGTCTGTCGGGACAGTGATCCCCAGCTGTGGCTGCCGCCTGCGGGCCTGGATGGAGACAACTCCTCGATCATGCGCATCCTCCTCACGGTGCCGGCGGATACGGTCTTCCAGGTCTTTTACCACACGGCTGAAAGACCGTACCACTGTGAAGAGCAAAGCATCAGGAGGCCGGTCCGGAGAGGCCTCAACGAACTGTACATCGAGATCCCCAGGGCTGCATGCGCCGCGGATGTGCGCCTGGATCCCGGCGCGGTTCCCGGAACCTATACGTTGCATGAATTCGATTGGCGCACCCGCTCCGACAGCCATCGAATGTGAACGGAAGACTATGGAGCATCCCGGTCGATTATGAAAATCATCGCCTTTTATCTCCCCCAGTTTCACCCTGTGCCGGAAAACGATCTCTGGTGGGGCAAAGGGTTTACGGATTGGCGCAATGTCGCGAAGGCCAGGCCCAATTTCGCCGGGCATTACCAGCCGCACATCCCTTCCGATCTGGGGTTTTATGACTTGAGGGTTTCGGAGACCCGTGAAGCGCAGGCCGAACTCGCCCGCGCGTACGGGATCGACGGGTTCTGCTATCATCATTACTGGTTCAACGGCAGGCGTCTTCTGGAGCGGCCGTTCGAGGAGGTCTTGAGGACCGGCCGGCCGGAGATGCCCTTTTGTCTGTGTTGGGCGAACGAGAACTGGACCCGCCGGTGGGACGGTGACGAGCAGGAGATCCTGATCGCGCAAACCCATTCGGCTCATGATGACAGGGCCTTCATACAGAGTCTCTTTCCAGCGTTCGAAGACCGGCGCTACATCTGTATAGACGGCCGGCCGTTACTGGTCGTCTATCGCGTCAACTTGTTGCCGGATCCAAAGGCAACCGCAGAGATCTGGCGCGAGGAGTGTCATCGGCGAGGATTTCCGGGGGTTCATCTGTGCGCGGCGCAGAGTTTCGGCATCACCGATCCCAGACCGTATGGATTCGATTCGGCGCTCGAATTTCCGCCCCACGGTGTGTTCAGCCGCAAGATGAATCACTGGCTGCGGATCGTCAACCGCCGCTACGAAGGCAGCGTTTATGACTATCGTGAGGTGATTCTGAACAGCATCCGGTCGAAGGACCCGGATTATTGCCTGTTCAGGGCGGTGATGCCTGCGTGGGACAACACAGCCCGGCGCCAGAACGACAGCAATTGCTTTGTCAATATTTCCCCCGAGAAATACGAGTTCTGGCTGGCGTCGGCCATCGCCAGAACCCGTTCGAGGTTTGATGGGGACTTGCAACTGGTCTTTATCAATGCCTGGAACGAGTGGGGTGAAGGATGCCATCTCGAACCCGATATGCGTTACGGACACCAATTCCTGGCCGCCACCGAACGGGCCAGGCGGAACGTGGTGCTGACAGGCGCGTGTTGCGGTCTTCGTTTGCCTATTGAGTGGGATGATGGTATGAATGACCCGTCTGTTTCCGAAGTGATGCGTTTTTTGGCTTCCCAGCCGGAAAAGATCTTTCTGGTGGATTATCGGATGATTTCTTTTGCCGCCTCGCCTCCGACGCTCAGTGAGAGATGGATCATGCGGCTGAAGCGGATGCAGGGGAATGGCGGAGCGGATGGATGGCACAGCCTCTTTAAACAGGTGCTGCGGCGATGGACCTGATCTATAGAATCTGCTGATGTGCGGCGATGTTTTACCCGAAAGTATCGATTGTCATTCCCTCCTATAACCACGCCCGGTTCATAGAAGCCGCCCTCCTTTCGGTAGAAGACCAAACCTATGAAAATCTTGAAATCATCGTGGTCGATGACGGTTCCAGCGACGGAAGTTTAGCGGTCATCGAGAGGACCGCGGGGCTAATCCATCGCGGCTTGCGCGTTGTCAGGCAACGCAATCGCGGTGCGGCGGCGGCGATCAACCGTGGACTGAAGCTCGCCGGCGGCAAGTATATCAACATCCTAAACAGCGATGATCTGTTCGCGCCTGAGAGAATCGCGTATTTCGTCGAGCGGTTGGAGAAATCGGGTGCGAAGCTGGCCTTTTCGGGCATTCGCTGCATCGATGAAAACGGGGCTGAAGTGGATGAGTCGAACGAGACTGCCGCCTACGTTTATCGCAAACAGGTTGAGATGGCCCGGTACCCCTCGGTCGGATTCGCTCTGCTCGATTCGAACGTGGCCATTTCATCCGGGAATATTTTTGCGGCGAAGGAAATCTATGAGACCCTTCACGGCTTCAGACCCTATCTTTACTGCCATGACTGGGATTTTCTGCTCCGGGCGCTCTGCTTGACCGAGCCGCTCTATATCCACAGACCCATGTATTATTACAGGCTTCACGGAGGGAACACCTTCCGAAAACTCGCCCACCGCGCAAAGGCGGAGACCACCGGGACCCTGCGGAAGTACTTCGGAAACGTCCGGGGCGGTCGGCTTTCGAATGCCGATGCGCCAAGCCCCCGGCGATGGCCTGGATATTTCGAAGAATTCATGCGGGAGAAGGGGTACCAACCCTATTGGGAGCGATTCCCGCGGCTGCGGTCCTTGTGGTCCCTATGCAGGCGCTCGCTTCATGGAGCGGTTCATGTCTAGCTCTCCTTGCCGGGTGGCGGTCATTATCGTCAACTGGAACGGCAGGACCCTTTTGCCGGAATGCCTGGATGGACTGAGACAGCAGTCGTTCCGCGAATTCGAGACGGTGGTGGTGGACAACGGGTCGACGGATGGATCGGTTCGGTTTCTGGAGGCCCGGTATCCGTGGGTGAGGCTCATCGCGCTGTCCGAAAATGCCGGCTTCTGCAAGGCCAACAATCTGGCCATGGCTCAAGCGAAAACGCCTTATGTGGCCCTTTTGAACAACGACGCAGTGGCGAATCCCGACTGGCTCGAAAATCTTGTGGCGGCCCTCGAGCGGAGCCCGGAGGCCGGATCCGCGGCCTCGAAGATGGTCTCCTATTGGAATCCGACGGTGATAGACTGCGCCGGCGCCGGATATTCGAAGGCGGGGGCCGGCGTCATCCGCGGCCGCGGCCGCCCGGCGTCGGATTTCAGCAGAGAGGAGTGGGTCTTTGGCGCCTGCGCCGGGGCGGCGCTTTATCGAACCGATATGCTGCGCGAGATCGGGTTGTTCCCGGAGCATTTCTTTCTGCTTTACGAGGATCTGGATTTGAGCTTCAGGGCTCAACTGAGGGGCTGGCGCTGCCTGTTCGTGCCTGACGCCGTGGTTGCCCACAAGATGAGCAGCAGCATCGTCCACGATTCTCCGACATCCGTCTATTATGGGCACCGTAATCTCGAGTGGGTCTGGGTCCGCAACATGCCCTCCGTTCTTCTGGCGCGGTCATTCGGCCGGCACCTGGCCTATGGGATAGGCTGCCTGGCATTTTACCTGATGCGGGGCCGGGGCGGGGTCTTTTTACGGTCCAAGAAGGACGCGCTCAAAGGCATGGGCAGGGCATTCAGGGCGCGCAAAGAGATTCATCGGCGAAGAGGCATCGCCATTGGCGATCTTTGGGGACTCTTCGACGAAGAAACCTTTCTCCCGAGGCTGAAACGACGCATGGGCGCGTTATGAAAACCCCGGTCTGGAAATCTTAGGCGGTCTTCCGGTGGCGGCAAACGACACGTCTTTTCGTTCCCTTTCCCGCATCCTCAGTATTGGGGCGGAGACCGGTTGGGTCCTTTTTGGACAGGCTGGGATGGCGGTTGGGGCGATTTTCACCGTCAAGATTCTGACCTCTGTCCTTGGTCCAGCGGAGTTCGGTCGCCTGATGCTCGCCAATACGCTGATTCTGGCCGTGTCGGGGCAGGTATTCGGCCCTTTGGCACAGGGGGTGATGCGTTTCTGGTCCGTTTCCAGGGATCAGGGTATCCTGGATGTGTTCCTGGTTCACTGCCATAAATATAATGTGCTCTTGACTTCCTGGATCCTAGCCATCGGCGTGCCCGCGTGCGGCGTGGTGTGTCTTGTTTTTGGCGTGAAATGGGGGGTGCCCGCAATCCTGGCGCTGATGGCTGGAGTGTGCACTGGTTGGACCGGGACAAGGCTGGCCGTGCTGATGGCAGCCAGAGACAGAAAGACGGTCGCGCTGGCGCTGACGGGCGCCGCTTTTTTCAAGCCGCTCGCAGGGATGGCATTGGTCCTTCTGTTTTTTCCTGAAGCGAGCTGGGTGTTGTTTGGATATCTGATCGCAACAGGCAGTATTCTGCTGGTGATCGAGAAGATTTATCGAAGGCGGATCGGGGTTGTCGAAACGGGAGACGCCGAAAGTGCTTGCTCGAAAGAACGAGGTCTTGGGAAAGATATTATTTCCTATGCCTTGCCGTTTTTCATCTGGGGGGTGTTCGGCTGGATCAACGAATCCTGCGATCGTTGGGCGCTTCAAGGTTATTTCGGCGAAGAGGTTGTCGGGGCTTTTTCCGTCGTGAGTCAGTTGTCCGTGTATCCATTGATCCTGATTTCGGGTTTTTTGGGGATGCTGTTTTCGCCGATCGCATATGAGCGGGCGGGGTCGCTGGTTTCCCTGAATGGCATGAGAAACGCAAATCGGCTGCTTTTTATCATGGCATCGATTTATATCCTTTTTGCATTCTGTTTGATTCTTACTTACTGTATTTTTCATGAATATGTTGTAGTGCTTATAAGCAACAGTTCATACGCAGGACTTTCCTGGATGTTGCCTTATTTGACAGCCGCATGGACTCTTTATTATTTTGGTCAAACCCTTACGGGCTATGGCATGCTCGCAAACCGTCCAAGGGTTTATATTCTTCCAAAGATTACAACAGCAATTATAGCAGTATCATTGTGTCTTATTCTGCCAAGTAAATTTGGTCCATTCGGTATCGTTTTGGCTCTTGTTGCATCGGGATTTGTTTATAGCCTATGGTGCTTGTCGATCGCTTTTTATTTGACGAAGCATACGCTGTCTTTTGTGAAAAAGGGTTGATTTTTCAAGGAAACTGTGCGGTAAATTAATATAGATGAAGATTTTATTAAGAAATATTCTGACAAACGTCAAAGAAACAGCAGATCCACGCAATTTACCTTACTGTGTATTTGAGATATTCCGGTTTATGGGTGATTATTTTAAATACAGGAAAAGGTACCATGCCTTTTATCCATTGCGTCTATCGCCCATATTCTATGAGAGAACAAATAAAAGTCGTTTTGATCCTCACTACGCTTATCAGGCATATTGGGCAACGAAACGCATAGTTTCTGAAAAATTACCTAGAGTACATTTGGATATCTCATCCAGCGTTACATTCGTAACACAGCTATGTGGAATATTGCCTGTCGTACACCTTGAATACAGACCTCCTTCTGTCATGCTGTCGTCTTATAGAGGGATCAGAGGGGATATCGGCCATCTTCCATTCAAGTCCGGAGGCGTTGAATCTTTAAGCTGTCTTCATGTGATTGAGCATGTAGGGCTGGGCCGCTACGGTGACTGCCTGGATGTCGATGCATGCTGGAATGCAATGCACGAATTGGAGCGTGTCGTCACTTCGGGTGGAAGGTTATTGATGTCTGTTCCTGTTGGAAAGCCTGCTGTTTATTTCAATGCCAACATCGTTTTTGCGGCAGAGGATATTGTGATGGCAATGAAGGGGCTGCAGCTGCGTGAGTTTTCGTTGATTCGAGATGATGGGACTTATGTCGAGAACGCTTCATTGGCGCAGGCGGCTGATATGTCATACGCTTTGGGGATGTTTGATTTCAGGCGTGTCTGACGCGCTTGATTTTCTCCGCTTTTAAGGGCTGGATGAGGCTTTCGGCAGATTTCCGAGGTTCTGTAATGCGCGTTTTATTGGCATGCGGGAAGTATCAATATGGGGACGCTTCCCGAGGTTTGGGGACGGAATATACGGCTTTCACTCGGGCGCTCAGAAACCTCGGCCACGATGTGACGCATTTCGAGTTGTGGGATAGGGGAGCTTATCAAGACTTCAGGGCCTTGAACCTTGCACTTCTCGATGCGGTCGATGCAGTGCAGCCCGACATATTGCTTGCAATTCCGCTCCATTACGAGATCTGGAACGAGACACTCTACCGTGTTCGAGGCAAGGGAAAGGTCGTTACGGTTTGTTGGACGACAGACGATTCATGGAAATATCGAGAGGTTTCCCGCTTTGTAGGGAAGGCCTACGATGTGATGACGACGACCTATCCGAATATGGTTCCCCGATACCGTGCAGATGCGATCCGTAATGTCGTGCTGACCCAGTGGGCTGCCGACAGCGGATGCCTGCAGGCGCCGCTCGAGGCAGGCAAGTGCCTTTATGGGGTCTCGTTTGTCGGTACAGCCCATGGAAATCGGCCCAAAGTGGTCGCGAAGCTGCGCGATGCAGGGATCCATATCCAGTGCTTCGGCTACGGATGGCCGCGGGGGCCGGTGGAGGCAGAGGACATTCCCCGCATCATAAACAAATCCTTGATAAGCCTCAATTTCAGCAATTCGAAAGGCGGGAAGCAGATCAAGGCCAGGACCTTCGAGATTCCGGGCGCCGGCGGATTCCTCTTGACCGAACAGGCACCCGGGTTGGATAGGTTTTACCAACCTGGGCGGGAAGCGGTCGTTTTTCGAGATACGAAAGATCTCGTTGCAAAGATCCGCCATTACCTTCAGCACCCCAAGGAACGAGATGCTGTAGCGGAGGCCGGATTCCAGCGGACCAGGCGGGATCATACCTACGAAAGGCGTTTGGAGGAGATCCTCGCCTATGCCTTCGAGGCCGTGAAAAAAGGTGAGGATTCAGTGCTTCCGGTCATGGGGGAACGGCATTTTGGACAGGCTGTTGCGGCTTACTCTGCCAATGCGTATCAAAGGTGGTTTGCGCGTTTATTGGAGGGCACTTGCAAAATGATCTGGGGGCCAAAGCGGGGGATCAGGGCGGCCAGAAGGATCGTATATGAATTCAGTTGGCGGTTTATGAAGGAGAAAACCTACACGGCTTCCGGCTGGCCTGGAAAGATGTTTCCAACGGTTTGAGAAGGGGGGCAGGTTTGTGAAGCACTTGCCGGTATCGGTTGTCATTCCCTGCTATAACTGCGGCGGAACCATAGTACGGGCTGTGGAGTCGGTTCTCAGGCAGAGTGCACCCCCGGCCGAGATCATTCTGGTCGACGATGGGAGTACGGATGACACGGGAAGGGTCCTCGACCGGTTGACTGCAGTCCCCGGAATGACTGGCATGCTGCGCATCCTTCATCTGGCATCGAACCAGGGCCAGTCGGTAGCACGCAATGCCGGCTGGGATGCCGCCGGTGGAAAATATGTCGCCTTTCTGGATGCCGATGATGCCTGGCATGCCCGAAAACTCGAGATTCAATATGAGTGGATGGCCGCCAGGCCTTCGGTCGCCGTCACGGGACACCGTACTGTCAGGGTTCGGACCGGCATCCGTGATGGCGCTTTTGAAGAGCCTCTGCCCGGGAAATGGAGGTCTTTTCGGCTTCGTCCCTTGAAGATGCTGCTGTCGAACCGTATTCACATGCGGTCGGCCATGGTGCTCCGAGGAATTCCCTATCGCTTCGATCCTCGGATGCGCAAGGGCGAGGACTATTTGCTTTGGCTGGAGATGATTCTGGGCGGTCAGGAGGCATGGCTGCTTGATCTGCCCCTGGCCTTCTATTTCAAGGCGCTTTATGGGGGTGGAGGCATCAGCGGGGACCTCGAGGAAATGGAAGCCGGAGAGCTCGATGTGTATCTCAAGCTTTACCGCTCTGGGCGTTTTCCGCTTCCGGCCCTTCCATTTTTTTGGATCTTTTCTCTATCGAAGTATGCAATGCGGCGGGTGATCAAACGGTAGCTCCCATACGAGAAGGGGCTTTAGTGCCCTTCCTGGTGTCGACGGGTCCGTCTGCTCGTGCGGGACGGGATGGGCTGTTTTCAGCACCATCCCGTCGATAGCGGTTAGTCGAAGGTGAATCCTTTAGGCAGCTTGGAGGAAGGGGTGCCTTCCGGGACCCAGGACAGGTCCGTGATGGTGTAGGTCGGCTCCAGGGTCTGGAAGATCGGGACGACGCGCATGCCGATCTTCGGGTCGCCGACCGAAAGGTAGCTCATGAGGATCGTCGAGACGCCCTTGAACTCGACGTTGATGAACTTGATCGGTTTGTCGAGGGTGTTGAAGGCCCCGGATCGCTCACAGACCATGAAGGTGTGGATGGTGGCGGTCGTCTTGCAGACTTCGGTCAGATCCACGACCGTGTTGCGCTGCAGACAGTCCGGGCAATGGATCCGGAACGGCAGGTAGACGGTGCCCGGGAACTCGCAGTCCGGGTTGTCGCAGCGGCTGCCGTGGATCTTGCCTTTGGACAGATTTTCGAAAAAGACGGCCTCGGCGCCGTAAGTGTGGATATAGGTCATGCATCTCGGGTTGGTGACGCCGACGAGATGCCACTTCTCGTCCTCGCTCCGGATCGGCATGTTGGGGGTGATGGTGTGGAAGTCCCCCTTGATCTTGTATTGCCCCCTTTTGACAACGACGGTTCCAAATATACTCATCGAGGTGTCCTCCTCTCATTCATCAGGCATCGGGTTTCAAGAGATGGTCCGGGTCCATCAGGATAGTGGCAGTGACATGCGAACCGACCCCGGCGTGGCTGATGGCCATGCCGCGCTTGGCGCCTTTCACCTGGAGATCCTGCCAGTCATCGGGCTTTTTGCGGTTGAAGGCCTTCCAGAGGTCCGGGTCGCCGTGGAGCTCCGCCCAGCGGTTCCAAAGATGGAGCGCGACCTCGAAGGTCTGCATGATGCCGGTGGCACCCACCGCGTGCATGCAGCCGATCAGGCCGCCGGAGAGGTTCGACGGCAGACGGCCGGGTTTGCCGGTGTGCGGGTTGGTGTGATAGCAGTCGCCGGATTCCACGTAGTCCCGCCCCTCGCCGTAGGGTCGCAGGCCGACGTCCTCATAGGTCTGGACGTCGCTGATGGTGAAGGCGTCGTGGAGCTCGATCACGTCCAGGTCGTCCATGGGGTTGTGGATGCCGGCCATCCTGTAGCCATAGTAGGTGCACATGCGGGCGCCCAGAAAGCCGGTGAAGCCCGGATAGCGCTCTCCGCCCGGGAACCGTTCGGCGAGGTCGGCATACTGGTCGGCCGACTCGTGCGGAAGGAGCGGGATCTCCATGTGGCGACGACAGGCGGGCCGCAGGGTGTGGCTCCCGGCGGCGACCCAGATCCTGAGGGGCTTGTTCTTGGTACCCTTCGTCAGCTCCAGGGCGGTGTCCTCGTCGCAAATGATGGCGCAGGCGGCGCCGACGCTCATGAGGCAGCAGTCCAAGGCCCGCAGCGGGTAAGCCACCACGGGGGATTTGAGGACGTCCTCGACGGTGATCTTCATCGGCGCCTGGGCGAACGGATTGAACCGGGCGTAGCCGTGGTGCTTGACGGAGATCTCCGCCAGGGTGCGGCGGAAGGATTCCTCCTCGCGGCCGAAGACCTGCCAGTACTTCTGGGCCATGACGGCGTAATAACCTGTGTAGATGTGACCCAGCGGCGTTTCCCAGTCCTTGTCGGCGGCGCAGGAGATCAGGTGGTTCCCCTCGTCCGTCGGAACTTCGTCCATGCGCTCCCAACCCATGGCGAGCGCACAGTCCGAATACCCGGAGGCGACTGCCTTCACCGCCTCCCAGAGGGTCGATCCGCCGGTGGCGCCGCCGGTCTTGATGCCGATGTTGCCGAGCGGGTCCAGGCCGAGGCGGTCATGGATGACAGCCTCGCCGAGGAGCTGGTCGCCGAAGTGGTCCGCAAAATGGCCGTAATAGCAGCTGTGGATGTATCGTTTCAGCTCGGCAGGGGTTTTGTCGATGAGGCGGGCGGCCATCGCCAAGGCGTCGATGCAGAGCTCTTCGGTCCGCTTTTCGGGGATGGCGCGGTCGAACTTCGACTGCCCGGCGGTGACGAGGTAAACGGGCCTCATAAGCTTCGGTGTTTTCAATTGTCTGTCGCTGAAGGTAATCAAGTTCCGTCCTCCTTTCTCTCCCAAGGCACGGCGGCACTCTCATCGGGCCGCGTGCAGTCCAATAAAGAACGTTTTCACAAGCAAGCGGGCAGGCAGACTTTTCCCCTTCCCCTTGTTCCCTGATATCCATCCGGAGATGATCTTCCGGTACAACGCAGCTTCCAATCCGGAAATAAGGATCTTTTCTTCATGCCCTTCCGGTGCTCAATCCCACCACTTCGCGGCGGGTCCCAGTTTCCTCGCACCCTTCCGGTGCTCATTCCCACTTCTGCGAATCGGATCGTCCCCATCCGGGAAGGACTTCCTTTCCGGCAGAACCCAGTTTCCAACCCGGCAATATCAAGGCGATCTGGCGTTTGCGCGGAGGCGGCCTGTAGGCTGCCGCACAAGCAGACGTGAAGATTGACGCCGAGGTGGGCCGAAAAAACCATTTCCAGATGCATTAAATTGTCCCTACCCACAGGGCGACGGCAGCGGCGCCGCTGGTGTTGGCGATGCGCTGGCTGCCGCTGTCCGTCCAGAATTGAACGGAGTCCCCTTCGTGGAGCTGAAGGGTTTGGTCTCCATGCAAGAGTTCCAGCGACCCTTTCAGAATGCAGAGGACCTCCTGTCCGTTGCGGATGTTTTTCCTTGCCGGAATGGAGGCCTTGGGGTCGAGAATCAGGACGGCGCAGTCGATGACGGTGCGGTTTTCCGGCGCGAAAAAGCGCCTCGTGACGAAGCCACTGTGCGGGAGTTCTTGTTCGTCCCACTGGTCCTTGCGAATGACGGTCAGCCTTTCCTGCTCTTCCACCTGGTTCAACAGATCGCCGGCGTTGACCCCCAACGCCCGGCACAGGCTGACGAGTGTATCGACGGAGGGGGAGTGCACGCTGTTTTCGACCTGGCTCAGAAACCCCTCGGAGATGCCGGCTTTGTGGGCCAAGGCCTTGAGGGTCAGCTTCTGCTCTTTTCGATGGCGGCGGATCAGGGTGCCAAGGTTCATAGGGTGCTTCCCGTCCCAGGGGCGAAAATATTTTTTAAAATACCTAATATTTGATATACTGAAGAAAGGAGGGAGTTGTCAAGGGAATTCATCAGGTCGAACCGGTTATGAAAGAACAATATTCTGGGTGGCCATGTCATTTTCCGGTTGGAGCAGGATTTGTTTTACAATATTTGGTGGTTTTTACAACAGAGGGCTAAGGGAACAAAGGGAATTTCTTTAAATATGTTTTGACATAGTTTAACGTAATCTTTTTTCTCATTGACAACCATGAATAGCTATGTCTATATGATGCCCAGAATCAGTCCCCTTCTGAGGCTGACATGGTAGACAGGTCGTTTGAATCCGCAGGCTGGAAGGCCGGGCGCTGCTGCGGGGGAAGACCGTCCAACTCCCGCGATGCCCTGTGTTGATTGGCGACAACGGGTGGTCGTCCCTCCGGAATGACCCCAATGACTGGAAGGAGGGCTTATGGATTTCAGTCTTTCCATGGATCAGGAGATCCTGCGCAAGTCTGTCAGGGATTTTGCCGAAAAGGAGATCAAGCCGGTAGCGAGGGAACTGGACGAAAGGGAGGAGTTTTCCTACGAGACCATGTCCAAGATGGCCGAGATCGGGCTCTTCGGGATGTTCGTCGCGGAAGAGTACGGCGGCCAGGGCATGGATTACCTCTCCTATATCATCGCCACCGAAGAGATGGCGCGTGTCGACGGCTCCCATGCGGCCACCGTGGCAGCCGGGAATTCGCTCGGGATCGGGCCGCTCTATTACTTCGGCAGCGAGGAGCAGAAGCGGAAACACCTCCCCCGGCTCTGCTCGGGCGAGGCCCTGTGGGGCTTCGGGCTGACGGAGCCGAATGCCGGTTCGGATGCGAGCAACTCTCGGACCAACGCGGTGCTCGACGGCGACTCGTGGGTCATCAACGGCAGCAAGATCTTCATCACCAATGCGTCGACCCGCATCAGCGCCGGCGCTACGGTCCTCTGCCGCACCGGCACCCGGGAAGACGGCCGGCCCGAACTCTCCTGCATCCTGGTGGAGCAGGGAACCCCGGGCTACGAGACCCGCGAGATGCATGGGAAGCTCATGTGGCGCGCCTCCAACACGAGCGAGCTCTATTTCGACGACTGCCGGGTCCCTGAGGAGAATCGCCTGGGACCGCGCGGCCACGGCTTCTATCAGATGATGCAGACCCTTGACGGTGGGAGGCTTTCCATCGGGGCGATGGGGCTCGGGGGGGCGCAGGGCTGTTTCGAGATGGCCCTGAAATACAGCAAAGAAAGGGTTCAGTTCGGCAAACCGATCGCCAATTTCCAGGTCAATTCCTTCAAGCTGGCGGATATGGCCCTGGAGATCGAGTGCGCTCGGCTCCTGCTCTACAAGGCCTGCTGGCTTAGAGACAACAATCAGCCATTCTCGAAGGTGGCGGCGATGGCAAAGCTTTACTGCTCCGAGGTCATGTACCGGGCCGCCAACCATGCCGTGCAGCTGCATGGGGGCTACGGGCTGATGAAGGAGTACGATATCGAGCGCTTTTATCGGGATCAGAAGCTCCTCGAGATCGGGGAGGGGACCTCGGAGGTTCAGCGGATCGTCATCGCGAGGCTGATCGGCGCCCTGTGACGCAGCGCGTCCAGGAAATGCCGCCGGCACACGCGCGATCCTGTCGAATCGTGCGACGGCTCTCAGGGGTCAGCTTTCCGGATCGGTGCGGGGTGCAGATCCCTGAGGAAGCCGGGTGTCCAAGCCTTTGTGGGGGACGCGCAATGCGCTTCCGTCAGGTTTGGGCCTGCAGGGCAAGGAGCGGCGGCGCCACGGGTCCGGAAGAGAGCGGTTCCAGGTGGAAGCGGCAAGAGCAGCGGCCGGACGAACATTAAAAGGTACCATGCTGAATTTTATTTTGGGCAAGGAGATTGCCGGGTACGTGCGCCGGCACAGGGGGCTTGTTGTGTGCGCCCTGCTCCTGACGGCGGTCTCGGCGGTGTTTGTGATCGTGCCGGCCTATCTCCTTCAGCCGTTCGTCGACGAAGGGATGAAGAGCGGAACCGATCCGGTCTCGTGGAAGATCCCCTGGATCAGCTTCGAGGGCGGGTCCTGGACCGGCTGGCGGAAGACCGAAAAGGTCATCGTCGACGGCGTCTCGCCCAATCACCTCCTGGTGATTTTGACCCTGGTCGCGTTCGCGGCCGTCTTTTTCAAGTCCATCACCACCTACTTGAGCGGATTGGCCGCCGCCGCCTTCTCGAACCGGGCGGTGCGCTCCCTCCGGATCGACCTTTTCGAAAAGTTCGTCAGCCTGCCTCTGAGCTTCTACAACAAACGGAAATCCGGGGAGTTGATCGCGCGCTCGACCGCCGATCTCACGGTTATGCAGCAACTGGTCTCGGACATCCTTCTCGGTCTGATCGAGCACCCCATCACGGCCCTGGTCTTCCTCGGGTATCTCTTCTTTATGAACTACAAGCTGACGCTCCTGGTCTTCTTTGTGGGGCCCGTGATCGTCGGCCTGGTCCGGATGTTCGGCCGCAAGGTCAAGAAGCACTCCGGCCGGGTCCAGGACGCCACCGCCGAGGTGACCGCCGTCTACCAGGAAAGCCTCGGATGCATGAAGGTGATCCAGGGGTTCTTCAGAGGGGGGGATGAGACCGGCAAGTTCCGACGCCAAGCCGAAGAGCTTTACCGCAAGGTGATGCGATGGAACCGCTGGCACCTCGGGCTCGGTCCAATGATGGATTCGGTGGTCTTCCTGATTCTGCCCGGGGTTCTGATCGCGGGCAAGATCTACTTCGACCACTCCCTCGGCGAGTTGATGTCCATGGTCTATGCCTTTTCCCGGGTCTACAGCCCGGTGAAGCGTCTGGCCCTGGTCAGCAACAACCTCCGGACCCTGCAGGGGGCGACGGCGCGCGTCTTCACGATCCTCGAGACCGTTCCCGAGATCCAGGACCGGCCCGGGGCGCGGGAACTCCCACGGCACGGCGAGGCCATCCGATTCGAGGAGGTCCGGTTCGGCTACGATCCGGGGGAGATGATCCTGAAGGACCTCAGCTTCGAGGTCAGGGCCGGGGAGATGGTGGCCTTCGTGGGGTCGACGGGCGCCGGCAAGAGCACGCTTCTCGATCTGGTCCCGCGGTTCTACGATGTCTCCGGGGGGCGCATCACCATCGACGGCTGGGATATCCGCGAGGTGACACTCGAATCGCTCCGCCGGCAGATCGGGATTGTCAACCAGGAAACGCTGCTTTTCCACGACACCATCGCCAACAACATCCGCTTCGGCCGTCCGGATGCACCGGAGGAGGCGATGATCGCGGCGGCCAGGGATGCCAATGCGCACGAGTTCATCATGGCGCAGCCGAAAGGGTACGAGACGGTCATCGGCGACCGGGGCACCCTGCTTTCCGGCGGCCAGCGGCAGCGCATCGCGATTGCCCGCGCGATCATGGTCGATCCCGCCATTCTGATTCTGGACGAGGCGGCCTCGGCGCTGGACGCGGAGAGCGAGCGGATGGTGCAGCAGGCGATCGACAACCTGCGGGGGACGCGGACGATCCTCGTCGTGGCCCACCGTTTGAGCACCATCCGGAAGGCGGACCGGATCTACGTCATGGAGGGCGGGCGGATCATCGAGTCCGGCACGCGGGAGGACCTCATGGCCCGGAAAGGCCGTTTCAGCCAGCTCCACGACATGCAGTTCATCGAGTGACGGAGGTCCCTGCGGGTCCTTTTGCGTTCTGAGCCTTCCCGTTGCGTAAGGGCCGGTCATCGTTGAAGGCGGCCAGGGCTTCGTCGGGCAGCTCGGTTTCGCGCCCGGTGTAGCGGTGGGAGAAGTGAAAAAGCTGGAGGCTTTTTGCCCCGGCCTTCCTCGCCAGGGCCCCGGCCTCCCGCGCAGTCAGGTGGAACGTCTTGCGGGCGACGGAAAGGTCCTCGTAGAGAAAGGCCCCTTCGATGAAGAGGATGTCGGCATCGGCTGCCAGCGCGGTGATGCGGGAGGCGTTCTCTGAGGAGCCTGCCGCATCCGTCACATAGGCGATCTTCATTCCCCGCCCGGTCCGTGCAATTTTTTGGGACAGCTCCCCGATCGGAAAGATCTTTTCTCCGCTTCCCCCCTGCTGAGTTTTCCACGTGACCCGAAAGGGTTCGCCCGGGTCCGGGCGCTCCTGAATCCTTGCCTTGAACCGGGTGAGCCAGGGGCCAACCGGGAGCCCCAGCGCCTCGACGCCTTCCTTGATGATCTGCACCTTCAACCGCTCTTCCATCGCAAAGGCGAGACACGGGATCCTGTGGTCGAGGACAGCGGCGGAGACCGTGAACCCGGGCTCCACGAGGATCGCGCCGCCTGCGGCTGTGGTCTGCTGCGGGCCGGACACGCGGAAGGCGTTCCGGGAGGAGAAGCTGGTGGTGCGCATTTCGCCGGGGTGGATCTCGTGGACCTCGAAGGCGAGGACGTGCGGGTAGGTGTGGATCAGGTTCCAATGGTAGCCCGCCAGTTTGCCGGCGACATGGCGGCTGAAATCCGGGGGCCCATAGAGGTGCAGGGTCTTTTCACGGCCGAGCAGGACGCGGAGAAGCGCGTCGAATCCGATGAAGTGGTCGACATGGGCATGGCTGACGAAGACATGACTCACCTTGAGGAGGTCGCGGGGCGAGAGGCGTCCGAGATCGCCAAGGTCGAAAAGAAGGGCTCTTCGCTTGAAACGGAAGGGAACGAAGAGCCCCGGGTCCTCCGTCGGCGGATTGATGAGCCGTGGTAGAAAAGATGGTTTCATCGAAAGGAGGCCCGGGCATCCCTCCCCTTTTCGGCGGAGGGGTGTCCGGGCGCTGCGGATTCAGCAGGCTGTTGGAAATCTACTATCTGCTTCGGTTTACGGATTCCCCGTTCCGGCGGCACACTTTTGTGCGCCGCGTTTCTCGGGATTTCACGGCTCCGGCATCTTACGATTTTTACCCGGACCGCAGCCATCCATTTTTCAATACGCCGTCAATGGAAGATGATTTGACCGTCCTGCAGATCGACGGTGACGTGATCCCCTTCCTTGACCGACCCTTCCAGGATTTTGACGGCCAGGGGGTCCTGAATCAGGTGCTGGATCGTCCGTTTGAGGGGGCGCGCGCCGTACGCGGGGTCGAACCCTGAGCGGGCGATGAAGGCCTTGGCCGCATCGGTCAGCGAGAGGGTGATCTTGGTCGCCGCCAGGCGTTTAGCCAGCAGGTTCACCTGGATCTCGACGATCTTCTTGATCTCCTCGGTGCCGAGGGCATTGAAAATCACGATCTCGTCGATCCGGTTCAGAAACTCCGGCTTGAAGGTGGCCCGCAGGGCCTCCATGACGCGCTTTTCGGCCTCTTCGGGGTCCCGGCCGCCGAGTTCCTGGATCCACTGGCTTCCGACGTTGCTGGTCATGATCAAAACCGTATTCTTGAAGTCGACGGTGCGCCCCTTGCCGTCCGTCATCCGGCCGTCGTCGAGGATCTGCAGCAGCACGTTGAAGACGTCCGGGTGGGCCTTTTCGATTTCGTCGAAGAGGATGACCGAATAGGGGTGCCGGCGGATCGCCTCGGTCAGGTAGCCCCCTTCCTCATAGCCGACGTAGCCCGGAGGGGCCCCGATCAGGCGGGCCACCGAGTGCTTCTCCATGTATTCGGACATGTCGATCCGGACCATGTATTGTTCGTCGTCGAAGAGGAACTCGGCCAGCGCCCGGGCGAGTTCGGTCTTCCCGACGCCCGTCGGGCCCATGAAGATGAACGATCCCACCGGTCGGTTGGGGTCCTGGAGCCCGGATCGGGCCCGCCGCACCGCGTTGGCCACGGCGACGATCCCCTGATGCTGCCCGACGACGCGCTGGGCGAGGCGGTCTTCCATCTTGAGAAGCTTCTCCCGCTCGCCTTCCATCATCTTGGCTACGGGGATGCCGGTCCATTTGGCCACCACCTCGGCGATGTCCTCGCTGTCGACCTCCTCCTTGAGCATCTTCTGCCCGGTTTGCAGTTCCTCCAGCTTCCGGTTTTCCTCGGCAAGCTGCCGCTCGAGTTCGATCAGGGTGCCGTAACGGAGCTCCGCCGCCTTGGTCAGGTCGCCCTGCCGCTCGGCAAGCTGCGCCTCCGAGCGGGTGTTCTCCAGCTTTTCCTTGATGGCGCGGATATTGGCGATCGCCTCCTTCTCCTGCTTCCAGTGGGCAATCATGCCCTCCGTCTCGCCCTTGAGGGCGGCCAGTTCCTTTTCGAGTTTTTCCAGCCGGTCCCTGGAGGCCGTGTCCTTCTCCTTCTTGAGGGCCTCCCGCTCGATCTCGAGCTGGGTGATCCGGCGCTGGATGTCGTCGATCTCGGCCGGCATGCTGTCGATCTCGATCCTGAGGCGCGACGTGGCCTCGTCGATCAGATCGATGGCCTTGTCCGGCAGGAACCGGTCGGTGATGTAGCGATGGCTGAGGGTGGCGGCCGCCACCAGCGCCGAGTCCTTGATCCGCACGCCGTGGTGGACCTCGTATTTCTCCTTCAGGCCGCGCAGGATCGAGATCGTGTCCTCGACGCTCGGCTCCTCCACCATGAC
>Ga0068714_10001674_pt1 | contig 31204 bp, 16 predicted proteins | sample MTBNYHSulfiMetaG_FD_62988 | JGI IMG/M metagenome (GOLD analysis project Ga0068714, IMG submission 62988) | Enrichment culture microbial communities from rom New York Harbor, USA that are MTBE-degrading - MTBE-NYH (New York Harbor Sulfidogenic)... | ecosystem: Environmental > Aquatic > Marine >...
GACCACGACGTTCTGCACCGTCATTTCGTTGCGGGTGAGGGTGCCGGTCTTGTCCGAACAGATCACTGACACCGAGCCCAGCGTCTCCACGGCAGGCAGCAGGCGGATAATCACATTGCGCCGTGCCATGCGCTGCACGCCGATGGCCAGGGTAATGGTCATGATGGCGGGCAGCCCTTCCGGAATCGCCGCTACCGCCAGACCGACAGCGGCAAGGAACATTTCGGTTGTGGAGTATTCCTGGACGATCACGCCGAATATAAAGGTTGCCATGGCGATGACGAGGATCACCGCGCTCAAGGCGCGGCCGAATTGCGCCATCTGGCGCAGCAGCGGGGTAGTGAGGGTCTCAATCCCGGAAAGCAGGCCGCTGATCCGGCCGATCTCGGTGGCATCCCCGGTCTCGACCACCACGCCGCTGCCCTGGCCGTAGGTGACGAAGGTGCCGGAGTAGGCCATGCCCTTGCGATCGCCGACTCCGGCCCTTTCGTCGACCGCCTTCGTCGACTTCTCGGCCGGTACCGATTCCCCGGTCAGCATCGCCTCTTCAATACGCAATTCACGGGCCTGCAGCAGTCGCAGGTCAGCGGGCACGCGATCGCCGGAGTGCAGCATCACGATATCGCCGGGCACCAGCTCTTCAGCCATCACGGTCTGCATCTGCCCGTCCCGCCTGACAGAGGCCCTGGCGGCCAGCATGCCACTGATGGCCTCCATCGCCTTTTCCGCCTTGCCCTCCTGGATGAACCCGATCAAGGCATTGATCACCACCACCAGCAGGATCACGCTGCTGTCGACCCAGTGGCCAAGTACCGCGGTGACCACCCCGGTCACCAGCAGGACATAGATCAGGACATTATGAAACTGCTGCAGGAAGCGCAGCAGGGGACCGCGTTTTTTCTGCGGCGTCAGCCGGTTGTAGCCGTGCTGCTCCAGGCGCCTTTCCGCTTCCGTGGTCTCGAGTCCCTGCTCATCCACCTCCATGTGGGACAATACGGCATCGGGTTCGAGACTGTGCCACAGGGTTGCGGTTCGGCTCTCTGTTACCTCACTCATCGCGGTGGCTCCTTACCACACTTGCAAACTGACAGCGTCATTGTGAAAACCCTAATACGTGACTGGTTCAAGGTTGCCGGCCATGAAACGTTCTTATTGAGCAATCCTAGCGCAGGTGGAGAGAGATTGAAGCCATTGCTGTGATTGCTGTGAGAGTCTGCGCTGTTGCCTTCCCGGTCCCCCGCACGATGGCCCTCCAGCCTCTATACTCAGTGATGCGGCCGGTGTAATGGGGGCGTCATGGATCCGTTGATAGCCATTAGCGATTTGTGGGTAGAGGTGGGCGGCAAGTCGGTGCTGCGCGGGCTCGACCTGCAGATACCGGACGGCGAGGTCCACATCCTGTTCGGTCCCAACGGCTCAGGCAAGTCGACCCTGCTGTCGGCCATCATGGGCCTGCCCGGCTATCGTATTACCCGGGGCACCATTCACTTTCGCGGCAAACGCATCGACGGCCTGGCGAGCAACGAGATCGCGCAGCTCGGTATCGGCCTGGCCTTTCAGCACCCGCCGGCGATCCGCGGCGTCGCACTGGAGACCTTCATCCGCAGCATCGACCGCTCGGGGTCGACAGGCGAAGCCTTCCACAGCCTGCACCTGGATAGCCATCGCAAGCGGGAACTGAATTGCGGTTTCTCCGGCGGTGAGCTCAAACGCTCGGAGATCCTCAAGCTCACTGCCCAGTCACCGGAGCTCATCCTGCTGGATGAGCCGGAGTCGGGGGTCGACCTGGAGAACCTCGCCATCATCACCGAGGCGATCAACCGTATCCTCGACAAGCAGCAGCCGCTTCGATTGCGCCGCCGTGGCGGGCTGATCATCTCCCATGCCGGTTTCATCCTCGACTACGTGGAAGCCAATCTCGGGCATATCATCCTCGACGGCAGGATCGCCTGCAGCGGCAACCCGCACGAGATGTTCGAGGAGATCCGCAAGGAGGGCTACGAGCACTGCGTCCAGTGCCTGGCCAAACGCTCCGGAGAGAAGCCATGAACAGCACGACTCCGTCAGAGAGGGAGCTAAAGGGAGTCGGGTTCGATCCTACCATCGAGCATGCCGGCAGTTTCCTGCTGGAGGACCTGACCATTACCCAGGCCCTTCCCCGGACATCTGCGGTGGAGGTGCTGCCGCTGGCCGAGGCGATGGAGCGCTACGACTGGGTACGCGAGCGCTATTTCCGCCTGGTCTCCCGGGAGCAGGATGCGTTTACCCGCGAGGCTGCTGCAACAGGCCCCTCCGGTGTTTTCATCCGCGCCTTTGCCGGAGAGAAGGTTCTGCTGCCGGTGCAAAGCTGCTTTCTGCTGCGTACCCCTGGCCTGCGTCAGGTTGTGCACAACCTGGTGGTCGCGGAGGAGGGTGCCGAGCTGCACCTGGTCAACGGCTGCACCACGGCGCGCTACACCGACATCGGCACCCACATCGGCGTCACTGAATACTATGTCGGGCGAAACGCCCGGCTCACCAGCAGCATGATCCACCACTGGGGTGACGAGGTGGAGGTCTACCCGCGCAGCGCCGCGCACATCGAGGAGGGTGGACACTTCGTCTCCAACTACATCGCCATGAGCCGGGTCGGCATGATCCAGATGTACCCCACGGCAATTCTGGAGCGTGGCGCGAGCGCCACCTTCAACTCGGTGGTCTACGCCCCGGCAGGTTCGAAGCTGGACCTTGGCGCGCGTGCCATCCTGCGCGGAGCGGATGCGGCGGCCGACATCATCAGCCGCGCCGTCTCCGACGGCGGCCATGTGATCAATCGCGGGCATATCATCGGCGAGGTTGCCGGAAGCCGCGGCCACATGGAGTGCAACGGACTGCTGCTCGCCGAAGATGGAGTCATTCACGCCATCCCGGAACTGGAGGGACGCTCGCCGGAGATCGCGCTCTCCCACGAAGCATCGGTTGGCATGATCTCGCGCGAGGAGCTCGCCTACCTGATGGCCAGCGGACTGGGCGAAGAGAGCGCCCGTTCGCTCATCATTCAGGGCTTTCTCGAGGTGCCGCTCGCCGACCTGCCGCCGTTTCTGCAGAAGACCGTGCGCGGACTCATAACGCAGGCAAAAAGCGGGGAGGCGGTTTGACATGCTGCAGAGTCAGGTGAGGCGGGGAGTTCCTGGGAAATTGGTGAAATACTATATTTGAATACGTTAATGCATTAATGAACATTATTGCTTTTATGAAATGAGATCTCTATACTGCCGCGTCGAAAAAACATAACGAATAAAGTCGGGGTCTACTGGCCGGTCGCGGCAACCGCGGCCTATTTGTGACGACATCGGCGAAAAATATCTCGAAGTGTGAAGTGCGTCACTGAACGCGTTTGCTGTCGATATCGAAATAATAGCAAAATTCTCCATGCCGCGATGCACGGAACATGAATGTGGCGTGAAACAAGAATTAAAAAAAATCAGTGGGACGGGCCGTAGCAAAGGTAGGCTATTACGGGGCGTATCCAGGAGAATACCATGCTAAGAGATAAGGCTGTCATCGGCTACATGGGCTTGCCGAAACGGGAAATATCGGTCATCCAGAGTATTTTTTACCTAACCGAAAAATTTCACAATACCTACGAGTTACCGCGTGACAATGAACGGCGCAGTCCGGACGTGGTTTTCGTAAACGCCGACGATAAAGAGCAACTCGACTCCTGGAACGACTTTTTCCGTAGTCATCCCACAGCAATACCCGTGTACGTCTCCACAGCCGGCACAGATTTCGACGACGGCATCTCCCTGAAACGCCCGCTGGTACTGAAAAAGCTCATCGATGCACTTATCACAGTGAAGGAGTGTTATAGCGCATCCATTACGGCAGAAAAATCAGCCACACGTAATCGTGAACGTTTCAATATTCTGGTTGTCGACGACAGCCTTCCGCTACGCATCTATTTACAACAAAAACTGGCCTCCCTACTGCCGATAATGACGCATGTTGATTTTGCCGAGAGTGGCGATGAGGCGATTCGCCGGCTCAACAACAGGGAAGAGTACGACTTGATTTTCATGGATGTCATGATGCCGGGCACCGATGGCTACAAAACCTGCAAGTGGATCAAGGCCAACAGACCCACCTACGTGGTGATGCTGACCAGCCGCAGTTCACCCTTCGACAAGGTTCGCGGAGCGATGTCGGGGTGTGATGCCTATCTGGTCAAACCACCGAAAGACAATGAGCTGGAGAAAGTGCTGAGTCGCTGTGTCGACGAAGTTACTGTAACGCGCTCTACGGAAAAGCGTGCCTCACGCGTTTCAACCCGATAACCACACCCTCAACAGAAAGGAAAAACAATGGCATTGAACAAAGTCTTGATTGTGGATGATTCTGCGGCTGACCTGATGAATCTGCAAAATATTGTCGAGGGCAAAGGAGTACGTACCGTTACCGCCACATCTGGCAAGGAAGCACTGGAGAAGGCGAGGGATGAATCCCCTGATCTGATTTTTCTGGATATCATTATGGACAACATGGATGGCTATAGCGCCTGCCGGGAGCTAAAGGCAGAGTCCCGCACCAAGGATATTCCCGTAGTGTTCGTCACCAGCAAGAACCAGAAGGCTGACATCATGTGGGCGAAGAAGCAGGGTGGACGCTCCCTGATCTCCAAGCCGTATAGCGAGTCCGATATTCTTGCTGAACTGCATGCCTGAGACGGCAGGATAGCCAGGCCCTGTCCGGAGAGTTCTCCGGGCAGGCGGCCGATTGAACACCGCGACATCACCGGGTGCTGCGCATGACCGCAGGGAGCTGCAGGCGGTCAGACAAAAAACACTAATAAACCGGTTTCGGTAATTTTGGGGGAAGTGATGGAAGGTTCCTTGTTATCGCCCGTGGAGGCGTTGGCACGTCAGTTCGTTGTGCCGGCGCAACAGCTGGTTGCCGGGACGTTACCGGCAAAACAACGGCAGAACTACCACGGGCTAATCGTTGGCGATTTCGGTCTGCTGCTGGCCTCCGACAAGGTGGTTAGCGAAATATTCGAAACGTTGCCGCAGTGCACCCTGCCAGGCAGTCCCCCCTGGGTTCATGCTATGGCCAATCAACGTGGCAATATCATTCCGATTTTCGATCTTGCGCTCCTGCTTGGCCTGCCAAGGGAGGAGACAGGACGATCCTATTATCTGGTGATCGGTCAGAACGAGGAGGCCTTTGGGGTGCTGCTTGAACGTTTGCCTGAGAAGATCAGCTTGCACCCTGACGAAGCCCTTGAAAACAGACCGCCGATTCCCCGCAAACTGGCACCGTTCGTCAAGCGAACCTTTTGGCAGGGAGAGCGGATCTGGCTGGAGTGGGAACCACTGGCATTCATAAGCGCCGTTTCCACCACCGGTTGAACTGCACCAACACTCAACAATAACAAACATTACGTCACACGCTGACAGGAGCAGGACAATGAAGCTGATGCGTGATTTATCCATCGCAGCCCGACTGAAAATGTTGGGCATCGTGATCGGCGGGGCGTTGCTGGGTATCGGCGCGCTCTACACGGTTACCATCTATCTCGAAGGCAATATCCAGGAGACCCAGTCCGGGCTCTCGCAGTTCCAGCTGCTGGTGGCGCAGATCGAGTCGGAGATGCTGCAGGCCCGACGCAACGAAAAGGATTTCATCCTGCGAGGCAATACCGATTATCTCGACGCCCATGCCGGGACCATGAAAGCGGTATTCGGCAAGATCGGCAGCGCCAAGCAACTGGCACCTTCGGAGGAGTTGTCGCTGTTCCTCGACGGTGTACGCGGCAACATGCAACTGTATCAGGACACATTCCAGAGCATGGCACAACTGCGCGTCGAGATCGGCCTGGATGAGAACTCGGGCCTGACCGGCGAACTGCGTGACGCGGTGCACGGTGTCGAGGATGTGGTCGACAAGCTCGGTAGAACCGAGCTGCTGGCTTCGATGTTGATGCTGCGCCGCCACGAGAAGGACTTCTTCATGCGCGGGCGCGAGGAATATCTGGCCAAGCATGAGCAGACCTATGCGAAGTTCCTCGGCCAATTGAATGCGGCGACGCTGAATAACGAGGAAAAGCGAAAGTTGCGCGAGCTGATTGACGAGTACCGCAACAAGTTCATCGCCGCCAGCACCGCCACGCAAAAAGAGGCCGTGGCGCTGGAAAGCCTGCGTGAGGCGGTGCACCGGGTGGAGCCTGTACTGGTCGATCTCCATAAGCACTCGGAAGAGATCGTCGCTGGACAAACAGCGACCCTGCAGTCCAACAGCCTGATCCTGAAATTGGCGTTCTTTGCCGTGCTGGCGCTGCTCGCCACGATCACCTCGTTGATCGGCCGCGACACCTTCAGGGCGATCCTCAATCCCCTCGGCACCCTGCACCACACCGTGGCGGACGTTATGGGCGGCAACTACGCGACCCGCTCCAATCTCGCCACCCGGGACGAACTGGGCGATCTGGGACGCGCTTTCGACAACATGCTCGATGACCGCCTCAAGGCGCTGGACGACGCGGTACGCGAGAACGACAGGCTCAACAACTCCATCATCGATCTGCTCGAAGCGGTGGCCAAGCTCAGTGACAGGGATCTGACGGTAAAGGTGCCGATCAAGGAGGACGTGACCGGTCCGGTGGCCGACGCCATGAACATGATGGCCAAGGAGACCGCCAAGGTTCTGGGCCAGATCAACCGCATCGCCGCCGACGTAGAGGCGGTCGCCATGGCGGTACGCGAGCAGGGCAGCAAGGTATCCGAGGTGGCCGGCGAAGAGCGTCGTGTCATCACCGACACTCTGGGCCAGCTCAAGGAAGCGGCCGTTGCCATGAACAACATAGCGACGCTGGCAGCGCAGTGTAATGACATCGCCGCCAGGGCCTCCAGCAACACCAGCGAGGCACTGCAAACGGTGAATCAAACTGTGGCGGGGATGTCGGAGATCCGCGAGATCATCAGTGAAACGGAGAAGCGCATCAAGCGCCTTGGTGAGCGCTCCCAGGAGATCACCGGGATCGTGGAGATCATCAACAACATCGCCGAACGCACCCACGTACTGGCGCTTAACGCCAGTATGCAGGCGGCAGTCGCCGGTGAGGCGGGCCGTGGCTTCGCCGTGGTTGCCGACGAGGTACAGCGCCTGGCGGAAAGCTCCCGCACCTCCACCTCGCAGATCGCCTCGCTGGTCGGCAATATCCGCACCGAGACTGCTGAGACCATGGCGACCATGAACCGTGCCATCGAGCAGGTTATCGCCGGCTCCAACCTGGCTGAGCAGACCGGACGGAAGATGCAGGACACCATGGCGTCCACCTCCGAACTGGTGGCCGGCGTAAACGAGATCGCCGAACGCTCAGGCGTCCAGGCAACGATGACCAATGCGCTGCTCGGTCAGGCACTGAACATCCAGAAGAGCACCCAGGTAACGAGCGAGGAGCTGAGCGAGCAGGGTGCCCATACGGAAAACCTTGTGATGTTCTCCAAGTCGCTGGTGGAGTCGGTGCGGGTGTTCAAGCTGCCTGAGGCGGTATAGGCCCTGAGTCGACAACAGCAGTCAGGGAGACCCTGACGGGTCTTCCTGTTATGGGACAGAATAACCGTGATGGCATTCACCGAATCCAGCGAAACAACAAGCGGCCCCGAGCAGGGAAACACTTCTCCGCTGCAGGCTGCGTGGCAAATGGCTCTGGCGGAGCTGCAGTCGCTGCTCAACAACGATGGCGATGCGCAGATGCCGACAGCGGAGGTGTTACGTGAGATCATTGAGAGCCACCTGGACAATCTGGAATTCGTCTTCGATACGATGGGTTCCGATGAGCTGTTGCTGTGCCTGAACCGCGAACGCGCATGGGCACGCGATGCGCTGAACGGGCCGGAGATCGAACCGGCCCGTTTTCTTGCCGAGGTGCTCGAGCGGCTTGCAGCCCTACCCTGTGACAGCGCTCAGACAAACGAGGATGCAAACGAGTCAGGTGCTGGCAGCGAGCAACCCTGCAGCGCCCCCGGCTTGTTCACTGACGAGCGCCTCGAGATGCTGTACGAGGAGTTGAGCGACTTCGAAGAGCCGCTGGCGCAGCAGGCACTCATCATCACCTCGCAGGAGAGCGATAACGAGACGCTCCTCGATCAGATCGCGGGCTACAGCGAGCTGCTGGAGCGGGTGGTCGGCGCCTGTGAAGCCTTGGGACTGAACGGCCTGCAGCAAGTCGTCGAATTTGTTATCGAGAACGTCAACCTGCTGCCCACCCTCAATCCGTCCGAGCGCCTGGCGGTCAGACCGCTGCTGGGGCGCTGGCTCGGGACGGTCAAACAGTATCTGGTCGATCCGGCTGACGACGAAGCGCTGATGGGGCTGCTCGATCTGATGCAGGCAGCAGTGTGGCCCGCCCGTTTCGATGGTCTCGACAGTCGCGATCTCTATCTGCAATTGAGCAGCGGTGCCGATGATGAGGAGGGTTTGTCTGCTGATGCGCCACGGCCGACGCATGCAGCACCGCAGGATGTCAGCCTCGAGATTGGTGGCGATATCAATCCGCAACTGTTCGATGCCTTTATGCGTGAAGCGCCAGACGTGGCGGCGCAGTTTAACCAGGTGATCAGTGTGCTGGCGACAGCGGACGATCCCTTTGCGGGAATGCGCGCCGCACAGCGCCTGTCACACACCTTGAAGGGTTCGGCAAACCTGGTCGGCGTGGCAGGCGTGGCCAATCTCGCGCACCACATCGAGGATATCTTCGATACCCTGACACGTCGGCACCTGGCTCCCTCCGGCGCTCTGATCGCGGTGTTGCACGAGGCGGCCGATTGCCTGGAATCGATGATCGACGCGGTGGCAGGGCGTGACAGTGCGCCGGACGATGCCATCGTGGTGCTGCAGCGCGTGCTGGATCTCGCCAATCTCATCGATAACGGCGACTATCACCCCACTGTCGACCTGCAACTCCCTGACAGCGTGGAGTCATGTAGTGTGACCGACACCAGCGAGGAGGCTGTACCAGTGGCAGCGGCCGCAACGCCGGCGAGGGAGACAATTCGGGTTGCCACCACGACCATCGACGCGATGTACCGCCTGGTGGAGGAGATCACCATCGGTCTGGCACAGATCAATGAACACATCAGTCGCATCAAGCAGCGCAGCGAATCGCTCAATCTGCAAGACCGTAACTTGCAGTTGCGTCGTTTCGATCTGGAAAATCTGGTCGATGTGAGGGGCATCGCCGCGATGCAGAAGCGGCTGCACAATACCCGCCACAGTGAACAGTCGTTCGACCCGTTGGAGATGGATCAGTACGACGAGTTGCATGGCGCCACCCACAGCTACATCGAGGCGGTGGCCGATGCGCGCGAGATTAGCAGCCAGCTGCACAACGAGATCCTCGAACTCGATGGTTTCCTGCTGCGCCAGTCGCGCCTGAACAAGGAGCTGCAGCAGCTGGTCTCGGCGACCCGCATGGTCCCGATCAGCGACATAACCGGCCGTTTGCAGCGCGCCGTGCGTCAGGCAGCGCGAGCCACCGGCAATGCTGCCGAACTGACAATCGAGGATCACAACCTGATGATGGATGGTGACGTGCTCAACAAGCTGGTCGCCCCGCTGCTGCATATCCTGCGTAATGCCGTCGACCATGGCATGAGCCTGGCCGGGGAAGGGGATGTGCCCGGACGTGTAAGCGTGCGTTTCCGTCAGGAGGGAAATAATGTGGTGATCCGCTGTGCCGATAACGGCCGGGGGCTGGATTACCCGCGCATCCGCGAGGTCGCCATCGAGCGCGGCATGCTCCGTCCCGAACAGGAACCGGAACATGCGGAGCTAGCCCAGCTGATCCTCACTCCCGCCTTCACCACCCGTAGTTCGGCGACGCAGGTCTCCGGGCGGGGGATCGGTATGGATGCAGTACTGACTGCGGTAACCGAGCTAAAGGGCTCGGTCAGCGTGCGCGATGTCGAACCGCACGGCACAGAGGTCGTCATCCGCCTGCCGCTTAGCATGGTCACAACCCACTCGCTGGTGGTGCGGAGCGGCGGGCAGCTCTACGCCATCCCCACAGCCAACCTGACACAGATCCTTCCGCCCGGCAGCGGCGAGCTGCGTGAGCGCGAGGAGGGCTACACCTTCCATCTGGAGCGCGAGGTGTTTCGCCTGGACTCTCTCGCGGCGCTGCTTGGTCGCGAAGAGGGCACAGCGCCGTCAGACTCGACCATCCTGCTCAGTGGCCGCGGTGTTACCCCTGCAGCCATTTGCGTCGACCAGGTGCTGCAAAGTACCGAACTGGTGATCAAGCGGCTCGGCCGTTTTGTTCCCAAAGTGCCCGGGGTGGCTGGCGTGACCGTCCTTGGCGATGGCCGGGTGGTCCCTGTGCTCGATCTCCCCGAACTGCTCGCCGCGGCGCGGGAGAGCTCTCCGGCAAGCCGCTCTGCCCCCCGTCCGGCAGCGCCGTTACGCACGGTGAGCAGCCGACCCGCCGCGCTGGTGGTGGATGACTCGCTGAGCGCCCGCAACACCTTGGGCCAGTTGCTTGAGGACACGGGCTATGAAGTACTGACGGCCCGTGACGGCGTCGAGGCGATGGAGGTGCTGCAGAAGGAGAGGCCGCTGGTGGTGTTGGCCGATCTGGAGATGCCGCGCATGGATGGCATCGAGCTGACCCGTCACATCCGCTCCAGCGAATCGTTGCAGGCGTTGCCGGTGGTGATGATCACCTCGCGCTCGCAGAAGAAACATCGTCAGGTGGCGGAGGCGGCCGGCGTCAATGCCTACCTCACCAAGCCGTTTCTGGATGATGAGCTAATCGACGTCGTCACGAGTCTGGTGTAACGGCCATGACCGCGATTGCCTACGCCAACCTCACCATCGACGGGCAAAGCCTGTTGCTGCCGCAAACCGACGTGCACCATATCGCACTGGCCGGCAATATTTGCCCGCAGGAGGGGGGCCTTGGGTTCGTCGAGCATGCCGGCCTCGAGTGGTCGGTGCATGCCCTGGACAGGGAACTGATGCCCATCGGCTCGCTGCCGGAGTCACGCCGTCTGGTGGCATGCATCACGACGGGCGAACAGAGCCTTGCCCTCGCCTGTGACATGCTGACGACCGTTCGCTTCGAGTCGGAGAGCATCATCGACGACCTGCCGAAGATGATGCGCCTGTTCAGTTCGCCTATTCAGTCACTGCTCTATGCAGATGGAGCGTTGCACTTCGTCAGTGGCGCCGGCCCGCTGATTGCTTATCTGCTGAGTAAGGAGGCGTGAGCGTGTCTACCAGCGTGAATGCATGGATCCTTGGCGCAGGCAGCGACTACAGTTTTGCCGTAGCCGAGGTGGAGATGGTCGAATACCTACCAGAGCCCATCGTAATGGATGTTCCGCTAAGCCCGCACTACTGTTCGGCCGTGATACCGTGGCGTGAACGACTGCTGCCACTCATGCATTACCAACGACTGTTCGAGCCCACCGCATCTCATGAACAGCGGCATATCGGGGTGCTTGCCTACCAATTGCAGCCGGGTGAACCACTTCGCCACCTGGCGATAGCGCTGAGCGCTCCGCCATACCGGATCGCGGTGACCGACGATCTCAGTGAGGATTTGCCCGAACGTTATGCCGACCCCATCTATCGACCACTGGTGCGTGCCGTATTCCAGCACAACGGCGCAGCGGTCCCGGTGATCGATGTGGCTTACCTGGCTTCCACCATGTTGCGAGATTCGATGCTGGAGAGAATGTTTGTGACGCCGAACACGATCTGTCAATAACACCGCAAGAACCCTCATTTCACACCGCAAAAATTAAAGGAAATTAATGGGGGCACCCATTAATTCTCGCCCCCTTTAATTCAGGAGGTGCCGCTCGCCGGCCTGCCGCCTTTTCCGGGCTGGTGTCGAGGAACAACGGGGTTATTCCGTGACGAGATGTTGCATCTTATGCAGTCTGATCGGCTTTGTCGGCAGATTGGGCAGCGTACTGATGAACGATACGAGCACTGCGGCCAGGTAGCTCAGCGATTGCACCAGCAGCACGATGACCCAGAGGAACAGGTCGGGTTCCTCTACGCCCCGTGCGGATGCAACCGCCGCCGCGGCCAGCCACAGGCCCACCAGCAGAAAGGCCTCCTCACGGGCCATGGCAAGCGCCGTGCGCCAGTTCTGGCGTGCGGCCAGTTTCGGCGTGCGGAAGAACGGAACCCCCCTGGTGACGAAGCCGAGCAGGACTGCGCGGGAGATGGTGTGGGCCAGGGAGAGACCGGCCAGCCCGCCCGCCAGGGTCTGAAGCATGGAGGCGCCGATACGCCGCTTGTAGATATAGAACAGCTTCGCCCCCTTGAAGGCGAACAGGGAGAGCGGCAGCAGCGAGAAGATCACCATCGGCGGGTCGATGTTTTTCGGCGCCAGAATCATCGCCAGGGACCACACCAGCGCCGCGGCGTTGAATAGCAGGTTAAATCCGTCGGCCAGCCACGGCAGCCAGCCGGCGACAAAGTGATAGCGCTGGCCCAGGCTCAGCTGGCTGCCCTTGAAACTGAACAATCCCCTGCTGTGGTGACGGAGGATCTGCACCGCGCCGTAGGCCCAGCGAAAACGCTGTTTCTTGTAATCGATGAAGGTGTCGGGCATGACTCCGCGACCGTAACTTTGCGGGGTATAGTGAGCCTCATGGCCCTGTTCGAAGATGCGCAGGCCCAGTTCGGCGTCCTCGGTGATGCACCACTCGGACCAGCCGCCGACCTCATCCAGGACCTTGCGCCTTACCATGGTCATGGTGCCGTGCTGGATGATGGCGTTGCGCTCGTTGCGGGTCATCATGCCTATATGGAAAAAGCCGGCGTATTCGCTGTAGCACATCGCCTTGAAGGCACTGTCGTTACCGTCCGAATAATCCTGTGGTGCCTGGACGATGGCGACATTGGGATCGACGAACTGCGGTGCCAGCTCTCGCAGCCACTCTGGCTCGACGACATAGTCGCTGTCGATCACCGCCACCACCGCGGCGCGCGGATCGGTGTGGCGCAGCGCGTAGTTCAGCGCGCCGGCCTTGAAGCCATCCAGCGGTTCCACATGGAAAAAGCGGAAACGGGTGCCGAGCTGTTCACAGTGCGCCTTCACCGGCTCCCACACTGCCGGATCGCGGGTGTTGTTGTCGATGACCACGACCTCGAAGTCGGGATAATTCAGGCGTGCCAGGGCATCGAGGGTCCTTTTCATCATCGCCGCCGGCTCGTTGTAGGCCGGGACATGGATTGAAATCATGGGCAATTGTTCGTCGTTTACGGCAACGCGTTGCATGTCGCGGCGGCGCTCGCTCAACCACAACGCTTCGGCCCATTCATGGGCCTCGGCGAGGAGCACCAGCAGGATGCCGATCATGCCGATGACCAGCAGCACGCCGATGATCATGCTGCCCAGGGTCAGATACAGAGTGGTGTACTCGTAGATGATCCAGACGATGGCCGTAGCCGACAGGTAGCTGATTACGGCAAGGAAGCTGCGGCCTTTGCCGCGCAGCGTCCTGCTGTCGATGAGCAGTAAGCCGAAGGTGATGATTGCCAGAACGATGGAAATGGCCGCCAGCGATTGCCACTGGGGCACGGGCACGACAGGCTGGATGAATTCGAACTTGGGTTGTCGTTCCACATCATAGACTCCCCAATAGGCCCCGACTGCCCCTTCAATATCGGTTTTCCAGGGTTGGTCGAATGCCTCCATGATGTAGTAGACGTATCCTTCCTTTGGCACCCTCGCCAGGAACTGGCGCAGAAAGGTCGCCTGGGCGGCGACAGAGGCGACGGCATCATCCCTTTCCCGCCCGTTGCTTGGCCAGCCCACCTCCGAGATGATAATGGGCTTGCCGGGATAGGCCTCCTTCAGCCCGCGCAGTTCATTGAAAACGTGATCGACGGCGGCATCGACTGCCTTTCCCTCCCAATAGGGGAGGAGCTGCACGGCGATGAAGTCCACGTGCTGGACCAGTTCGGGGTGCTTGTGCCAGATATGGGCAGGTTCTGCGGTGCTGACCGGCACGCGTAGCGCCTTGCGGGCCTGGTCGAGGAAGCCCAGCAGCTTCTCGTATTTCAGCAGGCCGAGATGCTGGGTTTCGTTGCCGACGAAGACACGCACCACATTCGGATTGTTTCGCGCGACATCCAGCAATAGGGGGAATTCCCAGGCGTTTCGCTCGTCGTCATAGCTTAGATAAGCGCCGAGGGCGACATTAAGGTTGTGCTTGCGCGCCAAAGCGGGGATCTGCGCCAGCGTGTTTTCCACGCTATAGGTACGCAACGCTATCGCTTTGCCGGACAGCAGCGCCATGTCCGACTCGATTTCAGCAAGGCTCGGGTAGCGTTTTTCCCTGGGGTCCTGATCAAGCTGGTAGGGCGAATAGGAAAAACCCGTCACCCGTTCCGGCCATTCAGGCAGGGTATGCGGACGGTTGATATAGGCCCACAAGCTGAGGCTGATGATCGCCACTGCGATCCCGATAACCCAGTTGGTGAGACGAAACATCAAGGCACCGTCCTAAAAATGAAAAAGAAACAGCATAAGTACTGAGAACCTGCTATCAAAAATGGCGAACGTTCAGGTATGGCGGCGAAGTATACGGTAATATACTGAAATACAGACAGTGCAGTCGCAATATCCCTTTCGTTTATGCTTACTGGTTCACAAAGTCATGCCCGTTCAGCCCGCAATTCCGACCTGGTTCAGGTCACCCGTTTCGAGAATAGTTCTGCACGGCGTGGCACTTGTCAGCGTGCTTTACGGCTACATGCGGTTAATGGAAGGTTTCGGTGGTTTCAGCACACTTCATGTTCACCGCCAGTTTGCCGAGTTGGCGCTTGTGCTCTATTTCTACGCCCTGTCCCATGTGGCATTGAGACCATCCCGCTGGCGTCCGCTGCTGGCGCTCTTGCCGTTGCTGCTGATCTACCTGGTGCATGACATCTTCTATCTGATCCTTGGCAAGGTCCTTCGCCTGATCGCCATCGCCGAGTTGCCCGAACTGCTGCAGATCCTCCCTTTGGGTTATTCAGCCCTGCTTCTGGCGGCATTGGTACTGCCGCTGGGTTTTTACCTTTTGTGGCTGGATTACGCCCGGCCCAGGCGGCTTGCCCTGTGGCTGTTGCCGCTGGCATGCCTGGTTGTTGCGGTCAAGGGCACTCCGCAGGCTTTCGCCCGCTCGGTCGAACAGCTTGGCGCCGGGATCGTCAACTACTCCGACGGCAAGAGTGTGGAGCAGAACGGGCGCCTCGCCATGCTTGCCTATCGTGAAGCCCAGCGCAGCATCGCTATGGCGCAACTCGAGCCCTATCGTGAGCGGGAGCGTTATGACCAGGAGGCAAGTGCGCTTGCCGACGCGCTGCGCCCTCATCTGAACCGGCGCAATATTCACCTGATTGTGCTGGAGAGCTTCCTCGACCCGCGCCTGTTTCGGGAACTGCGCTTTTCCGGCGCACCGGCCCATCCGGCATTCGACAAGCTGTTCGACGACAAGCTGGGGCTATCGATTTCGCCGGTATTCGGGGGCTCCACCGCCCAGGCCGAGTTCGAGGTACTATGTGGAGTGCCCGCCTTCGAACGGCTCTCCGGAGTGGAGTTCAACGTGTTTAGCGGCGCCGCTGCCCACTGTCTTCCGGGAACCCTCTCGGCTCTCGGTTACCGTAGCGTGGCCAGCAACACCTACAAACCGAATTTCTTCAATGCCCTGCCTGCGTATCAGGGAACCGGCTTTACTGAAAGTTATTTTCCCCGGGAGTTCTACAGCGCACAGGAGAGTTACCTGAGCGTGGGCGATCCCGGCGTTGAGGAGTATCTGTTCGACCGCGCCCTGTTTAGACAGAACCTGGAATTTGTCCGTAACCATCAGCGTGATCATCCCGATCAACCGCTGTTTAACTACGTGCTGACGATCTATGGGCATACGCCGCACCTGATTGATACCGACCAGCGTCCCGAACGGATTGAAATGGATTCGCCCTACCCGGACGATCACCTGCATCGGGCGGTCAACCAGTTCTACTACCGCACCGAGGCGATTGCCGAATACCTGAATCAACTGCTCGAAATGGACAGGGATAGCCTTATCATTCTCGTTTCCGACCATGTGCCGCCGTTGCGTAACGGCCCCAACACCTACAACGCACTGCATTATCTCGACAATCGCGAACGCAGTTCTTACTATAATCGCCTCGCGGTGCTCGAAAACGGCAAGGCCAGGGTTTATCCCGTGATGCACCATTACGAGTTGCCGACACTCGTGCTCGATTATCTGAGTGATGGCGAGTACTGCCGCAGCCATCCCTGTGCCTTCTCTGACACCCCCCGGCACATGCCGCGCGAAGCATATATGGATCGTTACCTGCGAATGATGGCGCACGCGGCAGAATAGACCATAGCGCCGTGTGACGGGTCGGCAGGATCCGGATGTTTCCCGGCGCGATACCGGAGCGCGGTTCCCGCCCCATCATCTCCCGTCCGCCGTTGCTGCAGTTCAGTCCCTGACCAGCACAGCAACAGGGAAGCGGCTGAACAGTTCGGCGGCGCGGAAGCACTTCTTGCCATTGCATGCGATGACCGCAACCGCTTCATTGCTGAACAGGTTGCGGTAGGTGTGCTTGCCGCCGCTTGCCGGTGGCAGCTGGATCACGCTATCACCCCACACCTCGCTGCCGAGAGGCGCGCCGTCGTGCCCTCCCATCAGCCTGGCGAAGAGGCGCGGGGTGACACTGACGATCTGCTGCTTTTTCCACTGTCTGGCAAAGGCGCACAGCTGTTCGGCCTTTTCGCCTTCGCAGGCAAGGGGCAGATAGTCGCCGTCACGGAACAGTTCGGGATGCTCGCTGCGCACGCCGAGCAGCTTCCAGATGAGGAAAAGCTTCGCCTGGCTGTTATCGTTATCCATTACCAGGCTCCTGAGCCGCTCCGGCCATGCATCGACTTCCTGTGTCTGCGCGTTCAATTCTTCGAACAGCCGCTTGCTGTGCGCGTAATCGACCGGGCGCCGGTTGTCGGGGTCGACCAGGTTGAGGGCGGCCAGTTCATTGCCCTGGAAGACATCGGGCACCCCCGGTACGGTGAGCCGCAGTTGCGTCTGCGCCAGGCTGTTGTAAAAACCGAAACGGGCGCACTTGCGGGCGAACGGGATGAATGCCGCGAGAAAGGCGTTGCCCTCCAGCTTGCCCAGCAGGGCGGCGATGAACTGGCGCATCGCCTCTTCGTAATCGGCGTTGGGATTGATCCAGGAGGTGTGTCGCTTGGCCTCCTTGATCGCCTTGTTCATGTAGGCGTCGATACGCTCGCGGTAGGCATCCAGTGTCTGCTGTTCGACGATGCCATCAGGGCCGTCCGGCCAGGTGCCGACCAGGGTCTGGTAGAGCAGGTACTCGTCGTTGCGCGAGGGTGCCGGTTCACCGTCGACCATGCGTTTTTTCGCACGGTTGATTCGGGCCAGGCGGTTGATCAGGGTGCGCCACTCATCGGGAAATTCGCTGATCACGTTGATGCGCGCGCGCACATCTTCCGAACGCTTGCTGTCGTGTGTCGAACCGGCCAGCATGGCGTGGGGCCAGTTCTGTTGCCGCAACTGGTTGGCGCGATGAAACTGGGCCGGGGTGATGCCGAAACGGTCCGGCTCGCCGCCCACCTCGTTCAGCGAGACCAGCCGGTTGTAGCGGTAGAAGGCGGTATCCTCCACCCCCTTGGCCATGACCGGTGCGCTCAATTGCTGGAACTTCATGGCGAAGGCGAGCACCTGCTCCTGGTAGGACGGCGACTTGCCCTCCTTGATGGTGGTGAGCAGCACCTCGAGCAGGAAATCGAAGACACTGGTGTCGGCCGCCTGGCTGCGCTTTTTCGCCACGCCGACCGCCCATCTGACGAAATCGGCATCCTTTTCCGCGGCGCCCTCGTCGCTGACATAGGTGCGATAGACCGGAAAGCAGGCCACCACCTCGGCCAGGGCGCTGCGCAGGCTGTTGAGGGTGTAGTCCCGGGTATGGGTATCGGCCTCGGCGATACGGCTCAACTGCATCGCCAGCACGTTGAGCTCACTGGAGAGGGCGACGCGCATGATCAGTTTCTTGCTCTGGTAGCGCATCTCTTCCACGCTGTCCCATTCACCGCTGAATACCCGGTAACTCCGCGTCAGCGCCTTCTCCGACGAGGCGTCGACGAACAGGTCGTTGCACAGGGCGGCGAAGTCGTAGCCGGTGGTGCCGTGCACCGGCCAGTCGGCGGGGAGGCGTTCGTGGGCGGCGAGGATCTTCTCCACCACCACATAGAGCGGCATCCCGTCACCGCCGTTGCCGGCGTGCGACCGTTCGGCGACAACACTCTGCTGCAGGCGCTGGAAATAGTGGCGCGGGTTGTAGAGGCCGTCCGGGTGGTCGATGCGCAGTCCCTGCACCTTGCCGCCGGCTATCAGTTCCAGCACCAGCGCATGAGTCGCCTCGTACACCTCGGGCTCCTCCATGCGCAGCGAGGCCAGATCGTTGATATCGAAAAAACGCCGGTAGTTGATCTCGTCCGAGGCGACCCGCCAATAGGCCAGGCGGTAGGGCTGCTCCTCGAGCAGGCGGTGGAGCAGGGTGGCGTCGGCCGCCTGTCCGGCGGTGTCGTTGTAGGCCTGCACCACCTCATCGAGGTAGCAGGCGATGTCGGCGTTCTCACGGTAGAGCCTGGCCAGGTGCTGCTTATGCAGCGCCGAATCGCGCCGACGCTCGGCAAGCCGCTCCTCATCGCTCTCGGTTCGCAGCGGCAGGTTGGCGAAGGCGGTAGTGAGGCTGGCGAACTCGAGCACTCCCGGATCCTGCTCGCCGAGCCGCTCGCCCAGCTGTGGCAGATGATGACCGAGCAGGGTCGAGTAGGTGCCCGGGTCGATGGGAAAGCGGTGTTCGTAGTAGCGGATATCGAAATGGCCCTGTCCGGGGTCGAAGCCCAGCGTCAGCTCACCCTTCTCGAGTACCGTGCCGTAGTGGTCGCCGAGCACCGGCAGCAGCACCTTGCCGCGCAGCGTCGCCTTGAGCGGTGACCAGTCGATATCGAAGAAGCGGGCGCTGGCGGCGGCCGGGCCGTTCTCCAGCATCTCCAGCCACCAGGGATTGTCGTTGCCCATTACCCCCATGTGGTTGGGGACCATGTCCAGGATCAGCCCCATGCCGTGCTGCTGCAGCACATTGACGAAGTGTTCGAACTCCTCGGTGCTGCCCAGTTCGGGATTGAGGCGGTGATGCTCGACGATGTCGTAGCCGTGACTGCTGCCGGGACGGGCCATCAGCAGGGGCGAGGCATAGCAATGGCTGATCCCCAGGGCCGCCAGGAAGGGCACATGCTCGGCGGCCATGGCAAAGGTAAAGTCGCGGTTGAACTGCAGCCGGTAGGTGGCACGCGGGATCGCAGCGCCATCCCTGAGCGTTTGCCCACTGGCCATGGGCGGCGGCTGCACGGCACTGCCACGCTCCTCGCGCAGGGTTTCGACAAAGCGCCTGACTCGCGGATCCTCCGCCCAATGCTCGAGATTGAGTTCCAGCTTGCGCCGCCAGTTGGGATGCTGCCCGGTGGTTCCGGGCAGGTTGACCTGCTGCAGCTGGCCAAAGACATCCTCCATCTGCACCGTCATCACCTGCGCGGTCGAACGGGCCAGGTAGCGATGGATGGCGCAGGCGAGCTCCAGCGTCATCTCCGGCACCGTCAGCGGATTGGAACTGATCTGCTCCGGCAGCAGTTCCTCGTGCTCCAGCGCCAGCAGCAGGCGTGCCCGGTCCTCGGCACGGCGGATCAATTGCTCCTCCCTCAGGCTGTCTGAGGGAAAGAGCTGCAGTTCACTGCGCAGCGTCAGGTCGTTACCCTGCCAGTAGCCCGCAAGGGTCGGCAGGTCGTGGGTGGTGATGGCCACCAGGGCCTGCGCGGGAAAGGCGTCGGGCGGGGCGAACTCTCCGCGGGCGTCCCGCTCCAGGTAGAAGAGGCGATAGGAGAGCACACCAAGCGGCTTCAGCGCCTCGCGTATCTCGGCGGGGACCGTGCCGAGGTCCTCGCCGATGATCAGGCAGCGGTTGCGCTGGCTCTCCAGCGCCAGGATGCCGAGCAGGTCGTGCAGCGGGTAGTGGACGTATCCGCCGTGGAAGGCGGAGCCCCCTGCGGGGATCCAGTAGAGCCGCATCAGGGCCATTACGTGATCGATCCGCAGCGCACCGGTTGAGCGCATGTTCTGGCGCAGGGTAGCGATGAAGGGAGCGTAGGCCATCTCGTGCAGGCGGGCCGGGATCTGCGGCGGCAACCCCCACTCCTGGCCCTTGAGGTTGAACTCGTCGGGCGGCGAGCCGATCTGCGCATCGAGGGCGTAGAGCGGCTGGTTCGCCCAGGCCTCGGCACCGCCGGGGTCGATGCTTACCGCCAGGTCCTGGTAGAGACCCACCCCGAGCCCCAGTTCATAGGAGCGCTGACCGGCGGCCTGGAGCTGCAGGTGCGCCTGCCACTGCAGGTACTGGTAGAACAGCACCCGTTGCCGGCTGCTTTCGGCAAAGGCCGACACCTCCCTGGAGGCGGGATCGCGGTAAGCCTCGGGCCACTCCATCCAGCCCCGGTTGGTGGTCTCGTCGCCGTCGAAGTGCTCCTGCAGCGCCTCGAACAGCGCATGGCGAAACAGCGGCTCGCCCTTTTCCGCCTGAAAACGGCTGAAGGCCTCGGCCCGCTCCGTCTTCTGCGCCAGGTGGTGATCGCAGAAATGGCGGAACAGCATCTCAAAGAGCTCACCCTTGGCCGCGGCCACCCCCTTGTAGTCCACCAGTTCGCTGGCCCGCAACGCGCGCAGCCTCGCCTGAAAGGTGCTGGAGTGCACCCGGTTCTGCGCCTTGCGGCACTCGGGGTAGTCGGCAATCGCCTCCACATCGATAAACAGGGTGTTGAGAAAGAGCCGACTGGAGGGGCTGTACGGGCTGGCGTGCTCCGGCTTGTCGGGAAACAGCGCGTGCAGGGGACTGATGCCGACGATGCCGGCGCCGTTGTCGGCGGCAAATCCGATCAGTTGCCTGAGATCGGTAAAATCACCGATGCCCCAGTTGTGCTCCGAACGCAGGGAGTAGAGCTGTACCGCCGGTCCCCACAGCCGTCCCCCATCGGTCAGGGCGGCCGGCTGGTAGCAGCGGGGCGGGACGACGATGAGGGACATCCGTCCCAGCTCGCCATTCTCTCCCAGGAGGCTCAGCTGATGGTAGCCCGTCGGCGCCTCGACGTGGAGTTCCAGGCTGTAGCGCAACCAGGTGCGCCTGGCGATACGGTGGCGTTCGAGCAGCGGCAGCGATGCGGCGTTGAACTGCCCGCTCTGCTGCCGTCCATCCTCGTAGCTAATGGTCCAGGCGAGCGACTCGGCGCCATGCCCTGCCGCTGGCGCCAGCGGTAGCAGCAGCGGGATCCGGATAGGCTCGCCGTTGGCGCTCACCACCTGCACCGGCGGCAGCACACGCTGCCATTGCTGCCGCTCGTAATGGCGAAGGGACGCCTCGATGGCGGCCTCGTCGTGCGCGTCGACGCCCATCGCCTTGAGCAGGGCGCGGCGCACCTTTTTCGCTACCGGGTGCCGCTCCCCCCAGATGTCCTCGAAGGAGGAGGTGATTCCATAGGCCTCGCAGAGTCTGTCGAACGGGGTTTGCTGCTTCATCAGGGTTCCATTGACCAGTACAGGCTCCATGGCGGCAGGGTCTTATTGCCGCCTCCATTGCCAAGGGCCCCCGGCGTTGCATAGAGCGTTCTGCCCTGCTGCATACTCTCTGCCAGGGGCAGGGGTTCGGTGCCGGCATTGAGCAGCAGGCGTAGCCGTGCGCCGTCATTCAGCTGCCAGCTCGCCTGCAATCCGGTGGTGTCGAAGAGTTCGAACTGCGAACGTGCCCCCTTGAGGCAGGGCAGGCGTGGCATGATCTCCTGTCGGCGCAGCTCCAGCAGGCGCTGGTAGTGCAGCAGCCACACCTGGCAGCCGGGCTCGAGCAGACTGTCCCAGTCTAGCTGACACGCCTCGAAGGTGTCGCGGGAGCCGGGATCGGGGATCTGCTCGCGCACCGCGGGATCGGCAAAACGCTCGAAGCGGGCAAACTCGCGACGCCGTCCCTCTCTTACCGCCGCGGCCAGCCCCGGCTCGAAGTCGCAGAAAAAGAGGAAGGGGCTCATGCTGTGCCACTCCTCGCCCATGAACAGCAACGGCGGGGAGGGGGCAAGAAGCAGGATATCCACCGCCATGCGTAGCGCCCTGGGATCGCACAGCACGCTAAGCCGTTCGCCGAAAGCGCGGTTGCCGATCTGGTCGTGGTTCTGCAACAGGGAGACGAAGGCGAACGGCGGCAGGTGGGCGCTCGGCTCGCCGCGCCGCTCGCCATGGCGGTAGGCGGAGGCTTCGCCCTGGTAGGCGAAGCCCTCGGTGAGGCAGCGTCCCAGATACCACAGCGGCTGGTCGCAGTAGTCGCGGTAGTAGCCGTCGCTCTCGCCGGTGAGCAGCAGGTGCAGCGCGTGGTGGATGTCGTCATTCCACTGCGCATCGTAGTAGCGCGGCGACTCGCCGTTCGCACGCTCCAGATAACGGGCGATGTTGTCGTCGTTTTCCAGCACCAGGTGAATCTGCCGCTGGCGTCCCGGTCCGCTGCGCACTGCCTCGGCGAGCTCGGCCAGGATGTCCGGCTGCGAGTCGTCCATGATGGCGTGCACCGCATCGAGGCGCAGGCCGTCGAGGTGGTACTCCTCGAGCCAGTAGAGTGCATTGTGGATGAAAAAGTCGCGCACGGTGCGGGCGTTTGCCCCGTCGAAATTGATCGCATCCCCCCAGGGGGTGTGATGGCGGTCGGTGAAGAAATCAGGGGCATAGGCGTGCAGGTAGTTGCCCTCCGGGCCGAAATGGTTGTAGACCACATCGAGAAAGACCATCAGGCCGTGGCCGTGCGCCGCCTGCACCAGGGACTTGAGCTCTTCGGGACGGCCGTAGCTGCTGTCGGGGGCGAAGGGCAGCACCCCGTCGTAGCCCCAGTTGTGGCTGCCGGGAAAATCGGCCACCGGCATCAGTTCGATGGCGGTGATGCCCAGTTCCGCCAGGTGGGGCAGCCGCTCCTCCACGCCGCTGAAGTCGCCGGCATGGGTAAAGGTGCCTACGTGCAGTTCGTAGATCACCGCCTCGTGCCAGGGCCGCCCGCTCCACGCATCGTCCTGCCACTCGAAGGCACGGGGGTCGATGACCTCGCTGTGGCCATGCACATCCCCGGGATTGAAGCGCGAGGCGGGATCCGGCACCCGCAGGTTGTCGTCGATACAGAAGCGGTAACGGCTCCCTTCGCCGGCAGCACGGTGTTGCAGTTCGAACCAGCCGCCCCCCCGGGGGGCCATCGCCTCGTCCGCTTCGCCGTCGTCGTGTTGCAGGCAGAGCGACACCCGTTTGGCCGCCGGCGCCCACAGTCGAAAGTGCACTCCGCCGTCATCGAGCAGCTGCGCGCCGAAGGGCATGGCGTGGCGGCGTTTCATCCATGGTTCCTCGGGTGGAGCAGCAGGGCCAGCGAGCGCGGCTGCAGCGGATAGCTTTGGCCGGCGCTGAAGGTGTCGAGTTCGGCGGTGCTCTCACGCGTGGTGTCGAGCAGCGGCAGCCACGCATCGATGCCGTGCAGTTGCGGGATCACGAAGTCGTGTTTCTCCTGGTGGTTATTGAGCAGCAGTAAAAAGTCATCGTCATGCACCGGCTCTCCATGGGCGCTGTGCTCCTTCAGGCCGCTGCCGGGGATGGCCACCCCGAGACAGCCGCAGCTGTGGTGCCACTGCTCATCGGTCATCTCCATGCCACTCATGTTGAGCCAGTAGATGTCCTTGAGCCGCTCTTCGCCGTGAACACCGGAGAAAAAGCAGCGCCGGCGAAATCCGGGATGATCCCGGCGCAGGTGGATCAGCTCGCGCACGAAGCGTTGCAGCTCCAGGCTCTCTTCGTCCAGGCGCCAGTTCAGCCAGCTGATCTGGCTGTCCTGACAGTAGGCGTTGTTGTTGCCGTTCTGGGTGCGGCCGAATTCGTCCCCTGCCAGCAGCATCGGCACCCCCTGGGAGAGCAGCAGGGTGGCGAGAAAGTTTCTTTTTTGCCGTGCCCGCAGGGCGAGGATATGCGGATCGTCGGTCGGCCCCTCGACGCCGCAGTTCCAACTGCGGTTGTGGGAATCGCCGTCACGGTTATCCTCCTTGTTCGCTTCGTTGTGTTTTTCGTTGTAGCTGACCAGGTCCTGCAGGGTAAAGCCGTCGTGGGCGGTGACGAAGTTGATGCTGGCATAGGGGCGGCGACCGTCCGACTGGTAAAGGTCGCTGGAGCCGGTAAGGCGCGATGCCAGCTCGCTCAACACCCGCCCCTCGCCGCGCCAGTAATCGCGCACCGTGTCGCGATACTTGCCGTTCCATTCGGTCCAGCCGATGGGAAAGTTACCGACCTGGTAGCCCCCTTCGCCCAGGTCCCACGGTTCGGCAATGAGCTTCACCTGGGAGAGGATTGGGTCCTGGTGGATAATGTCGAAGAAGGCGCCAAGACGTTCCACGTCGTGCAGTTCGCGGGCCAGGGTGGCGGCCAGGTCAAAACGAAACCCGTCGACGTGCATCTCGGCCACCCAGTAGCGCAGGCTGTCCATGATCAGCTGCAGCACGCGCGGGTGCATCATGTTGAGCGTGTTGCCGGTGCCGGTATAGTCCTTGTAGAAGCGCGGGTCATCGGCAAGCAGCCGGTAGTAGGAGGCGTTGTCGATGCCGCGAAAACCGAGCGTCGGACCCAGGTGGTTGCCCTCGGCGGTGTGGTTGTAGACCACATCGAGGATCACCTCCAGCCCGGCCGAGTGGAAGGTCTTGACCATGGTCTTGAACTCGTCCGGCAGGCCGGTGGCCGAGTAGCGCATCTCCGGTGCGAAAAAGCCGATCGAGTTGTAGCCCCAGTAGTTGCGCATGCCGTGCTGCACCAGGCGCAGATCGTCGATAAAGGCGTGGATCGGCATCAGCTCGACCGCGGTGACCCCGAGGTGCCGCAGATAGTCGATCACCGGGGCGGTGGCCAGGCCCGCATAGGTGCCGCGCAGCTGCGGCGGCACGTCCGGATGCTTGTAGGTAAATCCCTTCACGTGCAGCTCGTAGAGCACGGTGTCGTGCCAGGAGATGCGGGGCGGGCGGTCATCGCCCCAGGTAAAAGCCGGATCGATCACCTTGCACTTGAGCATCGCCGACGCGTTATTGCGCCGGTCAAAGGAGAGGTCGGCCTGTTTATGATCGAGCCGGTAGCCGAAGTGGCTGTCGTTCCAGCGCAGCGGACCGATGATGTTCTTGGCATAGGGGTCGAGCAGCAGCTTGTTGGGATTGAAGCGGTGGCCCTGCTCCGGGGCGTAGGGTCCGTGCACGCGATAGCCGTAGACCAGGCCGGGGCGCGCATCGGGCAGATAGCAGTGCCACACCAGGTCGGTCTGCTCGGGCATGACGATGCGTTCGGCCTCGCGCCGTCCCTGGGCGTCGAACAGGCAGAGTTCGACCTGTTCGGCATTTTCCGAGAAGAGGGCGAAGTTCACCCCCTGGCCGTCCCAGGTCGCGCCCAGCGGGTAGGGTTTTCCCGGCCAGACCCGCACCGGAGAGATGGGACCGAGGATGGTGGTACCGGTCATGGGCGATCGCTCCTCAGGGATTGCATGCGTTCAGCCATGGTTGCCTCCCGGCAGGCTCTCGATGAAGGTGAGCAGGCCCTTCACCGGCACCTTGAGCCAGTCCGGGCGGTTCTGCAGTTCATAGCGCAATTCGTAAAGCGCCTTCTCCAGGGTAAAGAGCGCGATGAGTGCAGCGGCGCTCGATTCGTCGGCAGGATAGGCGGAACAGCCCTCGATGGTGGCGCGATAACCCAGGAGAAAGGCTTCCCGTGTTGCCGCCTCCCAGCTCCCGGCCAGCGGCTGCAACTGCTGCCGGTCGAGCGGACGTTCGGCGGTGGACTGGTTCAGGGCGTATTCCGCCGCATAGTTGAACGAGCGCAGCATGCCGGCCACATCGCGCAGCGGCGAGTGCTTGATGCGGCGCTTGGCCAACGGTCGCGCCGGTTCACCCTCGAAATCGATGATGATGAAGTCGTTCTCCACCAGCAACACCTGGCCCATGTGGTAGTCGCCGTGGTAGCGGGTCTTGTTGGCCTTGATGGCGGCGGGAACGTTGCGCTCGCACCACGCCAGCAGCAGCTCCTTGCCGGCAAGCAGCCGCTCGGCTTCCTCGCGCAACTCCTCGCCCAGATGCGGGAGGGTGTGCTTGAGTTTTTTCATGCTCTGGCGCAGTTCCTGACTCACCACCTTTTTCCACGCAACCAGGTCGGCAGCGGTGACGGGTTCCGGTTCGAAGGCGGGATCGCCGGTCGGCCTGGCCAGCGCCTGGTGCAGCTCGCCGGTACGCCTGCCGAGTGTTTCCAGTTGCACCAGATAGGCCGCGTGCGGGCCCTCCGCCGTCTCGACCGGAGCGGTGAGCAGGGCATCCTCGAAGAAGCGCACGAGGTAGTCCACCGTGTAGGACCAGACGTCGCCCTGGTTATCGACAAACCCCTGCAGCAGGGCCAGAGTGACGGTCGTCTCGTCGGGACCGTGGTACTGCAGTGCGCCGGCAAGGGGGACGATATTGGGGTAGGGGGAGGCGTCGGTGAGGAAACGGCCAATCTCCATCTCGGGATTGATCCCCTGCTGCAGGTGCCGATAGGCCTTGATAAACAGCTTGTCGCCGAGTATCAGGGTGCTGTTGCTCCCTTCGGTGGGCGGCAGTTCGATCGCTCCCGGCTGGTAGTCGCGGGTCAGTTCAGCAAAGGCCGAGGTGTGCATGAACTGCAGCCGACCGTCGTTGAAGGGTAGCTGCTCCTCATCCGCCATGCCCTGTATCAGCCGGTCGATGAAGGCGGGATCGGCCATGGCGTCGTAGAGGATGCCGATGCGCGAGCGCTGACGCACGCGGGCGAGGGCCTTTGGCATCAGGTCATGCAGCCGCTCTTCCCCATTGTCCTCCCAGGCGATGGCGAGCGGCAGAAAATAGAGCTGCCGCTCGCCATCATGACAGCAGACCTCCATCCAGGCGAGCAGCCAGTTCTCCTTTTCAGCGGGCCACTCGGCGGCCTGCACCAGGGCCAGGCTTTCGAGCTCCTCGCCCTTGGCGGCGAACCAGCGCTGCTCGACCAGACACTTCGCCAGGATGTCCTGCTCGAGCTGGCTGAACAGGCGCGTGGCCATCTTGCGGCGCCCCTTTTCCACGCGCTCGGCAAACAGGCTCTGCCAGCCGGCGAACAGCACCAGCAGGGGCAGCTCCAGCGGCGGCAGCATCTCCTTGTGCCAGGCGGGCTCCTCCGCCTCCTCGGCGAGGCGAAACCAGTAGAAGATGTGGCCGGGCAGGGTGAGCAGGTAGGGCAGGTCGCCGATCGGCGGAAAGGTGATGTTGCCCATCAGCTCTACCGGTATCCGCCCGCGGAAACGCGACAGATCCAGCTCCACCGGCTGGGACCAGCGCGAGAGGTTGGCCACGCAGAGGATCGACTCCTCCTCGTACTCGCGCACGTAGGCGATGATCTTGCGGTTGCCGGGGCGCAGGAACTCCAGCGTGCCGCGGCCGAACGCCTGGTGCGCCTTGCGCACCGCAATGAGCCGCTTCATCCAGTTGAGCAGCGAGGCGGGGGCGCGGCCCTGCGCCTCGACGTTGACCGACTCGTAGCCGTAGAGCGGGTCCATGATCGGCGGCAGGTAGAGCCGCTGCGGATCGGTGCGCGAGAAACCGGCGTTGCGGTCGGGGCTCCACTGCATCGGGGTGCGCACCGCGTTGCGATCCCCGAGGTAGATGTTGTCGCCCATGGCGATCTCGTCGCCGTAGTAGATGATCGGCGAGCCGGGCATCGACAGCAGCAGGCTGTTCATCAGCTTGATCATGTCCGGGTCGTTGTTCATCAACGAGGCCAGGCGCCGGCGGATGCCGACATTGATGCGCATGCGCGGGTCGGCGGCAAAGGTCTGGTACATGTAATCGCGCTCGCTATCGGTGACCATCTCCAGGGTCAGCTCGTCGTGGTTGCGCAGAAAGATCGCCCACTGGCAGCTCTCGGGAATTTCCGGGGTCTGGCCCATGATCTCGATGATCGGGTGGCGGTCCTCCTGGGCGATGGCCATGTACATGCGCGGCATCAGCGGAAAGTGGTAGGCCATGTGACACTCGTCGCCGTCGCCGAAATAGTCGCGCACGTCCTCGGGCCACTGGTTGGCCTCGGCGAGAAACATGCGGTCCCGGTAATGCTTGTCGACCACCGCGCGCATCTGCTTGATCACCTCGTGGGTCTCGGGCAGGTTCTCATTGCTCGTGCCCTCGCGCAGGCAGAGGTAGGGGATGGCATCGAGGCGCAGCCCGTCCACCCCCATGTCGAGCCAGAAGCGCATCACGCGGATGATCGCCTTCACCACCTCCGGGTTGTTGTGGTTGAGGTCGGGCTGGTGGGAGAAAAAACGGTGCCAGTAGTAGGCGCCGGCCACATCGTCCCACTGCCAGTTGGAGGACTCGCTGTCGGTGAAGATGATGCGCGTCTCCTGGTACTTCATCACCGTGTCACTCCAGACGTAGAACTCGCGCTTGCGCGATCCCGGCGGGGCCTGGCGCGCCGCCTGGAACCAGGGGTGCTGGTCGGAGGTGTGGTTGATCACCAGCTCGGTGATGATACGGATGCCGCGCCGGTGCGCCTCGTGCACGAAGCGGCGAAAGTCGCGCAGCGTGCCGTAATCGGGATGCACGTCGCGGTAGTCGGAGATGTCGTAACCGTCGTCACGCATCGGCGAAGGATAGAAGGGGAGCAGCCAGATGGTGTTGACGCCGAGGTCCTGTACGTAGTCCAGTTTTTCGATGAGGCCGCGAAAATCGCCGATGCCGTCGTTGTTGCCGTCGGCGAACGCCTTGACATGCAACTGATAGATGATGGCGTCCTTGTACCACAGGGGATCGGCTATCAGGGTCGATGGTATTTCACGCGTGATCATGCCAATGCCTTTTCATTCGCCTATTCGCCGGGAGAAAACGGCTCCTGCCAACAAAACCGTTCTCTCCGTAGGAGCCCAGTCACCTGGGCGAACACAGGTCTGACCGGGCACCCATTCGCCGAGTGGACTCGGCTCCTACACCTTTCACCTTCCTCCTCACCCCTCACCTTCTACATGTAATAGTCGAAATCGCGCTCGCTGCGCACCCGCTTGCGCAGGCGGAAGATGTGCGCCGGCACCTCCTGCGGGACCAGCTCCACATAATTGCGAGCCCCGTGCCACAGGTAGCGGGCGTCGCTCAGCAGGTCGTGCATCTGGTAGGGGTGGCCCGCTTCGAGACCGAACTCCTCCAGCGGCAACTCCACCCAGCCGCTCTGGGTGTGGTAGGGATCGAGGTTGACCACCACCAGGATGATGTTGTCCAGATCCTCGCTGCTCTTGGCATAGCAGATCATCTCCTCGTTATCGATGGGCAGGAAGCGCAGGTTCCAGTCGTATTGCAGCGCGGGATTTTCACGGCGGATGTGATTGATGCGCGCGATAAGGTCCTTGAGGGTGTCCTGGCGCAGCAGGTCCCAGCTGCGAATTTGGTACTTTTCCGAATTGAGGTACTCCTCGCTGCCCGGGCGCAGCGGCTCGTTTTCGAACAGCTCGAATGGCGGGCCGTAGATGCCGTAGCTGGCGCCCAGGGTGGCGGCGAGGATGAGACGAATCATGAAGGCGGGCCGTCCGCCGAACTGCAGGTATTCGGGAAGGATGTCCGGGGTATTGGGCCAGAGGCTGGGGCGCAGGTACTCGCGTCCCTCACTGCGGCTCAGCTCCGTGAGGTAGCCGGTGATCTCGGGCTTGGTGTTGCGCCAGGGAAAGTAGTTGTAAGACTGGCTGAAACCGAGCTTGGCAAGATAGTGCAGCACGGCAGGGCGGGTGAAGGCCTCGGCGAGGAAAATCGTCTGCGGATGTTCGCGTTTGAGTTCGCCGATCACCCATTCCCAGAAGGGAAACGCCTTGGTGTGCGGATTGTCGACGCGGAAGATGCTCACTCCCTGTTCGATCCAGAACTCGAACACGCCTCGCAGCTCCTGCCACAGCGCCCACCACTCCTCGCTCTCGAAGTCGAAGGGGTAGATATCCTCGTATCTCTTCGGCGGGTTTTCGGCGAACTGCACCGTACCGTCCGGGCGCCAGCGAAACCAGGCGGGGTGCTCGCGCACCCAGGGGTGGTCCGGGGCGCACTGAAAGGCGATATCGAGTGCGATCTCGATCCCCAGTGTCGCGGCGCGTGCCACCAGTGAGCGGAAATCCTTCAGGGTGCCGAGTTCCGGATGGATACCGAGGTGGCCCCCTTCCTCGGCACCGATGGCCCAGGGGCTGCCAGGTTCGTCGGGGCCGGCAACCAGGTTGTTGTTTCGGCCCTTGCGGTTGACCCGACCGATGGGATGAACCGGCGGCAGGTAGAGCACATCGAAGCCCATCTCCGCGACGTAGGCGAGGCGTGATTCGCAGTCGCGAAAACTGCCGTGTCCGCCCGGTTCGTCGGTACAGGAGCGGGGGAAGGCTTCATACCAGGCACTGAAACGGGCGCGCACCGGATCGACGGTGACCTCCAGTGTGTGTGCGTAGAGCGTGACGAAGCGGCGGTCGGGATATTTATCCATCAGGCTGGCGCTGCTCTCGTCCAGGGCCGCCTTGAGGCGTTGCTCAATGGGGGCATCGCCGGTCAATGACAGCGCCCAGGCGCGGAGAAGGGGTGCATCCTCATCGCCGGCACGCGCCGCACCCTTTTCGATCAGGCCTGCGCCGAGCTGCAGGGCTGTCGCGATATCCGCCGGATCGGTGCGCCGCGCCAGATCGCGACGCCATGAACGGAAGTGGTCGACCCAGGCGAGCACGCCGTATTCGTATCGGCCCAGCTGCTCGACGGTGAAACTGCCCCGCCAGCGGTCGTTGCCCAGCGGCTGCATCGGCACTTCGGTCCACTCAGCCTCTCCCCGACGCCGGTAGCGCAGGTTGCAGCGAAGCTGATCGTGACCGTCCGCAAAGGCGTCGGCCTCGACCACCACCGCCTCGCCAATGGTGCGCTTGATGGGAAAACGCCCACCGTCCACTTCGGGGCGCACCCGTTGCACCACCGCACGTTGTCTGCCATCGAACTTCGGGCCTTGCATGAGCGACATGCTCCTTCCCGTGTTGAATGTTGTTTGCCACAGAGAACACAGAG
>Ga0068714_10001675_pt1 | contig 31198 bp, 29 predicted proteins | sample MTBNYHSulfiMetaG_FD_62988 | JGI IMG/M metagenome (GOLD analysis project Ga0068714, IMG submission 62988) | Enrichment culture microbial communities from rom New York Harbor, USA that are MTBE-degrading - MTBE-NYH (New York Harbor Sulfidogenic)... | ecosystem: Environmental > Aquatic > Marine >...
CGGGGCCTACATTTGAAAATATAGCCTTGTAAAGGGGTGTTTCAACTATAATTTCTCTTTCCTGCACCTCGGAGGCCTGAACTGCCGGAGCGGGTTCCCCGGCCGGCGGGGCCGTACCATGACTCTCTTCTGTTACTGCGGTTCCTTTCTGAATTTCTTCTTCCTTGGTCTGGGGCTCCGGCCTTTGTTCCGGCGGGGACGCAAAAAAGAAGGACCAGAAAATCAAAACAACAAAGGAGAGCACGAAAGCGATAATCGTCCTTTTTTCCATGTGCAAAACCTGACTCGAATAAGATGGTCGTTTGCTTCAGCGACGGCAAAGCCCGGCTATCGGAGCGGATCGTATCCCCCCGGGTGCAAGGGGTGGCACTTGCAGATTCTCACCAATGATATAATCCCTCCCTTCAAAACGCCATATCTTTTAATGGCCAGCCGGGCGTAAGTCGAGCATGTGGGATAGAAGCGGCAGGAGGGTCTAAGAAGGGGTGAAACCAGGTACTGATAGACAGAGATAAGTCCTATCGGTAAGTATCTAACATAGCGCACCAGACTTCTTATCCTCGAAAGAATCAAGCAGTTCCTCTCTTACCTTCCAAAAACCCAGATCGCCGGCCCCCTTTTTGGCCGAAATCAGGATGTCGCAGCCTGGGGGAACATGGGCTTTATGCAACCTGTAGAACTCCCGGACGAGCCGTTTGATCCGGTTCCTCGTGACTGCGTCGCCGGTCTTCTTGCTGGCGGTAATCCCCAATCTCGAAACGTCGAGCCTGTTCTTGCGGCAGCGGATCGCAAAATGCGCCGTATGACACCTCTTGCCCTCGCGATTCAAATTGACAAAATCGCCTCGTTTCAATAATCTCTCGCGCTTGGGCAGTGAGAAAGCGGTCATACACACGGCTCACGGAGAGCGGGCCTAAACGGTCAGTCGCTTTCGTCCCTTGGCTCTTCTTCGCTTAAGGACCTTCACTCCTCCGGCCGAGCTCATTCTAGCCCTGAAACCATGAGTGCGTGCCCGTCTGAGATTGCTTGGTTGAAAAGTTCTTTTCATGGCCTGTCACCACACCCGTCTTCTGAAAAGTTCAAAATAGTTTTTATAGACAAAAGCTTCAAACTTTGTCAAGATTTTAGTAAAAAGATTTCAGATACCTCCCGCCTTCGGCGGGATCAAAGCCCTCGAAGGGGCTCTCTGTGAAATCCGCCGGATTCCATTGCGAGGTCACCGCTGAATCTGCAACGTGCCAGAACATTTTGGGTTTATCTCTTCTTCATCTTTATTGCCCTCGCTCTTATCTCGTACAGCGTAGGCAAAAGAAGATCATGGAGTCCCGTCGAACAGGTCCTGGTCGAATTGACCGCCCCCCTGCAGGAATTCGCCGTCAAATCCATTACCGCCGTAAAAGGCTTTTGGATGAAGTATTTCGCTCTGATCGATCTGAAGGAGACAAACGAGGCGCTGAAGAAGGAGATCGACCTGCTCCGCATGGAAAACGCGCGCTACCGGGAAATGGCGGCAGCATCGAAGAGGCTTAATGATCTGCTTCAATTCAAAGAGACGATCCCTTGGCCGGTCACTGAGGCTCAGGTGATCGGCCTCGATCCGTCCGGTTGGTTTGAATCGGTGATCATAGACAAAGGGAAAAACGCGGGCCTCAAAGTGAATATGCCGGTGGTGGACGCCAGAGGAGTGGTGGGCCGCCTCGTGTCCGTATCCTCTAACTACGGCAAAGTGCTGTTGCTCATAGATCAGAACAGCGCGGTTGACTGCCTCGTCCAGCGTTCGAGGGAGAAGGGGATCGTGAAAGGGATATCGTCCGGGCTTTGCAGGCTGGACTATGTGGTCAGGGCGGGCGATGTGGTCGTGGGGGACACTGTGGTGACTTCAGGGATGGACAGGGTGTTTCCCAAGGGACTCCCGGTGGGAGAGGTGGTGGAGGTTATGGACACACCCTGGGAGTTTTTCAAAGACGTCAAGGTGAAACCCATGGTGGATTTTTCCAAGATTGAAGACATCTTGGTGATCATGAAGGAGGACCCGTTATTCGACAGCCTCAGGGAAAAGGAATAGCTCTCATCGTCCTGGCCTGGTTTGTGGGGATCCTGCAGGTTCTTTTCAAGGGAAGCCTGATAGCAGGCATGGGTTCCTATTTCCTTGACATTGATCTGGTCACGGTGATGATAGGGTATTTGTTGATTCACTGGGGCAGGACCGGGGCGTGCATCTACGCTTTCTTCTTCGGCATGTTGATCGACTTTTTTGCCGCAGGAGTGTTAGGCCTTTTTGCGCTGCTTTACATGCTGGTCTTTTTGATCATCGAATTCGGGTCCCGCTTCTTCGATCTTCATTCGATCAAGGGGCAAATCATACTCGTTCTCGCAGGTGCTCTTGCAAGGGAATTTTGCCTGGTGGGCTTGCTCCACTTCTTTTCGTACCGGGTCCATTTTTCTTCATCTCTTTTTCTGGAGTTTGCCGTGGCCGCCGGGGTTACGGCTCTGATTGCGCCGTTTGTGTTTTCGCTTTTCGAGTGGCTCCGGGCTTTTCTTCCGGGCCCTGCGACCGAAAACCCGTGAAAACGACGGGGTGTAGGGAGGAGATTCTTGAGAAACAGTTTTGAGCAGGCTTCCGAAGAGATTTTCGGAACCCGTTTGAAAATTCTCATCCTCATTGCCGCAGTGACTTTCGCCGCCCTTATCCTCAGGCTCTGGCTGCTCCAGGTCGTGCAGGGTCCCTCCTACAGGACCCAGTCGGAGAGCAATCGGATTCACCTTAGAGACATACCTCCTTTCAGGGGGATGATCTTTGACCGTCACGGGGAACTGCTTGTCGACAACCGCCCATCCTTCGATCTCTTCATCGTGCCGGAGCAGACACGGATGATCGAAGATTTGAGGGAAAACATGGTGCGGCTCGTGAAACTCGACGGGGATCCCCTCAGGGACAGGTTGAATCGAGAGTCTTACAGGTACGGTTTCCGGCCTGTGCCCATCAAAAAGAATCTTTCCAGGGAAGAACTCGCTCTCGTGGAAGCAAACCTCTTCAATTTGCCCGGAGTCATGATTCAGGTCAAGCCCCAGCGTCACTATCTGCTCGGCGATTTCGCTTCCCACGTCATCGGCTACCTTGGAGAGATCAGCGAGGAGCAGTTGGCGAGCGGAAGATACCCTGACAACAAACTCGGTGACGTGATCGGGAAGTACGGCGTTGAAAGAATCTGGCAGAGCAAACTCCAGGGGGTCAGGGGCGGAGAGCAGGTGGAGGTGGATGCGGCGGGCCGCAAGCTGGCGGTGCTTTCCAGAAAGCCGCCCATCGCAGGAGAGAATCTCGCTCTGACCATTGACAAGGAGCTTCAGCGAATGGCCGAGAAAGCTCTTTCCGGAAAGAAAGGGGCCGTCGTTGCCATGAACCCCATGAACGGGGAAATTCTGGCCATGGCGAGCGCCCCTTCCTTCAATCCCAACGCTTTTGTTGAAGGCATCGACAAAGCAGAGTGGCTGAGACTCGCAACGAGCAAGGATTATCCTCTTCAGAACAGGGCTATCCATGGTCAGTATCCTCCCGGGTCGGTCTTCAAGATAGTCATGGCCCTGGCGGGGCTGGAAGAAGGGCTCATCGATGCGCAGGAGGAGGTTTTCTGCGACGGAAGATTCAATCTGGGGAATCACGTTTTCCGATGCTGGCGAAGACAGGGGCATGGAAAAGTGAATTTCCATCGCGCCCTGGTGGAATCCTGCGACGTCTATTTCTATAAGCTGGGCAGGCGTCTCGGCGTGGACAAGATTGCGCACTATGCCGGGATGTGCGGCTTGGGCCGTGCCTCGGGTTTTGAACTGGGCTCGGAAAAGGACGGCCTGATCCCCACCAGCCAATGGAAGCTCAAGAGGTTCGGTGTTCCCTGGCAGCCGGGAGAAACCATTTCAACATCGATCGGTCAGAGTTTTCTGCTGGTTACTCCGATCCAAATGGCGCGCCTCATGGCCGCCATCTTTAACGGCGGCATTCTCCATGAACCGAAAGTCGTGAAGTGGGTAGGCAAGGAGAGCGAAGAGAGCCACCGCTTCACTCCCAGGCAGGCCGGGAAAATCAAGGCCAGGGAGGAGCACATGGCCCTCATCAGAAACGCCCTTATCGGCGTCGTAAACGAGCCCAGGGGAACGGGCTCGAAATCGAGGATCAAGGAGGGAACAGTGGCGGGCAAAACGGGCACCGCTCAGGTGATCGCTCTCGAGAAGGAAAAATACTTCGGGAAGGGGAACGAAATCCCTCAGGAATACAATGACCATGCCTGGTTCGTGGCCCTGGCCACCGCCGAGACCCCTGTTCTGGCCATTTCCGTGCTGGTGGAAAACGGAGGTCACGGAGGAAGCGCGGCGGCTCCTATCGCGGGAGAATTGATCAGGGCTTATCTTGGCAGGGTCCCCGAAAAGCAGGTAGCGGTTCTGGGAACAGGGATGCCGGAGCAGCGATAAAGATGTTTGACAGAAGACTGATCCAGAATTTTGACTGGACCCTTTTGCTGATCCTCATGCTCATAGCGGGGGTCAGCGTGGTCAATCTTTACAGCGCCACCTATCCTATAAAGGAAGTAGGTGGAACTCAGATTTTTGTCAAACAGATTTACTGGTTTATCATCGGCTTCACGGTACTCCTGCTGATGACCACCTTCGACTACCACCGCCTGGAAAGGATGGCCTATCCGATCTATTTCCTTTCCGTTGCCTTTCTCGTGATAGTGCTTGTGGTGGGAGACACCCGCTCGGGATCGCAACGGTGGATAAGCTTTGCAGGGATTTCTTTCCAGCCCTCGGAAATCATGAAAGTCAGCATGGTAATCGCCCTCGCGAAGTTCTTCAATGACCATGCGCAGGTCATTGAATACCGGTTGAGGGATCTGTGGCAGCCCTTTATCCTCATGTCCGTGCCCGCCCTGCTCATAATCAAGGAGCCGGATCTCGGCACGGCCCTGCTCGTCGTCATCGTTTCCTTTTCCGTCATCCTTTTCGCGAAAATGAAGTGGCGCTCCTTTTTGATTCTGATTCTCGTAGCCTTTTCATCCGGCCCATTTCTCTGGATGAACCTTAAACCATACCAGCAGAGGCGTATTCTCACTTTCTTGAGTCCTGATATGGATCCCCTGGGTGCCGGATACCACATCAACCAGTCAAAGATCGCCATCGGTTCCGGGCTCCTATGGGGGAAGGGTTTCCTGAAGGGAACCCAGACGAGACTTCACTTTTTGCCTGAACAGCACACAGACTTCGCTTTTTCGGTGCTGGCGGAGGAGTGGGGATTCCTGGGGGTGGTGGTTCTGCTTTTGCTTTTTCTTGCCCTGATTGTGTGGGGCATCAGCATCGCCCGGATTTCAAAGGACCGTTTCGGGACGCTGATAGCAGTGGGTGTGGTGGCAACCATTTTCTGGCAGACAGTGATCAACGTAAGCATGACGACCGGCCTGCTCCCGGTAGTGGGCATTCCTCTGGCCATGGTCAGCTACGGCGGATCGGCAATCCTTTCCACCATGATCAGCATGGGGCTTCTGATGAACATCAGCATGCGAAGATTCATGTTCCAGTAAGGATTTTCGATCTCATTTTTGCTTGCAATGGTATCTTCGGTGTGATATCCAAACCCATTCCGACACGGGCGCTGGGGATGAAAAAGAGAGACGAAATCAATGCCTTCCTGGGAAGGAGCACGGAATTCGACGGTAAACTTTCCTTTACGGGGACGATTCGCGTCGACGGGCGGTTCGAAGGGGTGATTTCGGGGGACGGCACCCTGATCGTGGGCGACTCTGCCGCGATTCATGCCGAAGTCCGAGTATCTCACTTGATTGTCAGTGGAGAAATGCGTGGAAGTCTATTCGCTTCCGAAAGAATCGAGATTCGCACCCCGGGGAAAGTCTTCGGAAACATTCAATCGCCAACTATCGTCATTGAGGAAGGTGTTGTTTTTGACGGTCAGTGCCGAATGGCTGAGCCTGGTGTGTCCGAAGTTGAAAACGAGGCAATTCCCACCTGAGCCCAAGATTTCGCGAGGAAACTTCCTCAAAAAAGTTTAACATTCAGCCGCAAAGACACAAAAGGAAGGGAAATGATGTTCAAGCCGTTGTCAATTATACTTGATCTTTGCGGCTTGGCGTCTTTGTGGCCGGGCTGCTACAAAAAAGTTTTGACAAGAGTCAACTTCTTTTTATAAAAGCCATACGCTAGCGTGAAGGGTAGGGGCCATGTTAGAGATCGATTACACCCTGTTCATACAGATTGCAAACTTTCTATTCCTCCTGATTGTTCTCAACATCATCCTTTACAGACCCATTCGGAACATCCTCCGTCAGAGAGGGACCGAAATGGAGTCTATCGAGCACAAGATCGCGGAGTTGGAGGACCGGGCGGCGGATCATTCCTATGAATTGGAAGAAAGCATGGCCAGGGCCAGGCGCGAGGGTTCCGAGCAGAAGGAAGGGCTCAGGCACGATGGTCTGGAAGAAGAAAAAGGGATGATGCGCGAGGCGGCCGGCAAGGCGGGGGACAAAATAGAGCAGGCCAGAAAAGAGATCGAGCAGAAATTGGCTGCGGCTCGCCGATCTCTGGAAAGCGAAGTTGATGTCTTTTCGAGACAACTGGCGGAGAAGATCCTGGGGAGGAGCGTTTGATGACAATACGGCCTTACCGATCGGAAAAGTTCCTGCTCATCGTGATTACACTCGCCGTTAACCTGTTGCTTTGCGGCTTTGCGCTGGCAGCCGGAGATGCGACCCACGGGCAAGATCGAAGCGGCGACCTCAAGGATCTGCTTTACCGGTTCATGAACTTCGCTCTTCTCGTAATCATTCTGTTTGTGGCCTTAAGGAAGATTGGGATCAAGCAGTTCTTTGTGTCCCGAAGCGAAGAGATAAAAAAGAGACTTGAGGAACTCAAGAGCGGCAAAGAGGAAGCGGAAAGGAAGTACCGGGACCTGGAAAAGAAGCTGCAGCAATTCGAGGAGAAAAAGAAAGAAATTGTCGAGCAGTTCAAGGCGGAGGGACTTGCCGAAAAGGAGAGGATTCTCAACGAGGCACGATCGAGGGTGAACCAGATTCTCGAACAAGCGGAGGCCACCGTCCAGCAGGAAATCCAGTCCGCCAGGGAGCGGCTCAAGGGCGATGTGCTTGCCCTTGCAACCCGTCAGGCGGAGGAAATCCTTGCACGGGAGATGACGGAAAAGGATCAAGACACGCTGGTGAACGACTTTCTAGAAAGGGTGGGGAGAGGGCATTGATCACGTCAAAGGTTTCGAAGAGGTACGCGAAGGCCTTGCTGAGCCTGGGAAAGGAAGAAGGCAAGTACCAGAAATACGGCGAGGATCTCCACGATTTTTCATCTTTTTACGCCCGGAACGAAGAATTTGCAAGGTTCGTTTCCAATCCGGTTTTTTCACTCGACGATCGAAAGAGAATCCTGAACTTTGTTCTGGAGAAATCTGGTTATTCCGGGACGGTGAAGAATTTTCTCAACCTCCTGCTCGACAAGAACAGAATCGGCGGGGTCCCGGCCATCTACGCGCACTATGAAAAGCTGACGGATGAGGTCGCCAACATCGCCCGCGCTGAAGTGATCACGCCGGGACATATAAGTGAGGAGGCGAAAAAGCGACTCGAAAAGGTTCTTGAGGCATTGACCTCCCGGCATGTCATGATGGCGACCAGGGAAGACAAGTCTCTGATCGGCGGGATCGTCGTGAAGATCGGCGACTTGGTCTTGGATGGAAGCGTAAAGGCCCAGTTGATGGGGCTCAAAGAATCACTGAAAAGGGGTGAATACAGATAATGGAAATCAGAGCAGAAGAGATCAGTCAAGTCATCAGGGGCCAGATTAAGGACTACGAGAAGAAAGTCGAGATGAGCGAGACGGGGACGGTTCTGTCCGTCGGGGACGGAATCGCCCGGGTCTACGGCGTGGAAAACGCCATGGCCATGGAGATGCTCGAGTTCCCGGGGGGCATCTATGGCCTTTGTCTTAATCTGGAGGAGGACAACGTGGGTGTCGCAGTCATGGGAGACGACACCAAGATCAAGGAAGGGGACGTTGTCAAGCGGACCGGCAGAATCGCGGAGATTCCCGTGGGAGACGCGGTCCTGGGCCGCGTCATCGATGCGGTGGGGAACCCTCTGGACGGCAAAGGTCCCATCAATGCAACCGAGACCCGGCGAATCGAGATGGTGGCCCCCGGCGTCATCGCGAGGCAGCCTGTGAAGGAACCCATGTACACAGGGATCAAAGCCATCGATGCCATGACTCCCATAGGCCGAGGCCAGCGGGAGCTGATCATCGGGGACAGGCAGATCGGCAAGACGGCGATCGGCGTGGATGCGATCATCAACCAGAAGGAATACAACATCTTCTGCATTTACGTGGCGGTGGGCCAGAAGAAATCCACCGTGGCCCAAGTGGTGGACGTGCTCCGCAGGCATGGGGCGATGGAATACACGACTGTGGTGGCGGCGTGCGCCAGCGATCCGGCCACACAGCAGTATATTGCTCCTTTCGCCGGTTGTGCCATCGGCGAATATTACAGGGACAAAGGGCAGCACGCCCTGATCATTTATGACGACCTGTCGAAGCAGGCCGTCGCATACCGTCAGGTTTCCCTGCTCCTGAGGAGACCGCCGGGACGCGAGGCGTTTCCGGGGGATATTTTTTACAACCATTCCAGACTTCTGGAGCGAGCGGCGAAATTGAACGACGGTCTCGGCGGAGGTTCACTGACGGCCCTTCCGATCATCGAAACCCAGGCAGGCGACGTTTCAGCGTACATCCCCACCAACGTGATTTCCATTACCGACGGCCAGGTCTATCTCGAGCCGGGTCTGTTTTTCTCGGGCATCAGGCCCGCCATCAACGTGGGATTGTCGGTGTCCAGAGTGGGGGGTTCGGCCCAGACCAAAGCCATGAGAAAGGTGGCCGGATCGCTTCGGCTCGACATGGCACAGTATCGCGAACTGGAAGCGTTCGCGCAATTCGGCAGCGACCTGGATAAAGCCACCCAACGCCAGCTCAACAGGGGCAGGAGGCTCGTAGAGGTGTTGAAACAACCCCAGTACCAGCCCATGGCCGCGCAAAAGCAGATCATGATCCTGGCAGCCGGGGCGTACGGATACTTGGATGAATGGCCCGCGGATGCGGTGAGCGCCTACGAGAAGCAGATGATCGAGTTCATGGAGTCGAAGAACGCCGATATCCTGAATGAGATCAAGGAAAAGGGCCAGATAAGCGACGACCTGGAAGCCAGGATCAAGAAGGCCCTCGACGAGTTCAAGACGGTTTTTCAGCCCAGTCTGAAAGCATAGACGAGAAGGTGAAAGGCATCCATGGCAACCTTAAGAGATATTAAGAACAAGATATCGGCCGTAAGAAAGACCAGGCAGATCACCCGGGCCATGAACATGGTGGCCGCGGCCAGGCTGCGGAGCACCCAGGGAAAAATGGAGAACTTCGAGCCGTATGCACGGAAGTTTGCCGGAGTTCTCGGCAACCTTGCAGGACGCATAGACCGCGACGTTCACCCCCTGCTCAGGGGGAAGGAGAAGGCTTCTCGGGTGGAACTGCTGCATTTTACGGCGGACCGCGGTCTTTGCGGCAGTTTCAATATGAACCTCATCCTCAAAGGCGAGAGGTGGCTCAAGGAGCAAAAGGAAGAGGGGGTGGATTGCGGCTTGACGGTGGTGGGAAGGAAGGGAAGAGACTACTTTCGGAGGATGGGGCGGAATATCACGGATGCTTACACCGGCATTTATCCCTCCGTGGATATCTCTTTCGTGAACAAGATGACATTAGGGTTCATCACCAGGTTCCTCAGCGATGACGTGGACGAAGTTTACATGATTTATTCCCGGTTCGTGAGCATGGCAAAACAGGAGCCTACGGTGGTCAAGATCCTTCCCATTGAACCGCCGGGGGTGGAAGAAAGCGCCGCGCCGAGCGCCGAGTATTTGTATGAGCCGTCTGCGGATGCTTTGCTCGTCGAACTGTTGCCGAAGCACATAAGCGTTCAAATCCTGAACGCCTTTCTACAACAGGAAACAAGCGAACACGCCGCCCGCATGGCGGCCATGGACAACGCAACTAAGAACTGCTCGGAGTTGATCGGGACTCTGACGCTCGTGTACAACAAGGCGAGACAAGCGGCCATTACCGCCGAACTCATGGATATCGTCGGGGGGGCGGAGGCCCTCAGAAACGCATAAAAGAACTCGTTGAATTCCGTACATACAGGAGGTCTTGATTGAATTATGAGTAATGGGAAAGTGATCCAAGTTACTGGACCTGTGGTGGACGTGGAGTTTCCGGAAGGGGACCTGCCTCCCATCTTCACGGCGTTGCACATCTCTAATCCTACCATTGACGATACGCCGGATAACCTCGTCGTAGAAGTGGCCCAGCACTTGGGCGATAACGTGGTGAGAACTATCGCCATGGATACGACCGACGGCCTGGTTCGTGGCATGAAGGTCAAAAACACGGGCAGCCAGATCATGATGCCCGCCGGCGACGCCACACTGGGGCGCGTTCTGAACGTGGTGGGAAGGCCGGTGGACGGCCTCGGCCCGGTGGACGCAAAGGAGTTCTTGCCCATTCATCGTCACGCACCGGCTTTCGTGGAGCAGGATACCTCCGTGAAAGTCCTCGAGACGGGCGTAAAAGTGATCGACCTGCTTGTTCCCTTTCCCCGGGGCGGCAAGATGGGCATGTTCGGAGGCGCGGGAGTAGGCAAGACCGTCGTGATGATGGAGATGATTCACAACATCGCCATGGAACACGGCGGGATAAGCGTTTTCGCGGGCGTGGGCGAGAGAACCCGGGAAGGTAACGACCTCTATCTGGAAATGAAGGAATCGGGCGTCATAAACAAAGCCGCCCTCATCTACGGCCAGATGACCGAGCCTCCCGGCGCTCGGGCAAGAGTGGCCCTTTCCGCCCTCACAGCGGCCGAGTACTATCGCGACGAGCAGGGGCAGGACGTGCTGCTCTTCATAGACAATATATTCCGTTTCACCCAGGCCGGCTCCGAGGTTTCAGCGCTCCTTGGGCGTATCCCCTCCGCCGTGGGCTACCAGCCTACTCTCGGAACGGACCTCGGGGAACTCCAGGAGAGGATCACCTCAACCACGAAGGGCTCCATCACATCTGTGCAGTGTGTCTATGTTCCGGCGGACGACCTGACGGACCCTGCGCCTGCCACCACCTTCGCACACCTTGACGGAACCGTCGTGCTTTCGAGGCCCATTGCGGAACTCGGGATCTATCCTGCGGTGGATCCTCTCGATTCCACTTCGAGAATTCTGGACCCGAACATCGTAGGGGAAGAGCACTACGGGGTGGCGCGGCAAACGCAGCAGATTCTCCAGAAATACAAAGACCTGCAGGATATCATCGCCATCCTGGGCATGGACGAGCTTTCCGACGAGGACAAGCTGACCGTGGCCAGGGCCAGGAGAATCCAGCGTTTTCTTTCCCAGCCCTTCCATGTGGCCGAAGCCTTCACCGGGCGAAAAGGACGTTACGTGCCTGTGGCTGAGACCGTGAAAGGTTTCAGAGATATCATTGAAGGAAAGTACGACGACCTTCCTGAGGCGGCCTTCTACATGGTGGGATCCATAGAAGAGGCCAAGGAACAGGCTGAAAAAATGGCTGCGGCAGGATAACGAAGGAAAACGGAAAAATGGAAAAGGTGCATTTGGAAGTTGTGACACCCGCCAGGGTGGTTCTGACGCGGGACGTTGACATGGTAGTTCTGCCCGGAAGCGAAGGAGAGTTCGGCGTTCTCCCGGGGCACGTCCCCTTCCTGTCCGGCATCGTGCCGGGGGAATTGCGCTACTCGGCAGGATCGGAGAGAGGATACGTGGCCTTGAGCTCCGGGTTTGCGGAGGTCTATAACGACAGTGTCTCCGTCTTGGTGGATTCGGCCGAGAGAGCCGGAGAAATCGATCTGGAAAGAGCCAGGAGCGCCCTGTCCAGGGCGAAAGAAAGGCTTGCACAGGATCGCGCCAGCAAGGATGTAGACTTCTTAAGGGCGGAAGGGGCCATGAAAAGGGCGATTACCAGGATCAAGGTTGCAGAGAAGGCTGTCCAGGGGAAATAACTTCCTGAGTCTTCAAGGGTTTTTGCAAAAAAAGACAGGCTCTTGGCTTGTCTTTTTTATTGACTTTTTTCCTTTATGATCCCAGAATGTTGAATAATTTTAAAGAACTTTATCATGAGGAGCAGGATGCAAAGAGCAGATGAAAAGGATCAATTCGAGATCCTCGAAGCGAAGGTGGATTCACTGATCCGGTTTGTTGATTCGCTTAGAAAAGAAAGGGAATCGCTTCTGGAAAAAGTCCAAATCCAGGAAGAGAAAATAGCGAACCTTGGCAGCGAAATGGAGAGTTTGCGAACCGCAAGGGACAAAGCCAAGCAGAGAGTAGTTTCACTGCTGGAAAAACTTGATCAAATTGACATAACAAGTTGAGTTTTGTAGAGAAACCTTTTATGATTCTTTATGGGTTCTGAGTTAGGAGGCAAAAGGGAAGATGCAGCCTGTCAAAATCAGGATCCGAAATCAGGACTATCTTCTGCAGGGCGAAGGCAGCGAGGAAGGTATCCTCAGGCTCGCCCAATTTTTGAACGACAAGCTGAAGGAGGTTGAAGAGAACACGGAAGGGCTTTCAGAGAAGAAGACGGCGATTTTGGCGGCCCTGAACATCGCGAGCGAATATTTCCAAGTGCTCCAGGAAAGGGATGAATTGCTGTCAAGAATCCGTGAACGAACCCGGGCTCTGATTGAAAGCATCGATTCCACGATGGCATAGGGTGTTCTTCCATTAGTTGACGCGCTATCGGTGGAGCTGCGGGAGCCGGAGCCTCTGGCTTTAAAGGGTAACGTCCAAACTCAAAAAAGAGGACTCGAGCATATATCCAAACTCCAGTACGTGAGCTCAATATGATGGGATTTAGAACCAAGAAACCGGATATGTTAACCTCTGATTCGAACGAGACCTTCCGCGGTTTCACCATGTTATCCTCAGGGGGGTTCTTGCGGCTAAGTTCTCTTTGTGCGTCGTTCTTGCCTTAACCGCCTGATATCATATCTGAACGTCCTTTTTGCCCAGCCTCGTTTCAAGGGATGCCAAATTCTCTTTGCCCTCCGGGGACAGGTGGTTTATGACAACATGGACATGGCTTATTTTTTTGGGGAGCTTGCTTGCGGGCGTTCTCCTTGGACTCCTCATAGGTTTTTGGGGCCGAAAAAGAATCGTCGAAAAACAATATGAATCTATAAGAAATTATTCGAAAAAAATCATAAACGAAGCCCACAAGCGGGCAAAGGCGCTGAAGAAAGAGGCGGCTATCCGGGCAAAGGATACCGTCCTCCAGATGAAGCTCGAATTCGAGAAGGAGACGCAGGAGAAAAAAGAACAGTACCTGGCCCAGGAGAGAAGGCTATTCCACAAGGAGGAAAGCCTCGACAAGAAGATTGAGCAATACGAACAGAGGGAAAAGAAAGTTCTCAAGAAGGAAAAGGAACTGGAGGTCCTGGAGGAAGATCTAAGGACCAAACACCGCAGTATCGAAGAGCTTATCGCAGCTCAGCGAAAAGAACTCGAAAGAGTGGCCGGCATTTCCAGCGAAGAGGCAAAAGCCCTGCTCGTCAATTCTATGGAGGAGGAAGCGAAGCACGAGGCGGCGAAGGTCATACGCAGGATCGAAGTGGAGTCGAGAGAGACCTCGCAGAGGAAGGCCCAGGAAATTCTTGCTCTGGCCATCAAGAGATATGCGGGAGATTATGTTGCGGAGAAAACCGTCTCGGTCGTGAGCCTCCCCAATGAGGAAATGAAGGGGCGGATTATCGGGCGGGAAGGCAGGAACATCAGGGCCATCGAAGCTGCAACGGGCATCGATGTGATCATCGACGATACGCCGGAAGCGGTAATCCTATCCGGGTTCAACCCGGTCAGGCGCGAGATAGCGAAGATATCCCTGGAACGGCTTATCGACGACGGCAGAATTCATCCGGCCCGAATCGAAGAAATGGTCGAAAAGGTGTCCAAAGAAATCGAGGCCAGTATCAAGGAGGCAGGGGAACAGGCCGCTTTTGATCTTGGTGTACATGGAATGGACCAGGAAATGATCAAACTGATAGGCCGCCTGAAATACCGCTCCAGTTTCGCCCAGAATGTGCTCCAACATTCGAGAGAAGTGGGATTCATCTGCGGCGTCATGGCCTCCGAGCTTGGGGTGAACGTCAAGCAAGCCAAGAGAGCGGGCCTTCTTCACGACATCGGCAAGGCTGTGGATCACGAGGTGGAAGGACCCCATGCGTTAATAGGAGCGGAGTTGGCCAAGAAATACGGAGAATCCATCCAGGTCATTCACGCAATCGCAGCCCATCATGAGGAGGTTCCGCCGGAATCCGTCCTGGCTACGCTCGTACAGGCGGCGGACACGCTTTCGGGGGCCAGGCCCGGCGCGCGGCAGGAGATGCTCGAATCCTACGTGAAAAGACTTGAAGACCTGGAGAAAATCGCCACTTCTTTCGAAGGGGTGAGCAAATCGTATGCAATCCAGGCGGGCCGCGAGATCAGGATTATGGTCGAGGGGAAAATCGTAGATGACGACAGCGCCTTTATCCTTTGCCGCGATGTGGCCAAGAAAATCGAAAGGGAACTCACTTATCCGGGGCAGATTAAGGTCACGGTGATTCGCGAGATCAGGGCCGTGGACTATGCCAAGTAATGAGGAGTTTTGTTCATGGAGAATATCCTCTACGACAACAAAGGCATGGCGGTTGCGTACATCGCGGCTGATTACGACCGGACCATCTATCTCTGGGAAGGAGTTCCTTGCGCCTACCTCTTCGAGGAAAAGCACCTTTACGGAATCAACGGACGACACCTGGGGTGGTTCAGGGACGAGGTGATTTACAATAACGGCGGGGAGAGGGTAGGCTTCACTTCGGAGACCTGTCCTGTGCCCGTATCAAGAAGTCGTCCGAAAGGGGAAAAGGCCCCCAGGGACGAAATCAGACCCAGGTGGAGTGCACCTGCCTTTCCCAAACTCAGCTTCAAAGCGGCCGATCAGCATCTCGCGGATTTCCTGAGCGAGGGCCAAGTACCCGAGCAGTACCGGTTTCGCCCCTGATTTTCTCGATATTATCCAGTAAAGAGGTCGATCGTCTATGCCAGGGCAGCAAGAAGTAGTTTACCTCGTGGACGGGAGTTCTTACATCCACCGCGCCTACCATGCCATCCGCAACCTCTCCAATTCCAAGGGGCTGCCCACGAACGCGATCTTCGGTTTCTCGAGAATGGTGCTCAAGCTCGTTGAAGAAGAGAAGCCTGATTACATGGCGGTGGTCCTGGATGCCAAAGGGCCGACATTCAGGCATGCCATGTTCGATGACTATAAGGCCACCAGACCTCCCATGCCGGAGGAACTGCGGGTTCAGATCCCCTACATTAAAGAAGTTCTCAACGGCTTGAACGTGAAAGTTCTTGAGAAGGAGGGGTATGAAGCCGACGACGTGATTGCCACCCTGGCAAGGATAGGGGAAGAAGAGGGGTTCCGAATCGTCGTCGTCACGGGAGACAAGGATTTCAAGCAGATTCTGTCCCCCCGGGTTTGTCTGCTGGACACGATGAAGGGGAGTCGCCTGGATTATGACGCTTTTGTCAAGGAATACGGGTTGAAGCCGGAGCAGATGGTCGACGTCATGGGCCTTGCAGGTGACGTGTCCGACAATGTCCCCGGGGTGAAAGGGGTCGGAGAGAAGACCGCGATAGCCCTGATCAAACAGTTCGGCTCCCTGGAGAGAGTGTTTCAGCATCTTGAGCAGGTGAAAAGAGACCGCCTTAAAGAGGCTCTGAAAGAAAGCCGAGAAGTAGCCCTGCTCAGCAAGAAACTTGTGACCGTCGACCGGTTTGTGCCGCTGAAAGAAGGAGTGGAAGAGCTCAGGATCGGCACTCCCGACAGCGAGAAACTGGCCGAAATATTTCTTGAACTGGAGTTTCGAGATCTCCGTGATCAATTCTTCCAACATGCCGAACCAGAGGAGAGGGATGACCGCTTCGTCCTCACAGAGGAAGACCTGGCGAATCTGGTCAAGCGGGTGAAAGAGAAGGGCCTTGTGGCCGTTTCAACACTGACGAGCGCTGATGATCCCTTGAGATGCACTCTCGTCGGTCTCGCCGTTGCCGTGGAAGAGGACCGGGGTTATTACCTCCCTCTCGCCCACGCGTATCTCGGAGTGCCTGAACAATTGCCGGCCGGGAAAGTTTTCGAAATGCTCAAGGAGGAGCTGGAAGACGAATCCGTCCTGAAGGTGAGTGAAAACACCAAACGGGACGGCCTGATTTTGAGGCGACAGGGGATAGAAGTCCGAGGCCTTCATTTCGACACCACTGTTGCCTCATACGTGATAAACCCAGGCCAGAGGCAGCATGATCTCCGGTCCCTGGCACAGGTCTATCTCAATCACAGGATGATGACTTCCCGCGAGTTGCTGGGCAAAGGCTTTCATCACTTTGGGGAGGTGAATGTGGAAAGGGCCGGGGCCTATGCATGCGAAGAGGCGGCGGTCTCACTCCGCCTTCAAACCTCGATGGAAGAGGCTCTGAGATCGGAGTTGAACTTGGATCTGTTCCGCGATGTGGAAATGAAGCTCATTCCGGTACTCATGGATATGGAGTGGACGGGGATCAAGGTGGATGTCGGCTTTTTTCAGGAAATGTCCCGGCAATTCTCAAAACAGTTGAGGGACATAGAAAAACAAATCTTTGAAGAAGCGGGTATGGAATTCAACATCAATTCTTCCCAACAGTTAGGCTATGTGCTCTTCGAGAAGCTGAATCTTCCGGTTCAAGGGAAAACGGGGAAGACCAAAGCCTACTCCACGGACGTCAAAGTCTTGAACAAACTGGCGTCGCTGCCTTTCAAAATTCCCGGACTGATCCTGAGGTACAGAACCCTGTCCAAGTTGAAGTCCACCTATCTGGATGCCCTGGTCAGCATGGTCCATGCCCACACGGGCAGAATTCACACCTCGTTCAACCAGACTGTGGCAGCTACGGGCAGACTCAGCAGCAGCAATCCCAATTTGCAGAACATCCCGGCACGTGGTGAAGAGGGGCGGGAGATCCGCAAAGGCTTTGTGCCGGAGAAAGGATACCTCCTTCTTTCGGCGGACTACAGCCAGATCGAGCTCCGGGTATTTGCCCATTTTTCGAGAGACCGCGCTTTCCTGGAAGCCTTCCAGAGGGATGAGGACATCCACACCCGCACAGCTTCGGAAATACTTGGCATGCCACTCAATGGGGTAACTTCGGACATGCGAAGGATAGCCAAGGCCATCAATTTCGGGATCATCTACGGCATGGGACCCCAGAAGCTGAGCGATGAGCTGGGCATCGACTTTGCCCGGGCAAAGGAATACATCGACGCCTATTATCGGCGATACGAAGGGGTGACCAGGTACAAGGAAGAAACCCTCGAATCTGCAAGGCGAGAGGGCTACGTGAGCACGCTATTCGGCAGGAGAAGATATCTCCCGGACATCAACCACAAGAACCGCATGATTCGCGGGGAAGCCGAGCGCATGGCGGTCAACACTCCTATCCAGGGAACCGCCGCTGATCTGATCAAGAAAGCCATGATCCGAATCCACGACAGACTCCGAAAAGAGTTTCTGGAGACGAGAATGATTCTCCAGGTGCACGATGAACTACTCTTCGAGGTCAAGGAGGATGAACTGGACCGGGTCGGACCCATGGTAAAGGAGGAAATGGAGGGGGTGTACGACCTGGCCGTTCCCCTCAGGGTGGACATCAAGACAGGAAGAAACTGGGATGAAGCACACTAGGGAAGGGCGCAAGGCGCAGGGCACACGGCGCAAGGGTCGCGGCATTTCCATATCCCCGTGCCCTGCGCCTTGCAGCCCGGTCCATTGAGCTTATGTTAATTTGTATGCGAGCAACTCACAGCCTGCAAAAGACAGGAGGTGTTTAAGTCGTGACTTACGTGTTCGGACCGGTGGCGTCCAGGCGCCTGGGGCTTTCTTTGGGTGTTGATCTCATTCCTACTAAGACCTGCTCATACGACTGCCTGTACTGCCAGGTGGGGAGGACGACGTGTTTGACGGCCGAACCAGAGTTCTTCGTGCCCCTGGAGCAGGTGCTCAAGGAGCTTAAGGAGAGCTTTGGGAGGAGGAAGCCCGACTACGTGACATTCTCGGGATCCGGCGAGCCCACGCTTAATTGCGGAATAGGCGAAGCCATTGCATTCGTGAAAAGGGAGAGCGATCTGCGGGTCGCCGTGCTCACCAACGGTTCGTTGTTGTGGCGGGAGGACGTGCGGAAAAGGTTGCTGGATGCGGACCTGATCATGCCGACTCTCACAACGGTAAACGAACAGACTTACAGGAAAATCCATCGACCTCATCCTGATCTTCGCCTTTCCGAAGTGATCCGGGGAATGAGGAGCTTGAGGGGGACCTACAGAGGCGAGTTGCATGTGGAAGTGATGCTCCTTGCCGGGATCAACGACAGCGATGAAGAACTGACCGGGCTGAGAGATGCGCTGGCGGAAATCGCGCCGGACAGGATCCATCTCAACACGGTGGTACGTCCGCCTGCGGACCCGGGCGCCCTCTCCCTTGACAGGAAGAAGATGGAAGAGGTAAGAGTTTTCCTCGGCCCGAAGGCTGAGGCGGTCGCATTCAATCCTCCGAAGCACCGTGACCAAGGCTGGGAATCCGTCTCAGCCGCGCTGGTGGAAATGGCCAAGAGAAGGCCGGTCCGCGTCCTGGATATGGCTCATGCGCTGGGGAGGGATGAAGATGAGGTGGAGAGGCTCGTCAAGGGGCTCATGTTGAAGGGACATCTTCGGTCCCAGCTCCACCTGGATGAAACTTACTACGTGGCGGATGGACGTGAGATGAAGTGATGGCTGAAAACTACTACGTCGGCATCGATGCAGGATCGGTCAGCGTCAACGCGATAGTCATAAATGGAGGGAGAGAGATCATCTATGAGGCTCCCTACAGACGGCACATGGGCAGGGTGGAGGAGGAAGTCCTCTCTCTCATCCGGGAGCTTTACGGGCGGCTCGGCGATGATCGCATAGCGGCTGTCGCGTTTACGGGCAATCACGGGCAGAAAATCAGCGAGCGGATCGGTGCCTTCTTCGAATTTGAAACCATAAGCCAGGTGCTGGGGGTCCTGTCCCTGCGACCGGATACGCGCTCCATCATTAGCATGGGCGGCCAGGACACCGCCCTTTTTCAGATAGGCAACAGCGGAGAGGGCTGGGAGCTGGAATACTTCAACACGAACGGGCCCTGCGCTTCCGGAACGGGATCCTTCATCGACCAGCAGGCCCAGCGCCTGGCTACATCGATATACAGCTCGGAGAAAAACGCCTCGCAGGAGCGCGTCGAGGAGATACTTGCGGACTTCATCGAACGGGGTCTCAAGAGCGACAAATCCGCCAACGTGGCATGCAGATGCACGGTCTTCACCAAATCGGACATGATTCACCTTCAGAACAAGGGGGAGCGTCTCGAAGACATCATACACGGTCTTCACACCGGCAATGCGCGAAACTACATGAGCACGATTGTTTCCAACCGCGTTCTGCAGGAGCCGATCCTTTTCGTCGGCGGCCTTTCTCTGAATGAACTTCAGGTTCGCGCTCTCAGGTCCTATTTTCCCAACCTTGCAGTGCCCGAGCACAGCACGTCTACGGGAGCCCTTGGCGTGGCCCTCTTCGCCTTGGAATCCGGCATCAGGAACAGGCCGAACCTCGAATACCTTTGCGCCGGGGAGGAGCGGGATGCCCTCGAGCTCACCACGGCCCCGAAGCTTCAGATTCGCTCGACCCATTTCCCCGAAGAAAATGAGGTGAAGAAGGTTTCGGGACACAAAAGGATCCCGGTGTTTCTGGGGATCGATATCGGCTCCACGACGACCAAGTACGCCCTCGTCAACGAAGGAAGGGAAATCATCCACAAGAGCTATGTCCACACCCAGGGCAAGCCCATCGAGGTAACGCAACGGCTGCTGAGGAAGATCTCCGACGAGATGGGGAGCAGGATCGAGATCATGGGCGTGGCTACCACGGGTTCCGGAAGGAACGTGGTGGGTGATTTTCTCAATGCGGATATGATCATCGACGAGATCACGGCCCATGCCAGAGGGGCTGTTGAGATCGATCCGACCGTTGACACCATCTTCGAAATCGGCGGCCAGGACTCGAAGTACATATCCATATCCAATTCCAACCCCCTTGACTTCGACATGAACAAGGTGTGCGCTGCAGGGACGGGAAGTTTTCTTCACGAACTGGCCAACAAGTACGGCATCAACATAGTTGGCGAGTTTCAGCAAATCGCGCTGTCCTCCGATCGGCCCGTGAACCTGGCGGAACGATGCACCGTTTTCATGGAATCCGACCTTGTGTCTTACCATCAGAAGGGCGTTCCCCTGGAGGATCTCATCGGCGGCCTGTGCTATGCCATCGTTCACAATTACCTGAACAGGGTCGTCGGCAAAAGAAAGATAGGCCGGCGCGTCATGTTTCTGGGAGGACCTTCCCTCAACAAGGGAGTGGTGGCTGCCTTTGAAGACGTTCTCGACAGAGGGCTCGTCGTTCCGAAACACCGCGAGGTGCTGGGTGCCTACGGTGCCGCGATCAGTCTCCAGGAGAAAATGGCGATGGAGGGCCGATCCGGGAGCACCTTCAGAGGCCTGGCCAGTGCCGTCCGGGACGGGATGAATTTTTCGGAGAAAGTTTGCACGGCGGATCCAAACTGCCACAATCAGTGCAAGCTGAAGATATACGATTTCGACGGCCGGCGGAGTGTCTGGGGCGGTGAGTGCGGCAGGTATGAATCGATTCGGGGCAAAGGGCAGAAACAGGACAACCTGTTCAAGGTCAGGGAAGAAGTCTGGTCCACATACATGGCCGGCGTTTGTGAGGAACTAAAAGGAGAGCCTCTGCCGGAGGTGGAAGGCCGTCCTACGGTGGGCATGCAAAGATCCCTTTACACCCTGCAGACCGGCATCCTGTGGGCCCATTTCTTTGACAGGCTCGGGTTCAGGCTCGTTCTCACGCCTCCCACCAACAGCCAAATTGCAGGCGCAGGCATCGAGTCCATGACCGCGGAGACGTGTTTCCCCGTCAAGGTTTCGCACGGCCACGTGAGGGAACTGGCAGGAAAGACGGCCTTCCTTTTTCTTCCCGCCATCATCACCGCGCCTACCCCCAAGGAACGGGAAACCGGCTTTTACTGCCCCCTCGTCCAAGCAAATCCGTACATGGTCCGTGCCGCACTGGGGATGGACAGAAGAAGTTTGCTCAGTCCCATCATCCACATGAAAAACGATCTTTCCACGCTGGCCCTGGAGATGGCGGAGCAGGTGTCCGAGAGGCTTGGAAGAAGCAGAAGGCAGATCAGGGAAGCGCTGGAATACGCCTGGCACCGTCAAAATGAGTTTCTCAAGGATCTCCAGAACAGAGGGAAAGAGGCGCTCGAAGCTCACGACCCCCACAAGCCGCTGGTGGTGGTCACAGGGAGGCCTTACAACCTCTACGACGAGAGGCTGAACCTGCGCCTCGGCCGGAACATGGCCAAGATAGGGATGACGGCCGTGCCGATGGATTTCATCGATGTATCCGCCGTGGACCTCGACGATTTCCCGAACATGTACTGGGGACTGGGCGCGCAGATACTGCGCACAGCCAAGTTCGTGCGGGAGTATCCTCACCTTTTCGGTCTCCATATGACAAATTTCAGCTGCGGCGCGGATTCTTTCATCGAGCACTTCTACCGCTTCATCATGAGTGACAAGCCCTATTTGATCCTTGAACTGGACGAGCACAGCGCCGTGGCGGGGATGATGACGCGGCTGGAGGCCTTCAAAAACGTGATGGAAAATACCCTGCAAAAGCAAAACGCTGATTACAGCGCAAAGATGCGTCTTTCCAATTGAGGTGAAAATGGGCATGGAGAGGATCGGCAGTCAAACGTTTCGCTCTCTTTCGGAGAAGGTCGGCCAGTTCAGGCTCACGGGGAAGAAGGTTCTCATCCCGCAAATGAACAGAATAGGAGGGCACCTCCTTGCAGGAACCTTCAGGAGCTTCGGGGTCCAGGCCCAGGTCATGGAAACATACAGGGGGCTCGGCCTGGGAAAGGAATTCACCTCGGGGAAGGAGTGCTTCCCCTGCCAGGTCACAACGGGGGACATTCTGCTCCACATGAAGGAGGAAAAGGAAAAACTGGGGCCGGCCTTCGATTCTCGCAATTACATCTACTTCATGCCGGAGGCTGACGGACCATGCCGGTTCGGCATGTACAACAAGTACCAACGAATCGTGCTCGACTCCTTTCCTGAACTTCAGGACATAAAGATCGGCGCCCTCACCTCGAAGAACGCCTACTCCCTCGACGGCATGCTGGACGAGAAGAGAACGCGGAGCTTTCGGAAGGCCGGGTATTTTTCCGTCGTGGTGGCAGATGTGCTGGACAGACTCCTGTGGAAGACAAGGCCCTACGAGAGGGAGCGAGGTGCGGCCGACGCTTTTATCGAGAAGGCTATGACAAAGATGGCGGATGCGTTTGAAGCTTACGGCGCCGTTCTCGACTTCGACAGGATTCTTGCCGAACTGGAAGGTTTGATCGAGGAGGCGAAGGCCCTGATGGATCCCTCCATTCCCCCCAAGCCCTTGATAGGCATGGTGGGAGAGATCTATTTGAGAACCCACGTCCAATCCAATCAGAACGTGATCAGGGTGATCGAAAAATACGGAGGCGAAGTGGTGAACGCGTCCATTGCCGAGTGGGTGAACTACACGAGCTACGACAGAAAGAGAGAGGAGCGCATCGGCTTTCGCCGGAGCCTCAAGCAATTCAGGATCAGGCCAACTGTGGAGCATCTCAGGAAGATGCTCGGCTACGGCGTGGATCTATCCTATCAGCAGATGAGGCAGAACCAGGTTTACAGGCGCGCTAAGGCGCATCTCGATCTGGCCGAGGATCATCGGCTCGATCGACTGGAGAGTGCGCTTCTGGAAGATGACCTGTACTCATTCGATGTGGGGACGGAGGCCTGTTTGAGCATTTCAGGGATCCTTGAGTACGTGCGCCACGGTTTCAACGGCGTGGTCAACGTGTATCCTTTCACCTGCATGCCTAGCACCATCACGTCATCCATAGTGAAACCGATCATGAATCGCATGAAAATTCCCTATCTGGACGCCCCCTATGACGGCTCTTACCAGCCCGGCAGGGAGGCCTGCATCCGAACCTTCATGTACCAGGCACAACAGCATTCCAACAAACAAAAAAGAAAGTCGCAGAGCGCCTTATGAAGACAAAAATGCTCATCAATGCGTTGGATCCGGAGGAGTTCCGGGTCGCCTTTGTGAAAAACGGCATGGTGGAGGGGTTTCAGATCGAAACGTCGACGGTGGAGCAGAAGGTCGGGAACATTTACAAGGCCGTTGTCGAGAGAGTCGAGCCCAGGCTTCAGGCCTGTTTTGTCAATTACGGGGGCGAGAAGAACGGCTTCCTCACGGCCCCGGACATCCATCCCGAGTACTTCCATGTCCCGATCTCGCCGCAGGACCCCGCTGTTCCTCCCATAGAAAAAGTCATCAAGAAAGGCCAGGAACTCCTGGTGCAAGTAACACGGGAGATGCCCGGCCACAAAGGACCGCAGTTGACCACCTACGTGTCCTTCGCCGGGAGGTACATCGTTCTCACGCCGGGCCGCCTGATAAACGGTGTTTCCCGGAAGATCGAGAGCGACCAGGAGCGGCAGAGGCTGAAAGAGATCATGAGCCAGTTGAAACTCCCGGAGGAAGTGGGCTACATAGTCAGAACAGTGGCAGCCGGTCAGACAAAGAGGGAGCTCAGCAAAGACCTGAATCGGTTGCTCAGGATGTGGAAGACTATCCGAAGCAAGGTTGCAGAAAGTCAGCCCCATTCGCTGATTCACAAGGAGCAGGACATTTATTTTCGTGCTCTCCGGGACTATTACACGAGCGATATCTCCGAAATCCTGGTCGACGACAAGGAGACCTATACCAAGATCAAGGAATACATAAAGATCATCTCCCCCAGGGACAAAGACATCGTGAAACTCCATAAGGAGAGTCGGCCCCTCTTCGACCTCTACCACGTGGAAGAGCAGATCGAGAACCTTTACAGCAACAAGGTGCCTCTCAAGTCGGGAGGGTCCATCGTGATCAATCCCACGGAGGCTCTCATCGCCATCGACGTCAACTCGGGCCGCGGCACCACAGGGAGCGACGCGGAGAGCATGGTCTACAACACGAATCTGGAGGCTGCACGGGAGATCGCAAGGCAACTCCGTCTGAGGGACCTGGGGGGGTTGATCGTCGTCGACTTCATCGACATGAGAGAAAGAAAGCACAACCGCGAGGTGGAGAAAGCTTTCAGGGACGAGTTGAAAAACGACCGCGCCAAGATCGATACCGCCCACATCTCAAAGTTCGGTCTCATGGAACTCTCCCGGCAAAGGGTGAGACCCTCCATCGAGTCGAAGAGTTACCAGATCTGCCAGGTCTGCAACGGAAAGGGAATGGTCATGTCCGTCGAGTCCCGGGCGGTTTCCTTTCTTCGCCGGATCCGGCTGAGCGTTACGAAAGGGGGTGTGACCCGTGTGATCGGCACTCTTCCGATGGATGTGGCCGCATATCTTCTGAACAGGAAAAGAAAGGAATTGGCCGACGTGGAGAGCCGCTACGGAGTGATCATTGTTCTGGAAGGGGATCCCACGGTTCCTCCCGGTGGAGGCAAGATCGATTTCGTGAAGGGAGAGGAAGGCTAGGCAGAGAACTCTGTGCGCCTCATCGTGCCGGGTTGAAATGTTCAACAATGTCATTTACTTCATCATCGTTCTTCTCCTTTACAACATTAGCCTCCCCGGGAGCGGACCTGAGGGATCTCCGGTGCTTTCGATTGGTCTGTTCCTGCTTTCCTGGATCGGCTTCGCTCTCTATTGCAGTATCTCTTTCCGCCGCACTCTGGAACGCTCCCGCTCCGAAGAGGGAAAGTTGTCCCTCGCTGGGTCGTACCAGAGCCTCGTTTTTCAACTATCCGTCATAGCCATCCTCCTCTTCGGCTTCGACGTGTGGGTGCTCCACCTCAAGTACTGGCTTCATGCGATTCCGGGAGTCGGCCGCCTGACCGCGATCCACGGACTTCTTGCCCTCGTGGTATTCGTGTTCTACCTTGCGACCATCTGGTTTTTCGGCCATCCGGCATATGAGGTCGCCTTCCAGACGGGATTGTCAAGACGCTCCTTTGTCCTTTCCAACGTGAGGCTCAATCTGCCCATTGTTTTCCCGTGGGTTTCACTGATGCTCCTCTACGACCTTCTCCTGTTCATTCCCTGGCCTTCATTTCAGGCGTTCCTCGACGATGCGGCAGGGCAGATGGTTTTTTTCACCCTCTTCCTGACCGTGCTCATGGTTTTCATGCCCGGACTTATTCAATCATGGTGGGGCTGCGAGCCTTATCCCCCTTCGGAAAAGGCGCAAGCTTTGAGAGAGTTCCTGCAAGAGAAGGGCTTCAAGTATCGTCAGATACTGAAATGGCCCGTCTTCGAGGGGCGTATGCTGACCGCCGGTATCATGGGACTCGTGCCTCGTTACAGGTATATCCTGATAACGGAGTCTCTTGTCGAAATCCTCTCCGTCGAAGAACTCAAAGCGGTACTGGCCCATGAGATGGGCCACATCAAGTATCGCCACCTTTTCTTCTACCTTTTCTTTTTCCTGGGGTTCATGTTCCTTTCCTTCGGCCTTTTTGACATCTTTTTCTTTTTTTTGGCAACCAATCCCCACTTCGAAAGTCTCTTGCGGGCGGAAGGCGAAGGTGCGAACCTCTTTTACCTTGCCTTGTCCCTTCCCATCCTTCTGACCATGTTCGTGTATTTCCGGTACGTGATGGGCTTCTTCATGCGCCATTTTGAACGGCAGGCCGATCTTTACTCTGCCGTTTCGATGGAAGGTCCGAGACAGACTATCAGCTCCCTCGAGAAAATCGCCCTTCTGGGCGGAAAAATCAGGGACTTGCCTAGCTGGCATCATTTCAGCATCAGGGAAAGAGTGGATTTCCTGTGGCGGACGACCACGGAAAGCAGTCTAGCCAAGAGACACAATCGGTTTGTCGCTTTTTCATTTGCAGTCTACCTGATCCTTGTGCTCGGGTTCGGCATTCTTCTCAACTTCGGTCCCCTCAAGAAAAACCTCATTTACCGATGGGCTGAGCAATCCCTTCGCCAGAGAATCGAAACTCAGCCCCGCAAACTTGAGCTCAGTCAGAATCTGGCCGACCTCTATCAGGAGATGGGAGAGTACCGTGAGGCGAGAAGGATTTATGAATGGATCATCGACCTTGATCCCCACCAGGCAGGAGCCTTGAACGGCCTTGCATGGCTGCTGGCCACTGCGGAGGATAAGAAGATGAGGGACCATGAGCTTTCGCTCGACCTTGCGAAGCGGGCGGTGGCTCTGGAGAGGTCGCCCATGTATCTCGACACCCTCGCGGAAGCCTATTTTGTGAACGGCATGGTTCAGGAGGCCATAGAGACTGCCACGGAGGCAATGTCCGTTGCAGAACGCAACAGGGAATACTATGAAAGCCAGCTCCGGAGGTTCAAAGGCGGCCGTGATTGAAAGCGAAAACATTCACCATCTCCGGTTTGAAGAAAAAGAAATCATTCTCATCGGCACGGCCCACGTGTCCCACGAGAGCGCGCGCCTTGTGGAGGAGACGATCGAATCGGAAAGGCCTGATACCGTCTGTGTCGAGCTCTGCCGTTCCCGGTTCGATTCCCTGACCCAGAAATCGCGGTGGCAGGACACGGACCTTTTGAGAGCGATAAGGGACAAGAAGGCGTTTCTTCTTCTATCCAACCTGATGTTGGCCAGCTTCCAGCGAAGGCTTGGGAGGAAACTGGGGATCAAGCCCGGAGAGGAGATACTCAGGGCCATCCAGGCGGCCGAAAAAGCCGGTTGCGCTATTCATCTGGCCGACAGGGACATCCGGATCACCCTTGCAAGAACTTGGCGCCTGATGAAAATGTGGACCAAGATAAAGCTCTTCTCCCAGCTCTTGAGTTCCGTATGGGAAATGGAGGACATCAGCGCGGAACAGATCGAGGAAATGAAGAAGAAAGACGTGCTGGATGCTCTGCTTTCTGAAATCGGTGCGTCGCTCCCCGAAGTGAGACGCGTGCTGATCGACGAAAGAGACCAGTACCTTGCTTTCAAGATCAGAACGGCGCCGGGAAAGAAGATAGTGGCGGTCGTCGGAGCCGGGCACGTGCCTGGGATTCAGAAGTACTGGTCGGAGACCGTGGAAATTGACTCTTTGGAGTGGATGCCCCCCAAGGGCCGTCTCTTCGAAGTGCTCAAGTGGGTCATCCCGGCCGGGATCATCGGGCTGTTCGTTGCCGGATTCTTGGGCGCCGGCTCGGAGGCCGCCGCGGACATGGTGATATGGTGGATACTGATGAATGCCGTTCTTGCGGCCCTCGGCGCGGCGGCGGCGTTCGGACATCCTCTGACCATATTGACCGCAGGAGCCGCAGCCCCGCTCACCTCCCTCAATCCCATGATGGCGGCGGGATGGGTCGCCGGCTTGGTCGAGGCATTTATTTCGAGGCCTAAGGTGAGGGATTTCGAGAGCCTCTTTGACGACATCATTTCCTTCAAAGGATTCTGGCGAAACAAGATCACCAGGATCCTCATGGTCGTGGTTTTCACCAATCTCGGAAGTTCCCTCGGAACCTTCGTGGCCATTCCTCTCATGGTGAAGGTGCTAGCCTGAACTCTGCTACAGAGATATTGAATGCGGGTCGGCAGTCCTGGTCCTCTGGGCCAGGTCGGAGACAATTGGCTATCCCCATGGAAGTGAGAATTCTGTAAATTCGAAGCACGAAATCCGAAATCCGAAACAACATCAAAACAACAATGACCAAAATCTGAAACAAACCGCAAATAGACCGGGACCTTTCTTGTTTGGGCCATTCGTATTTTGAACTTTTGGATTTGTTTCGAGTTTCGATATTCGAATTTCGGATTTCCGTGTCTCTGCCAAGTGGGTCGAGTGTCAACCGCAAGATCATGATCTTAGTTCGCCAAAATCAGAAGCACAACTTTTGAGACACGGTATTAGGTATCACTACTCACAAAAATTTGAGCATTCCTCCCTATTGAGTCATGGAAGATGAATAAGCATTTTTTAGATAACCGAAGCAATGGAGGGGGTTGAGCATCTGTCCCGGATCTGCGGGAGCAACAAAGAAGCTAAATTCGATTTTTCGCAACACATGCCGGAGGGGGAATGTGAGAACGAGAAAGAAGGTAATCATCGCGGAAGATCAGAAACTGTTGAGACATGCACTGAAGGCCCTTCTCTCGGATATGGATTACCTGGAGGTGGTGGGGGAAGCGGAGGACGGCTCAGACGCTATACGGGGCGTCGAAAGGCATCGGCCGGATCTGGTATTGATGGACCTATCCATGCCCAGGATAAGCGGCCTTTCCGCTCTCGGCGAAATCAAGAGACGGTTTCCCGAAACGAAAGTGCTCGTTCTGACCATACACGACTCGGAGGACTACATTTTTGAAGCCTTCCATTCAGGGGCGGATGGCTATTGCTTGAAGGATTCCAGTTTTGAAGAGCTGGACCGTGCGATTCGGTGCGTCCTATCCGGAAAGCCTTTTTTCAGCACGGCCATCTCCGACAGAATCCTGGAAGGGTACCTGAACGGAGGGGGACTCGCGTCGAGAGGAGAGAACTCGCAATTGCAGTCGCTGACTCAGCGGGAAAAAGAGATACTGAAGCTTGTAGGAGAAAATTACAGGAACAGGGAAATCGCGGAACTGCTGTTCATCAGCGAAAAAACCGTGGAAAAGCACAGGAGCAACATCATGAGAAAGCTGAATTGCCATACTTCTTCCGCCCTGACCGCGTTAAGCATAAAAAGCGGCCTTGCGGTAAAACATTCGAGAAATAGCGAACACAAAATCTGATTTTTTGTCACCGCCCCGCCGCAAGCAGCGCATCATCTCCCCGCCGTCTTTTGCAGAGTGGAGGCCCCGTATCGCTCTCATCGAACCCGCTTAGACTGTTCCCGGCCCCCCTTTTTAAAGGGGGATTGAGGGGGGATTTTCATGTGTGGGGGTCGCCAAAGCCCGGTCATGGGCGTTTACCTTTCCATAAAGGCGGCAACGGCGCGCAATGAGGAAAATTCTGTATTCTTTTTCAGGAATACCCAAAACTTTCGGTAAGTGATTACATTGAACCAGCGGTATGGAATTCTTGATCGAGTGCGTCAGTATTGGCAAGAAGGCGAGGTGACCAATCATGGAGAAGAATGTGTTCACGATGGCGGTAGTTGAACCTGATGACGACGATCGGACGATATTCAAGGCCGCCCTTGATGCCATCGGCTGTCGAGCAGAGTGCACATTCATGGAAAATGCTGATGAAATGCTCGATTGCCTGACCCGGAAAGGAAATTACGCTGATGCGGGCGGCCTGCCGGATATCATCGTCCTGGATCTGAATATAGGCGGCGGTGATCTTTTGAAGGAGATCAAGTCTGAATCCAGCGTAAAACATATCCCGGTGGTGGTTCTCGCTCCCACCGGTGAAGATGAAGATATTGAACAGCAGTGCTCCGGTTTGGAGCAGGATGCGGTCGTGGTGAAACCTATGGGCTTCGACAATTATGTGGAGGCCCTGCGAACGGCCCTTGAGCCGTATTGCAGGAAGGCAACGAGGTGACTTGACGAAGCCGCGCTCCAGGTAGGAGATGATGAATCGCTGGCCGAGCCAAATCCATCTTCCATCTGCGATGCCACGGGCGCTGCAGAACGTACGGCTACAGAATCCTGTGACGAGATGGCCCAGGGGTTTCAGGTTTTCATAGAGGTGCCTTTTTGCAGCTACAGGGAGGAGGCAGATATTCTAAGACGAAATCTGCATCGACTGCTATATCATGTGTCCCCATCGGCTTTCCCGAAGCGCACCGAAGTGCTAGAAATTTTTGGAGATTTCTTTTGACATATCGCCGTTTCCAAATTAGAAAGAGTAACGTTACCTTCTCGGAAGCGCACAGACCCCCTAAATCGCACATGACCGGTCATGTATGACTGGAAAAACCGCCGTTCGCGGGAAGTAAGTTGAGTGTCGGTAAAACGCTTGGGCTGACCTTGAAGCTTCTTGCAGAGGAAAAATTGCAGCGATGGCAGATGACATGCTGAGTTCTTTCACACTTCTCATGGCTGAAGATGACCCTGATGACAGGTTCCTGGCTGAGCAAGCATGCCGCGATCTTAAGAACTGCGGAGATTTGCGGTTCGTCGAGGATGGCGAAGAATTGATGCACTACCTGCGCCGGCAGGGAAAGTATGCCGATCCCGCTATCTCTCCTCGACCGGCCCTCATTCTTCTCGATCTGAACATGCCAAGAAAAGACGGCCGTCAGGCACTTGTGGAAATAAAGGCAGATCCTTATTTGAAGGGAATACCTGTGGCCGTCTGGACCACCTCCGAAGAAAAGCAGGACAGGATTCAATGTCTGAAGGCGGGCGCGGACTACTTTGTGACAAAACCGGCAGGCTATACGGAACTGGTGAACAGGATCAGGGGATTGGTTGCGATATATTCCTCACGGGAGACCCATGGTGAGAAGGCATAATATGCCAAGATCGAGGCGACTGCCGATCTCGATGAAGGAAGGGGTTTTTCGTCGCGGCATTTTGCCATAAGCGATATGAGGACTTGAAGCTGCGGATATGCAGGGCGCACAATAAAGAAGGGCATCCTCCATTCATTCGGTAGGATGCCCTTTTCCAGCCTGCAACGATTCTGCTAGGCTAAAGTGACATTTGCTGCGGCAGGACCCTTTTTCCCCTGCTCTATGTCGAAGGTAACCCGATCGCCTTCTTTGAGCGACTTGAAACCGCTTCCGGTGATCGCTGAATGATGAACGAATACGTCGGCTCCGCCGTCTTGCTGAATGAAGCCGAAACCCTTACTGTCATTGAACCACTTCACTGTTCCATTGGCCATGGTGACATCCTCCTTTCCTCTAGATTCCCATTGTTTCAAACTTCAGGTTGCCACTCATGACAAATGGTTTTTTCC